>Ga0123342_1000041_pt1 | contig 122819 bp, 79 predicted proteins | sample Turbeawhitnodule_FD_89960 | JGI IMG/M metagenome (GOLD analysis project Ga0123342, IMG submission 89960) | Root nodule microbial communities of legume samples collected from Mexico - Turtle bean Mexico white nodule | ecosystem: Host-associated > Plants > Roots > Nodule | place: Mexico: Nepantla... | reverse complement strand
TTTATAATTTAAAAAACAAAAATAGAAATAAAAATAATATTTTATATATATATATATATATATATATATATATATATATAATTTTATTTTTAAATAATTTTTTTTTTTTTGGATTTTGTTATGAATTGTTAGTACATTTTTTTTTATCACTAATAAGAAATGAATAACAGAATCACTTAAGGGGTGATTCAACCCTTATACATACCTATACAATATAATTCAGCTTCTTGAGCCACCCAAACCAGCACAATGAAAGAGTCCATATTAATTTACCACTAAAAACCCCGTACTAGCACAATACCAATCTAGTACAAACTCACTACGAACATATCAAGGAGCAAAAGAACAACAAGCCTTAGCCACCAACCCAACTACCAGCCCAACAACCCACAAACACCATTATCCAACAAAATAAATAAACCTGTCACCTATACTGTAACAAGCCATTATATCGAATTCAAACAAGAACAAGACAAGGGTGCAAGACACCAATCAGAGAAGGAAAAACAAGCAGAGGGTATTTTAGAAGTTGCCCAGGCCAAGCCTTCAATTGAGAGAAAACTTAAGTTAAATTAAGAATGAATGTTTAGTTATAAATACTATATATTATAAATTATTTTCAGTTTTTAAAAATATTGTCTCTTTAGATTTTAGGAATTTTGTTTCTATACTTACAGGTTGTTTATTTTATTTTCTTTGATTAAAACACATCACTTAGAAAATATTGAAGTTAAGGGCAACTATGATTTTGATCTATTTTGGTTTTGAATGGGTTTTTCTTCTCTCTAAATTTAAGTTTATGTATTTTTTTTTTTCTCTTTAATGTGTGATTTAGCTTCACACATGCATAATTTGAGTTGGATACATGACTTTTAGTTAGTCTAAGGTACTTTTAGTTAGTCTAAGGTTGTAGTGTTAAGTTTTGTTCTTGTGCATACCTTTCCTTGTTTTTTAATATAATCATATTTATATGATTTCAAATCATCCATTTTTTTTATCAATAAGAAATGAATAAACAATAGAGATATTTTAGATACTTCAACCTTTATACAAACAAGACAACCTAAATTTGTTACAAGCAGAAACACATCTAGTTGAATCAAAATTCAAACTTAACATCCTAAGACTTTTTACATAGAAAAGACAATGAGCAGAAAACATGTTGCAAAACCATATGCAGAAGTTTACCAACAAACCTCGCTACTTGTTAATATTTTTTTAATAGATTTCATATAAATTAGTGATAAAAGTTTGTAAAACAAAACTTAAATGTGATCCAAAACCAAACTTTCAATTATACAATTGTGAAAATTTCAATATCTATATCATCCATACAATCACTAACCATACTCTATTTTAAATTTTATTTTGTTTGTCATTCAAACATTATATTGAAGTTCCACTACATTGTTATGAAGTACTGATTTAATTCTAGTCCATGTGAAAATAAACTTCAGTTAAATGAATATAAGATAACTTTACTAGTAAAAAAATAATTTCAACAAAACATAAATTTTATATAGAGTCTGGTTTAAAAATGAATGGTAAATTAAATAAAACCGAACCAATGTTTTCCATTTTGAGTTTGAATAGCATTGTAATTTTGAGAATCCTATAATCCTATACTTATTAAAAATTGTCTATTTGTAGGAGAGAGTTGGGAAGTTAGGGTTGGGTGTGGTGAGCAGTTAATGTTACTGTTGGAAAAGTTTTAGTCTATTATTTATCTATTATTTATTAGGTTTAGGATTTAGAGTTTTAGTTTATTTTTTATATTTATAATTTTTAATATTATTATTTTAATATTATTTAATTATAAATTTATCTTTTATTATATATATAAATTAATCATAATTTTCAGAAATTTCAAATCATCATTTCCCTATTTATGTACACCCTCTAACCCTACCACAACCCTACCAACACACAACACAATTACATTCTTCTCTTCTCTTTTCTTCTATGCTTCCTTTATCTAACCATGTCTTTCCTATGCAACCCTCTATTTAGGGTTAATTTTTTGTTTTTTTACACTCACGTTATACCTACATTCCAATAAATATTAATATTTTAATTATTTATAATCTTTTTCTAATTTTAAAAATTATTTTAACATTTTGATTACATTTTCTATCATCTTTTAAAATAAAAAAAAGTTCAATAAAACAATTTTCATTTGATAACTACACATTTTACTAACTTTCCATGCTCCATCATCATCAGATGTGAACCAAAATATTTTTTTTTCTTACATAAAAAAAATTAATATTATAATTTTTTATCAGAAAAAAATAAATAAATAAATAAAGATATTTTAGGGATATCTCAACTTTTTATAAAAAGAAAATCAACCGGAGTCTTTTTTTTCTTTACTCTCCTTACACAGACAAAAATCCCTTAAACTTTATCTCTAATACAAATACTTGATAAGATAAACCAATATATTTAAACCAGTAAAACTCCTATACTCATCAGAGATACCTCCTAATAATTCTTGACACACTTCATGTTGACCAGTGATTCAAGACATCAATCAGAATAAGAAAAACACATACAACACAACACTTAATTCCTAACCAAACTTTCAACTCCGTCAAAGTAATTTTTTTAATATGATTTATTCTATGACTATTAAAAATTCTCTTATTACTATATTTCCATAATTCTCTTACTGGTAATAATATTTAGTAAATAGATTGTCTATCCTTTTCAAAAACATAAAGGGGGTGTGCCCCATTTTCATCTACGTCCACTTTTCTATTCACTAAGTAATCAATGTTCTTAGCTGGTAGATACACCAGATCAACATTTCAATTTTAAATTCACTGTTTTTCCTTTCTTCTTTCTGCTTTCTGTTTTCTGCAACAAACTCAAATAAAAACTTTCCCAAGATATGTATCCAGTTCAACTTTTTGCCTTCTAAAATCTAGTAAAGAAGAGTAGTTGAGAAATCTAATATTGAAATCTGTATTGAAATCTGGTGGCAGTGCTGAAGATAAAATGGCCTTTAAGGTGAAATAAAATGGCCACATGGCATGGCTATGACACACTACCTGCACTCACTACTCATCTCTGACAAACATCTGGATCATTCCAAGTGTTCAAATCTCACCTTTTTTTATTCTTTTAAATTTAAATTTAAAATCAAATATCTATAATGTTATTATTATTATCATTGAATGGTCAAGATCTCATGCATCATGACTCACTCTAGAGTCACTGTAGAGGCCATGCATTTGCCTCTCCTCATATTGCCACATTTATTCACCAACTTCAAACCTTAGCAAATGGTTTCTCTCTCACTAATAATACAAACACTTGTCACAATACTTACATAGCTGTGTCATTCCATTATTATATTTTTCTTTATCAACAAGAAAAAATATAATAAATGTTACTTATTTTATAGATGGTTGAATCTCTTACAAAAACAAAAGAAACATACATCTCAATAATTTGAATGTCTATCGTGTTACAACTAGATAAAAATCGACTTAAAATTCAAAAATCAATTTCATTACTCTATCAACAACTATTAATTGAGTACATATGTATTAAGAGTTTTAGACAATAATCAGAAAATGAAAAATTCGCTTAAAATAAACTCACTAAAGACACTTTAACGAGATTCAAAACCAAACATTAACATGTAACTCCTAAATCCTCCGTTGATGTGGTGATCACTATTCATTACTTATAGCAACATAACATTTCCATGCATCAAACAACTTCAAGCTACTGAGTGTTTTTCATTTCAAGATCTCTCTTCCCCAGCAGCACAGCATTAGCTAGCTAGGGTTTGAGATTCAAGATTTAGGGTTCAAGTTTCTGCTGTGGTGATTGAGTTTGAGAAAAATGTTATCAGGGTTGGACTTGGAGTACTGGTTAGTGAACCATCCAACCATAAGAAACTTCTCATGGAGGCCAGGGAAAACCCTAGGTTCCTCACCACACTTCCTCTTCTTCACCATTCTCTCTTACCTTTTCTCCACCTTCATTCTCCCCCACAGGATCATATCCTCATCCATATCTCCACACTTGATCAAAACCATCTCAGCCATCCACAACATCTTCCTCCTCCTCCTCTCCTTCATCATGGCCCTTGGCTGCCTCCTCTCCACCTTCCACCATGCACCTCACCTCCACTGGATCATCTGCTTCCCTCCCCACACCAAGCCCACTGGGCCTCTCTTCTTCTGGGCCTACATCTTCTACCTCTCCAAGATCCTCGAGTTCGCCGACACCCTCCTCATCATCCTCACCAACTCCGTCCAACGCCTCACCTTCCTCCACGTCTACCACCACTCCACCGTCGTCATCATGTGCTACATCTGGCTCCAAACCTCCCAGACCCTCTTCCCCGCCGTCCTCGTCACCAACGCCTCCGTGCATGTGCTAATGTACGCCTACTACTTATCCTGCGCACTCGGGGTGCGTCCCAGGTGGAAGAAGCTCGTCACCAACGTTCAGATCTTGCAGTTCTACTCGAGCTTCGTCGTTTTGGGTGTCATGCTCTACTACCACTTCACCGGCTCTGGCTGCTCCGGCGTCTGGGGTTGGACCTTCAACGTCGCCTTCTACCTCTCTCTTCTCCTTCTCTTCCTTGACTTTCACAAGAAGAGCTATGGTGCATCCTCCATCAACAAGAATAAGCTTGCCTTAAGTCCTCAAAACCCTTCTTTTCGTTACCAGAAAATCATTAAATAGAAACCAGTTTTAGAAACAGAAATAATTAATTACTATATTGACTAAATTAGATACTAGTTTAAATACTACAAAAATTATTGGTTTCTAAATTAATTTATATTATTGATAAATTTTTATAAATTATTATCTAATTACTTATTAATGTTTTTGCTACCAAATTTAGAATCTATAGTTAAAACATTCACTATAAGAAAATCATGAAATAGAAACCAATTTTTAGAGATCAAAATAATTAGTTGCAATAGTAACTAAATTAGGGATCATTTTAGAAATTAAAAAAAAATTGGTTTTTAAATTAGTTTCTATTATTGTTAAATAGTTTCTAAATTGGTATCTAATTAGCAACCAAAGTTTTTGTTACCAAATTTAAAAACTAAATAATTGGTACTTAAAACCTTGGTTGCTAATTAGATACCAATTTAGAAATTATTTAACAATAATATAAACTAATTTAAAAACCAAAATTATTTTTAGTTTTTAAGATGGTCTCTAATTTAGTTAATATTGCAACTCATTATTTTGGTCTCTAAAAATTGGTTTCTATTTCATGATTTTCTTGTAGTGATTGGTAACTAATTAGATACTAATTTAAAAACTATTTATTAATAATTAAAATTAATTTAAAAATTAATAATTTTTTTAATCTCTTAAATAGTTTCTAATTTAGTCAATATAACAACTAATTATTTTTTTTTCCTAAAATCTAAAATTAGTTTGTAGTTAATGATTTTCTTGTTTGTAGTCTCCTAGTATTGCCTATTAATGGTACGATTTCATCATTATTATTATTCTTCCAATTCATTCTTTTTATGAAATTGAAATTCTCAAACATGTCACGTAACTGGTCCTGAGAACTATGAACATGCTTTAGTCTCTCACCATCATCTACCTGGTTTTATTCCTCTACTTTTTTCTTGCTTCTTACTCTTGGAACTTGTATTATGAATGGCAACAAGTTGAATTGAAATTGGGGTGTGGTTGGGGCAATAGAGCACCAATTGTTAAGGATTTGGTTGAGTTTGTGGAATGTGTTTTTGTTAATGTGGATTTGTTTACTTATTGATAGATAAACAAACGTGTTATGCATGGATGGGGTTATTGGTAAAGTAGTGATGAGACATGAAATTGTGGTCCTAGAACAGCTGCACACTCATCATCAAAATGCTGCATTTATCATCTACCAACTACCTAACAACAACAAAAATAAATACTATTATTCTTCCCTACATCTTCTTCGTATTATACTATTATGGTATATAGAAGTGAAATATTGACCATTTGTATCACTTTATAATCCCATTTTTTCTGTTTAAAATTTCAGTTTTGGATTAAACAATGAAAATAACATTTCTTCATAATCAGAAGTTATATATCGAAACAGGTTATCAATGTATCATTACTACAAAAATTCTTCGAACGTTAAAAACTATCCTTCTTAATTGTAGTTTACGACACATAGTTTGAATTTTTTTTAATAAATAATAATAAATTAATTAAATGAAATTCCTTGAGATTCTCCAACCCATAAATATGATGTAGAATTTTTACAAAGACATCCTATAAAATATACTTTCAAACAAACATGTATATCATATAAAAAAATTATGAAGAAACGTCAAGATTCTATAGTTCAAGTTTAACAACATTCCATATTTTAAAAAAAAATCATTAAATAAAAATTAATTTTAAAAATTTGACTAAAATAAATATTATTTTAGGAACTAAAAAATTTATTAATATCTAAATTAATTTTTATTATTAATAAAAAAAATTAAATTAGTATCTGATTAACCATAAATCTTTTTTACATATAAACCGTAAAGGCTCACACCAATTTCTTGTAGAGAACCTGATTTTTATGTGTTGTCGTGATAAAAAAATATAGCAAGAAAAAGCAAAATGTATCCATAAAAATTTCTGATGCAAAAAGATGACTGTTTCTTCCTGCACCTCCGTACCTTCTTCTCTTACCTCCATAAATTTTTAAATTTCTAAAAATACCCTTCTATAAAATTCTGGATTATGTAATCCGGAAGTCATTTTTCAAATTTATAATTAGCTTCTGGATTATGTACTTCTTCAGATGCATGATTACTTTCCGGATTACATAATCTGAAAGTCTTATTTAACTTCCGGATTATGTAATCCGGAAGTCTTTTTTCAAATGTATTCCGGATTACATAATCCGAAAACTAGTTTATGAGGTGACACAAAAAGGATAAAAATGTATTTTCATGTTGTGTATGGAGGTGGGAGAAGAAGATATGGAGGTGCAGGAGAAACTGTCCAAAAAGATACACACTTTAAACTCCATAATGGGCCAATAGTTCATAAAGAATAAATTTCTCGTTCTTTTTCTTAGTTAAGTCAGCTTGACCCAATAAGATTTTCAAAAAATATTCCATAACTATTTTTTGGAATATATTTTCTAAAATATATTCCGAAAAAGCTTTCTAAAATAAGATAAAATTAGATGAAACATTTTGACCATTTTACCCATTTGATGGATTACAGAAAGAAGTTTGTCGGGGTAGAAGAAGAAAATTCAAGAGGTCTAAAAGCCTCTACAAATCCAGGCATATAGTTTTATCTGGGGTGTTTCTCCCTGCACCTCTACATTTTTTTTCCTGCACCTCGTAAGCAAATGATACTTCCAAAATAGAAAATCCAGAAGACAAAAAATCATTCCAAAACATCTTTTCTGGAACACATTTTTTTTATTTTCGGATTTATAAATCTGGAATTCATAAAACATATTATGGAAAAGACGTTCCAGAAATATATCCGGAAGTCATTTTTTAAAGGGGCAAAACAGTATTTCCTGAAAGTGAGGGGGTGCAGGAAGAAGTTGCCTTTTAACTGTTGTACTTAATCTTACATTTTGTTCATGGGAAGCAACATTGAGAAGGGCTTCAACATTAGAGAAAAAGAGTTAAAAAACTGAAAACTACCCAACTAAAGCATTCCGTATAACAAATCCAAAGGGAGAAAAAGAAGTTACTACTTTACAAAAAAATTGAAACAAAATTTACTTATTTACATTATCTGTTGGTAACACTGAAAATGGTATATCACTAGCTACCTGGACTTTCCACTGCTCTGATTTCCTTGTGATTTTGATTGCTCCTCAATTTCTTTCAAGTAAATTTCTGATCTTGCTTCTTCATTTTGAAATGGTAAAATTGACACTGGGGCAGCAGGCACTGTGTGCCACCGTTCTCTCAAAATTTTGATGAACTTCTGAGCCATTTCTCTCCGAAACTCAAGCTCCCTTGTGAACATATCCAAGAGAACAAAGGAAAAGATGTGCTTGAACGGGACAATGAGGAGTATGGTTGCACAAGATATCAGTACCAGTGCAACCTCAGTAGTTATCTGAAAAAGAAAACCATATTAAACATCCACACGAGTAGATATCAAAATCATGCAAATTAATCAAATAAAAAAGTCCCAAAATCTATTCTATGTAACACAAACACTGATACTGATACGATACAGACACGGAGATACATATAATATCTAAATTGTAGGATAAGAAGACACGGATCTATATATTATATAATTATGAATTATATAAATTTACAATAAAGATTTATGTGCACAAATATGTTTCAGTTTTTTTTAACAAAATACGTGCTCTACGAGTGTCCTACCAGTGCGAGTGTTGATGTCCGATACGTGTGTCCAACATGGACACACTATTTAAGAGAGTGTCTGAGCCTTATAGGTTCTATCAGATCACATTAAGCATCCCAAAAACTCTTAAAGAACATGTGTGAATGCACACAAGACAACTAGATTTCTCATTACTCTTAATAATATACCTGTGGGTGGCCAGAGAGTAAAATAGAACGTATTTTGAGGAGAGAGACATTCACTTGCTGCATAAAATTCTCAACATCACGCATGGCATCTTTTACGGCTATAATCTTTTGTATAGTATTGGATGGGGGCTGATCACGTATTGTGACTTCACCAAAAGATCGTCCAAGGCGACCTTGCTCTTTAAGGGCCCTCATTGTCAGCATGCCAACTGCCAAAATCATCAGCATCATGGGAAGCATATACGACACCAGGTTTCTGGAAAGGAAAATCAAAACATTAAACATGGAAGAAAAAAGTGCCAAGAAACAAAATTAATTCCCTGTTTACTTTGATAACATCCTTCATTGTTAACACTTTAACACATTCTTTAAAATCTGTCACCTCTCCTCCTACCCTTTTGCAACGAGTGCTGATTTTTTTAGTCTCTAAAATAATATCTAATTTTAGTTAATATAACAACTAATTATTTTTAGTCTCTAAAATTGGTTTCTGTTTATTTTCTAGTAGTGCACTCACAATTGACAAAGACTTTGAAACGAATTACCAACTACCTTGGTATCTAGGAAGTCTTATTGTTCACCAACCAACAACAAATTTTTTTATCCAAGTGAGGTTGATTACATTAATCACATGATGTCATTGGGCTTGGTTAAAAACCAAATTCTCAAATCAATGTTATTATTAACCATGAAATTCATTGTCACCAAAGGTTACATTACATTTTTATGGTCCTCGTATTTTCTGCAGGTCTAAACTGTTATTACGGTTAGGTGCATGAAGAAAGGAAGTCTTACAGAAATAAAATGTAAATAAACAATCATCTTTTAACTAAAAAGTAAGAGAAAAGCTAGTTATCAAATGATCATCATGCTGGCTTGTGAATGGGAAAACAACAACCACCATCAATAATATAATAAAAATGAGGTGAAGATCTACCTATAAAGTACTGTATAGGTGAGTCCAAGAAATGCAATAGTCAAGTGTGGCTCCTCCCAGTGCCTAAGCTTTTCAAAGTTTTTCACAATCAAGGCGAAAGGAAACATTAGCTCCTGCACAGGAACAAAATCACTATCTAAGAGCTTATGATTTTTGAATCCCATTCAGAGAAGACAACATAAATGAGCAATGGAATATGATGGCCAAAGACACCATTGCTAATAAAGACTTGTGACATGAATTGAACACTTCTGCAGTAAACTAAAATGTCTTTGAAATGTAAGAATGAGTTGATACAGATAGCATTAGTAAAAGAAACAGAAATGTGTCCTCATTTTAAAGTTTCATGATTACCATAGTGGTTGGTAAAAGATATATTGCTTATTTTCTTTTACTAGTATTGAATTGAACTTAATATCCAGTATTTAGTGGAAAGGATAATGGTAATACCAAATCAGAAGAAATTGCAAGCAATATCAAGCATGCAAACACAACCGCTTTTGAATGAGCATATAGATATCTGATTTGAATGTTGAATAATCATAATCAAGTAGTTACTAGTTACTTAAATCATCAAAGGAGACAAGAGAGCAAGTTGAGCATCCCAACCTTGAAAAGATCAATGTTGCTGGGTATGCCTTGTAGAGTTGCAGCATCAATGGTGGCTTGAGTCTTCTCCACAACATGGTACTTTAGTCTGCTTGTTTTTGCTGCTCTTTCTGTGAGTGATAAATCAGCCACAACAAGATTCTTACTCAATACTAAACCTTTTACTGAAGTGCTCTTCCAAAAATTAGTGGAAGGACTAGAACCCCAAGATGGAGATTTCATCCACTTCTGCAAGTAGACACTTCCATCCATGTCAAATACATGGTTGCGACTATCGGCTATTTCATCCGAAGGTCGAGTTTCTGACTGATTGCGGGTATTTACAAATCCTGTAACTAGAGGACCTCCCCAGTAATTAACAGCTAAAGTTTGGAGGACAATGTCACCAAGTGGTGCCTTCTGTAAATATGAGAACTGAACAAGTTTGGTGGGATCATCAAGCAACTTCCGCAAATATTGAAGGGCTTGGAGTCTAGCAATACCATTAATGGCAGAGGTTATTGCTCTATCATTTCCTTTGCGAGCTCCATATACATTAAACAGTGATTCATCATACTCATCAGGTCCATACTCACGTATGAACTTGTGTAAAGTGATCACTTCATTTATAAATGCATGCCAAACATCCCTCCTCATCTCACCTCCTAAATCAATGAATTCCAGCACCCACCTATAAGGAAGAATATAAAAAGAAACAGAAGATACATTATTTTAAAATGATAATGATAAATGCAGCAAAGCACTACAGGTGAAAATAGAGGACAAAACTCTGGTGCTTACTAATTAGTTATTTTATTTATAGATAAAAGTCTCCTACATCCACCTTCATCTTATGGGAAAATGGAGATAAGCTGAAGGAGAGTGTGATAAAAATCTCCATAACTTTTATCACCTGAGTATTTAGAATGTTTAGTCGGGCTTGATCTCTTTTCACCCAGACATTTTTCTGATAAAGCTGAGTTCTATGAGCTGAAAAAGGTAGCTTAATTTCGAGGGACCAACAAGGTTGTGCAACTAAAAATAGAACTTTCAAAATCTAGTACAAAGTTACTTTTTTTAATCTTCCATCTGAGTCAACACAAGGATGTGCAAAGATTTGGAAACTCGTTAATCATTATATCAGTTAAACTTTCTAAATAATTAATCAGTAACTAAAACCATTATATGAATACAAATTCCCTATCAAGAATCAAAAGGAAATTCAGGTACCATAGGAGAGGCAAACAATAGGATGAAAAAATAAAACTTTGGGCCAAAGGGCATCCAGATAGAACCTACCACAAGATGCAGACAGCTATTGGGGACCCCAAGAAGGTATTCTTCCTTTCCTCGGAAACTAGGAAAGGGAGTTTGTTTATAATATGCATGTAAGCTAATTAACATTTTATATACAAGAGAATTAATGAAAATGAAATTATACATTATTAGTTTGTTTGTTTGTTAGAATTTAAACAGAATTCTATGTATTGGAACTGAAGATCTCAGAATTAATAGTTTAATGATTAATTAATTATAAACCCTAATCTTACTCTTCCTGATATGGTAAGATACATGATAAGCAGTAATTTATTAATTATAAACCCTGATCATATTACAATAAGAACAACAACAAACATGCTACAAAAAATTTGTTACGCTACAAATAAGACTCATTAGAACTAATAAAAAAAAATACTTGAAGAAGCTTACTCACTTTGTATCTGAGCCAGAGGAAACTGAAACAGCAGAGTCGAAAAGTGAGGACCCTAATGGCCCAACCTTTGCCTTCTCTACTTGTAATCCATTACGTGTAAGATCCAATCTCATGGCTCTCTTCTCTCCCAGTATGCTAACTGTCTGGAACATATAGATTTGAGAAGAACAATTAAACAAGATGCTACAGTGAACAGTCTCTAATGGTTAACTGTCTTAATAATTTCTCAAAGATCAATAACTAATAAAAAACAACAAAACATCTCTAAGAAAGTGGATTTAGGCTGAACTCAACCCTTAAAAAGTGACTTATAAAATGAGATTTACACCAAGTTATATACTATAATTAATCATATCTTTAATTGATGTGGATTCTTTAACACACTTATATTTCAAATGTGAGACTAGATATTTGTAGATGGTCTAATAGGGAACCTGATAGTGCATGACACAATAAACCCAACAAACATCATTAGGATAAAATACCTCAAAGTAGATTGCTTTATCAGTAAGAGTAAGTTTGCCAGGCCATGCCATATTATTCTCCCATTTCAGAACAGGCCGCTTACTGTTGGAACCAATGCATAAAATTCTCTCCTGAGACAGTTGAGGAAACTCCGGAATTTGATACGATATCTGTGTTTTACGCACTCTACAGTAATACCAGTTCTAGTTCAGCACGAAAAAGTTGTCATACAGAGAATGTTTAGAAGTTCTGAGAGCATTCCAGCATATTAAACAAAGTGCATGTCCAGAACAAACCATAAAATAAAAAATGCAACTACAATACAAGTATATCATCTCTTTAATTTTCTATTTCAACTCTAGACTCAAGCAACTGTACCATGTGTTAAGTCTATGAACTACAAATATTTTACTACATATCAAGCATCAGAACTAAAACTGAACCTTTAATGTAACAAATTTATTTCGTAATAGGTTGCATGAACCTTCGATTTAGCAAATTAGAAAACGGAAGAAAAAACATGAGAGGAGTCATCTGAAGCAGTGGCGTTATGAAAAGAACATTAAAAAAAGTCAACAAAAGATGCAAGAACTAATCATCCATCATATTTTTTTTTATGAAATTATGACTATTCAGAGGATCTTTTGACAAAAAGTCTTAATTCCCTCATCATGAAAAAATGAATTTCATTCTTTCATGCACTAATTATCTAGATAAAATGAGAATACCTAGTGCATTAGAAGCATTTGAGATTGGTAAATTGGAAAACCATTAACATCATTTATATTTCATGAACTTGGAAGTAAAAAACAAATGTTGCTTGTGTTTTCTAATATCATCATTCATCACATCATTGACAAAAAGATGAATAAAAACTCACTTGACAAACTCGTTAATGTAATTCAGCCATGAGCTCACAGAAATGCCGTCTTGATTTCCAGCAAGAGCCTTGAAAAGACTGTGCACTGTGGGATGGTCAACCACACCAGAGATTGCAGGAGCAATACGAACAAAAGCCTCCTCAGTGACAAGTTTATTCTGCTAAGCCCACAAAAAATTACATATATGAAGTAATCTCTCAAAATCATAAAGAAAAATGAAATAATACAATTATGCTGAAGAAAATAGCTAGAAATCCTTGAACCAATATATCTCCCAACTTCAATGTTCTATTATGATATCATTTGATTGAATTCATGAGATTGATGAAACAACTTTTTCCTAGATTATCATTAACAATATACTTTACATTTAAAAGTGAACTACTTTCCAGTTGTCGCCATCACCCTTAGAAATTCAAACATTGTGGTACAGTTCAATAGACAAACTAAAGGGAGAATTCCTGACAAAAATGTTATCACTCTTCTTATATCTCCCATATACAATCACCAGCAAATTCAATGCTGTTAGGGCAGCTGAATTACATTAACTAAAGGAAAGAACTGAACCTGTAAAGAAGCCTTCTCTGCATTGCTGGAAAGTTCATTAGTATAAGGATTGTCCCAGGCAAGCATGGTTATGAATATCAACCTCTGGAATGCAGGGTCCTACAGACATGTCCAAAAGCAATAAACATTGTATTTTCCTTTTGGAAATAAAAGAATAAAGTTTATTTAGCATTACAGCATTTAATAATTAAATGGAAAAGTAAAACAAAGAAATCCAGTAAGTTAGGCTTCTTCTGTCATTGCTGCTCTTTTTACTATTCAAATTTCCCAATAAACAATTTGTTTTACAGCAATTTTTCAGAAAATTATTTCATGGTATGTCGGTGCTTCTGTTAGGAACCAAAAAGAAAATAAAAGAAAGATCTTTATAGAATAGGATGAAAAGAACAAGAAATAGGAGAGAAATCTCTTCTTCTCCTTCTCTTTACATCCTAACAGCTTCTGTCTTTTGGAGGGAGGTTGCACAATTCTTTACCACTAGATAGGTGGGGGGAGAAAGTGCTGAATTGACGTTGAAGAAATTGATGACCAGCGACTCCAAAACAATACTGTAAAGATTGCACAAAATTTAATGAAGAGCTCATCAAACAAGGGCAGGGCTCAGGTATCAACAACTATTGGTGAGAGTGAGGATTCACATTGAGGTTTTAGGTGTACAGCATCTGGAGATGTCACAAACATATACATGAGACTACCAATCAGATTGAACCACCTTCAATGGCTAGCTGCCATTTGATGAAATGCTTGACCAGCTCGTTCATGCTAATAAATGAGGATTTAGTGGTCCTCAAGCAGTTGGCACAGACTAGAGCAGAAGGGCAGTACAAGTATGGGAAGGAGTGGTGTTGATCAGATGCTATGCAGCAATATGAAATACAAAACATTATTTTATTCATTTGAAAATTGTGTTCAGTAAATCAACTTTAAAACATATATAATGAACAAGGAAAAAAATGCTTTCCCCTATCAATAAAAATGAAATGATAAAACAAAAATACCACATGCATGTATGATGAAACCATGAGGAACTTTGATAAAACAAAACAGAAAATGAACTTCAGAACATGGTTTCCATCATATCATAAAAAGAACAATATTCTATACCTGGAGGGAAGGATGAATAGCAGAACCATCCCTAGACAAAAATCTAAAGCAGCAATACTCAACCAAATTACGAGCATCATTATATACAGATTCAGGCACTAGCGCTCCAAATATTTTCTGCATTTTCTTCCCAGACAATCCATTCATCCTGCATATCTTATTTTCAAAAGGTCAAATAATAATTTTTATATCAGTCTGATAGGCATGAAGCAAGCATGCAATACATAAAAGACAAGACCCTCGTTAATGGTGCTTCATAGGATTCAATTTTCCATTGAAATTAAATTAAAAAAAGAAAACACATGCCAACTGATTGATAGCTCACAATCACAATCCCGCATGGCAACAGCCCTCCCCATTAAGATCAGAGGTCGGGGTGCTTGATGCTGTAGATTCCTTCCACAGGCCCCTGGGAATTGGGACTTCATTGGACTCGAGAAATAAACATTCAGAATTCCAAATAAAGATAGAAATAATTTGGTTTCTAAGACAGATTTGAGTACCAACACGGTTTCCTTCCCCCCAAACAAGAAACCTCCTCCCTACGAAACACTAGGAAGGAATAACAACAGTCTAACATCTTAAGTCCCTTTCAGAAGTCTGCAACACTAATATATCACTAGAACTGTGACATCACATCCGATAATTGCCTAATCCAAAATTAATACGAAAATAACTGACCAATACATAATTAGAATAAATCAGATTTTTCCAATCAGACATTCTATATAATCCAGAAAATAAAAGTAATATACATCCTAATACGAAAGCTGTTTAGCTATGCATTTAGTAAAAATGATAAATTGAAAATTATATTCTTGAATATCTCAGTCATAGCTCCCATCATAGCTAGCAAGAACCGCACTTCTTATTTTTGGATTAAAGAAAACAATTTAAGAAACTACTGAAATTATCAGAACCAATATATAATCATTTTGTAGTGTTTTCTCTTATTGCACTATATTTTTCTGTAAATTTGAGAATAAATAATTTTACCATGCATTCTAATTGCAAAAGTAAAAACATATTTCATAGAGCACTTCAGTTATATACTTTGACCTCGGATTTGTTAATTTATAATCTTTTTGATGAATACACTTAAATTTTATACTTTAGTCTACAATTTCTTAATGTATAATCCCTTTGATGAATGCATTGACCCAATGACCAATAAAAATTTCATATAGAATGATCTAAGTGTCTTCACCTGCTGAATTGTTCAATACAAATTACAGCAGCTAGAGAAAGAACCCCACATGGCGTTCTGCGGTCAATTGTCTGCTCTATCATAAATATGTCTTCCATGAATTGAAATCCAAAATCATTTTCAGGATCAGGCTTCTTACTTTGACCAGGTTTTGCAAGTGGAAAAGTCACTTCGTTCAAAAAATTTTGGGTCCTTGACATCAATACATTCAATCTTTCTTGAATAGAACCTTTGAAAAAGAAATCAAAGTTTAATTATTAAAATAAACAGCCATAATGAGAGGCACGGGAAAAAATACACTATGTAATTCAGAGATGTTATATTCTCTTTTAACCTGTTCCTAGTTTCACAAACTTGAAAACAAAAACGAAAAGCATGTAATAATGAGAATTGGAAAATAAGCGGATTTATGATGATAATTTAGAATTTTACTAAAGGCTAAAATACCAATTAATCACATGCACCAAGCAAACAACTCAGGCACAAGGTTATCAAATTCAGATTCAAATTGTGAATGGTCAAACTAGCTTTTGAATCCTTTATCATAATTTGAATTGAATGAGAAGATTCGAAAGACAGTGAAAAATAGCATCAAATATATCATAAGATTATATATACTGTTCAAGAAAATAATTTTAAACTAGAAAGACCTTATATCTCAGTTTGTAAGGCCTCTACTTTGAAAGAATGGAAACCAAACAATGCAATAGCCAATTAGAGAGCATAAATTGAATGAGAAAAACGACAGATAAAATAGTCGAATAACCAAATAAGATAAGTTCAAAAGTGTTCCTTCAATTCCTTTTAATTTCAAGAATTTAAGCTTATATACCTTTCCAATTCGTTTCATGAAATTAGTTAAAAGAAAAAGGAAAGAAAAACAATTGTTGAACTGTATGATTCACCAATTCCTTCATGTACAGTAAGATTGAAAGTCATTTGAGATTCATCTTATGATACAAATGGATATGCAGCAAGGTTGCATCGATAGTAAGATTCAATTTGTGAATGAAGCACATAAACAACAGAATAGGTGTGCCACTTATGGCCATGAATGAGGGAAAAATTATTAGTAAAAAATAGTAATTTAAAAAGAATTGCAAGTGAATTGGCCATGGTTGGAAACACACATAAGAACCACACATGTAATCTAATCTAACCAAACTCAAACAAGAATCTTAAAAAGTGTGGTGGCACTTTGAGCATAAGAAGGAAGAAGAGAACATACCTGTACTTATGTCATTTAGCTTCCACTTATCCCCTAAAGACTGTGGCACAAACTTGAATGGAAACTTTTGCTCTGAGAATACCCTTCTCGAATACTTGTATGCACAAAAACCTCTGTGGGCAGAAATCATGTATCTGGGAGATGTCCCCAACTGGGTCATCGGAAACTTTGACCCCATCATATAGTTTCTTTTGTTCCCTACTAAAGATTCAAACTTTGAGAAGCATCCAACAATAAACAGAGAAAAAACTGGTTAAAACAGAAGAGGGTGAGAGTTGGGAGAGAAAATGATAGAGATCATCCATTCATGCTTCTGTAGTTCTTCTGATTGCTCTGCTTTTGTATGGTCTTGTTAGGTGAAAAAACATCTATATTAGCATATATTATTAATTGTGTTATTGAAAAATTAATAATAAGTATTTCCTTACTTAGTATTTTATTCGGAATCATCACATGTACATTTCCAAATCAAAAATCACATGTTCTTTTCAAGAGATGATCCTATCCGTTCGAACCGAACACCGAATAAGATTAGAACGACCAACAAAATATCTTCTGTTAGGTATTTTGGAACAATTTTTTTTTCTTAGTGTATATATATATATATATCTTTTATTGATGGATAAAACATTTTTTCACTAAAATTGTGCAATTCACTTTTACTATTATTAGAATGTGTAAAAAAAATAACTTTAGTAAAAAAATAATTTTAATGATCAATAGGTAAGTTGTGTTTTGTTGTCATGATTTTATTTAAATTAAGTTTAAATATACAGAAGTTGTGTTTTGTTATAATGACTTTATTTAAATTAAGTCATTATCTTGTTTCATTGTTTTATTGTGAGTAGAAATTAAATGAAAAAATTGTTATTGGATAACCATTTCAACACAAAACTAAAATGGAAAAAATTGTATTGTTTGAATTCAATTTTAATTAACATGATATTAAAGTTTAATTGGAGTTGTGCGACTGAAACTTTAGTACAAAACAAAATTAACTGAAGTTATACATCATTTCAGTTATTCTTCTTTTACACTAAAGTCGTGCACAATCATACAATTTCAATTTTAGATAAATTGTTTTCGTATATTTAAATAGAATTTGTAATCTGAAATCAAGATAAATGTAAAAGTTAGAGTGTTTACCTTAATAAGGCAAATGAAGTGGTAAATTATTTAAAATACTATGTAACCATTTGATGAATAAATATATTAAGTAAAAAAAGTAATGCATTAAAAAATTATTTAGCAATTTATTTTATAATATTTTAATAAATTTTGTTAAAGAATTATGTAATTAAAAATATGTTTTAGTAACTTTCATCAGTTATAAAAGATAAATTAAAATTTAATTTAAAAAATTATAAACAATGTTAATAAAAGATTGTTATTTAAACAATTGTGTTACATTGTAACATTATTTAGTAGGCAATTAATTTAAAAAAACAAATGTTTTGTTAGTTTAATAGGAAATAGAGGGTGCATGATATGTATGATATGAGAGATAAAGAAGAAGAAGGATGGCCTTATCTTCAAGCTCCTTCTTTTCAACTCTGAACACCACATCTTCAGTACCCCATTTCCATGCCCCAAAGCTTTCTTCTTCTTCTTCTCACTTCCCAACAACACCCACCACCATCCTTCTCCCTCAGTCTCACAAATGGAGAGCAAAGGTTTCATTTTTCACTTCCTTCTTGAAGAAAGGGAAAGATGCCAAGATTATCAAGGAAGAACTCCTTCAGGCCATTGCACTGCTTGATCGAGGGGCTGATGCCACTCTGCAAGACCAGCAAACGGTTGATGAGGTTTGTGTCTACTTATATATTATAAAATGCTCTAATTAGTAAAATTGGGTTTATGAGGTGAAGTTTTTTCAGTTATATAATATGAAATGCTCTGATCCGTAGTTGATTGTGAACTCCAACACACGACAATATATTTATGGATAGTCTGATAATGTCTGTGAATGGCCTGATTATCGCCATCAAATACTCGTTAGAATAAACAACCTTAAATAATTCTGATACCATATGAGAAATAGACTTCTCATACTAATGAGTGTATTCTTTTGGTTTGTTTAACTAGTAGTGCTGCTTACTTTGTCTATGGAACTGTACACAGTCCGTGAAACTCCAATATTGATAAATAATGTTGTGGTTTTTTATGATTAGTTTTCCCTCAGTAGAATTGTGGCCAATTTTCCAACTTCACTTGCATTTTTATTCTTGATTCGGAGCAAATTTTGTCTGAATAGATTGCTAGCGAACTTGAGGAAGTTAGTCCAATAAAGGAACCCCTAAAGTCTAACCTATTGGATGGAAAGTGGGAGCTTATATACACTACATCGCAGTCAATCTTGCAAACCAAGGTAAACAATTTTTTTCTCTAGCTTAAATTCATGTTTATGTTTATATTCAGGTGATAAATCATTCAAGCAAAATTAAACTAAACTTTGAACAATTTTAGAAAAAACTTACCTCAGCTTTAGGTTAGTTTTTTAAAGCTGAATTGCCCCTAAATTAGACCTTTAAACTCATGTATTAAACTGCGGATAAACTGATAAGTCCAACAAATTCTTGTTAAGTTGAACACTTTGTAGTTGAACCGTCTATAAGAAATTTGGAGTAGTCCAATGCAATTCACCGGATTTGTTGGCAATTCAGTTTAATTGAGTGGAACCACTTTTACATCTCAATTCAGTTCTGCAATAATTTAATTCAAATCATGCATTTACCCACCCCTGTCTAAGATATGTTAGATACTATGATGCAGCTAATGTTTGCAAGCATATTGCAGGTTGTTTCCTTCTTTTCTGTGTTCAAATGTTATTTTTGGAGCAAAGAATCATGTTCATATTAATTGTTAAATCAAATTAAAAGAGAAAAGTATTATGAGTTGTGATCAATTTAAGTATACAACGCTTGATTTGATATTTGAGGATAGAAATCTAACCAGAGTAATAATTTAAGAGAATAAAATTTTACCCTAGATATGATACAATCAACTCCTGTACTTTATATGCAATAAATGGAGTTTAAAAACCTTACTCTTTGATTTGGAGAGTTCATAATAATAGTATATCATAAATGTTTTGTATTGATTGAAGAAATGGACATTTAGTTGTAGAAAAAATATACAACCACCTGAAAATTTTAGAAAGATAGATTTTCTTGTTTTTGGTTTTGAATTCCCCTCACAATATGGAATTGTCTATTTTACATGATTAAGCACCAAGGTAGAATATTCAAAAAGCTGCAATTATAGCTCCACACCTACTCTAACGATGCTAACCTGGATCTCCCACTTTGTCTATAGTTAATATAAGATCAATATGTTGGAGATTACACCTCGACTAGAGATAAGAATATTTCATAGTATATAAGTGGGTATAAACTTCATCTTAAGAGTGGTTCAGTCATTTATTAGCCATCTAGCATTAGTATCAAAACTAGTTTCTGTATGCTTTTGTGCTCATAACGAAGAAAGTCCACAATACTGTTTCTTATGATGTAATAGATTTCTTTTTAAGAAAATGTCCACCTTGCCATCTACCAATTTTTGCCTGCTAACTTTTTCAAGAAAGTGATAACAGAGACCAAAGTTATTGAGATCAGTTGCAAATTATCAAGCAATCAATGTGGATACCCTAAGGGCCCAAAATATGGAATCTTGGCCATTCTTCAACCAGGTAAAACTTGTGAAATTTGAGACAACTTTTCCCTATTAATGCATTCTCACTTTGACAATCTTGTGTAAACATAAAGTCAATATTGTGTAGGTAACAGCGGATTTAACACCTCTAAATCCAAAGAAAGTGGCTGTAAAATTTGATACTTTCAAAATTGGAGGCATTGTAAGTATTCAGTTCAGAGTCTCAATAGTTATCATTGAAATTCTATTTTAGCTGACATTAGATTTAGAAGGAGTGAGTAAAGTTATGCAAATTCCGTAAAGGTTTTTATGCAAAATTCCATTAATCTAATAAGTTCCAACAAATTCCATTAGAAGGTGTTTATGTGAGATGTTGGTTTTTGGATTTTTTTTCCGGTGTTTTCCTTCAGTTTTGTGTTTGTTTTGGACTTTCTGGTTTGAAGGCTTCTCTTGAGATTCTGAGTCTGTTGTTAGGTGTTAGTTTAATCATGGGTTGAGGTTATTTAGATGTGTCATGTATGTTTCTTATGGTATGTATAAGGGTTGAATCATTTGATCCTTATTTATTTATTTATTCTTTCTTGTTGATAAAAAAAAATTATTACTCACAGTTTTCTACCCCTTTAATTTTGACCTGATTAAGTACCCTAATGAATGAATGAGTGATGTGTATGTATATTTCTGCCCTGTAGTAGAAATAATAGGTTCTGAGCATGATCTATTCCATCACAATGTACACATGCAGATACCTATTAAAGCACCTGGAAGAGCTCGTGGGGAACTGGAAATAACATATTTGGATGAAGAACTCCGGTGAGTTACCAGCTAGATGTCATGTAGAGAATATTTTAGTTGGATTCATGTTTATTCTTTTTTTTTGGAGAAAGATTTTTGAACCCATTGGACGACCTTGCTTATCTTATTGTAGGAGATCTCATGTCAATTAAAGATTATGATGTTTCATAATATATAAGTGGGTGTAAACCTCACCTTATAAGCCGGTTTTATGAGATTGAGTTAGACTTAAAGTTCATTTCTTAATATGATATCAGAACCATTTCGAGTCTATCTCAACAATTGTTTGTTGGACTTATTAGGTCATCTGCTATAAGGTCATTATCGGATCATCCATAATATATAGTCTCACGCACGAGTTTGTAGTGTCGGCATGAGGGTGTGTTGGATCTCATGTCAACTAGAGATTAGGACATTTCATAGTATATAAGTGGGCGCAAACCTCACCTTATAAGCCGGTATTATGAAATTAAGTTAAGCTTAATATCCACTTCTTAATACTTATGTCCATTAGATATCAAAAACTCATTGTCATAATGATGTAACAGGGTATCAAGAGGCGATAAAGGAAACTTGTTCGTACTGAAAATGGTGGATCCATCTTACAGAGTTCCTGTATGATGGCATTGTCAGCATTGCAGGGCAACACTTGTGTTCAAGCACTTTCTGTACAAAGAGATAAAAGCAAGTATGAAGATGATCTTAATCTCTGAATGAGTTCTACTCTTTTACCCTTTGAAATTTGTAATATTGTACTATGTGGGAAAATGTATGATTCAAAGAAGTGGTTAACCATGTTTATGGATTTAACTCCAAAAAAAGTTTCAAGTGAAAAGGTTGGTCACTAATTTGAATACATGTATGAATTTATCTATATACTTTAACGGTATCAGATCTAATATTTATTTAGTATAATGTGAGATGCTAACATTCCAATTTTTAGAAGAAAAAAATGTTTGTATTTAATATTTAATAAACATATCTTAAACAAGATTTTGTTCTTGAAGAGATGAGTAAAGATGTGATAAATAAATAGAATGAAACATGGCAAGAGAAAATAAATATATATTTAATATTTATATTTAACATTTAATAATCATATGCCAAACAAGATTTTCTCTGAAAACATAAGCAGATGTAATGATTAATATGAAGAAAAAAGACACAGAGAAAGAAGAAAGGATCACATAATAACTCAATTATAATTTGATGGTAATCAACATGTTTTTGTTTGAACATAAAGAGAAAAGTTTTAAAAAGTTGTAACATGATATTTATAAAATGATCAAATTACCCTTATTATAAATTATTTTTAACTAAATACTAAATTATAATATTATTATTATAGATTTTTCCTTCTTCCTACTAACAATTCTATATTGTAGATTATACACAATCAATATAAACTGAATTCAATTTTTACAAATTCTCCAAATGCATAGTAAAATCTATAATATCTATAATTTTATTTTCACAAATAACTCGAATTGTGTTTCTTTTTATTCTTTCACACTATAAGAGTAATTCAGAGTAATTCAGGTATTTCTTTTACAATTTTATGCTCTTGTGTTCATTTAAACTAGTGTCACTCTCACTTTTTCATCCATGGCAAACAATACTCACAAAACCAAACACATTGTAAATTGATGATTTTTTTTCTTTCCAAAACCAAAGACATTGTAAAATTGATTTTTCTCTATTTTGAAAAGAAAGTTCCAAAACCAAACACATTTTATAAACTATTCAAATTATAATAATTACATTCTATATAATTGGTATCATATTTTTAATAGAATTATGAAGTCTTTTATACATATACACATATTCTTATAAGTATTTAATTATTTTATTTAATTAATGTATTTATTAGTATACCCTCCCTCTTCGCATTGCATTGAATTGTTTGAACGGTCAGAAAAATTTGAAATACCTAAAAGAAAAAGCGGGATAATTTTGGTTCCACCCTCTTCTTCCCCAATTTTTTAGCTTATAAGACAAACCCTCAAATCGCTCTTTCTCCAGAGAGATTCCGCATACCCAAAAGATTGACCAGATTCAGATTTTCATTCTCTTTGAATTTCTCACTCTGTAAGTTGTTTCTCAGTCCCCTTTCTGTTTCTATAAAAAGAAAAATGTTATTTTTTGAGTTTGATGTAATTCTAGTTCTATAAATTTGCATATGAATGAGTTCTTTCAATAGATTTACAAGATTTGGTATTAGTCTTCTGTCTGTAATTATGACATAACGTTAAAATCTCATCTGGGTCCTCTCTATGTTGTGCATTGCTTCAGAAGTAGAATTTAGGTAATCCGTGCATATAATTCATATATAACCCGTGTTCAATTCTGTTCAAGAAAAATATTTTGGAGCTAGCTCAGAGGGGTTGTGAGTTTCAAGAATGTAAATGATTGAACTGGATCTTGGAATTTTGTGAGATTAAAATAATTATGGGACTCTTTGTCTTTTTCAACTTTATTGTTTGTTTGGAAATGTGTTTTTGAATCTGTGCATTGAGAATCATCTGTTTTGATTTTGTTTGTCATCAGCAATGGAATCTCTTCCCGATGCCATTCTTCAATCCATCTTGTCACGTATAGCTAATGCTCGAGATGTGGCTTGTTGCAATTGTGTTTCTAAGCGATGGAGGGAATCTATGATTTACACCAAGACTCTTTACTTCCCTCGCAACGCGTTTGATAGCCCTACGGTCTTTATTGCGAGTCCGGAAAAGGTTGTGAAGAGAATGGTATCAACAGTTGTGCGACTAGAAGAGCTGATTGTATACAGCCCCTTCACCCCTTCTGGCCTTGCTTCATGGATATCACTAGCTGGTCCATCTCTTTCAAAGCTTGAGCTTCGAATGGACAACATTGCTGAAATCCCAACCTACCAGCAAAACCCTTCAAAATTGGACTGCCTTGCTGGTGCAAGGAGTTTGAAATGTCTCAAACTCTGGGGTGTCTTAATGATACGTATCCCGAAATGGGATGTTTTTCCAAATCTTAGGATCCTCGAAATAACTGGTACAAAATTGGAGGAACCTGCATTGAATGCGGTGCTTCAGTCATGTCCATATCTGAGAAGGTTGCTACTGCTTGGATGTGAAGGGGTTGGATCACTCTCAATTGAGCTTCCCTATTTGGAGCAATGTAAGCTGGATTTCTATGGTAGGGGGAACTGTTCACTTTCACTAACCTCTTCCAAAATTGAATCTCTTGAGGTACAAGGCTGTAGTTGGATTAGGGTTCCTGAAGCCCAGCATTTGAGGAATCTTTCAATATCCAATAGTGCAGGTAATTGAATTTTAAGTCATTCTTATACTTTCCTTTTACTGCCCTTTTTTGTTCCCAAGTAAACTATAATGTGTTGTGTTTTTGATTATCCTCTTTTCATGTTAATTGTTTCCAGGGAGAGTATACATGGTTGAATTTGGAAACCTTCCAGCTCTGGAGTACCTGTCTATGAGGGGGGTTCAATGGTGCTGGGATGCAATATGCAAGCTGCTGAAATTGGCTAGTGAGGTGAAACATCTTTTTATGAAGGTGGAATTCAGTGGGGACTTCGAGGCTCTTCAACCCTTTCCCGAGATTGATTTTGTTGATTTTTTTAACAGCCATACCCAGCTGCGCAAATTTGACATCCATGGAGCTATGTTTGCTGCACTTTGTCAGAGAAACAGTCTGAAACATGTAAATTTATAATAACGTTTTTCATATTATGAATCTGTTCTATGAAATCTTATCTAATGAATGTTCATCTGCAGGTGGATCCGGGATTTTCAATTCCATGCTTAGAGGAGGTTGTTATCACAGTGAGATCACCATTAAATGCTGAACAAAAAATGAGTACTCTTGAATCCATGTTGAAGTATGGCAAAAGTCTACGCAGCATGGTTATCAAGATTCTTCAGATGAAGAGCACTCATAGCAGTGCTGATGATTTTTTTGATGAGATTTGCCGTTTTAGATACATGAACCATAGGATAGTTCGAATAGAATAAAGATTAGATCATTATTTCTTCTTGATGCATTTTTAATACAGGAACATTGCGTGCTGGTTTCCAGTTTCAGATGAACTGCTGACTTGATGTCTCAATTTTTGAAGTGCTTATGGTTTTGATTGTCATTTGAAAATTGATAACCTTCCCAGTTTGGTTAGTAAATGGTTTACCACTTTTCCCATGATCACCAAAAGTACAAGATAATAATGCTACCATATTTGCCTCCAAGATAAGTTCAATTGAAATTTGATGCAATTCATTTGATGCTATGTTTATGGTTGATTGGTATGATACTGCACCATTAAAAGATATACATGTTTGTTATGATGATGATGATTAGATTCTTTATGATTTACAATTCAATAATAGTAGTAAATGTATTTAACCAATGATGCAGAATCTATGCACCACTCCAAATTTATGAGGAAAGAGACTTGTGGATCAAATCAATTACTAAGACTATCGCCATCAGGAGTACTTATCAAGTTCAAATTGTAGTATGGTTCAGATTCAAACCTTAATAATGTATTAAGTTATATAGAAGTTTCTATCAATGATCAATTTCTTAAACTGTTGATTGTGGTCAACCAATGCTTTAGAATTAAGTTACTTTTACTATTCCTTAACAGTGTATAATTCCTTATTAAGGGCCATGTGCCTTAAGCACACAAACCCAACTTTCTCTTACTCATCTTATAAATACTAAGCAACCCCATTGTGTATCCATACAAATTGTAGTTATACGTAAGACATAAAAACTAAGTGTTTCTACGGTAGATTAAGTGCAAAGTCTTCCTGAATCATGCCAATTTGAACTTGCAGTTTACTACTTTTCAAAAATTTAAAATTTATCTTTTATTCTGGATTTAAAAATCTGCAATTCAGAAATATAATTTGAAAATCAAAATCTCATTTCGAAAAAATAATTCAAAATGCAAAAAAAAAAATATTTTGAAAAAAATTTTCTAGAACACAAAATCTAGAAATACATTCTGGAAAAGAATTTTCAGAATTCATAAATATGTTCTAGAAATCTAAATCCGTATATGTATTCCAGAAAAATGGATTTCTGAAGTATTTTTTTTTATTTGCACCCTCCTTTTATTTAAGGTTACTTTTGTCCTTTCACATGGATATCTTTTGTTATTTTACTGAAAAATGATATAGTGCATGGAGAATGTTTTTGGTAAATTCTCCTACACCATATCAATTTCAACTTGCATTCAATCTTGAGTTAAAAATGAAGAAAATATTCCTATGAAATGAAGAAAATATTCCTACAAAATGATGAAAATGATCTTAAATGAAAGTTAAGTGTTTATAATTTTTCTTTTCCAAAATCCCTTTTTTGGAACACATTTTTGAATTTCAATTTTTTTTTTCCAAAATGCATGCATTTTCAGATTTTGCGTTCCAGATTTTTTTTTCTGAAATGTAATTTTTGGATTTCCTTTTTCAGAACTAAATTTTTTCCTTTTAAATTATATTTTTTGAATTCTAGATTTTTAAATCTGGAAAAGAGGGTATTGGAAAATTTGAAAGATTATAGGGTGCATGTTAAACTTAATATGATGCAGGAAGAACTTGCCAATGTTTTTCACTTATATTTTTCCTAAATACACCACTTAGACTTTTTTGTACTTGTTTCTTTTCTAAGTCCCTTTTCAACTCCCATTCTTTCCTATTTGCACCCTCTATACCATATATGCACCCCTTTCGAGTTTCTTTCTTCCACAAGTCATTCACCATTTGCTTTTGCTGCTACCAAAAAAAATGTTTTGGGCATCAACGATCGTCGCAGTTAAACTTTCGCAGAGAAAGTAATTAATAAATTATAGTATTATTTTATATAAAATTTTCAACACTTTCTACAAAAGTGAAGTCAAAATAATCTTTCAATGATCTAGTTTTCTAACTAACAGTAATTTTTTCTTCTTACATTTTCATAAACACGTACAAATTATAAAGCATTCTTTTCAAGTTAAGAACCAAAATGTTTACTTCAATTGAGGAATTCTCATCAATCAATAGTGCTTCCTACATTTGAAGTTCAAAGATTAAATGTGATTACAAACATGCTACAAATTAACTCAAACCAGACAAAGCAAATTTCTGTGGATAAGGAAATGGAAACAGTGCAAGAATTTCACTACATGTGAAAGAACCAAAGCTCATAAAAATGTCATAGTTATAACAAAATCCTTGTTTGAAACAAAATAAAAAAGTGTAGCAGCATCTAAATAAGCTTTTTCTTGTGGAAGTATCTCTTCAAATGCAACAACTGCAAAACTGAAACTGCAATGCAGACACCTAAGGACAAAAAGCTAAACCACATCACTCTGGTGTTTGTTGCTTCACTCACGTTCCTCATCTCTGCTTCCCTGAGTAAATTTCCCAAAACACAAACAGAACAAACAAATATCAAACATCACAAAAGTTCAAACTCTTGCAACAAATTTTGTTTTGCAGCAAATAGAAGTTACCTGCCCCTCAGAAACATCAAATTCTCGTGGATAGACTCCACTGATCCTTCTAGCTTTTTCAACTCCAGCTCTACTCCCTAATACCCATCAATGTTAAATCAGATATATAAATATTTGACTAAAGTATTTCAACAAACTCTTATATATAAAATATGAAATATTCTAATCTCTAGTCGATGTGACCGAGGTTACCAACTCGTGCGTGATACTATATATTATGGATGTTCCGATAACATCTCAATAGAAGGTGGTCTGATAAGTTCAACAAACCATCGTTACAATAACTTGAGAATGACTCTGATAGCATATTAAGAAGTGAATTTTAAGTCTAACTCAATCTCAAAAAACTGACTTATAAAGTGAGTTTTGCACCAGTTATAAAGTATGAAATATCTTAATCTCTGATCGATGTGAGATTTTTAAAATGGAGTATAGAAAATATGAATGAAATGTTTACCTGAATCTTCTCTCTTTTAGCAACTGAATCCCAATCCTTGGCTGCAATTCCAGTTTTCCAATCAAGGTCCACAACAACATCTCCACCTCGTTCATTACGAGCCACCCAGAAGCATGCAAGGTACAGTCCACTCTCTCGAGATGTAAAAGCGAAATTACCCACCTTTATGCCATCCATATGATGAAGCTCGTTTCCATATGGTGATGAAACCTGAACAAAACACATTACTATGCCAAATATCCTTCAACCAAGGCTAAATAACCCCTATAATTCATCTTGTAATAAAAACATAAATGAGACTCGAACACTCCTCTTAAATGACGTGTTCATGTTAGATACACGTATCGAACGACGTTCATACAACACTTGTAGAACATCAATGAAGTGTTGAATTCAGAAAATATTCGTTGGATTAAATACATTAATTTTTTAAAAACTCAAATTTATTGTATAAAATTTTATTATAATTATAAAAATAAAGGACAAATCCTTTTGAACCAACCATAAAAAACATTTGTCTGTTCCAAACAAAAACTGAAAAATACTTGTACACATAAATCTTTATTGTCAATTTATATAATTTATAATTATATAGTATATATAGATCCATATACTCGTGTGCATATCGTATCAGTGTAAGTGTATGTGTTACTATGTCCTACATTTTAAAGATTATACGTATCTCTGTATATGTCATACCAGTATAAATGTATGTGTTACTATGCCCTATATTTTAAAGATTATACATATCTCCGTGTGTATGTCGTGTAAGTGTATGTGTCTCTATCATATATAAGGGTAATCTTAAATGAACCTAATTGACGATACATGCACACTATCTACACTCATTTAAGACACTTATTTTTTCTCAATCTCTCTCTTGTCATATTATATTACTCATAAAATCCATATTTCTTCTTTTTTTTCCTATCTCTTCCCCTTATGATGTAAACAAGGTGTTCATGAATCATCACATTTCTTATTCGAAACCGTCACACAGTTGAGATCACGATCTTACGCATACGTTACACAGTTATTTATTTAGCAGACATTAAAAGAAAAGAGACGAGCAATGCAGATACGATATAAAATCATGCATGAAGAGAACTGAATTTGGAGAGCGACCCATGAAATAAAGAGGAAAAGGGTGTCCGAAAAATGTTACCTTGGCGGAAATGGTGGCGTTGGGGGAATCAACGTAGGCACTGGTGACGACAGAGTAATGGACCACAACGACGATGTTGCTGTGGATTTCTTCGGAAACGCACTTGGTGCCGGAGGGTGGTATCGTTAGCCATAATGCACGAGAGGTCGAGAAGAAGAAGAAGAAGAAGAAGAAGAGAAGTGGCAGAAACATTGACATGATAATATCTCTGTGTTATGTTCTTCACATTTAACACAGTTTAATCAATTGTTTGTGATGAGAATGTGAAAGCAGTGTGTGTGTGTGATGGATCTGATTTTGATTTGAGGAGCAAAGTTTCTTGTGATGTGACCAACAACGTAGTAACATCTGTAACTGCCTTGTCTCCTCTGGTTTCTGTTTTTTCTCCCACCTATCTTCTTTTTTTAGCTATTCTCTCATCATCGTTTATCATTAAAATAGAAACATTAAAATAACATACTGGCAATTCATATTAATGATAGGCCCAACACAAACACTCGATAGGATAGGCTTGAAATGGCTCTAATACTATATTACGAAGTTGACTTTAAGCCTAACTCAACTCCATAAAACCGTTCATAAGGTTGAGGTTTGCACTCACTTATATACAATGAAAGGCTCTAATATCTAGTCGAGGTGGAATCTCCAACATTTATACTAAGAGTTATTAAAATTATATTAATTAATTAGCATGAATTAGTTTTATTTTTACTTATATTTGAGTTTTAAAATTATGTGTTAGAATAAAAAAAATATTAATATTAAACCAAGCATACTCAATACTTAGATGAATTTTGAAGTGCATTATTTTAGGGTAAGGATCCAAAAAGTCAAAAATCAATCCATACTTATAAATCATAAGACATCAAAATTTCAAAGCAATGGTCCCACCCTCCCACTATCATTCATATTTTTTATTCCTCATCTTAGTAGATCTCCAAACCTTTTCTCACTAATTGGAAAGAAAGGAACAAACTCAACGGTTACATTGCAAGTCCTTTTCATGTAACATTTTTTTATCACTATGAATTGTTGCAAAGAATTACTCAATTTTTTTAATTGCTAAACTTAACTAAAATTCTTTTTTTTTAGTAATGTTATGGACCGAGTCCAATCTCGTATATGTACATAATCATCTATCGATGTTAATATTTAACGACATAAATACTGAATTTGCGTCAATCAGAAGATCTCGAGTAATTAATTTTTATCATAAAACTAAGTTAATTATAACACCTGATACAAGAAGAAGAGAAGAGCATTTTTTTTTTTGTATATAATAGATAACACATAAGAAAAAAAAGACATTCACACACTAGTTTAAGAGTCCACTTATTCTTGATTACACTTAATGCTCTAGACTAAGATCGTTAATACTTTGTGTGTAACAACTATATACGATGAAAAAGAGATTTTAAGTCGCTTTCACCCTAATAATTTCAAAAGATAATTTTATGATCATAAAAAAATTTACTTAGTTTTTTTCTTCTTATTTTCCATTGCTAAAAATGACTACAGTGAAGCTAATCCAATGTGGGTTTGGAACCACATATCCATGTGGAAAATTCTGGCCCTAAAAGTTGAAACTTTCATATTCCCCCACCCACTTTCTTCTTGCACTAAAGACACTCACACAGTTGGATCTGCTTCTTCCATCAGTCAGAAAAATGGAAGCTTTACTTTCCCAATTCAGCTTCCTCTCAGATGAGGCCCTTCAAGACAAGAACTTCGACCCTTCCACAATTGAAGATCTGATGAAGCTGTTCGAGATTGAATCCTACAAGGCATGGGCAGCTGCTGAACTTGAGCAAGAGAGAGAGGTGGAGGAAGCAGAAGCTGGCATGCAAGAAGCTGAGGACTACCTTGACTCGGTCATGGAGAGTGCCATGGATGAGTTTAGACGCTTTGAACAAGAGCTAGAGAGCATGGCAAAACATGAAATGGAAGCCCTGGTTCAAACTGCTGAGAGAGCCAGAAAAATGGGAAACTTGATGGAAAAGGGTGCCTCTGTTGCTTCCAAGAAGTACATTGAGGCTGCACTCAATTCAGCCTCTGCTTCCATGAAATCAGCTTGGAAGGGTCTCTCTTCTGGAAAAGTTCATCCTTCTTAATACCCTTTTCCTCATTCTATGTGTATTCTATTCAGGTTAAACCTGCCAATAAATATACTTCAAATCCCTTTACTCTTTGTTTATTATTTGCACTTTTTAGTTACATTGCTGCTTTGGAAAAGTTGAAACTTGTTTAGATCAGAATTGTGCCAATTTAGATGCTGAGGAACATTCAGCCAAAAGTGTGAACTATAAAAACATATGCACTATGTTTGGAGATTCCAAAATTGACTAAAAATTAAAACATCTATCTGTATATGAAACAATATACAAGTAAATCTGTGATTTGAGTGCATCTATCTGTGTATGAAACAATACAAGGCTTATGTATGATTCAAGCAGCTTAATTAATGTTCAACATTGTTAGTATTGATCAATTTACATCTTTCTTGAGAGTGGTATATTGCTTCTCTGATCTCAATTCCTGGACTAATTTAGAGGACAAATATTTCCAATTTCCTCACTTCTTTGGGGAGTTTCCTGCAGATTAAATTGCTGTTTTCCCCCGTGAATCTTCCAGATTTAAATGGTCTTCTTAAGATGTGAAGATGAATCTTTTCTGTTTTCAGATTTTACAAATGTGTAGCAGCATAGCCTTACCCCACTTCAACCTATCTCAGTGAAATCTTGAGTTCAAACGACATCATTTACAGTTTTTCTGCTTCCATTTGGCTAAGAACTTACTAGTTACAAGCTCTTTACCACATCATTTTGAAAATCTTTATTAAAAATACTACATTCCATGTATATAACTAAGTGAAAACAAACCTCATGGTTGTTTCTGTAAGATTAAGTTAAAGTTAGTATCTAAGCCATATAAACTTTAGTATCTAAGCCATATAAAATCTATAATATTTTATGAAACAATTTTATAAGATTAATTTCACTTCAACTTAGTTATCCCTTTAGAATCCTGTTCTCAGTGGCATCACAAGGAGGGATGTGAAATTGTTAGTGGCATATAGAGCCATTGAGAGTCTCTTCAGTCTTCACCCTAGATTGCCACAATCAAGAAAATGTGTAAGCTGATGATTAATATTTTATTATTCTGCATATGTTTCTGAGTTCTGACAATGAAGATCTGAGTTCCTTTGCATGATGCACCTGACCTCGATTGACACAATTTATAAGAACATTCACATCCAAATTCTTATTTCAAGAATTCATGTTATATAAGTGGGTCCCTTAGTCGATTTTATGAGGTTGAGTCAGGCTTAAAGTCCATTCTCAATATGGTATCAGTGTCATTTTGAGACTATCCTAATGATTGTTTTTATCCTTATCAAGCCACCTGCTACCGGACCGTTATCAAATCACCTATAATATATTGTCCTATACATGAGCTGTTAGTCTTGACCGTGAAGAATGTGTGTTTTTTTTATAGTATATAAGTGATGCAGATCTCACCTTATAAATCAGTTTTATGAGATTGAGTTAGGTTTAAAGTTCACTCGTAATACATTCAAGATTTTTTTTTTTTTGTTGGCATTATATTTGGAATCTTTTGGGTTGGGAAGTTCCTTCATACACTTCAAGGCCACAACTGGTGTTTTTGTCATCCCTCCTACACTTCCACTCTTGTAATTAATCAGCAATCAATAACAAAGTTTTCTTAAGGCCAACTTATAATTTTGATTAACTATTTGGGTAACTTAAACTAAATATTTTGATTAGTTATTATGTTTTTCTTAATTAACTTTTAACTTTTTTATAAATTTTAATATTTTTAATTGAGTTTTCATTACAAATTTTGATTTTATTGAGGATCTAAAAATTTTCTATACTTTTAATTGAGTATGATTTTGTTAAAGTGGTTGTTATTTTGTATCTTGATATAAGATAAACAGTCACATAATTTCATTTTACATCAAAACTACATATATTTCGTTAAAAAAATTAGACACTCGATAAAATAATTTTTTCAATACAAATTTAATTAGAAAAAAAACACAAATTTATATGATATTAATTATTTTTTTATTGCTAATTATAACAATATTTATTTTTTAAACTATACAAGATTGAAGAAATTAATGAATAATCGAGTCTATCCTAACTGCACAGAAGAATTTGAGTGGATTCTAAATATTATTATTCAATTTCATATATTAAAGACTAACAATCATAAATCACATTATTTTAGATTTTATTTGATGGATAGATGTGGACACACACACATATATATATATATATATATATATATATATATATATAAATAAATAAATAAATGTCTTTGAAATATTAGTAAATAATACATACATTTATATGATAAAAAAAAATTATAAATATTATCCAATCATATTCTTGTGTATGTATAATAAGTTTATTATTTTTTATAACATCTATCTTTATACTAAAGATGAATTTTCATTATTTGATGATAAAAATAAACTTTTACAATATTACACACATGGCACTCATAATTTAGTAGTTACCTAAATTTGAACTGATTATGATTGCATTAAAACTCCCTTTATAGAAAAAAAAAACTAATCATTAAGAAGTGAGAATTTAATATAATTTGACTCTTTCCTATTATTATAACTTGGGAAACACATGCTCATATGTTTCCATATTTTTATTCTATCAAAACAACATAATTTTAAAAATATATATAATGCTGTAAAAATAATATTATTTTATAAAATAGTATGCGATTTTAAGAAAAGTTGTTTAATTACTTATTCTATTAAATAAAAATTTATTTTTATTTATTAAAGAGTAAAATTTTTTAACTAAAAGATGATGTAAAAAATAATTGTATAAATATATATTTAAAAAGATATACATAAGATGTTAGTTTCAGGGGTAAAAAATACAGGTGTTTCTCCCTCTACTTCAACAAATCGCTTCTTGCACCCCCATCATTTTTGGAAAAGATCATTTGACTTTTTTAAAAATAACTTTTGGATTAATCTTTTCAGAATATTTTTGGAATATACCTTTCGTAACACATTTTATAAATTCCAGATTTATTATTGTGAAAATTAAAAAAATATGTTTCATAAAGAATATTCCAAATTAGTTTTTTTCTTTCAAAATTTTCTATTTTGGATAATTCTGATATTTAAAAGAATGTAAGGATGCAGGAAGAAAAATGTAGGGGTGTAGAAAGAAATATCCAAAAATATGTTGGGCTCGTAACAGAATAACCCAACCCAAACACTCCATTCGACCCGTTTTTGTTTCAACCAAACACTATTTTAGTGTCTTTTTTTAATTCTAGTGTGACACATTAATTTAAAGTTGAACAAATAAATAATAAATAAAAAAAAGTTGGTCCACGTTTCTTCTTCTTCTTCTTTCGTCCTTGTCTCCTTCACCGTGCATTAGGGTTTGCACTCTTGCAGAGTTTCAATTTACTCTCATTATCACACGCTCATTCCTCCCTAATTCTGTTTTCATAGCTCGCAAAATCCTTCCCTTGTTCTTCTCTGAGAATTGATTTTGAAGATTCCCCATATTTTTTTAGGTTGGATTTTTTTTTTCTTTTTTAAATTCATGCTTCTTTACATTTGAATTTCTATAGGACTGATCCATGGAGCGGTAATCTCGCTCTAGCTTTGATTTCTATGCATTCAAATGTAATCCAGAAATTAATTATTTCAAGTTTTGGGTTTGACATCAATTAACAAGTTCATAACCAGTTTGATGCACTTAAAAGTGATTATTATCTTATCTGATCCATCGATATTTATTTGCAGGGAAAAAAACAAAGTTACGCCACTTCCTTTCTCTTTCCAATCAAATCTTGAGTTAAAAAAATATATACAAATATCTTAAGGTTATTGGGGATCAGATATTAAGGTATGCCTCGAGACTTGTCGCGATCCCGATCGCCTCCGTATAGGCGGAGGCATTCGCCATCTCCGGTGGGACACAGGTCTAGCAGGAGGAGCCGAAGAGACCGAAGCCGATCTCCCTATTCATCCTACTCCTACAGCAGGTGACCCCGTTTGTATATAATTTTTTTTTCTTGATATATTTTGTGTTGAGTTGTGATGAATTGGGGATTCATGTTTTACAAAAACAAAAATTGCGTTAAACCTTTTATTTCTCAATACTTTGTTGCTGACTATCCTCTTTTGTAATGTAACTGTAAACTGTACCGTGTTGCATGCTAGATTTTCTTTCAGGTTTGGTGCTCTATGGACGTACTGAGGACGTTATGCAATTATAATACTTTCGATTTTCTAAAGGATTAGATTTGAACCTGAGAATATGACATGGGTTGTTTATTGAGTTGGGTTATAACTTATGATAGTGAACTTTTTTTCCCTTTCGGTTGTCAAAAATCACAAAAAAGTAAAATAAATCTTTATTCAAGTATTTCTTGAGAACTGACTGTTTTTTTGTTTGAAGAAATGAACATGACTTGTCAGGATTAATGAGCTATGGTATTTTAATGAGCAAAATACGTAGTTCGAAGTTGAACCCCATGGCCGTTTATGCTGGTTATTTAAATTCAATATCTACTTGGTATTTTTGTATCATTCACCTTCCTTTTTGACTATGCTCAAGTGGACAAGAATGGGCAGTTCGATATCTTTTATTCTGCTGCTTGGTTCTCTTTTTCTGTTGAGCTCCTTGATAATGAGATACATACTGTTTTTGCTGAATGATTAATATTGCTAATATTCAAATATTTTACGACAACCTTGTGATAAGTGTCTGGTGATGGTGTTGCTGACTTTGTTAGACATTCTATTGAGTTTCTTCCTTTTTGCGGGATTTTTCTTTTTATAAGCAAAGGTGGAAACTCATCAAAATATAATGCATATAGAGTATAATATAGAGAACAAGATAGGATATATGCTACTTATAACAAAATAAAAAAGATCAGTTCCTTGATGGGAAGTGAGGGACATGAACAGGTGGTGGGTGCTGATGGGGTGTTTTTTCATTGCTCGATTGTGACATTTGCTTCTTCATGTGGTAAAAGATGGAGCACACAATGGTTATTCTTAGCAATTTCTGAGGTAACTGTACATGTTTTGTATTTCGTGTGCTAGATGGTGGGCGGCATTTATAATCTCCAAAGATAGTTGTTTAGTTGCTGAAGTTCATTGCTTATAATCACATGTCGTCATACAGGCGAAAAAGTCGTTCTATTTCACCAAGAAGTTACAGAAGCCCTTCTACAACTCCAAGACGTCGTCGAAGCCGATCTCCATCTGCTAAACGACACAGAAGACATAGAAGTAGGAGTTCCTCATTTTCTCCTGCTCGTAAATCTTCCAGTCCAAGTCTTGGGTCACTAGAGCACAGAACTGCTACTGAAAAACAAAAGAAAGAAGACGAGAAGAAAAGGTAGAATAAATGCTAATAGTTTTTTCTAACTCTACCTTTTTCTTCACTTTTCCTTATGCATTAAGATGAGAGTCCGTGCTTCTGGTTTATGGTCAAAATTTCTGGTTTATGCTAGAACTTTGGAACACTGATGCTATTAAATGTGCATCTTTCATATGAAAAAAGGTGCATAATATCAATAAGACACATACTGCCTGGAAAATTAGGCAAGGAAGGTTATTATGGTAAAATTTTGTAATTCTTTTTCTAATATTTTTGGTCAATAGTTCTATCTATTCTCAAATGTTCCATCTGCCTTGTCTATTTCAAATATTCCCTTACTCTACTTTCTGGTATTTTATTAGTGTTTTGCTATTTTGTTTATATTTTACTAAATTTCATGTTGTGTAGAACATGTTGGATTATTAGTTATATTACGAGACACTTGCATTGGGGAAGACAATTTTCCTTGATTTTTCCATTATGTTATCTTTTGGATGAAGACTGTGATGCTATTAAATTTCTAGTCTTGTCCCTGTTTCCTCTGTCTCTCTCAACCTGCTTCTTTCCTAAGCTGCTAGCCTTCAAAGTATTTTAATTAGTGCTTCTGTTGTCTGCAAAGAAAAGAAACATAGAATAGTAGAACATTACATCTTTTTCTTCCATTTCATTTCCTCTGAGGCAGAACTCATCTCTGTCTACTTAATTAGTTCAATTACTGTTATTTGCCCTGGTCTTTACCAGAAATCTGTTGTTGGGTGGTTGGGGAGAGAAAACCTTCCACATCCTGATTTCTCGGATTCACTTGGATCTATTTTGGCCTCCCTAAATAGTTAAAAAGATATAGAAACTCAACTTTAATGATTTTTACTTTCTGCTTATTGGTCACATTTTCTTGCAGTCCTTTGAAACTGAAATTTTAAATCCTTATTGTTGAGCAAGTTTCTTCTTCCCCGTGTTATATTGAACCATAGCTATGTCATTTGATTATGCATTTCTTCAAGTGGGATTTTGTTGTTTTAACATTTTCAGTGTCAAATTTCTGAGATATGTTCTTATTTATTTGTCCATAAAAGTTTTTACATCATTGGTCCCATCTTTTGGATGTTGCCACTTCTAGGGTGGTGCTTATTTCTTTAGGGCTTGGGGGTTAGAATATTTAATCATATATTTCTTGAGTTATATAATTAACTTATTTAATCTTCTAAACCCTCTGTTTTCTCTCTGCACTGGTGATGCACCAATTTAAAGACTGGATTCCCTAGTAATCATTACACTTTGTGTGTGGCTCACTTCTGGCTCCGTTGGTTTTATGAACTTGTTTCTATAGTACTACATGCTCAAAAAGATAGACCTGATCCTGTGACCCACCTCAAAGGGTCTAGTCATCAAGTTCATGGACTAGAATGTCTTTAATTTTGGTTAGGCGGATCCTTTGGATGCAAAATTCATCCCCTTGTTACATTCGGTTATAATTTAGACAGGATAATTATTAGTGTAAATCTCTGGCTCGACAGAGTAAATATTAATTTCAATAGGGTGAACATATGGTTTTTTAATTGTTTTGATTCTTCTGCCACTTAACTAACAAAACAACTTGACCTATCTTCATACAATTAACCTGTCAAAGATGTTTAGTGTAAAAGTTCTAGTATTTCCATGACTAGCTTAAAACTGCAGCATGTTACTTGAATTTCTTCTTCACAGGCTTGTCTGAAGCAAGGTACTGCTATAATTGGACTTGTTATGTTTGATGATCAAATTGGCTGCCTCATTTATCTACTGTTCACCAGTTTTGAAACTCATTTGTTTGGATCAGGATTCAATAGAGGTATGCCTTAAAAGCATAACCATTTATTAGTGCCATTGTCATCATGGAGGTTAGTTTGCCGTTGATTGTGGTTTTCTATTAAGTAGTTTTAGGAAAGGGTAAAAAGAAAAAGGGGAGAAAAAATGAAGCAGACATGTCTATTGTCCAGCAGTATCTATGTTAGTTGCCTATTATGAATAAGATTTGAGCCCACTTATGTGGCATTTCCGCCTGTTCCGGAGGTCATTTTCCCGCTTAACATTTTTTTATGTTTTCACAGGCGTCAACTTGAAGCAGAGTTGAAATTAATAGAAGAAGAGACTGCCAAGAGAGTTGAAGAAGCAATTAGAAGGAGAGTGGAAGAAAGCTTGAATTCTGGGGAAGTTCAGGTGGAGATTCAAAGGCGGTTGGAAGAAGGACGGAAGAGACTTAATGATGAAGTTGCAGCTCAGCTTGAAAAAGAAAAAGAAGCTGCTATTATTGAGGCTAAAGTGAAGGAGGTTTGTTCAAATCACTTTATACTCCAATTCATTTTTTTCTCGTGATAGGCATATTAAGAAGACCATACTCTCTTTTTATTTGACAACATAGGTACCATGGTGTATGGTTAAAATTCTTAATCTTTTGCTTTATATGATTCCTTTGATCAGTGCATGGTTTTACCTTTACCTTAAGGTGATCGTACTATGGTGTTGTGATATGTTGCTTGTTAATTTGTCGTAGTTCTCTACATTACAAATCAATATATGTAACCATTTCAGGGTCTGGTTTAATATTTCAATTCTTTTGATATTCTTACACAAAAAATGTCGATGTATTTTTACCCTGTTTATGAGAAGCTAGTTTCCATTTAACGACAGAAAAGAGCTAGTGTTTGTCAGACTATGATGTATTTTGACTTCCAGTTTCTGGTTGTGCAGTGCACTTTAGCATGCGGGTATACTTTTATTCCTTGGACTAAGCCTGAAATCATTGGGAAACATTTTTACTTACTTGAAATTTTGCTTATATTGATATGATTCAGGAACAAGACCGTAAAGAGAAAAAAGATCTTGAAAGGATGATGGAGGAGAACCGGAGGAAAGTGGAAGAAGCTCAGAGAAGGGAAGCTTTAGAGCAGCAAAGAAGAGAGGAGGAACGATATAAAGAGCTGGAAGAGATGCAAAGACAGAAGGAAGAAGTGATGCGAAGGAAGAAACAGGAGGAGGACCAAGAACGTTTAAACCAAATAAAGTTGTTGGGTAAAAACAAATCTCGACCAAAACTATCATTTGCCCTTGGATCCAAATGATCGTTACCTGTGTATTTTGATTTGATAGGAAGTGTGTTTGGGCTTAATTCCCTATTCATGTCTGTAATTTAAGGAAATTAGACAGCCTCCTCAGCTGTAGTATCATCACAGCACTCTTCATTTTGCCACTTGGAATTACATTTCATTGAAACTTAATTCTCCCTAAACCCTATATGCCTCCATTGTTATCATATTTTCACACACTTGAGTAGCAGCAGTCAAAAATATAAAAGATTTTTTGAAGTTATTTTCATTATTACACTATAATGAGGCTTGACCTAATGGGAAAGAAAGGCACACATTTTCATGGCAATAACTCCTTCCACTTCCATGGGGTGTGTTAAATGTCAAAAATCCCCATTCTATACTTAGGGTTTAGGGTTTCTTCCAATGACTTCTGCCTCATGTTAGGTTTTTCCGGTGAGCATGTAGCACCTTGCACTGCCTACGTTTCTTGGCTGTACTTGTCCCACGTTGCACGTGTGCTCAATAAACCTCTCCACCTAACCAATTATGTTCTTTAATATTCAATATGAATGCAAATTGGAAAATAATACTTAAATTTTTAGAGTTTTATACAATTTTTTTGTGACGAAATTAAAAATAAATAAATATATATATAATAAAAGATAAATTTGTAATTAAATGATATAAATAAATATTAAAATAATAGTATTGAAAGTTGTAATGTGATTATAGTATGGAATTGGTTGTATATAAAATGGAAGTTGTCAATCATTACCCACATGTATATAAAATATATTGTTTAATGTTTTAAATTAGAATAATTTTTTCTTAAAAATCATATATAAACATAAAATTTTGATATTTTAACTTTATTTCACATGAAAGAAGTTAAAAAGTTTTATATAAAAGATTTTTACTTTTTATAATTGCATCTATCAACATTGATTCTGAAGTATGGTATTATGCTTGAAGACATAATAGGTTATGCATCTCTTTCCACAATGTTAATGCATATAATTATGGAATGCAAATCAAATTCTTTAAATTCAAACATTCAAATTGTAAATTAAATGGTTGAATACATTAATTTTAAAATTATAATGTCAAATTAGAAATGAGAAGTTAAATTGCTTGGTTTGCTTTGTATATGTAAGATTGGATATTAATCCTTGAATAATAAAGAGGGAGTTGTACTATAACTAAATATATTTTATTTGAAATTTATTTTGAGTATTTTCCACATAATGTTTTAAAAATAGAAAAAAAAATATAAGAATTAGAAGTTAAAATAATATTTATTTGAAATCATTGGAATATAATTATGAAATTGAGGTAATAAAAAAGGGTGTTGAAAAAAGATATATAGAAATTGATGTATGATGATTAAGATATGATTGGGTGAGTGAGTGAGGATAAAACGTAGGTGGGCCCCACACGGAGAAAAAGCACAAAGTCCAATGAAACAGAACACTCACTCAATTCAATTCCCCTTCTCTCTCTTCAGTTACAATCAAGCATTGCAAGAAAAACAAATCTTTTCTTAATTATATTTTATTATATGATCACTAGAATTAAATCATATTAATTATTTTCTTAATTAGTATAACAAGCAATTAATTTTGCATTGGAATAACCTAGATGTATTTAGGTGGTTGCAATAATAATTAGTTGTTATAGTGACTAAATTAGATACCATTTTGAAAATTAAAAAAAAAATGATTTCTAAATTAATTTTTATTATTGTTAAATAATTTTTAAATTGGTATCTTATTATCCATCAAGGTTTTAACTACCAATTATTTAGATTATAAATTTAGTAGCAAAAACCCTTACTAATTAGATACCAATTTATAAATCATTTAACAATAATAGAAACTAATTTAGAAACAAACAAATTTTGTAGTCTCTAAAATAATTTCTAATTTAGTCACTATAACAACTAATTATTTTTTGTCTCTAAAATTAATTTTTATTTCAAGATTTTCTTGTAGTGTTGGGTGTCAAGAAGTTTGATCTGGATTTTTTTTTATAAAATTAAGACACTCTAAAGGATTTTATTTTATTTTATTTATTTTGATAAAAAAATGTATTATGCTTTTTAAATAGTTTCCTAAAAACACTTAAGATATAGAAAAACAATAAAAATCTATAATGTTTTTAGATGTTGATATAAAAATTTTGTATTATATTACAACTCACAACCGTATATTATATTATAACCGGAAAAAGAAATAATTCTTAATAAAATAAAATAATTTAAAAATTATATTGATAAAATTATATTGATAAAATTATATTGATAAAATTATATTGATAAAATTATAGCTAATATCTAGTTTATTTTTATTTGCAATTTTTTAGAGTAATATTTTTCTAAAATAAATGAGTTTGAGAAAGAGAAGAAAATGAGAAGAAGGAGGGTTTTAAAATATGTGAGATTGGATCCAAAATAAGTAGGGAAGTGATTTGATAAATATTTGGGCATGTTTTCCTTCCAAATTAAGTTTGGCTGTATTCTCAGAGAATATTTATTAAAGATGCCAAATTAATTAAAGAGACCGTTGAACCCTAATCACGCCTCCTTAACAGCAAGGGTTAGGTTTTTTATTTAAATGCTCATTTCACATTCTTTATATCAATTTTTGTTATCAGTAATGAATAAATAAAATAAAATGAGACTTTAAGAGTGTTTTAACTCTTTGTCATCAGTAATAAATAAATAAAATAAAATGAGACATTTTAAGAGTGTTTTAATTCTTATACAGACATTTCAAAAGAATAAATAAAATAAAATAAGACAATTCAGAAATATCTTAACCCTTATATATACACTTCAGATAAAATAAAATAAGACACTTCAAAAGTATTTTAATTCTTATATATACACTTCAGGAATGTTCCAACTCTTATAAAAAAATCCAATATTTCACCTTCCTTTATAAATTTATCATGCATATACAGCCTATGATGTATATATATATGTGTGCTATATGCTATGTGATGAAAAATGAGAGAGAGAGAGAGACATTGTAGGTATATTAGGTGAGTGAGTTATATAAAAATGGAGGGTTAGGTTTTATATATATGTGAGGGTTTCCTTTGCTTTTGCTCTCTCTCTTTCACTGTCATTCCTTGCTTTAGCTTACGTTCTGTCACCATTTTCCTCTCTCTTGCTCTCTCAAACGAGTTTGAGATGAGAACAAGGGTTTCTTCCGATCAAATTCACTTATTATTTAGATCTTCTTTCTTCTTTCATCTTTTTTCTCAGATGTGTGTGGTTCGTGATGGGAGATTGTGGTTGATGGGAATGTTGTTTGGCTCGAGGTATCTGCATGAAACTGGTGTGGTTTTGACTTTTTGTTCATCCTTTGAAGCTTAATTTCTGGGTTTCATTCTTCTTGATCCCTTCAAACAAAAAAGCTTTAAAGGTTGAATTTTGAGGCTACCCTTCGTGTGATCTCGGACCAGGCTTCATTCCCGTTAACTCGATCTCTCTTTTTCGCATGGCGATGATTGATTCTGGTAAGATAAGAGTAATGAGACATTGACAACTCATATTTTTTATATAATTATTTTAATATTTAATTATAAAGTTGTCATTTATTATATATATTAATTGAAATTTATTGTTTATTATGTATATTTATTTTTTAAATTTATTATTAATATTGATGGTTATTGAATTGTCAAAACATTATTTTCATTCTAATAACTGAGGTGATGCCAAAGCAAAACTCTTTGAGGAAGATGATGAAAAACTCTATGGTTTGTGTTTGTGAATTCAGGCATTGCATGAGACAAAACATTGAAGATTTTGTCAAAAACTCTATCGAACTAAGATTAAAAAGATGCCTTTGAGGTTGTTGTTGGTGTTTTTATTTGTCATGTTTCTTGTGGCTCCATATATATGTTCTTTTCTTTCAACCACTCTCGTGATTTAACTGAACTATTTAGACTTGAGATTTGTGCAATTGATAATATCTAACTAAAAGGAGATCAGACTTCAAATCTTTACATATAAATAATTTTTCTGGGATTATGATTAGTCAGTGATTGATATGAGTTTTTGAAGTTGAATAATGTGTTTTGTGAAACCCAAGGAACTTTGAAATTGTGTATTCTGTCAGAGTAGCTATAGCATCTTTAGGGTTTGTGATTCCCAACCATCTTTTCTTGTTGTCAATCAAGTCTCACTTCATGGAAGTAGTTGCCTTTACTTTTTCAGGTAACATCCTTTTCTTTCTCTTTTCATAATTATTTTAGTCATTGGCATTTACAATTTCATCAGTGATTTCTATATTAACTTGGTTTAATTGATGTTGATTTATTTTAGGAGTGATTTAACTCTTTTACAAAGTAAAAAAAAGACTTTGTTTCTCTATCAATTACTATTAATTGAGTACGTATGTATTAGAGGTTTTAAACATAAATCGAAAAATGAAAAACAACATCAATCAAAAAATGAAAAACTTGTTGAAAGGTATTTTTGACGAAATTCAATATCAAACTTTCACCTGTATCAAGTAGAAGACTTCATAATAGTTTACCATTAACCCGTTGAATAAACAATTATTCCTTTATTAAGTTGATTTAATTAATATGTTTTCATTCTATGAAAACGTGCCCAGGTGAATGAAGATCAAATTGTACTTAGAAGATTTATGAAGACAATGAAGATCAAATTGTACTTAGAAGATATTCATGAAGACAAGATAAACAAGATACATAGAGAACTTATTCTTTATTCCAATATACTATTTGTAATTGATGATATGAAGAAAGATAATTTTTGTTATTTCATGTATAAAGTAAAATTATAAACTGTATAGTGATACAATTTGTCAATATATCACTTCTAGCAAGATAAATGTATCTGTAACAAAACTTGTGTGACATACATTTTCCTTTGGTTTGTTCCTCACCCTTCTCCTCAATTTTAGAGCTTTTTGCTTATTTCAATGTATAAAAGGTGGAGGTAGGAGGAAGGGTGTGTGGTGGTACTTAGGCCATAGACTCTTTGCAGTTGCTGTGACATGCTCATATTTATCTGCAATAGTCAAGAATTCATGAAAATGTAATAACTGCAGTCTAATCTTTGATTCTCATTTTTCTTGATGTAACATGTTTCAGTTTTTGTTTTGTTTTGCTGCCTCATATTATTGGTTTTGATCAAGCTTTGTTCTTTCAAGTTTGAAACTGGAGAAAGAGTATCAGCTTGTCTCATAATGTATAAGGGTTGAACCACCCTTAAGTGGTTTCTGTTATTCAATCATTTTTATTGATAAAAAAAAAATATATAAGAAACTTTACACTTCATTGAATCTTCCCATTGAACATAACTAATGATCAATTCATACCTGAACAAATTAAATTGTGTTAATCAAGTGAGTTCATCAAGCCAACATATTCTCCTTATTGGCATCCACAGTGACTAAAATTAATTATGCTATAACCATGCATTTATTAGTGCAAAAAACTCATTTACTATTGAGTTTAAGAAGATGGATTCAGTCATCATAGTTTCTCAAACTAGACAAACTGAAATGACAGTAAATATATATAGTCACAATATTGTAGTTCACTTGTGGCATGCACATGTGTTTCATCCCAAAAGTAACAAAATTAATAAAAAAATATAAAAATCTGATGCTGCACACATGCAATTCTTTCCTTGTGTACATCACAGGAATATGTTGTTACCTTTCAACAAATACTTTTTTGTTCCTCTCAGAATGCAGGTCCAGAAAGCAGAACCTTTTAGGTGGAAAAAGTTGTGGAAAACAAAAGAAAAGAAAAGCTCAATTCTTTTTTTTATATCTTATGATGAAACCTGTGATTCTTTATGAAGTGGTTGCACGGTCTTCTAATATATATTTTCAATGTTCATTCAATCTTCTAATATATTTTTTTTATCTGAAAAATAAAATAAAATAAATCTCATCATTTATGGTTTAACTCTCAAATAAAAAAAAAAAAAACATAAAACTTAAAAATATCAATTGTCTATTCGGTTAAAAACAACTAAAGTTTAACAATCAAACTTTTAATTGAGTACATATATAGATTTAAGAGACCAATCAAAGAACGAGAAATTCGCTGATGATACTTTTGACTTTTACGAGATTCAACTTTAACTTGTATCAAGAAAAAAAACTTCAGAATAATCTCTCACTCTTTCATTAAATAAATATTTATTTCTATTACCATAACAATTTAAACATTATTCAAAATGAAATTAAGTGAATGAAGAAAGTTGAAGTAGATATTATTATATATATATATATATATGCATGCATTTTAGGTTTTTGTTGAGTTGAAAAAATATTGTTCGTTTGAGCTTATTTTAGCATGAGATGTGTACGAATATCTGAGGTTGTGCAGCTGAGACATACCATGTGATAATTGTGTAATCATTTCTTACTATTGAATCTGATTCTCTTTTTTTTATTCTGCCATTTCTGAACTCAAAATTCAAATACATCTTTGGATCTTTTCTAAACAAGAAGACAAGAATATATATCTAACCCTTCACCCTTTCTTTTTCTTCTCTTTTTAAAAGAGAAACTCTTCAAGAAAGAAAGCTATTTAATTGCAAGTTTTTTTATTCAAATGCTTCTGACTTCATTTCTTTCGGTGCCTTTATGTGCTGGTTTTGAATTCTGCATCGAAATTCGTTTCATAATGTTTTTTACCTAATAAGCTAGGCTGTGAAATGGGTAGAGAATGCTGAGAAATAAAAAAAGAAAAAGTGAGCAAATTTGTGAGAAGGGGTGAATGATCCAATGAAAGAAGAAAAGAATCGTGTTTGATAATAATGGAAAAGAAAATAATTGATATTAGGAGTTTGGTAGAAGAGGGAAAATAAGAAATAATTTATAGGATTTACCTATATTTTTTTATCAAATTATACAGTTTTTAAATAATTTTAATTATTTATATTTTGCTGAATAACAAACATTTAATTTTATCTTTAATTATTTCTCTTTTCTCAACTTATTTTTCTCATTTTATTTATTTATTTATTTTATCAAAACCAAACCAAAACTGTGTACTAAAATAAATGTGCAAAAAAAGTGTTAAAACTCAAAATCCTTATTTATGTTTGAATTAGTTTATATGATTCTATAAAGTTTGCTTCAGAAAACACATATATCACTGCTTTATGGTTTGAGTCCTTCTACTTAAATAGGTGTTGAATTTGAAATTATTTTTACGTAAAATTATTCTATATATTGCATCTTGCTATTCATATTTTTAGTTTAAAAATCCTAATCAGAAGCTTCTTTAGGTAAGTGTCACTTTTGCATTATAAATTAATGGAACAACTTTGAATACTCCCATTTCCAAATCACTACCAAGAATACTGTTGCACAATTCTTAGGAGCAATTTGAGAAATGGTTTAATATGCATTCCTTATCATCTTTCTTGCATAAAATTAATGTCAGAGAAAAGAGTAAACAACATTAATCAATACATGAACAAGTCTTGTAATGAAGAGACACTCCTTTCATATCACCTTATCCTACAAATCAGTTTTACAAGGTTGAATTAAACTTAAAATCAACTTCTTAATATGGTATTAGATTCATTTCGAGCATACTCTGACGATTGTTTGTTGAGTCCCGCTATCGGATAGTTATAATATATAGTCTCACACATGAGTTGGTAGCCTCGACACGAGGATGTGTGTAAGTGATCACACATCGAATAGAGATTAGAACATTTCATAGTACATAAATAAATACAAACTTCACCTTATAAACCAGTTTTACTGAGATTGAGCTAAAGAAACTATTTATATATACTGAGACTGAGGTAATGAAAAAAATAAAACACTCTTCCTTTGAAACATCTAATATACAGAGAAGGATTAAACCAAAAATAAATTTCAGGGGGTCTGAGGGAAAACTTTTTCCTCCAAGAATTTGAGGAAACGTTGAGCATACATTTTGGGTTCAACTACTGATACTGTAATAGGATCAAACTGGAGTGATTTGTATGAATGCTCAATTTTCTTTTTCAGATTATAACTCTGCAATATATCAATTATGCCCATGTAGAGGACAACATCGTATACCTCAAAAAGCTCTACTTCTTTTGCCTCCTCCACCTTATCCTCCACAATCTTCCGAGTTGCTTGAGCTGGCATGTTTACTCCAAGCTGCACCCTCAACCTGAGTAACAAAATCAGAACTCACCATTACACATCTCATTACAAAACAACAAACCAGAAAGATCATGACATTTATGAAAAAGTGAGAAGCTAATGTTTTTTTTCTTCTGAGATTGACCCCTCCAACCAACATATGTTTTTTCTAGACACGAACTTGAGGATCAAACCTTTGACTACTTGTGAGATAAGACTCTGTCAATCTTTTCACACTGTGGTGTTTGTCACAACAGTTTTTATTGGTCCTAATACCTCTCTTCTATTAATTTTAGGGGGATTTTCTTTTGTCTTGTTTTTCTCTGCATGCAGTGGAAAAAAGGTAGGGCCTTCAGAGATATAATCTTTTAGTGCTTTGTTGTGGTTCTCTTGTATCTTTCCTGTATGTGTTTCTGATGTTTGATTCGGTGATTATAGAGTCTGACGGAATCTTTGTTGGTTAGGTGTTATTTTTGTATAAAGATTGTAACACCCTGAAATATCTTCTTCTATTTTATTTATTCTTTACTGATAAAAAAAATTCTCTTATTAATAGTTGAAATATATCATAAGTAATTTTCTACTTCTGGTTGTATTTATATTGAGTATAAGAATCTGAATAAGATGGAAGAAAATCCATGTAAAGGTGCAGGCTAAGATTCCCTTCAAATTTCAACAAGGCAACACCAAAATAATATGCAGTGCAGAAGAGAAAACAATGACAGAATCATAGAAAGTACCTTGCAGTACCAGGCAGTAAAAGATCAACTTCAGTATCACCCATGGAGTATGCCCTCAATGTATTCCCTCTGATGTGAGGTCCAGGTGCTGTGTTCACTATGCTTGGTTCATGGGAAACTAATAGCAACCCTTTGGGAAGAATCAAGTGTTCCTCTTCTTATATAGTGACATAAAATTATACACATAAGATATCAGTTTACCAAGATTTATATTCCAAAATATAGATTTGTTTTTCTTCATAAACACTGGTGGAGTTACTTTACTTACCATCTCCGGAAGGTAAATTCTCCTGATGCTGCATTGATTCATGATGTTCCACAAAGGCCTTCATATTCTCTGGAGCTCGGAAATGCAATCCCAACAGAAGGCTGTAATCAATTATATGCTGTGACTCCAAGAACTTGCAATCCAGGGAAATTTGCCTTCACCAGAAATCCAAATTCAGATTATGATTAATGCACCTAATTATGTCAATTTAGTATTGGAGAATGTCTGAATTGTGGTGGTTAGTGAAATTTGGCATGTTAGGAACAAAGGTATCTTTAAAGGTGGTAGTGGATCATTCAAAGGCTTTCTCTTTGACAAAATTGAAGGTTTGGTCTTTTCCTCTAAAATTCCATCTGCTTGTTTTTCATATTCAGATTGGTGTCTTGAATCTTTGGTTTGCCTATACTCTATTTAGTTTTGGTTTTAGCTTGTTGGTTTATGGTTGTGTGGACTCTTGGTAGAGTAGTTTGGTAGGCTTTAGAATTCTTTAATTGATTTTTGTTAGTTGCTATTTTTGATAAGATGTATAAAGGTTGGTTCACCCCTAAAGTGTTCCATATTTATTTATTCAATATTGCTGCATTTGTCAACTTTTCATCATACATTTCTTATGGCATGTAAACCATTACACCCAACTAAAATTGATAAACAACCAAGTACCAAAACATGGAGCATGATAAATGTTGAGTAGTAATATGTCAACCTTAAAACAGTAAGATCAGTATTATTAATTCACCGAAAAAGGTAAAGATCTATTGCCTGGTAGATTCCTTACACATAAACACTTAAGAACCAGTTATTAATTTCCAATAGGAAAGAACCAGTTAACATAAACAATTATGGAAGCACATGAATTTAATACCCTGGCAACTTACTTGAGTAGGGATTCTCGAAGTTTTTTATCCATGTGAAACTCATATTTTAGATCAAGATCTTTCAATGTTGTGTTGCAATTGATTTTATCATTGTCTGTATATCTTCCATGTGAAGACCCTTTGAGGTCATAACGACGGTGGATTTGTAGTTCTGTGCAAAACACATTCCCCATGACCACAAAACGAACCTGGTAAACAAAATAAGCTATTCAATTTGAAAGAAGAGAGAAAGAAGCTCAAGATAGGTAACAGTTGATACCTTCTTTCCACCTCTTAGTGTTATTCTATGGAGCCCAAAGAACTTTGTTATAAGAGTATTCTCATGATCTCCTACATGACGATAATATTTAGGAAGCATGCTAAGCAGAACCTACACCAAAACAAACATATGCATATAAACATGTGTGACATCCTGCACTACAAGAAAACAGTAATTTAGAGACCAAATTTAAGCGTCTCTTAAATTATAGACGGTATTAAGCTGCATTATAGCATCCAGAGAGGGCTTGTCCCTCTCTATTTTAGGAGGAAGTTTGCTCTTAACGGCGAAGAAAAGGACTCGAACCTCTAACAGTAAGGGTTAGGTTGTCTACTAGCTTCAAACTAAAGAAGGTTAAGCCTACACCAGTAGTTGTAACCCCTCGTATAAAGATTAGCGTTTTAGCTTCTCCTCACCAGTCGAAGCTATGCCCACGATAAAGGACATTTAGCGTCCAAAATCCAACGGAGGCTATATGTACTGTTTCTTGTAGTGCTTTTTTATCAGAAAAAAATGATTTGTTATTGTTTTTTAAATAGTAACTGTAATCAGGTTAGATTGAGGATATCAGATACTAACTATGCCTCCTCTCACAAGATAATACATGTAAAAGGAAAGTGGGAACACTTTTGATGTGTAAAATGTTTAGAAACTAAACCACGTTTCAAAGTATGACATTGAGGTATTCAAACAGAATAATTTTGAAGAGGAAAATTGTTTACTTCTAGTCATTTCTGTCTCCTGTATTTAATATATATGATCAATAATCTATATTAAATAGAGAGGAGACAGAAAATGGTACTTCGACCTTGGAACTTGGAACGAGTACGAAGAAATTAACTGTCTCTTTTATAAGGCCATGAGGCAGAATTATAGAAATCTATCTACATGTGAAAGGAATCTGTTTGTAGTCAGAAAATGGTCCATTTATTTCATTGGACACCTTTTCATAACTAATGTTTTTACTAATCCCACCATAGAACTCTATAAAGCCAAACTCATGCACTGGCTTATGAATTCAATATAAGATTATTAATATTATTATAACAAAATTCTGGATTGAACAAGAAAAATAAAGTTTTGGGACAACAAACCTGTAGTTCTGATTTATTCACAGTCTTGATCACAAACCTATCATCTTTAGAGAGATAGAAGATGCTGCCACTTTTTCCAGGAGAAGATAAGTCCCTTAGACCACTATCTCCACAAATGGACATCATGTACTCTGCAGCATCTAACTTGAACATCTCTCTCAAATTCCTGGAAATATAGGCTAGTGTGATTATGCCAAGAACCAAGATAAGACCAAGATATATGTAAAGCTGCATACTAGAGGGAGCATGAATTAATCACATGCATGAGAACTTCAACAGCATTAAAGGAACAAAGTCTTGGGAAATCTTGTGTTGTTTATGTGGATTCCACCAATTCATAGATCATAAAAGAGCCTCTCCTTCTAAGCATTGCCCTGACTAGGTTTTCCTATTTTGGCAAACATTCATGCCGCTATAATCTCAACTCATTGTCTAGCATAATCTGCTGCTGTTGACATTTTGTATCACCATGGTTATTTAAGTGTATTTTTCTCTAAGAAAGGATTGGGGCTTTTGTACATACCGGCCATAAAATCGGGAATGTCAAAGAACTTGGGTGACAGTATACATCCATTAACCGAGTCTTTATTGTCATCAATGACCATTATGAATAAAACGGCCTACTCAATGAGTCTTTAATGACGAGCGGCTATTTATGGAGCAATGAATGATAAACATAAAGCCAAAACAAAGGTCGCCACCTAAAAGATCTATAAATATCAATCTCCAGGAAGTACAATTTATCTTGTCTCACACACTAAACTTTATTCTATATTCTTAGCTCTTTGTTAAGAATTTATCATCATCTTTGTGTTCTTACTGACTTAAGCATCGGAGGGTCTTTTACAGGTGGATTTCTCACTCTCATTAAAGACCAACTGAAAATTCGTTCCCCGATAAACATGCAGTCCTCACGAGTTGCACTCCTCGAGTTCATTTTTGGTAGGAAGAGGACTTAAACTAAAACTCCATCAGTTTGGTCATTCTTTCCACAAGGTTTTTCAGTGTTTTGCACTGTGGAACCACTTCAGTAAAATAAGGTTCAATAATGATTCACAAACAAAACCCAACAAAAATAGTTTATGAGAGTGCTTTGAGCTCAAAGAACTTTCTCATAAAATCAATCAAAGTGCACTCTACTGATTTCGAAGTTATAGAAGCATGGTATAGATAAAGTTAATAGATACCTGAACACCATAGGGCAATAATCTTTCCAGTAAAAGTTTATTGAAGAATGTGGTGGAGTAAGCTTTGAACCAGCCCTTGGAAAGTACATCCTTATTCTAGCTCGATCCCCAAAATCAGATGATCGAACTTCGCGTGCAGGCACTGGTGTAATCTTGCCAACAGTATATCTGAGGATTTATATAGTGTAATTCAAGACAAAACACCATATGGCGCACAATGCTAAACACAATAAGGTACTTCCAAATATGATGATAACATATGAGGCTCAGACACGTCTCTTAATTGGTATGACACATCACACATGAGAAACATCTTTCTGCTAAAAAAACTGGAACATATTTGTGCACATAAATCTTTATTGTCAATTTATATAATTCATAATTATATAATATATAGATTTGTGTCTTTGTGTCCTACATTTTAGAAATTATACGTGTCTTTGTGTCCTACATTTTAGATATTATACGTGTATTCGTGTCCGTATGCATATGGTATCAGTGTCTATGTGTCTATGCTACATAGATGATAACTACAACGGTTAATGTTAACATAGCTATCAAATTTGTCCAAAAATAATCTAGAAGGGGTCACTTTAAACATCTGATCAATTATTTTACCTGATGCCAAGCTGCAAATTAAGCTTAAGATAATAGCTTCGCTGGCCTTGAAAATTGTCCAAACATGAACTCTTCTTTACTTGCTTCACACTGAACTTATTTTGCTGCTTCTTTTTACGTGATGACTCAGAGCACTCACTAATTCTCTCCATAATCAGAACACCTTGCACGTACTCCCTTTCATAAACCAAAGTACTTTTAACTGATGATGCCTCAGATTGATCTTCATCCAAGTCATTGGATAATGCAAGGGAAGAATCATGACAAACACAGTCTTGAGCAGAATCATCACGGACCAAATTTATCTTCAATGAAGAAGTCCTTTGAGATATTTGACGGAAACTTTTGAATCTACTAATGACAGATATGTTTTCAGAAAGGCTACGCTTAACTCTGGCTTTTGGAGCCTCATGTTTTTGTATATTCAATAAGAAACCATTATCATCACTATGATGAGGGCTATGAGATATCATCCTTAGGGATGGTTGTTTACTACCTGCTGGATAGAACACTCCTTTTCCATCCTTCAACCCTTTATTCCATGTCCCAATATAAAGACCTCCCTCTCCAAAACTATAAACTCCAGATCCATGCATAACCCCATTTGACCAGAAACCATGAAAGGTATCCCCTTTAACCCACTTCATAACCCCTCTACCATCTATTCTCCCATTTTTCCAATTTCCAACATACATGTTTCCATTATTCCAAGTATACCTGCCACTCCCTTCAGGAACTCCTTCTTTCCATAAACCTTCATAAACATCTGAATTGGAATATTTCTGTAGTCCAATTCCATGCTGAGCATTCATCTTCCAACCCCCTCTATAGATGCACCCTGCAGATGTTGTAAGTGTTCCATAACCATGTAGGTAACCTCCACATATTTCACCCTCATAATGTGCTCCTGTTGACCACACAACCAGACCCTTTCCTGTCATTTTCTCACCTTCCCAATCACCCTCATACACTGTTCCATCTGACCATGTGTACTTTCCCTTGTCATGGGGAAGTATGCCCTTTATCATACCTATGTAGACATCCCCATTTGAAAAGGACTTCTCATCAAACCTAACATTAACAAGAAACAGTGAAATCATGCTACAAGCTTAAGGCGAAGTTGCACTCAAAGGGGTATTAAAAACAGAACACAAGAGTGCAGCAGAGAGAGAGTTTTCATGAATTTTACCTTCCACTATCCTCCATGAATTGCACTCCTTTCTCTGATCTAGATCAGTATTAGGACGAGAATAAGATGTGCCATTTTTTTTTACTTAAAGGTTAAGCATGCTGTGAATCTGTGATAAGTAAATTCATCTCCTTTCACCAGTCTCACAACACTATTGCAGATGATGAACTCTGGGACATGCACAAACATCATAAATGAGTTCCAAAATGCAAGGAAGAAAAACTTGAAGTAAAAGGATTTCTTAGAAGGAAGAACTTAAGTAGTTTTCCTTTTACTGAAAATGATTTCTGAGATCTTCCAACAAATTACCATTAAAGAATCTTCCTCTCTCGGACAAATTGTTGTGTGATAGTCAAATGGAATCAAGAAAAACAACTAAATTAGGACTTCCAAGATGGGAGACTTTCCCCATTGCTGTAAGGAAGAGGACCATGAAGTATGTATTTATATCAATAGGAGGAAAGTACAACTTCATTTTTAATTACAGATTCTGAGTTTTCTTTTCAACAGCTTTCGCAGAAAGTCCAATTTTCGACACCTTTACAGAAAGAGAGAGATATTGCAGAATCATGGTTTTTTCCCTCATATCTTTAGATTCGAATCCTCCAGAGTTTTAAAATAACTTCTAGATGGTACAGTTGTACATCTAATTCTTTATATCTGTTACATCAGTTTTCATTTTAATATAAAATGAAACGTTTTCTCTATTTAAAGTTTCATGCAGTTTGTTTAAAACTGCAGAGAATCTCAATCACATTTTCACACATACTATGTCTAAGGTGGAATGACAGAGCTTGCACCAATGGATTACATCTGCAGATGGTATGTTTATTTGTAATTTAGAATGAATATAAGGGTAAACCCAGAACTATCACTACATCATTTAAATTAAACAATAAGCCAAATTCTAAAAACATGTTTGAATAAACTAGTATATGAATAAACCACTGCTAAAGAAGAAATTGAATATGATTATCAGATCCAGTCCAGAAAACTAAATCAGAAGTTAAAAAAGTAGTTTTTTTAAAGAAAGAGATAATGTAGAAATAACCCCACTTGCACTTACCATCTACATAAAATGGGTAAACTAATATTGAACCAGATATGCAACTGGGTTAGTTCCATAATTCAATAAAAGAGTCACTGATTGATGTTATGAACCTTAAGTGTATTGCATAACAATGAAAAAACACGTTGACTTAAACAGTGAACAAACTGAAATAATTCTTTACAGGAATAATAACCATTGAACTGACCTTGGAAGGATGCACAGAAGATCAATATTATGTATCCAAAAGTCTCAAACTAAGAAGAACTTCCCAAGAATCAAAACCTCAGACAAACAAAAACTACAACCTTTGCAAAACAAAATGCTTCTACAAGAGCTCCCAGATCCTCCTCAGATAAAGCTTCAGGATTCCTCATATATAACCTTGCTAGATTCTCTTTCAAAGAGCTTTTGGTTGTGAAGTTGTCAAGCAGTTATTTGAGAAGTTTATTCAAACGATCACCTTAGTTTATTGAAACAGTTCAATTTAATTAGTAAAGTTTGAGATATTTAGCATATGTATGTACAGTGCCCTTTATTTGTATCTGTAACCGTGTTTGTATCCGTGTTTGTGCTATATAGATAGACCAGTTGTTTTGCTGTCAGTGAACAACCTGAAATGGAGACACCTCAACCATCAAACATTCTCTGTCTTATATAATCATCTTGTCTCCTTGTAATGTCTTATTCTTATTTTCGTCGTTTGCTAAATAAGTTATTAGTTGTCACTAACTACTTTCAAATGTAAACCCACTTCCCATTAAAGTTTAAATTCGCTTTTTCTTCTGAATAAAGTTGAATTCATAAAATAAAATGCCATGCAATGCAAATAGTAGTTCTGTATCTGATCTTTTATGCAAGATCACGAAAGGGACAAAAGGCCACCGCAGAACCATATTCTCATGCATTCTTGCTTTATCCTATTCCTTTCATATTACCCAAATGTTGCATCTACCTAATCACTATTATAATAACTTAATCACTTTCATCTGCCATCTGTGTTTCAACTACATATACCAGATATCAATAAAAACTATGTTGCATTAAGATTATCATATTTTATATACCAGAAAATAATTAAATAACAATTAAGAATAAAAAATAATTAATTAATATATTGACTAAATTATATATTTAAAAAATTATCGTATCTAGAGTGATTTCTATTATTAATAAAAATTTATTAAAAATAAATAAATAAATAAATAAAATAAAATTTATTATTCCTGTGGTTAGTTTGGTTGTTCCTTAAAAAAATAATCAGGTAGGCGTTTCGTGGTAGGAGTATGGTAAGGTGTTTTGCTATTTATGTATAAAGGTTGAACCACCCCGAAGTGGTTTTCATTTATTTATTTTTTTATTGCCGATCAAAAAATAAAAAAAAATAAAAATAAAATAAAATAAAAAATTATAAAATAATTTTTAAATTGGTATTTAAATTAGCTACTAAGAATTTAACTACTAATATTTTAGATTCTAAATTAGTTTTTAAGAGGCTAATTTAGAACAAAGTAGTAAGTAACTAAAACTCTGGTAGTTAATGTTTAAATATCAAATTTAGAAACTATTTTATAAACTTTTATTAATAATAGAAACTAATTTTAGATACCAATAATTTTTTTAGTTTATAAAATTGTCTCTAAAATAGTAATAGGTTATTTTGGTCTCTAAAACTAGTTTTTATTTAATATTTTTTTTAGTATAAATCTTGTTAAATTGTAACACGTTCTTGGTGTTTGAAAAGAAGTTAATCATATAAGTGCATTATTAAAAAAAACAACAGTATTGACTACTTATTTTATTTAATTCGAGACCACTTATTGACTCTTCTGCTTCATCCAAGTAATGAAAAATGACTAAGTTGCATTATTTGAATATAATTTAATCATCTTTATTTTTTAATTAAATGTTTTAATTAGCTAGGTAACTTCCTTACAACTTAACTTTTTAAATATTACATCTTTATAAAAGATAAATGTATACTTTGTAATATCTTGATTTAGAAAATAATGCTGCACATATGATTGCAGGTCCATTGAGAGAAAAAAAAATATATGCCTCAATAATTGAGGTTTTCTTTTCTGTGTTTGCAAACTTGGACTATTAATATATAAGAAAAAATACTTGTTAGTGTAATTAATATTTTAGGACTTTAGGGCAAATTCTCCATGCACATTCATATATCTTTATTTTATTTTTAATTTCAACAATACTTTTTTTTAGTATATTTTTTTTTTAATTTCAACAATACTCTTTTGAGTATGCTGGAGAGTGCGATGTATTCTTCTACATTTTCAAATGATAATAGTTGCTAGTGGTAAATGTTAGTAGTCAGTTTTGTATTGTTTTTAGTGGTGGTGGTGATGGTTGTGTTTCTGTTTATTTTTTCGGAAATCAAAAAACTCAAAAATATGTAAAAATGGAGTACAAAACTGAAAAGAAAAATATCTTAACACTAGAGAATGTCGAATATAACAAATCTTTTTGTCAACTCTCAAACACACTCAAACTCAGATGATGAAATTACTTTCTCAAACATGACAACCAGAAAATAATGGAAGGGATGTATAAGGATGTGGATGTACAGTTGAGAATGTTTAAAGATGTTAGATTATGCTTCGTCTAAAATTATTTAAAATTTTTAAAAAAGTTGAAACCGACTTTCACGATTAATATGAAGGTGAATGGAGAGAAAATTCTTAAAAAGGTTGAAACCGAATTTCACAATTAACAGCGTGTCTACCAATTTCACCATAGCGGCTTACTCGAAAACATAATAACCAAATTATGGAGGTGGAGAAAAATTTGCCTTGTTTTAGCCATTGTCTTCATTAGTTAAATATTAGTCCTTTAATTGTGTTATTTTGGACATCATCTTACATGGATCAATGACTCTTTATGTGGAAGTTAAACACAACCAATACTAAAATAAAATTAAGACAAGTCCCCTGAACCTTTTACATTCACCTGCATCCCAATTTGTTGATCTTCATCTTTCTAGATCTTCCACTGTAAATAGCAAATTTATTTTACACGAAACGAAGCCTTCTTTGTGTTACAAACTACATCTGATTCAGATTCAACACTCTCAGCCTTGTTTTGTTGAATATTTAGGTTCCTATCTTCATCTTGTGCTTTATCTGATTTGTTCAGAGATGAAAAGGAAAGTGGCTTGATTCCCACTAAGTCAGGATCGGGTGAAAACTTATATGGTAGCTTGCTCTGCTTCATCTTTCTAAAAGTAATAGAAATTCTATGAAAGACAAATTAAAAGGGCCTTTAGAAAATCATACAGTAAAACAGGAGAAAGGAATTTTGAGTACATTTGACAGATTAAAAGGACCTTTTTGATGACACAGATGGAATACAGTGCTTAGCAGTGTCAGCTCCATGGCCTTTCAAAACAAACACTGACCTACATGATCAAAATGGTCATTAGTTGTCTAAACAATGACAAAAAGATAGATCATAAACATAATATTTATCTACTCTTGTATTTTGATATGGTATTGTTAATGTGGCTGATATGTTACGATGTCTGTTGCATCTCCAGTTGGTTGGATCATAAGAAGTTTGTGTCGAAATTATTTATATAAGAGTCGGAACACTCTGAAGTGTTTCATTTTATTTTATTTATTCTTCGTTGATAAACATAATCAAACAACCACAATATTTAGTCAGAAACACAAAGCTAGCAGAAAAAATAGAGGTTGTGATCAAAAGTTTATCTGATTGGAAGTGAAGAGAGGGGAATGGAAGCTTACCCAACAGGCAAAGAAATGGATACAGGACCTGCAAACTCTCCAGCACTAACAATTTGCAAATTTGAACCAAATAATATTTTACACTCGCTCAAGAATGACACTGTGTAGAATGGCCTCACAAAATCACGATGATCAATGTGAGGAGGAATGCAATCTCCTTCTTCATATATGTTCACAATGCAACTATCAGGAATGCATGAGGAAGGAACTATATTCCACCTAACCATCCTCTTTATAATTTGCTTGAACACAGGTGGTAATGGATCAACCTCTTCATCTCTCATTATGCCAGGAGGGTTGCCACTTCTGTCCTGCAGTGTTTTGCAAAAGCAAATAAGCAAAAAGTCAAATAAGAGTGAGAAAAGGAGGAAATTATGTCCTACCACTGCATAATTGTAGCAGCAGCCAAATTGTATTGTGACACGTCCCTTACCACGCATCCACTTTCTTGGTTCAGAATATGTTCGATCTGTAAGACACAAAACACAGAAATTTTTCACCAGTGTAGATATACTCTTTTACTACAAGTACAAGTGGTTAAAGTAGACTTTGAGGTATGTTAAATCATAGTATCTACTCCCAGAAACAGATTGCGATATGCTAAACAAGAGGCAATACGTTGCCATACTCTTGAATGGAACGTGCTTAAAGAGATTTTGATGTATTATGGGGTTCTGCATGAAGAGTATATGTACTACTCAAGTAAAACCAGTCAGATGAGATACATGTTAAAGGAACAATTCAGCTCACATTTAGTTCCACACTTCATAAACTTGAAGAACAAATGGTCCTTTTGAATCTTAGCTCTAATTTTAGGACTGCAAGAATAAACTTAAAAAGTGCAACAAACATGTGCATAAACCTTAAAATATGAAAATCAAAAGACTGAATTGCAGAATTTAGAAAAAGAAAAAAACAAGAAGCACCACAGCCCTCACACACCTTTAAGTTTCCCTTCTTTTCCCCTCCATTGCAATCTATATATCCACTCAACAATTTTCTTCTGCTCCAGCGCATTGAAAACTTCAGTGTGAAGTTCAAGTCCCTGTACCACATTTATGCGTCTACCATTTACCTTTTCAACAAAGGTAAAGTCCTTTCTGCAGCAAACCAGAGAATACCTGATTTGCTCCTTTTTTTCCTCAGATAACCCATTTTCAAATGAAGAATCTTCACAAATCCCATCATTTAACAACAGCTCAAAATCAGATTGCTTGCACCCCACCAAACATTTATTCACTGAAGTAGCAGAATCACGCCTCTGTGAAGAGTTCCTCGGATTATCCCATTGTTTTCCAGTCAAAGACTGTGAATTTGAAGCACTACCATTTAAGGGCATGTCCAGAGAATACTCAAAGCCTTCATCCGTTGACCAAGTTTCATCCAACTTTCCTAAAAAAAACGATTACCAACATGCAGACATCAGGCTATAGAAGCATATGTATGATACCCATAGTCTTAATTCAGATAAATATGCATAATTTACAAAAAAAAGAAGGCAAAAAACTGAAATTGAGTTGAAAGTTCAGAAGCAAAAGCATGTAACATGTTATGGTATACTTATATCAAAACAAAAGAAGCAATGATGAGTTACTAATGAAACGAAAATAAAGAGAATGAAGTGTTTGATACTTTTGCCTAGAGTTGTTGTGATTCGAGAATGAAGAAGATGTTGGCACTTGGAACAGAAGCCATGAGAGAAGAGATCCAAGATGTCATCTTTCTTCAAAGATCTGAGAAACTCCATGGATAGAGCATAGATCATCACCCACTGTTAAGGGTGTTTGCCAAGTCAAGAGGCAGTGCTTACCAAGTCAAGTCTACGGAGAGAGAATATGAATTATTTATACAAATGAAAGAGAAAGAGAAATTTAATTATATGTCAATAAATGAAGATAATTCGTGACATGTACAAGGTAAAGACAAAGGTTTGCAACATTAATATTTACGAACATATATTTGTTATACATTCTTTTATTATTAATTAATAATAATAATTGTATAGAACATTCTTTCTTTGTTAAACAATGGAATTTGTATATTCTATAGTTAATAATTATGCATGCTTTACTTGGGTTGAGGTTAAAGTAAGGTTCCCTTCTATTGCTTCTCATCAAGCAAGATATCTTTATATTTCCAAACAAAAAACATGTTTCTAAAATGAAAACATTTCTTTCCCCTTCTTTAAATTTTACTGAAAATTTCGTTAATATTTTTTTTATAAGTAGTGTATATTTTATTTCATGTTATTTAATTATTTTATTAATGTTCAATATCTAAAAAAAATTAATCATCCTAAAAACTTAATTGAAAATAATTTTTCTTTACTGAAATTAAAATCTTATCTCATTAATACAAAATAATTGTTTAATAATATTATACGGGAACTTCTAGAATGAATGAAACATCAAACATCATGTGTCAATACTCTACAACAACAAAATAGCATAGTTGAAATAAAAGATGGTGATATATTAAATGTAGTAAGAGTTCTCATGATACAATCTCATCTAACCAAAATTTATTTGTCATATTGTGTGATACATGTTGCGCATATTATAAATATGTTTTCAACACCTGTTTTAAACAATTATTCTTCTCATGAAATGTTTTACAAAATTGCATCAGATTTTAATTGATTAAAGGTGTTTTGGATTTTTATGCTATGATAACACTTTGCCAACAAACAAACAAAAAACTTGATCCAATGGCATCAAAAGAATATGTTGTGCTGAATATTCAATCAAGATAAATTTTTGAGTCTAAAGATGTTGTCTTCTATGAACATGTTTTTCTATATCAAATGGTTCAAGATACTACCAATGAAATTAATCGTACTAATGATAATTTTTTATTTTTTTTTAAAATCAACCTGTTTTGAGCCAACCCTCACAAGCCATTCTTGCACCCAATGATAATGATGAAAAATAACAGTAACTATGAATCAAACATTGAGGATCATGACACAAAACAAAATTTTGATCAGATTAGCATGTCCGAATGAGTACCGGAATAAAAAGATCACTTGAGTATCTAAAGGATTATCATTGTAATCTTAATGCTTCCAATACATCTTCAAAAGTTAAATATCCTTTGAATTTTGTTTTATCTTACAAAAATTTATCACTTCTTACACATCTTTTTGTTATGTCTCTTTCTTCATAAGTTGAGTCAAACTATTTATTCCGAAGCTATGAAACATGACTATTGGAGAAAAGTTATATAATATGAAACTTTTGCATTGAAGTATTTATTCCAAGTTGAGTCTTATCAATATTTTAAAAGGAAACTATTTTTTTATAATTTTTAATTATTTTTCTTTATACATATACGTAATCTATATTTTGTATTTTTTTATTCTAACATTTGTTAACTATTTGTTTTACATTTTACTTAAAAAATGATTAATGAGTATAGTGTCCATATACATTCAAACCATCAACTTTAATTAAAGAAAAAAAAATATTCTTTCTCTTCTATTCATCTCAATTCTTTTTTTATAATATATAAATTAATTTTAATTATACAATAAAGAATGTTATGTACATAGCATACAACATATATAAGAAAATCAAAATATATATTATATACGATAATAGTTCTGATTAGATATTAGTTGTTATTATGATGAAATTAAGCATCCAAAAATTTTAGTATAATTTGTTATTTTTTAATTACATATTTGATTTCATGTTATTCACATATTTTATCAATGGTTAATATCTTTAAAAATTACTTTTGTTTGTTTGAATCATAGTTTCCTCATTGTTCATATTTAAAAAGTTTTACTGAAAATGAATTATCACTGGTGAAAGAAAAAATGGAGCTATCATCGTCGTTTGGAATGCGTTTTCGCCACTCTGCGATTCCTTCTCCTCTCGCAATTCCCGCCTCCGCGTCCACGGCGGAGCCACTCAGCCAAACTCCGCCGCACAGAAACTCCGTCAAACTCCGAAGCTCCAAACCCTTCCCCTCCGCAAGAAAATCAGCCACACTTGAAATTCAGCGCTCTTCCGATTTGCCCTCGGCTCTCGCTAGGTTTTCTCTTTCACCGCTTCGCCGTCGTCTCACTATTCCTTCTTCCTTCAACATTTTCTCACTCTCTATCTGTGATTTTCAGGCTAGGAGAAACGTTGACCGTCAAAGACCTCAATGCCGCTCTTTATCACTTTAAAAATTCCAACAAATTCAACCACATCTCTCAGGTTCTCGCTTCTTCTTCTCGTTGCGTATAAACTACAAACAGCTTTTGGAGAAATGAATGTAAATTAACATTTACAGATTAACTACAGATAATTTATTTTATTTTTATCAATGCATCGTTATTTTGTTCCGCGATGTTTTTACTGTTACTGCAATTGCATTTGCAGCTCTTTAAGTGGATGCAAGAGAACAACAAGCTTGATGTTTCGTCTTATTCTCATTACATGAGGTTCATGGCGAATAATCTTGACGCTGCTGAGATGTTGCAACTGTACCATAGCATTCAAGATGAATCGGCCAGGAAAAATATCCTTGTGTGCAACTCTGTTCTTGGTTGTTTAATCAAGAAAGGCAAGTTTGATTCCGGTATGAAACTCTTTCGGCAGATGCAGCTAGATGGTCTAGTTCCTGATCCTGTTACCTATAGCACGGTATGGCATTTTATTCTTAATCTTGTGACATGCTTTCCTTACATCTTTGAAAATGAGCTGTTGTTAATTAATTCAGCATGCTTGAAGTTATAGCTTTAAAATCATACAACGCTTTGATCCTATCAAACTCCCACTCAAACGGATCCTACAGCTAGGCATTGTCCCAATAAGATTATCGCTCACTATAGGAAAGTACTAAAGGCCCACGAAATCGGCTCATTTCTTTGGTTTGATGATCGTTCTTCTTGGCTTGTTGTACCCTTGAGCAGTAACATAGATTGGGCCTTCTCCAGTAGACTTTCTATTCGTAACAGGTTCCTTATGATATTAGTTAATTTAGCATGCTTGAAGTTTTGACTTTAGAGAAGAGGGAAATAGAAGGTGCCTATTATTTCATATTCTCTACTTGATTTCCTGTCTAAAAGTGTTGACTTTTTATGTTTTAGGCATTTACATGGTTCTAACTTTAGGATTTAATATTTTCCTGTTTTCTGATTTTGGTCGTTCTCATCTTTAGCTTCTTGCAGGTTGCATTAAAATAGAAAATGGCTATCCTAAGGCATTAGAGTTAATTCAGGAATTGCAACACAGTAAACTGCAGATGGATGGTGTAATTTATGGGACAATTCTGGCAGTGTGTGCTTCCAATGGTAAATGGGAAGAAGCAGAAAAATATTTTAACCAGATGAAGGATGAAGGTCACTCACGAAATGTTTATCACTATAGCTCTTTGCTCAATGCTTACTCAACATGTGGCAACTACAAAAAAGCTGATATATTATTTCAAGATATGAAATCTGAAGGGTTAGTACCAAACAAGGTTTGTTTTCCCTGTCATTTACTAATTTTTAGATTACAACTTGTGTATGATTATTTATGGCTATTAAATCATGTTTTAGGATGTTTATGAATGGCCTTTGATAATATTACACAGGCATGACTATTGTTCGCTATGATTTAAAATTGATATTGGGACACTTAGGATATCTTAACCTCATGCCAGATACATGATGCAGAATTGTAGATGGAACAAATTGGGATTTTTTCTTCAATGGAAGCAAGTATGCTTATCATTTAAAATAATAAAATATTATTAAAGGATTGATTTTATGTGGATTGATACAAGTATCAACTACTACAAAATCAATATTGTTTGTGAAAACTAAAATCAACTGGAAAATATTGAGAATTACAAACTAATGCAGATAAAGGAAACTAAAATTGCAACTGTGGCAACCATTATATCAGTTCAATGAGTAAAACAAGTGGGGCATGAAACAATAAAAAATATTTGAAGTGGATGTCTTGTCCTTGACTTTTAACCTTTACCGAATTGCTTATTTTTTTAAAATTTGAAATCAAGAAAATAATAAATTGCCTCCGAGAAAAGTAGGGGAGGAAAATATCTGCAGCTTCCTTAGTCTAACATGTCGATATAGTTTAGCCTAGAAGCGGAATATTAAAACCAGTTCGAACAACAAAGTACGAAACTGAAGGTGTTCATCCTTCTCAATGCCATAAATCTTGTTTAATCTATGGTGTGATGAGGGCCTACTAGCATTCGTAAGCTATTTATTTTTGGCTTATAATCACTAATATGGGTTGGACAACGGTGCTTATAGTGTAAAATCATTTGTGACTTTGCCTATCAGTTAAAGACATAGTAGGCTCATCACATAGTGTCTAGGCCTCTATGACTAAATCATCTAGTTTTCAATCCTTACCACTTCTGTTCTTCTAATCAAAACATGAATTTAGGAGCAAGGTAGTTTGGCCTGTATATTCTCCACACTTCAAGCACAGAGAGACCCTGTATGAGGGTTGTGTTAGAGAGAAATATACAATATAAAACCATTTGTATGTCTTAACCAAACATCTCTTTGTTTGTCTTGTTGAAATGCAAAACCTTTTATATGTTTCCTATATGTCACTTTCTAATATTTGATATAGAGCAAGCCTTTACTAAAACGGACTAAAATAATGATTTGCAGGTCATTTTGACTACCTTACTGAAGGTATATGTTAAGGGAGGCTTGTTTGACAAGTCTAGAGAATTATTAGCTGAACTGAAATCGTTGGGCTATGCTGAAGATGAGGTAAGAAAAACCTTTGAAATAAACAGCAAAAAGTTGTTTTGTGACTGAAACATTGTGAAATCATTTAATACATAGCATATTATCTATTCTTAATCGATGACAAAAAACAAATTGTTTCACATCATAAATTATATATCATTCTTCTAACATTTTTTTTCTACGTCTTCTTTTCCAACTACCATCATTTACTTATCTCAATCCATATGCAGATGCCATACTGTATATTAATGGATGGCCTGGCTAAGGCAGGACAGACACATGAAGCCAAACTAATCTTTGATGAAATGATGAAAAATCATGTCAGATCAGGTAAGTTTTCTTCAATGAAATAATATGACATGATAAACATTCATATAAATATTTGGTTATTCTAAGCTATTGGCTAGTCCCGAGGATTTAAAGGAATCAAAATGGTATAAGTTCATTTGCCGTATATTACCTGACTTGACTTTTTCATGGTGATGCAATGAACTAGAAAGTATAATTCTCTTTTTTCTCACTTTTTTTGGCAGTCCAGTATTATTTTTTAAATTTATTTATTCTTTATATACATATAACCTCTCTTGGATCTTAAGCTTTTAGTAAAGTTGATCCTTGGCATGGTCTCATTCGAATGCAATCACCTACCATGATTGCCTGCACTTATCACTCACGATAAGCTTTTGGGATAGTTGGTCTTTAACAGCTTCACATGTAATGAAAACGAATAAAAAAAACTAATAGAAATGTGTTAACACTATCCTTCTTGTTGCTATACTTATTCCTATCATTCCATTTTTTGAAGTCCTGCAGGAATTTCTGTTCTTAGAACTAATAATACATATTCATAAGTCTTAACTGAGCTCTGTTTTTCTTTATGCTATTAACCTTTAGTTATTGTAGCTTTCATACTTCTCATATTTTCAATTGGTAATAATTTGCTGATTTATTTCCCACATGTGCAGATGGCTATGCTCATAGTATCATGATATCAGCATTATGTCGTTCCAAGCTTTTTCGGGAAGCAAAACAGTTAGCCAAGGATTTTGAAACCACCTCTAATAAATATGACATAGTTATACTGAATTCAATGCTCTGTGCTTTCTGTAGAGTAGGTGAAATGGAAAGTGTTATGGAAACTCTACAAAAGATGGATGAACTGGCAATCAGTCCTAGCTACAATACCTTCCATATTCTAATAAAATACTTTTGTAGGGAAAAAATGTATCTATTAGCTTATCGAACCATGAAGGACATGCATAGTAAAGGCCATCAACCTGGAGAGGTATGGTGTTTTATCCAAGTACTAATATGGAGTCCCCTGTATTATTATTGAACTTGGTCTTCCTCGTTATGTTACTGAAAACTGTCCTTTTAATTTTATTATGTGTACTACGCATCTTTTTGGATCTTTGTAAGGGCAAGGCTGCTACCTTATTTCCTAAAGGTCACAGGTTCGAATCCTTGAAGCAGCCACTCTGCTAGTCGGGTTAAGGCTGTACGCAGCTATCCTCCCTAGACCTCACTAGTTGGAAGCCTTGTGCTCTGGGTTTTCATTTATGGTTTGGACCCTGGTTAGGGATTTCTCATTTTTGTTGCCGAGAACCTGGTGTAGATTTCTGCTTTCTACAATTGTATATTTCGGTGCATTTTTTTGAGATTGAGGTTTTTTTCCTTTCTTTTACGAATATATTGTTATTAATTTTTTCTAATCTACTAGTTAGCCTTACAGTTTTACCTGATGGAACAGCTGTGTTCCTGAAGAAAAAATGAAATACCTGTAAAGTAATGATAGGAAAAGGGAAAAGAGTCGAAATGTGAAGTTGCACTTACCCAATTAAAAAAATGAGAATGTTTCATTTGATGAAGCTACTGCAATCTTATTTTCATATGTTGCTGGTTTAGTTACTAAATAAAAGTTTATCTGTTGTCTCTCTCTTTGTAGGAGCTTTGTTCCACTTTAATATCCCACCTTGGTCAGGTAAATGCTTATTCAGAGGCATTTTCTGTTTACAATATGCTGAGATATGGCAAGAGAACAATGTGCAAGTCACTTCACGAGAAGATTTTGTACATTCTCCTAGCAGGCCATCTTTTGAAAGATGCATATGTAGTAGTCAAGGTATTCTAGGTTTAAAGAATACATAATAAATCCGAGTGTTTCTCTTGTCATTGCAGTTCATCTGATGAATTTTATCCTGTCCAGGATAATGCTAAATATATTTCTCGTCCTCCCACCAAAAAATTTGCTATTGCATTCATGAAGTCAGGTAACATCAACTATATAAATGATGTTCTGAAGACTCTCCATGATAGTGGCTACAAGCTTGATCAGGTAATAAGCATGGTATTTCAATTTGAATACTGATATTAGAATGACATTTAATTCATGATTTTTTTTCCCTTGACATAATCACACTCACGCAAGGATTTCTATAACCAAAAATCATACCATTACATTGCAAAAGTCTTAAATTAGACCTGATGGCATTTTTGACAGTTTGAATGAAGTAGAATAACTGATTTAATTTGTTAACAACTATGTCCAGATTTTCAGAAATTCTAGAGCTAGGGTTTGTGTTTTCTTTTTAATTTTTCATTCCAAAATTAATCGTGTTCGTTCTTTTCTCGTGCAGGATTTATTTGCGATGGCTGTGTCACGCTATTTAGGTGAGCCTGAAAAGAAGGACTTGCTGCTACACTTACTACAGTGGATGTCAGGGCAAGGTTACGTGGTTGATTCATCAACAAGAAATTTAATCCTCAAGCATTCACACTTATTTGGTCGTCAGCTCATTGCCGAGGTTTTGTCCAAACAACAACTACAATTAAAACACAAAAATCTCACTACTTAAAACATCATCCTAACTTTAGGATCGAGGAGATAGTGCTAAATGGTACATTACTTAATTTTTCCCCTCTTCAATTTTTTCAATTGAGTTGTGATAAATAGTCTACACCTTAGTTCTAGTGCTGCGGATTGCCTAGTTGTATATACAGCAGATATAAATATATCGCGTCAAATTGTTATATGATCCTTTCATTTTTTTTGAGTTATTGTCAGTAACATGCTTCTTTTGTAATTGTAACATCGTCAAAATGGCCATGGCTGGTAACAATCACATCCTTATTTTTTGCTCCATTAACAAGTAAAGGATGGCTGGTTGTATCTCCATCACACGTTGCAGTTCATACTTGCAGTCTGTTTTATGTTGATCAGATGAACAAGTAATAAAAGAAAGGATGATTTTGTCAGCAAAACTTAAAAGGAAAATAAGAAAAATTGAAGTGCCTAACCACTTAGACAAATATAGGACAAAGCAATATTGAGATGAATACAGCATATAAAGAACCAATAAACATTTATAATTTTGATATTTTCATGTCTTTTATTCTTTAAAACGTATCATAAAGCACAGACTGACAAAAATCAACACTGAAATGAAAATATAAAAGGGATGGAAAGTTATAAATTATATTGTAATTTATTTTGCATGGTCTTATGGAATAAGCGAGTTATTGAAAGAGGTAAGAAAAAGGTGAATGATATCCAATGACTTTTTAACTGTTGAACTGCTAATGTTTCTCAAACCTCCTACAGGTTCAACAGTCAAACACAGGTATCTCAACTGGATACAAATGGATTCTATCTGACCAGGCATTCCTTACACTTGGATCAGTATCAGAAAGACACTTCCAAACTGCACTATTACACTTGAATCCACTTCCAAAGGCAATTTGCCACACCCTGTCTCCTTTCTTCACTCTTCCTTGTGCCTCCAAATAGCAGAGCTCATACCACAGAGAAGAAGATGAAGTATTGCCAAATCTGTATAATGTCATCCTTGAGGCTTCACTATCTTTCTTCTGCAGCTTCAGACTTTCCTCTATGGCATCTATGACTGACTTACCTCCAGCATGTATACAGAAATGTTCGAAAGCCTTCTTAAAATTTGGTACATAGATTTCCTTACTCCCTCTTGCCCATATTTTCTTGCAAATCACTGACCATCCAAAGCGCAATTGCTCTGAATATGGCAAGACAAGAGGGCCTAAGGTTGTTATATTGGTCCTCAAAGCTGATGCAGCTACAGTAAGAAGTGATCGTGAGAGGGAAACACCCACAATCTCATTTTCATCAGATTCCTGGTAAACAGACTTGTATGCTTGGTCATTTGATCCTCTGTGTGTTCTCACAAGATGCTGAAGCTTGTACTTGGCCACTGACTTGTCTTGTTTTCTGCTAGATAGTAAAATGGCTGCTCCTCCCATTCGAAACAATACATTGGCAATAAGCATAGACTTGTCATTACCTCTGTAGCCATTTGGAGCTACAGCCTCCATGCTAAGAACCAAAGCCAATGAGTTGTTGTGAACTTTCAACAGATCTTTGGCCAAGTTTATTGACAACAATCCAGCACTGCAACCCATTCCACTCAGGTTGACACTCTTTATGTTGCTCCTGAATCCAAACTTGTTTATGATCATTGATGCAATGGATGGTGTAGGACAAAATAGGCTACAATTTGAAACAAGGATGTCAATTCTTTTAGGATTCACTTTGTGCTTGGAAAGTAGATCTTTGACAATTCTGAAAAGAACCAATTCAACTTCTTCTTGTGCAAGCTTCATGGAATCATTTGGGGGGAGCTCGTGAACTGATTCTGGCATGCAAGCCTCGACTCCAATACCAGATCTTTCCAACACTTTCATTTCAAAGTCTATTTTTTCTTGGTCAAAGTTGCATATTTCAAAGTGTTCTATCATATGAGAGTAAGGGATGCGCAAATGATCAGGAGGCATATAACAAACATAGTCAAGAAGATACACAGTTCGACGTCTAAAGTAGAAGTAAAGAAATATAAGAATTAATGCTATGGCTGCTAAGGATTGTGTGGCAGAGATGAGAGACAGATCACAGAAAGAAGGGTATATGGATAGAAGAACTTCCATTGTCATAAGCTTAAACTTAAGCATTTGAACTTGGGATATGATTTATTAGTTCAAATGTAAAGAACTAGCTCATTTTAGTGCAAGTAGGAAAGTTTTTCAGACATGCAGTTACACTCTTGCTCATGCGTTGTAGTTCCCCCATTTTCCTCTGAAAAAATGCATCCATTAGTTATCACAAAAATTGTGTGATGAACCAACAGGTAAGAAACTTTAGTTCCTTGACAAATGGTTGAGAAGGAGGAACTTTTGATTGCAAGAGAATGAGGAATTCATGACTATACAAAAACATAACAAATTATGGATAGGAGAAGATAAATAATTACATAATTATTTAATTTTTCCATGCGCCTAACTGTTTCGGCCTATCCTATTTTATGCTATGGCCTACTTTGTGACTAGATTCTTTTAATCCATTCATTAGGTGGGAAAGTAAAAAATAGTTATTTTAGGGCTCTTTCTTCCTACACCTCCATACCTTCTTGTACAACATACTAGATGTAAAAATACTGTTTTATCCTTTTCTATGCCACCTTGATACATAATCCGGAAGATGTTTTTGGATTCGAAAGTGTTCTTGAGATTTATAAAATTCGAAACTCTTTTGGATTTGAAATAAGCCCATGGATTATGTCCGGATTACATAATCCAAGAGTCAATCTCATATTTAGAAAAGACTTTCAGTTTATGTAATTCGAAAGCTAATCACACATTTGAAAAAAAGACTTTCGAATTACATAATCTAGAAGTTAATCTTATGTATAGAAAAGACTTTCGAATTATGTAATCTGAAAACTAATAAAAAATCTTCCGGATTACATAATCTATGAACTAATTCTGGATTAAAAAAAATTTTAGAATAATAAAAAAAAATTATGGAGGTGATATGGAAGCGCAGGAAGAAGCAGCCTTATTTTAGAGGTGTAGAGATCGGTCCATAGACCATGTATAAATTGACGAATTTACATATTCATATTTTTTAACTTTTAGATTAAATGTCTTTTTCGACTCCACAAGCCGATACAATAGTTATTATAATCCAAAGAATTTTATTCGGAAAAATATAGGGAACATGTACCGTGAAATTAATTTTTGTTTTTAATCTAAATTTTAAATATTTTTATTACTTCAAAGAAAACTTTTTGAAAATGATCATTATCAATTTTTTTATACGTAAAAAACATTTTCAGTATAAACTAAAATATTTATTATATAAAACAAATCTATAAAAACTCGTTATAATAGTTTGAATTAGATAAAAAAAATCAATTTAACATTACGAAAACGAAAGACATATTTATCCTTATTTTAATTTTTTTCCTAATTTAATTTTTTTTCTTGCAATTGTAACACCGTCAAAAGTTAAGGCTGTTAACCACGTCCTTATTTTTTTAACTGACAGAAAGATTAGAATATGACAAAGTACTATTAATTCAATTTAAATTCAAAAAATTATGAAAAGCAATAAGGTATAGACTGAAACCCTAAAAAATAAAAATAAAAACCTTCACTGAACAAACCATAAGGGTTTTACTTTTGTGGGGTTTTTATTTTTGTCATCTTCTATGAATGGCATGTTCGTAAACAGAATAAATTATAAACCATAAATTATAACCAAGTCACGTTGTTCATGCTACTTTAAAGCTCTCCGACAAGTGCTGATAGTACTTCTTTTGCTGTTCCAAAAATCAAAATAAATCAATGTAAATTTCTATTAACTAATTTCTTCAGCACAAGCCATCAGATTTCATGTATACGAAAATAGAGGAATAAGGCTTACCCTGTCAGACACTGACGGCGAGACTTTACTTAGTGCTACTTCAAAATGAGTACTGTTGATAGTTTTATGTTTCTCTTCCACAGCAGCCATTGCCGCTTCATTCATCTGTGTAGTTAAGAAAAGTTAAGAAAATCAGTATTTATAATTCTAACCTGTAACACAAACACTGACACGAAGATACGTATAATCTCTGAAATGTAGGACACGGGAACACAGATTTATATATTATATAACTATAAACTATATAAATTAACAATAAAAATTTATATGCACAAGTATGTTTCAATTTTTTTTAGCTTCTCATGACTGGTTCAAAAGGATTTGTTCATTATTTTTGTAATCATAATAAAAAATTATATAATAAGTTTGATTATTTAGAAAATTAATGTATTTCTCATTTTTAAAATTATGTTAGAATCGTACTGGAATTATCACAATCTAATAAATATTTTTTGAATTAGACACTTCACCCAATACGTGTCCTACAAGTGTGTGTCCAAGACATACCATTTAAGAGTCGTGTCCGAACCTCATATATCCTAACTACATAGTTTGTCCCACACAAGCATACATACATACATACAAAATATACAAGAATGATATGGGGATTAAAGAGACAACATCAATAAAAGAGCAGAGACAAACCAATGCAGCAAGATCAGCGCCACTTAGGTTTTCACAACCTGCCATGGTTGCCATCGCACTCAAATCCACAGTGGCATCAATAGCCTTATTCCTTGCAAGAGCTTTCAATATCAAAACTCGCTGATCTGGGCTGGGTAGTGGAACGTACAGAAGTTTACCAAATCTACCAGGCCGTAAGAGAGCACGATCCATCACCTCAGGCCTGCAAAAATGAGAAACTGACTATGAATATGGCGTGATGTGCACTGAAATAACTAATTCGAGAATAGATATGGTGAACAAGGTGTGTACCTATTTGTAGCACCAATCACAAAAACACCTCTTCGATGTCCTGCACCATCCAACTCAATAAGCAACTGCAAATTCATACAACTGTCATGTTTCCATCATGTTATCAGTTAAAATGGCTGTACTTTTCTCATTTCAAAAAACTACTAATTTTTTACCTGGTTCAACAGTCGTTCAATAACCCAACCACCTTCCTTACCACGTTTAGTTGTCAAAGCATCAACCTGAAAATGGCATGAAAATAAATTTTAGCATTCGTAGGTATATCATTCTATACAACAAGTTGCTTACTGAGAACTTGTTCGAACCCGTCATATAGACCAAGGAAATTAATGATAGAAATAGACTTGAACATCAATAGTTTGCTTAGTAAGCACCAATCACAAAAATAATAGCCACTAATGTGAACGACTGAAAGAATTATTTAACAATAAATAGAGGAACAGAATAAAAAAACAGTAATAAAACTCCATATTAGTTTCTCCGAAGAAAGAAAATTCTAGACAATGATATATTTTATATAGATCACCATCCGAAATCAAATTGGTATATCATTATAAAATATTCAAGTTAACCAACACTGCTAAGAAGAGAACCAGAAACAAACCTCGTCAAAGAAAAGTATACAAGGTGCACATGTCCTTGCACGGCTAAACAATGTCCGAACTGCAAGCTCACTTTCTCCAACATATTTATTTAAAAGTTCAGGACCCTAAAATTGCAACAAAGCAATTTAATCATTTACAAAAATACGTATTCAAAACAAGACAGCCAACATTAATGAGAAATGGGATGAGTATTTAAACAGACCTTGATATGGATAAAACTAGCCCCTGCCTCACTGGCAACAGCTTTGGCAATCAGCGTTTTACCACAACCAGGAGGTCCATAAAGCAAAAATCCAGTCTCAAGATCAACCCCGAGCCCCTAAAATAAATTAATGCATGCACAGAAATCAATGAGTGATATACAACTTACTATAATTTTCTTGAAATGTCAAAGACAAAAATCAAACCAAGTTTTAGCAAAAGAACATGAAACTTATTAAGAGAATTTAAATATACAGTAACCAAATTACTAAATATTGATCGCAGATTTTCTGTATACTTACTTACATAGATAAGGAAGGGCATCTAATGATAAGGCTGATATAGATTGGTGTAACACTCACTATCTGTTATTCCATAATCCCTATCCCAAGGTAACTCCCTAACTTGAGGGGAAAAATATATAATGATAATTCTTACCAATCACCTGCCTTTTTGTCTAGAACAAAATTCTAAAAATTCACATGATTAAAACCATGATAACCTGTTGCATCACACATTTTGTTCAATACAGTAAAGGGAAGGGAGTGACCATCATAAAGAAATATTAAAAATCTATGAGTATGAAATAGTCATTTAATAAGAGAACCCAAGGCCTAAGAACCCCCATATTAGAATCTCATACTTCCAATGAGGTGGCAATTCCAAATCATGCAATTGAATCCTAACATTATAGCTACTCAACAATTTATTAAAAGAGAAATATGAAATAGAAAAGAAATAAAATTAAACAGAAACTGCAATTGCAATTTAAAAGAAGTGCAGTAATTTGTTTACCTCATAATCTTCAGGATATTTTATTCGCCTTACAATATATCGTTCAAACTCTTTCCTTAAGAGATCAAGGCCCCCAACGTCTTCCCATTTAACATTAGGAATGATAGAGAATCCTTCTCTTCTTAATGAAGGTTGTACCTTTTTGGATGCTTCCTGCATCAATGTCCAGATAAAAATTATTAGCAAGAAGGAGTGCTTAAAAATAGGATATTCACCTAAACTAATAGAAAAGGCTCTTGTGACCCATAGATGCTCATAATAATAATAAGTAGACAAGCATAGAAATAAAAAGCACCTCAAAATCGGACATTTTGATGGCAAGCTTGTCCACTTCTTCAGCCGACCAAGGTTCCCTCCACCAGTCTTCAACATGCTCGCTCGTGAGTTCTTCAGATAATTCACGTCTCCTTTCATCAATTATTCTCTTCATTGCCAAATTACCAGCCTTGTCAACCAGAGCTGCCAAATCAGCACCAACAAAACCTGATGTAGCCCTGGCTATTTTCTGTAGATCAAATAAACCCTCAAGTCTAAGATTGGAAGTAAGCACAGATAGGATCTCCTCCCTGGCAGATTCATCAGGATGACCAATGATAATTTCACGATCAAACCGACCAGGCCTTCTCAGGGCAGGGTCAACAGCATCAGGCCTATTTGTAGCTCCTATTACAAGAACATAGCCAGCACTCTCTGAATCATCCGTTGGAAGCCTACTTGATTGATCCATGCAAGTCATTAATTGCGTCACAATTCGTTTCTCCATCTCACGCTGCAAATTCTCTCTTTTAGAAGCAATTGCATCAATCTCATCAATAAAGACGATCGAAGGTGCAGTTCTGTAAGCTTTAGCAAAAAGTTCTCTAATATTTTCTTCAGATGCACCTAATCACAAAAGACGCCAATATATCAAATTACGTTCAATTTTTGATATTTAGCATTAGTCATAGATTGGTCTCAAATTATTTTTTATAGTCACTTCTCTAACATTTTTAGAGAAACTTTGATTGATGTGATGTTATTTGCGCTATCAAATCGGATTATTATAAATAGAATAATACAACTGAACTATTGAACTATCAAGAACACAAAGTCAAAATTAAATCCAAACATTGCTAATACCTGAGACTCCAGAGACTACCTCAGTAGCTGAAATCTGATAGAAAGGAAGACCAGTCTCATTAGCTATAGCATGAGCAAGTTTGGTCTTCCCACATCCAGGTGGACCATGCAACAAAATGCCAGCCATTGGCTTCACTCCTAACTGCTTAGGCAACTGGGGATGAAACAAAGGTACAATTACTTCCATCTTCAGTTCCTCCAAAACCTCCTTCATCCCACCTAAATCCTTAAATCTCGGTCCATCCTTCCCCTTCCCCTCACCATTTGAAACTTCACTATTCGAAACCGAACGCAGAGATTGCTTCCGCACCTCATTCACCTCATTCAGAACAGTGCCTTTACTTCTATTACTCATCTCCAATTCAACGTTCTTTTCCACTGCCGCCGCCGCCACCACCTTCTTCGGCGTATACGACTTCCTTAGCATTTCCTTCATCAAATCAAACTGAGGCTCCACCTTCTCCCCGTAAATTGCGTCCTCCGAAGTCGACACCGCTTCCTCATCATCACTCTCCGAAGAAGCAGAGGACGACGAGGAAGGATCCTGCACCCTCCTTCGCGCGTGTAACGCTTCCATCTTCTTCAACCTCTCTTCACCCTCGTCAATTTTCTTCCTACGCTTTCGAGACGCGCTTCGGGACTCCATGTTGTCGTCATCGTCACCATCGGAATACTTCGGCGTGGAAGTTTGATTATGCTGCGCGGTGGAATGAACCGCTTCCTGAACAAATCGAATTAGGGTTTGGTGTTTAGTTCGGTGATAATCGGGGTAAGTCGAACGGAGATGGTTGGCGATTTCTTCCGCCGTGGAGTATTTGGACTTGCAGGTATCAATGCGGCGACGGAGGGCTTGTTGCAGAGACCTTCCTCCTCCGTTTCTTCCCATTTTCCCTAATACTCTCTCACTCTCTGTGTTGTCTTCTTCTTCTTCAACTCTATTCCCTAACCAAAACAGTAGCTACAGTTCTCGCAAACCCTAATCAAAACGGTAGCGTTTCCTAAGACGCTCTTTTGTTTAACGTTCGAACTTCATAAAATATAAACTATAATCTACAATTATATATAAACCATATTTTTTACTCATTTTACATATCTTATTTAACTTATTTTGTAAAAATTATTTTAGTTTTATAACTATTTTCTCCTACTAGTATTTTTAAAATTTATCATTAAATAAATAGCACACCACAGATCATTTTATAATATAAAAGCATGGAGTAATTTCTTTAATATATATAATTATACCAAATATATTGTCGTTTTTTTAATTAAATAAGCTTTTACTAACTTAAAATAATTGTATTATTTGATACAATATATATCTATAAAATTTCAAGTAACTTGTAACTTTCCATTAAAAAATAATTACATAATCTTTCTAGTAAAAATAATAATGTTGAAGATTAAAAACTAAATTTAGTTTTTTTTAATCATAAAAAAAATCATTTTTCTACAAAATCCTTTCTTACCAATTTTAATTACATGTTGAGTGGAAGATATTTGTGAGAAGAAAAATAAGAAGATGTGTTGGCCTTATAACTTTTTGTTTGGATACCTCAAATTAAAATTTTCATTATTATTTCGTATTCTAATATTTTGGTTTTATTATGGTTTGAATATTGTGCTATGTAATTAGTTTAAGCTCTGTTTTTAATTTTTTAATTGTTTAGAATGTTTAATCATATTTCTCAATTTCACAACACATAAGTTGTCTTTTGCATTCACGACTTTACATGACACAAATGAAGAAGTTGTCTTCTCAATTAACGACTTTTAAAGACACAAAATGAAAAAGTTTCACACATTGTTGGCAATTTTTGCAAGACCGTGTGCACGCACCATCTCATTTATTTCCTCACATCGCTACAACAATTCTTACTAAGATGGATACAACAATTCAACAAATGTGTATGAACAACCACTTCAATTTCCAACTTTTCTTTCTTCACTCTCTATCCCAATTCTCAAAACATGATAGTTTCTTAAATAACACCTTCCTCCAAACCCATACCATACCATTCCAACATGCATCATATCGTTTTCATCTTCTTGTCTTAAACATATGATAATTTAGCTATATTATAAAGTTAAAGTAGATTAAAACTATATTTTATTGCAGTGATAGAAAAAATTATAAAATAGTTTTATAGAAACATGCATACAAATATATATACTCTTTCGGCTACGTAATTGTATATTGGGTAATTTTTCTAAAATGTATTATTTTTGTGTAATGAAAATGTAGATACGTACTTAGAACACCGTATTTTTGCTAGAAATTTAAAATCTTATTTTTAATTGATGGAATATATTTCATTTGATAAACGTGGCTTGAATTGTAATATAATTACTTGTATAAACAAAATTTGATCTACTGTATACATACAAATTATCTACACGTGGGTTGAAAAGGTTTCCATGACAAACATGTGTGTATCATAAATGGTGTTGTCTCCTATCTGGTATGCTATGTGGTACTAGACTGAATCTCATTCTGTCACAATTTCACTCTCAAACATCTCAAACTATATAAAAAGCCTCTTCTTCTTGAATGCCAAGTTCCAACATAACCACCGGAAAAGAAACATCATGGTCCATTTAGATCACATTTGGAAGTAATTTTTTTTTTTTTTTTTCATAATCCAAATAGTCACATCCGGTTTCCAAACTCCGATTAGCGGCAAGGTAAACGGCTACACGGTATTTCGTCTTAATTTTGTCTTTAAAAAAACATATGGACAGATTGAAGGAGAGATAAGTATATAAACTATCATTGACTTCGACTATTGGACAATGTAAGAGTGTATTAAACGCACCGAAACACATTCTCTTTTCTATCGTTAACCAAACAGTACAAATATAACGACAAAATGCATTTACACAAGTTGTATTTAAAAAATAAATTAATAATTCAAAGTAAATTATAATATTCTCTTCAAACCAACATATAAAGTGAGTCTCAAACTTCAAATTAAATTGATTTTGAAAAAAAAGTGGTTAAAATAAATTATTCTTACAAAAGGTGTCTCGGCCTATAAGTAACTGACTTGTTGATTAATTAGAAGAATTTGAGATTAATAAATAATTAAATACCATTAAGAGTTATTAGGTCTAGTTTAAAAGGTATAATAGAAGGCTACAAATAAGACATGACTATCATGATAAAGAGAAATGAGACTTTTCTTGTCATAAACTCACTAGACATTCCTATATCCAAATTAACTTGAACGTCAAAGTATCTTTGCTGGTATTTCACTCTTCGAACATACTTAATGACAAACAGAAGAAGATACAAGACAAAAATCAATCCGTAAGAAAAAGTTGGTCTCAAGAACACTAATTTGAATTGTATCCATCAAAATTCACATTCCACTAATGTTCAGTTAAAATAAATGCTTAATTTGATTGAAAATGACTCCCACACACATGTGTTAAAATATGTAAAAACAAAATAATATATTTATAAACAATAATATATTAGAGAAAAAAAAAAGATTTAATTTTTTTTATAGATTATAATCAAATTATGGTTATAATAATATTAGTGTTAATAATTCAGCAACGGGTCGAAAACCCTTGTGCAGCAGACATAATATAAAAGCTTTCGTTTGGAGCTGAATGCGAGAGAGTGAAGGAGAGTGAAGAAAGCAAGAACCCTGAGCGGAGGCAGAGGCTGAAGCAGCAAAAGCCGCGGCGGAAGAAGAAGAAGAAGAGAAAGAATCCGATGGCGCAGTCTCTTGAACTCTTGCTGATTCAGTTCCTCATGCCCGACAACGATGCCCGCCGCCAAGCCGAAGACCAAATTAAGCGTCTCGCTAAGGACCCCCAGGTTGTTCCCGCGCTCGTCCAGCACATGCGCACTGCCAAAACCCCCAACGTCCGCCAGCTCGCCGCCGTCCTCCTCCGCAAGAAGATCACCGGCCACTGGGCCAAGCTCTCCCCCCAACTCAAACAACTTGTCAAGCAGTCCCTCATCGACACCATTACCATGGAGCACAGGTACCTGCCTATTCTAGTCCTATCAAATAAACCCTAATCTTTTATTTGTTTCGTTGTCACTTGCGATCATCTGAATTCGAATCATCTTGTTGTCGAATTCTGTGCTGTGCAGTCCTCCTGTCAGGAAAGCGAGTGCCAACGTTGTGAGTATCGTTGCGAAGTACGCTGTTCCATCCGGCGAGTGGCCTGATTTGCTGCCTTTTCTCTTCCAGTGTAGTCAGAGTGGACAAGAAGATCATCGAGAAGTAAGTACTTCATCAACTCGATACTGTTCAGAACTGTGTTATTTTGTTTATGGCGTGCTTGGAAATCCGTGGAGTGGCAAATGAATGTATTGCAATTTATAGTGTAGGAAGGAGGAGCAATGTGAGGGTTGGATTTTTCGACGTGGGTTCAGTTGTTTGAAATTGAAACTGAAATCCAAACACAGTTTTATTTTTGGAAATAAATATAATCTTGTTCAATTGAATTTATTTATTTAGTAGACTTAGTGATGCTACTGGAGTGGGATTTTAGAGTGACTTTGAGAAGATGGATGATTTTAACTTTTTTTTTAAAACTTTTTGTTTCACTTATTTGAATCGTTTGTTGTTTGCATTCTGACGAGCTTAGCATCTAACCAAATTCTGTTTGTTGCTTTTTGGGATGTAAGGTGGCATTAATTCTCTTCAGCTCTTTAACTGAAACAATTGGGAATGCTTTTCGGCCGTATTTTGCAGATCTGCAAGCTCTGCTACTCAAGTGCTTGCAGGACGAGACTAGCAATCGTGTTAGAGTTGCCGCCCTCAAGTGTGTTGATCTCCTTTATCTATCTAATTTTGTCCATATGAAGCAATTATTTTAGTATCCTTTTGTTGTTTGTTGAGAATTATGCCTGTTCTGTCAGGGCGGTGGGGTCTTTTCTGGAATTCACTCATGATGGGGATGAAGTGGTGAGTCACTGCTGTTTCTGTGGTAAAATAAAAGAGAAAAAATTATGTTATTAATGTTTTTCATCTTTTAAGTGTTAGCAAACTATGCTCATTTCATTTCTAGTTAGTGAATGATTTTCATATTGGCTGTAGTAAGTTCATAACTAATACGTTTCATATCAGTGAGAGTTAATTTACTGCAACCAACCCCAGATTAGAACCTTCATAAAGAGGGGGGAAAGGAAGAAATATGCAATAGCAATTTCAGTTGTACCGGACAACAAGTTCAAACTTACTGTATTGATAATATAAATGCATAGTCTTTGTGACTGAATGTTGCGCATGGTAGTATTTAGCACTTGTGTTAGCTGTAGTGATCTTTGCAAGACCAACATGTGTCGACTGAAATAAATTTATGTCTGAGCTCTAAATACTTTTATGATAGGAAGTAATCATCTTTGTATTTCAATCTTTGATGTGCATTATTAATTTGGTATCTATAATGAAGCCAATAGCTTCTAGTTTAGTTTTTCATTTTTGCAAGCTGCTTCTAAAATTGTTACCTAGGCCGCTGGATCAGCATATTGTATATTTTCTCCTTTTTTTCTCAACTCATAAATTAGCATCTGTGTGCAGATTAAGTTTCGTGAGTTCATTCCAAGCATCTTGAATGTATCACGCCAGTGCATTGCCTCAGGAGAAGAAGATGTTGCCATACTTGCTTTTGAAATTTTTGATGAGCTGATAGAGTCTCCTGCACCACTTCTTGGAGATTCTGTGAAATCTATAGTGCAGTTCTCCCTCGAGGTTTGCTCAAGCCAAAATTTAGAGTCTAATACACGTCATCAGGTTGGTTAGGATCATAAAGTATATCGCTACAACTTTTTATACACTCACTGTTATAGTTGTTTTTCACTCTCTAGGTTCATGTTATTTGCTCCATGTAACAGGCAATTCAAATCATTTCATGGCTGGCAAAGTACAAGTCCAGTACTTTGAAAAAACATAAGCTGATCATACCTATTCTTCAAGTTTTATGCCCTTTGCTTGCTGAATCAACTAATGAAAATGAAGATGATGATCTTGCTCCGGATCGGGCTGCTGCAGAAGTTATCGATACTATGGCTTTAAACATCCCAAAGCATGTTTATCAACCAGTTTTCGAATTTGCTTCTGTAAGCTGTCAAAATGCAAACCCAAAGTTTCGGGAAGCATCTGTTACTGCTTTGGGTGTCATTTCAGAAGGTTGTTTGGAGCCCATGAAAAGTAAACTGGAACCCATTCTCCATATTGTCCTGGGAGCTCTGAGGGATCCAGAACAAATGGTCAGAGGGGCAGCTTCCTTTGCTTTGGGTCAATTTGCTGAGCACCTGCAGCCTGAAATTGTATCCCATTATGAGAGTGTTCTTCCCTGCATTTTAAATGCTCTCGAGGATGCATCTGATGAAGTGAAGGTACACATTGGAGAAGAGAAAGGCTTATCAACACAACTGAATATTACCTTAGATGCTACTACCAAAACTAAAAGTTAAATAGATTGTCTGCATGTTTTCTAAGCATTACATTTATATTCTTGCAGGAGAAGTCATATTATGCATTGGCGGCTTTTTGTGAGAACATGGGTGAAGACATCCTTCCTTTCCTAGATCCTTTGATGGGTAGACTGTTGACAGCCCTCCAAAATAGTTCCCGAATTTTGCAGGAAACGTGCATGGTATGTGGAAGATTAAGTATGCTGTAATTATTGTCACAATCACAATGTATCAGCTATTGGTTTTTGCTGCTTTTGTATTTAAATTAATATTGTTCACATGACGTTGTTGCAGTCTGCCATTGGTTCTATTGCTTCTGCTGCAGAGCAAGCATTCATTCCTTACGCTGAAAGGGTTTTAGAGTTGATGAAAAGCTTCATGGTGTTAACTAATGATGAGGATCTCCGTTCCCGTGCAAGAGCAACTGAACTAGTTGGAATTGTTGCAATGTCTGTAGGGAGAGTGGGAATGGAGCCGATATTACCTCCTTACATAGAAGCTGCAATTTCTGTAATTGCCTTATCACTTAACACTGTCACTGACTGCAGTTTATGCCTTTGTTCTAAAATAATTTGAATTTTATTTTTAGGGATTTGGGCTGGAGTATAGTGAGCTTAGGGAGTACACCCATGGATTCTTCAGCAATGTTGCTGAGATTTTGGAGGATAGTTTTGCACAGGTCTGCATAGATTAACTATTCATTCTTCCTATATCTTTCTTGCTTACTCTTTACAGTTGAAATTTTGTATTTGTAAACAGTATCTTCCTCATGTTGTGCCTCTCGCATTTTCTTCTTGCAATCTTGATGATGGCTCTGCGGTTGACATTGATGAGTGTGACGATGAAGTTGCTAATGGATTTGGTGGAGTTTCATCAGATGATGAAGCTCATGATGAACCAAGAGTTCGTAATATAAGTATTAGAACAGGTGTGTTGGATGAAAAGGCAGCTGCAACCCAAGCCCTTGGCCTGTTTGCACAGCACACAAAGACTTCTTATGCACCGTATCCTTTGACTGATGTTTTTGATAGTCTGGTTCTGGTTACTCCTTTCACGACAACAAAATAACCACAATTGTTATGTTTGAATTCTTTAATCATTTTAAGCTACTTGGAGGAGACGCTGAGAATTTTGGTTAAACACTCTAGCTATTTTCATGAAGATGTTAGACTTCAGGCTATCATTTCTTTAAAACGTAAGTGGATCTTTTTGTTCTAAATGTTGTTTTGTTTTTAAAATTATGCATGTTTGTTTCACCTATACCCATTTTCTGCAGTTCTTTGCATTTGTGCATGAGAAGAATCTTTTACTTTTCTTCAATAATTGTTTTGGTTTGTTCAGTGCAAAATGCATTTTCCCATGAATAATATTAATCTGAAAGATGCTGAATTAGACACTCAAGTGTCCCATGATGATGCACTAACCCATCAACTTACGAAAGTAACTAGGAAAAAATGGAAAAATATAATTCAATTGAAGTAAACTGCCCTTTATTGTTTGTGTGCATCATATTTTCATTTTTTTTCATGCAAATATTTATATATGTCCTTCTATATTACTCGGGTTCTCAAATAAATATTGCCATTGATTGCTGATGCATATTGGATTTTAACTGCAGACGCTTTAACTGCTGCCCATACAATCTTCCAAAGTCAACATGTAAGTTTGATAAAAACCTCCGTGTGTTTAATTTTGCATTTTTTTTCAAAGGTGGATTTTTTTATTTTATAATTTTGTATCTTCCCTATAATCTAGTGAATAAATGTAAAACTAATGACCATTTTGGTTTTCAATTGGAGTAAACCATTATTTTTTTCCCTGAAACTTTAACGTCCTTGAAATTAACAAAACCCTAAATCCTAACGTCCTTGAAATTAACAAAACATGAAAAAGTCCCTGAAACTGGCTCCTGTCGGCCACATTGGGTTTGGAGAAAGTATAATTAATGAAAACCAGAGGAAGTTTGGTATTGGTTGTGTGGGCCTTTTGTATGTGTACCCACTAACCAGACCTGGGATCTGCACTCTTCCTTCTTTCTAATAGGAGTTTTCAAGTACTATGTTAATGGGGGAGCAAGTTGTTCAAGCTTAAATTTGTGAAAATGGTCATGTCTTTGGGTCTTTGACCAATGTTCCTGTGTTCTTTTTATTATCTTAATTTTTTTCTTTATATTGCATAGCCTCCATGCTCGGTTTATGTTTGCTGTAATAACTAGCAATTCATAGCATTTAACATTCCTTCTTTGTTTGGGTTCATATGTGATGTTTTTGTTCCAAAAGAAAATCCTAGAAATCTGGAGACTTGCATTGAATTGGTGTAAAAATCTTGTGTAGTTATTCAAGGCATTTAATTCTTTGTAGGAATATGGACATGCTACTGCTTAATGCAGTGTCTTTTGTTCTTTTATTGATGTTAATCATGTTATGATTTGGAACTTTAATCTATATTTCTGAGTCCCTTGAGTACCAATTCTTGAAAACATGTTACAGTCTCAGCAAGAGGCAATCTGGTCTCTTCCTTCGTTTCCATACTAGTATATTGCATTTAGCTGAAGGGTCACAATGTTAAATGTGTTTCCCAATTTAATGTGGAGGGACACATAGGCATGTGCGTGGCACTGAATGTGTCAAATATCACTGTTAAAGAGTGTTAACTAACGGAGGTGTGATTTTTGGCCAACATGACAAATGGGAGCTAATTTCAATGACTTTTTTGAGTTCTGTTAATTCCAGGCTAAGTTAAGGGGTTACAATTCAAAGACCAAAATGATGGTTTTCTCTTTCAGTTGTGTGGAGATGGCTGCTACATGAGAGCAGATAAAGAAAAGTGTCTTCTCTCATATTTTAAATGTTTGTTCTTTAGTTTGAAGCCTTTCTTTCACAAACACCACAATTGACCCTGCCTTTTTTCAGGAAGGAGCTGCTAAAGCCAAAGAACTTCTTGGTGAGAACATCTACTGTAATAATAAAATATTTTGATTTTGTATGTGTTATTAATGATAAGTCATTTCATTCTATCTGTATAACCTATCAAGTCTGCTTGATTCTTCAGATACTGTGATGAGTATTTACATCAAGTCTATGGTTGAAGATGATGACAAGGAAGTGGTTGCTCAAGCATGCACTAGTGTGGCCGACATCATCAGAGATTATGGTTTTGCAACTTTTGAGCCTTGTAAGCATGCAATTATTTGACTGATCCTTTAGAGTCCTTTTGCTGATGAACTGATGCTAATGTGAGATTTTTATACTTTCAGACTTGGCACAGCTTGTTGATGCAACTTCATTGTTGCTTTGGGAGCAATCTGCTTGTCAACAGATAGAGTCAGACAGTGAAATTGATGATGTTGATAGTGCACACGATGAAGTGCTAATGGATGCAGTGTCTGATATTCTCCCCGCATTTGCAAAGTCCATGGGTGCTCAATTTGCTCCCATTTTGGCACAACTATTTGAACCTCTAATGAAATTTGCAGTGAGTTGGTAACCAATAACTTTTAATATTTTGGAGTAAATTATAAATTAATATATTTACTTTGAAATGCAGAAATCTTCTCGGCCTCCTCAAGACAGGACTATGGTAGTTGCCTGCCTTGCTGAAGTTGCTCAGAACATGGGTTCACCTATTGCAAGCTATGTTGATGTAATTTTTGTTGCTCCTTTTCTTAATCTCTTTCTTTCTTTTTACCTTTTGTGATCTTATTTTAAAGTTACAGTAGGAACTCTGACAAGTGTAATTAATTTGTAATTGATCGTATTATCTTTTTTAGCGGGTGATGCCCTTGGCACTTAAAGAACTAGCATCATCTGAGGCAACTAATAGAAGGAATGCTGCATTTTGTGTTGGAGAGTTGTGCAAAAATGGTCTCGAACCAGCTTTGAAGTATCCTTCTTCATTCTAGCACCCATTTTATAGTTGCATGATAATCTTTCTGTGTTTTGAGCTAGTTTGCGGGAGAACTATTTATATGATGATTCATGTCAATTTGTATAAATAGTATATGCTATTTGAGATTAAGGTTCTGTTCCACAATGCTTTGCATTTTTCTTAATCCAATACAAGATACTATGACAATATATTACGGGGACTTCATCCCTTGTTTGGTGAGTCTGAGCCTGATGATGCAGTGAGAGACAATGCTGCGGGTGCTGTGGCAAGGATGATCATGGTACACCCTGAATCTATCCCATTAAACCAGGTAATGCACGCTTGATTTGTACAGATTATACTTTCTCAATGAGAACTGTCATGGATTCTAAAATTGGACAGTTCATTGTTCTAATTTCTTTTAAGTTTAATTTTGTTTTGAATACTTTATAGCCAAATGTTAGTGTTTCATGTCTTTGATGCTTTTTACAGGTTCTTCCTGTTTTCATGAGAGTACTTCCATTAAAAGAAGACCGTGAGGAGTCTATGGCTGTCTATAGTTGTATCTCTACATTAGTACTCTCATCTAATCCCCAGGTAATTGTTAATTTTCGAATCTGTTAAAAGTTTCTTTCCTTGTTTTCATGTTTCCACAATGATAATATTGTACAACCTAATTCTGTTTATCCTTTTCTAAATGTAACGCAGATCCTCTCCCTAGTCCCTGAATTAGTTAATCTCTTTGCTCAAGTTGTTGTGTCACCTGTGGAGACGCCTGAAGTTAAAGCTGTAGTAGGCAGAGCTTTTTCTCATCTAATTTCATTATATGGGCAACAAATGCAACCTCTTCTGAGTAATCTCCCACCTGCACATGCAAACGCATTATCTTCCTTTGCCCAAAGGAGTTGATCGAGCGCAAATTGATAATTTTATGCAAATTTTCACTTGTTTTACTTATCAAGTATGTTCTTGAAGAAATCTCTTGTTAAATAGGTTTAAGTGGAGCTGTTCGGGTCAGGCAGAAGTTCAGTGCCTTTACCAGGTATGCTACTTTTGGAAAATCTTAGCAATTGGTTGACATGAATTGTCATACGAGTTGTATACAAAACCACCTTGGATGTTTGGTTGTCCCTATTTTCTTCTATTAAATATCCCGAGTATTGCAGCAACTTCTGAAAACTTGCCCTTTAAAAGGACTTGTACTACTACTTGTTAATTTATAATTCCTTTTGTAGGAAAATATTAGGTAGGTAGAGTTTTCCTTTCAAGACAACATTTTTCAGTTGTTTTCCTTGTCGTTATGTTTTCCTGGAATTCAATTCAATTCAATCAACTACTTACTTTTGATTCTTTACTTTCTGCAGGATGCTGCTGTTCCTCAGTGCCTTCTCATTTTTTTAGGGAGACACTTTCTTCCCCATTTTTTAATTAATTATTTATTGTGCTATTCTTTAGTTTTTAAAGTATATCAATTTTCTTCAGTTCCAAGGTATGAAATTTTGTTTGGTGTGTTTTGTTCACCGGCTTTGGGGAGTTGAGAGTTTGGGTCATTGGGGTTTATGTCTCAACAGAGGTTTAAAGGTATTTGTGATATATTCTACAGTTCTTGGTCAAACCCTGTAATTCATTGATAAGTATTGGATTTCGGAAAAACTTTCGCATTTGGAGCCACTTTGGTTTATGCGCAAATTGCACCTATTTAATTTTTCTGTTATTTTGAAACTGTTGCTGTATAAATCCAACCAGTGTATCTTTCACAAATTTAAATTTTGGAATACTTTTTCAGAAATTGATTCCTGGAAGTGATCAAATTAATTTTGATCTGATTGAGTGTCCCTAGTCCCTGAATACTTCATCTTGTTTCAAGACCTTTTGAAACAGAAGATGTAACATTATGATTGCTTTCTTATTTTTATAATTATAGAACTGTGTAGAATTGTTAAAAATCTAAAAAATATTTGTTGAATTTGACATCTCACCCAAGGGTGATAGAGACTTTAAGTTTATAAAGTTTGGATCATTTTTTTCTATTTTGAGGAGGGAAAACAAAACACCGAGATCTGCCTCCAAGAAAATTCATCACTCTAGATTTGTGTCATTCGTCAATAAGTCTACCTGTACTATGTTCTTGCATAATAAGATTACTGACATCAGATGTAACGAAATGTAATGACTTAGTTAATTAACTAAAAAAATGAATTATAAATATGAATATGATAATCACTTTAATAAATATTCGTGGATTTTGACTTTTCACTGCTTAAGAAATGCAATTTTTTGACATTATTTTAGGTGGGAGATTGTGTTTGGTTTTAACCCTATATGTTTATATTATTATTCAGAAAACTTTACTTAAACTTTCTCATTTGGAGACGATAGGTGCCTTGTTAAGAAAGGGTAAAGAAAAATATTTTTCTAAAATTTGATCCATTTTAAACTTAGTCTTTTAAACTGTGGTCTCCAAAAGATTAGTCTCACTTGTTTTGGTGAAAATAAATTTGATCTTATTTTATTTTTATATTATTATTTTATTTAGATAATTGTTTTGGTGTAAATAAATTTGATCTTGTTTAATTTTTATATTATTATTTTATTTTAGTTACTTTGTCATTTTATAATTACTTAAATTTAAAATTAAAAAAAGTTAATATTAAATTTAAAAAATTGTTTCAAATACATGCATTACAATGCATTTATTATTTGAAAATAATGAGTCAAATTGAAATTGAACTTTGAATTGAAACGTGTGAGTCAAATTGAAATTGAACTTTGAATTGAAACGTGTGAAAAAAAGACTTTGAGAGAAGTGTGAAAAAAAAAAAGATTGAAATGAAAAAATAACAAAAAAAAAATTAAAGAAGAAATATAAATCACAAAAAAAAACAGTTTGTTTTTTCATTTTTGACAAACGTATTTCTTATTGAAGTAATTTCATTATTGTCATTTTGTTCTAATTGAAGGTTGTATAAATTTTGATTTTTAATTGTTAATTGTTCTCATTTTTATTTTACTCTGTTTTTCATTTTTGTAAAGCAGAATATTGCAGAACATTCAGATTTTTACACATTTATCTTAATATTATTGTTGATGTGGAAGTCTACGAGGATGATTGCGTTTCCAAGTTGTAGAGAAAAAAAAATTATTATAAAATATATATTTTCTTAATGTTTTTTATTGGAGTTTCTCTTTTTAATTTTCTTATTATTCTATTCATTACTATATTTTTTTCCTTTTAGTTTTATATTACTAACAAATCAAAACGAAATTGTTAAATTGGTTATAAAATTGGTTATAAAATAGATACTTTTTAAAAATTTGTTATTAGAGTTTCTCATTTTTATTATTATTATTATTATTATTTATTTTTAATTTTATATTAATAACAAATCAAAATTAGTGATTTACAAAAAAGAATGAAACAAAAATTGCTCTAATTATTATTCTGTTATAAATTTAAATTTATTTAATATAACAATAATATATATAATAATATTAAAAATAGAAATACGAATAATAATTATAAAAAAGTTGTTGTTATATTTTTTTTGTTAGTAAGAGTAAAAATATGTAATAGTTGTGTAGTTAGGCTTTCCATGGAAGAAAATTCTTGTCCAGTTTAAAATTAATCCTGAATGATTTAAATATGGTTTCATGGCACAGATAATTATAATATCCTATAAAAAGATATTGTAAGATACAATACTTTTTTAGAAAATATATATTTTTATTCTTATCAAACAATTCTTATCAAACATAGAGTACATAATTAAAATAACTATAAATAAACAAATTCTAAATTAATTTGTTTTTATTTAAGTACACATAATTTTGTAAAATAAGCTTACCTATTTGTTCATCGCAAATATAAATTAATTAAGATTTTGATAATGTGTTTTTGCACTTTGAGTCGCATGTTTAAGAATTCAAAATAAATATTGATTGAAAGATAAAAAAAACCTTTTAAATTTTTAATAAACTTAAACACATTCACATTCAAGCAATCAGATGCTAAAAAATGTTTTTAATAAAATAAACACATTTTTATTTTTTATGTGTTTTTCTGATATATTTAGTTTAAAAATAGTCAGTTTTAAGCTTTATAAATAAGGTAATTCTTTCTACTTCTTAAACAAGTTATTATACACGAAAATAATTATTTCAGAAATACTCATTTCAAGTTTAATCAATTAAGTCTTAATCAACTCTTCTCCCAAGTTTAATTTCTTTTGACTATGACAAAAAAAAAACTTTTGAAACCCCAACACAATTTTTTAAAATTTGTATCAATTATTTTTTACTATCATTTTAAATTATATTTTAATATTCTAAAATATTAATAACAAGAAATAGTTTTGTAACACTAATCTTTTTTATTGTAAATGCAATTCAACGCTCTTAATATTTATTAATTTAAAGTTCTATATCTAATATAGTTTTTATTTGTTTATTTTTTTAATTTAAAAAGATCAATCAATTTCTTCAATTTAATAAATGTAATAATATAATAATTTAATATATTGAAATTTAATTTTAATTATTAATGTGTATAGATTACAAATTCTACGGGACATGAATTAAAATTCTGAATATTTATTTTATTAAGACTAACGAGAATATTTGTATCCGTATTTTTAATTTTTATCATTTTTATATATATATATAATTTTTAAATTTATATTCTTTTAAAAAAATAAAAAAATTTAAATGATAAGAAGAGATAACAACTAAACCAATAAATCAAATGATAAAAAGGAATAACAACTAAAATAAATAATAAGAAGAAATAACAACTAAACCAAATAATAAGAAGAGATAAAAATTATAATTTTTTTTGAGAAAAATGAAGATATGAAAAAAATATTTCACCTTTAATAAATGGTTTCGTTCTTTTACAAAGTACTATATATTTAAAATTTAAAATTAATAATTATTTTTTACAGAATGACGGTATATTAATTTTAAAAATAAATAAAAAACAATTTTTAATTAATTATAAAAACAATAGTTATTTAATAGTATTTAAAAAATAAGAAGTGATTAATTATTTATCACTTTAAAAATTAGAGATTTGATTGAAATTTGTATCAACAGTGAAATAAAATAAAATAAACAATTAATCCTAAAGATAAAAATAGTATTGATTAAATTAGAGATAGATTATGGAGAGTAGAATGAAACAAACACGGGATTGTCTTATTCCATATCTGATTACGTATTACTTATTCCCTTCACCAAACATGCCAGACCCTCACCACCAGATATGAAAACAACTTCAATTCCTTTTCACTGTTCCTATTCCTCTCTCTCTCTCTCTCTCTCTCTGATCGTAATTCCTCGTGGGAAACGTGCACACGATGAATTTGAAATTCACTCCTTCGATACAAAACCTTTGATTTTTCATCATTCTTCCGCCAATTTTTCTTCTCTTCATTTTCGTTTCTATTCTCCACCGCGCCATGGATCCGGAGCAGACCTTCATTCGCGTTCAGGAGAGGTTTTCGCAGATGCTCACGCCCAAAGTCAGAGTTGCTCTGGAGTATCTCTACCTATTTATTGCCATAACCTTGTTCTGTATTCTCGTTGTTATGCACGCCAATTACGTTCAGCAGGTATCTGTTCAATTTCAGCTTCTTCTCCTCTTCTAGGGCTTTCGATTATTTGCCTGTTCTGTCGCTGTATTTAATGCTGTTTATGTGTGAGTGTTTTTAAGAGAATTTATTTTTGATGACTTTTGAATGCTTGAATATACCTTAAAATTAGACGTATAATCGTGAACTGTAATTGGGAGAAGGTGAAGTAAGCAGCATTGGAACCAGAATATTAGTTTGTGAGGTTTTATGGTGATTATTAATAATGAGTGTTTCTGTAGAGTGGATTCCTAGTCAGGAATAGGCTTTGGGTTGTTTGTTATCCGTGAATAAGCTTATAGTAATTGTTAGTAAGTTGGGGTGCAATGTTGGGAGTTGACTTATTCATTTAGGGCTGCTCTTGCTATATGGATGACGTTCTGTAGGCCCAGAGTTTTGACCAGAATGCAATTGGTTATGTTAATGGAATTGCTAGATGCACAGGAGTTCTTAAATATTTTGCTTCTTTACCGCATGAACTTCTCATGATTCCTTGTCTAAATGTTAAAGCTGTAGGTCCAAATGGTATCCCTATTGAAAGTTTGGAAGTGTATTAGAGAGAAAGGTTTCATTTGGGTCACTAAATTTTAATTTCTCAATGAAATTTTGAGATCTAAGAAAATGTCAGATGAGTGAAGTACACTCTGGTTCCTATATTTAATGGCATAGGAGAGGTTTAAAATTGTGCTAACTGCATATGTTGTCTAGGCACGAAATTAATGAGTTACACTATGAAATTATGGGAAAATGTGATTGAGCATAGAATAAGAGACGAAATAAGGATTGCAAATAATCAATTTGGTTTTATGCTATGGATTACAACAGAAGGCATTTACCTATGAGATTAATTAAAAGGTACCAAAGTAAAGAAAGAGACTCACATATTGTTTTTTAAATTTATTGACTTGGAAAAACTTATGATCAGGTACCAAGAGAAGTGTTGTGGAAGATTTTGGTGAAGAAAGGTGTTCGCTTGGCTTATAGCTTACAAGTCATGTATGAAAAGATAAATTACAAGTGTGAGAACCCCAAGAGGTGGGACTAAGGACTTTACTGTAGGGATAAAATTATGTCAAGGCTTAGCCTCAGCCCCTACTTGTTTAATCTAGTTTTGGATATGCTTATCAAGGACTTGGAACGAAAATTTCCCAATTGCTTGCCTTTTGCGGATGAGATAATATTGATTGAAGAAAGGTAAGTATTTAGAGATTGAAATAATAGGGTTTTTACTTAAGAGTACAAGGCATAGTAGTGTTATTAAACTCAGCTTGGCCCAATTGATTGGACTGGATACCAGCCTGGCACATCTCTGAATCACATTCACAACTACACTACTCTAATTAACAAAGCAAAACAGAAATAGCAGTGAAAAGCAACCAGTTTGAATTGAACATTGAACCTTCTATTCAGTAGGTGTGCATAGCTTACTAGTAAGCCCACTGCATAATTTGTTATGTGTGATGCAACTGTAAATATTCACATATATACGTGTGTGTTCTGATTATGTCATTGAAATTTTTTTAATAGATGAAAAGAATATGAATCGGAAAGTAAAAATGGGAGATGTCATATAATTGCAACAGATGAAAAGAATGTCACCCGAAAGTAAAAATATGAGATTGGTTTCTAAGTTAAAATACTTGAGATCAGTAATAATGGAAAAATTAACGAGGATATGACACTCAAGATAAGCAAGGTGACTAAAATGGAGAAAGATCTCATGTGGTTACTTGGGATCACAAAGTACCTTCCGGACTTAGTTAATTTTATTGTATTGATGTATGTCTCATTTTTACATCTATATCCTCATTTAACGTGCAAGTGTACAGGGTTGGGTTGGGGGGACCACTGCTTCCAATGTGTGAGTGAAAAAAGAGATTGAGAGATATGAGGGTAACTTGGTAATATTTACCTTGCATGACAGTATTATAAATGAAAAACTTGTAGATTCAACTTCATTTTTTAAGAAAAGAATGTTTAGTTTCTTAAATGTTTTTCTTCTCTATGTGAAGCCTGGGTGTTCAAGTGAGCTATCTGGAGTAGTGACATCAGAAGCCCAACTTATTCAGATTAAGGTACTATATATTGCCTTCCATTCTTTAATGCACATTCTAAATTTGTGCTTTTAAAAGTTTTTCTCTATGAATTGGACTACGTGAACATATGTTGGCTATTATGCTATAAGAAATTAAGCATAGATTTGTTTTAAACTTATCTCCCCATATATAAACCTCTGAAATTGCCAGTTTCCTTCATCGTTCATTTTGGTAGCTTCAAATATCATACATCATGGTTTAACTATTATTTGGGAGACATTTTCTATGTTCATTTGGTTGTTTTGCTGTTTGCATGACACCTGAATTCCTTGTTTTAGATAACTAGTGCCGGCCTGTGGTCTCATAATGATTCTGAATCAAACAGAATAGATCCTCCTGAAACAGAAGTTGTAAAAGATAAAACGGAGTTTTCCGATGCCAGTGGAGATAAGTTTACATTTTTGGCTTCCAAGTTTTGGTGGAACTGGATTGGTTTAGGTTCTAGGAGAGGAAAATTGGTATTCAAATTTTGGAAAACTGACACTGAGTTTCTTGAACAACAAGCTGAAACCTCCACAAGTAATCAAAACACCTGGTCTGTGGTTGAAGATGCTGTCATCAAAATTGATAAGGAGGAGCCACCAAAAAGTTTTACTTTATCTGCCAAAGAGACATTAAAAGCAGCTATTATACATTTTGTTAAAAAGTGGTATAGGCGTATCTCATTTATTTGGAGGCATGCAATGCAGATTATTGGAAGTTTCCAGAAGCTGTGGGTTAGTAGAATTATATTAGTTTTTGGCGCTTGATTAGACTATATATGTTATGCTGATGCGTTTTCTTTCTAGCCAGAATTTATAAAATTTAAGTTAATTTCAAATTTACTTATAGCTCTACTAAGCTTTGAATTTTCAAGTGTAGAATATTGCTGGTGTACACCTAAATCTTGATATTCCCAAATGGATGCATATCCTTCGTTTGGACAAGCTTAACACTAATGCAGGTAATTACAATATTTTCCTCTTGTTTAAATTATAGGTTGCCCCAAGTGGCATATATAAATTAGGAAATGTGCTTGTTGGGTTTCCTTTCAATTTTTTAAGAAGTCTCTAGCTGCATGTCTTAAATAGAAAATGGGTTTAGGTAATTGTTTTATTCCTTATAAAGCGGGAGAGTGGGTTTTTTGTAGTTTTGATCTGAATTTTATATATTATCCAAATTAAAACTACATGAGGCAGAAAAGGAAGAGTCTTGTTACAAACTTATGTTGGTTTTTATTTCATCAAATATTAGACCTAGAAGTCAATAGCTTTTGCACTGTGTTTCTCACTTGGTAAATTTCACGTGCTGGATAAATGTTGCTAGCTTAAAAGTGGGCTCCTTATGCATTTTTAGATATTTAGAATCTATTTACTCGGGGAAATTAATTAGGAAACATGAAAGACTTTTTATGTTTTATTGTCTTCTAATAGAAATTTTTTAAGTATAATATTGAAAATAATTAATTTCTGACCCTTTGTAATTTGCAATATGAAGTTGTGATAAATGAATGTGTATAGTTTTTATCTGATTCCCTCCTCTCTATTTGTTTCTCACACTCTATTATGTTTGTACTTTTGTTGAATAAGTTTTGTTTTCAATTTCAGTGCATTGGCTTAAAAAGAAAGCCAAGTTATTTGAACCTACATATCTATATACTATGGAAAAGGTATGTAATTCTTTTGTTTTCAATTGTTAAGTTGATTAGGACTGAACTTTCTAAAAGATAGTACCTATTTCTTGTATTTCTGAAATATATTGTCAGTTTGTTGAAGCTAGTTTTGATGTTGCTTCTGTAATTTATCCAAAACTTCTATTCTCTATAGTTGGCTGTGTTATCTTATTCTGCAGGGATATTTCTTGTTACCTGAAAGTGCTAAGTCTCATCATAATATACGTACTGTAAATGTTAGCATATCAGCTTGGCACTCCTGCTTCGGAAACAAGTAAGAATAAGTATTAGCACGATTATATTATTTCTATCTAGAAAGTGACAAATCATCTTCAATTGAAAGCTAATTTTAAATGGTTTTGATATGGCGGAATGTAATTTGAACTAAATTGTTTTGCTGATGCTCATGATTTCATTGATGTTATATGGAAGCATTTAATATTTTATTAAGATTTTACCATGTATATTTCAATTGAATATATTTTTTTTATTTTTAGGTGGCAGCAACTACTCATAAACAGATTTGTCGGATATGATACAATCTTAATCAATAGTTTATTGAGTTCTCCTGGTCAAGGTAACTGCCTGTTTTCTGGATAAATAGTTGTCCACTAACAGCTGCTTTGAACATTATCGTCCACACACTTGGAACTTTCAGGATTTAATTATGTGGCTCAAATTCTTGTGGACTTAATGGCAGGTTATCTTTATAACTATCAAACGAAGGAATTCTATAACCTTAGTTATGCACAAGAAGTTCCCGAAGGCCCAGCTAGGTTTGGAGGTTTGTTGATTTATCCATTTTTTTGGTTGAGCACTCCATATTGAAGCGATTGTCTTCATGGTCTCAATTTCAAATTGAGCTTTTCCTGTTTGCTCAATAATCTCAGTTGGCCTTGTAAGGGGACTTACAGCATATAGCTCATTGGTTGAATTCAATTTTTTAGATTAGCTTGATCCAACATTCCTCAAAGTACCTAACTACCAAGCTCTTTTGGAATGAATCAGTTTACAGATTGAGAATAGAAATTCATATTATGACATTTTTTAAAATAACTTCATTACTGGATGTTGACTTGTGAGATGCAATATAGAATTACTTCGGAAGTTTAATTTTATACGATTTGGACTCTCAAGGATAAGGCCTTTAGGAGTGCCATGCATCTTCATTACGTTACTTTTGAGTGTAGTTTGGAAGTGTGTTAAATTGGGTGGGGGTATTCAAGGTACATGTTATGAAGATGTTAGATCACTGGTTGAATGGATTAAACAAAAAATGACGCACCCTTAAACAAAGTTGTTTAAGTGGAGGAATGTTGAGCAATGAAATGCAAAAGATTAGAAGAAAAACTGAGCAAGAATAACATGTAAATTCTACAGAAAGATGGGGTGGCTAAATTTGTGAAATAAGGCATTTCTGTCCACTGGGTAGCTATATCTTTAGATCTTAGAAAAAATATTGTAAAAAATATGGCTCTTCAGCCTCTTTCTACCCCAAATTGGCTGCCTCTTTCAAATGACTGACATTAATTCTGAGAATTTTTTTCCTTCAGAAAGTTTAAATATATAATTGTTTCTTTCTTTTTGTTTGCTTTTGCAGTTTGCATTATATTATATTCTGTGATGTAAAATGTAATTCAGAACTTCTATTGTTGGCTTGTAACATGTATCATTTTGCCTGTGCAGACTACCTTGTAACGAAGTGTGGCGTGCTTATGATGTCCTTGTTTGTGTTTTTTACTACCACAATGTCAGTGTCATTTACATTAAGAGAAACACAGACTCGCATGCTGAAATTCACAGGTAGGAATTGTTTGTTCATTATACAGAGGTTTCATTGTGTGAAAACTGATTTGGTGATTCCTGTATCCCATGTATTAATTGCTTGCTTTTAAATTCACCTAAAATAAATTTAGAGGAAATCAGTTAGGGTTTGTTTGGTATAGGGGAGGGAGAGGGACAGAATTAGTTTGGTTGGTTTGGTCGAGAGAGGAGAAGGGGAATTAATTTTAAAAAATGGGGGAACCCTGCTCTTGAGACCATGATAAAATTCAGAGAGGATGATTCATGTAACAGAGAATAAGCTGTATTATTGATTCTGTAAATGTTAGTTTCAAGTTATAGAAATCAATGAGAGAAGGTTATTGGTGCATTAGAAGACATTGCCATTGAACATGAATCAACAGACGTGGGCACGGATTGAAGTGGATAAGCATAGTTGGAAGAAAAATCCGAGCACATTGATAGAATTCAGACAGAAAAAATTATTCATGTGACTGAAAATACACTGTACAATTGATTCTGTAAATGTCAGTTTCAACTGACTGAAATCATCTATTTATATATGACAGACACCGACTATGGGCCAGCTGATAAGCTTGGCCCAGATTTCTAACAAACGCCAATCAGAGAGAGAAAAAAGGAAGTACAGTGCAATCATTAGAGTTGATCTCTAGTGCTATTTTCTAATAGTGATTGGAAGGTTTATTCAAAAAAGGTCACTCATCCACCAAGTCTAACGGATAAACTGTGCTAACTATAAAAGTAGTCATTTGCCAGTATCAAATATGCCAATGTTGTTCGTAGTTTTGCCATACTTACTGCAAATGGGATAAGATTAGTGTTTCACCTCTGCTAGTCTTTACAGTTCAGCTTCAGCACCATGCTCGGCATCGCCTTCCAACATTTCAGCTGATCTTTGTACATGTGATTGAATCACTAGTTTTTGTTCCTGTAAGCACTGGTTATAATAGATTTACTCTTGTCAATAATTTCTATTTGCATTGCCTTGTGTTTGTGCTATTTATTATTCTATTAATTTTGCTGATAAATTGCTTATTATTTTTGCAGATTATGATTGGGATTCTGTTTTTTCTCTTTGAGTTTTATGATGATCAGCTTCTTGCCTTCATGGTTTTGATTCTTGTCTGGTTGTGTGAACTTTTTACTCTTATTAGGTAATTCTCTCTCTCTGGATTGTGTAAGTAATAAAGTATTATTAAGACAGCGAGTGTGGTGGATTTGTCACTAAACAATTATTTTTGGTTCTAAACCGGTTTGGACTTGGTTGTTTTCTTAAGTCGATGCAAGTGGGTCATTAAGTTGCATATTTATCCAATTCAATTAGCCTGTACTGTATTGTGAGCTAGTCATTTATTGAATCATCAGTTTACTATTTTTTTAGCTTTTGGTCATTGGACTACTCTTCCCTTCAGAGGGCAAGTCCAAATGTGCTTTGCCAAATTTTGGATTGGTTAAAAGGGATGCAACTGTAGCAAAACTAACTTTTATTTTTCATGGATAACCAAAATTCATGAATTGATTAATGTGATGATTGTATTTAACTATCACACGATTAATCTGATAACTTACACTGTTAGCACGTGTATCCTTAATCAAGAAGGTTTATCAAAGAAATAAGGATGGGCCCAATAAAAGAAGTGGATCAGCCTCTGTTAGTTAGTTAAGCTTGTAATCTGCTTGAATAGTTAATTTGTTAGGATGTGATAAGAAGAGATGAAGGTAGAGGAATGGTGTTGATCAGTTTGTTTTGGGATTCCCGGGGAAGGAAGCTATATAATCATATCTCTTCCTCAAGCAAGTTCCTTGATCCTTGACCAAGGGGGATTTGGGATCACACTAATCAAATTTCTACATTTTTGTTCTTTTTGTTAAATATGATTGTTATTGTATTGTACAACTTTCATAAAGCTTCTTTTTGGGTCTATGTACCTAGTCTAAGGGTTAGGTGCGCTTTGAAGAGCATGATCCAACCCTAGCAGTCACGTGACCAAACACATTTATCAGCTCTAACAACTAACTTGCAAACATTCTCACTAAGTCCTTGAGAGGGTTTAAAATTCAGTTTATATGTTCCAAGCTTGGTGAATACAATTTATATGCTCCAGCTTTATGGAGAGTATTAGAATTTTGATTGTTATTGCATTTTTTCACAAAACTGCTTTTTGGGTGTATGTACCAAGTCTAAGGGTTGAGTATTATAGGATATAACTTTTCCTTGTAATGTACTCTCATCACTCTTAATACATCAGCTGTAACTCATTGATTTTTCATCACATCCAAATTCAAGTCTTTTAATATCTGGACTACCTTAGATACATTTTCATACACATTTTTTGGGTTGTGGTCCCACGAATGATGGTTATCTAATATGACCGTGTTCATTGTAAACTTGCAGCGTCCGAACACCAATATCAATGAAGTTCTTTCCTCGGTTCTTTTTGCTGTATTTCCTGGTCTTCCACATATATTTCTTCTCTTACGCTTATGGTATGCCCATAATGTTGTGCATTTTTTTGGTTTAGTTGGTTTAAATTAATTTTATTTGGAAATAATGAATTTTAAAATTTCAGGCTTTTCATATTTGGCGCTCTCTACAACTGCAGCTTTTATGCAACACCTTATCCTGTACTTTTGGAATCGATTTGAGGTAACCAGTGATGATTATTGGCTTATTACAAATCCTTATATTTTTCTTTCCGCTAGGGTTTTTGAATATTTTTTTGTTTGTGGTGGAAATGAGAGTAGGGGGTTTGAAGGAGAGAGCCTCAAGTTGACTTAATTTGTAGCAAGCTTGACTCATGACATGATATATATGTTCCAGTTTGAGGGAAGTGGAAAAGATATGATTTGATCTTAATAATTAGGGAAATATGTACAGATGATAACAAGGGATATTTTCATTATTAGGTTTTCCTATATTATACTTTGTATGATTATAAATAAGGGATTTACATGTATGATTAAGATACTCAATTCACAAAAGAGAAACTCTTTAGTTTCGAAATATTTTCATTATAAATTTTCTCACGTTTACTTTACTGAAATTTAAGTAATACTTTGTTTATTACTATTAGGTACCGGCACTGCAAAGGTACATGCAAAATAGACGGTCGCAGCTTCAACAACACCCAGATTTCCACATTACCTCTTCCACCATTCTTGCATCAACGTTACACATCACAAGATTGAACACAAGAAACCAGGGTTTAAACAACACAGATCTCCCTGCTGGATCAGGATTGAGACCTGGTTTTGATCAATCAGTGCCTCAAAATGGAGCAGGAGTTGGCGACCCTCAAGCCCGATCAGAAAATAATCAAGACAGGGTTGCGAACCAGGCACAGATTCCTCAGCAAGCTGGACCAGCAGAAAGGGGTCCCAACCCTGGATCCATGAATTCATTCAGTTCTTTGTTATTATGGATCTTAGGAGGTGCTTCCTCTGAGGGTCTGAACTCATTTTTTTCCATGTTCAGAGATGTGAGAGAGCAAGGACAAGTTTTCAATGAAACACCCGGTGCTGCTGGGGATGAGAACCGTGATAATCAGGATAATAATGACAGATAGCGGTGAAGTGGATGGAGGAGAACTTGTTAATATAGGAACAATCAATGTACGTACATCAGATCATATACTGGACTGCTCTGTCCAAATCATAAACCTAAACACGTTTGTATAATATATATTCTTTTTCTTTATAGTTTTTGCTTTATAAATGCTTCAAAGTTATGCGTGTTCTGTTTCTTTTACCCTATCGATTCAATCAGTATAAAGGGAACACTTGGAAGAGTTTATTTTATCTTCTAAAATAATTTAATAGCTTTTTAAATATATTTCAACCATTTACGGCTAAACTTGTAAATTAATTATTTTATAAAGACTTATGGAATGACTGTATAATAAAAAAAAATTATATATATAAAATGACATTCGATAGGTAAAATCATAAAATTGAATTTTATCCAAAATACTAAGGAACGGTACAGAAAATTCTCAGTATACTCCTAAAATTGAGGTTATGGTGCGTGTTTCAATTTATGTGAGAATGTTTAGGACAACGCCCGAGAATGCAACAAGGCTTGTTTTTCTCTGATTCTGCTTTCATATATTTCTTTTAAAATATAATAACATAATACAACATTGTCGTATGCATATATATTTTGTCATTAACTGTTATTTTATGTCAGTTTGTGATCGAAAGTTGGTAACTTGACCTCTCAGCCTAGTCTATGGAACTCATCAATTTCTCTAAACAAAGGTATTTGTTCATTTGTCGTTATCCTTCTGCATGAAACGCTGAGACTTGCTGAATAGTTCATCTGATTCTGATCTTCTAAGCTCTTGCGAGGGAGACTCAGGGACTTCATATGCAGCAGCCCTTGAACCTGGAAGCATGTTCTTACAGCCTATATAAAAAGTTTGCCAGTTGTTATTTACTTTCACTTTAACTTTTCCATCTCCAATCTTGTTTGGCTGAAAAGAGTACAAATGGACATTTGCTCATGGTGAAACTCTAGTTGCATTGTTGCCTGTTGTTCCTAGGGCTAATAATGCAGAACTTGCATTCTGTGTGAGGTTTTTGCCTTGAATGGTGCAAATTGTGCTGGTTGGCAAGTTGAGGAAGGAAGCAATCTAAAGATTTTGCATTTGGCCACATTAAGAGGCAGGTTACTTAGGAAGGAGACACCAAGTATAACTGCTGAAGACAACATCAATAGAAAGTTCTCTGTTTTTCAACAGCCCTGACCTCCCTCTTGTGGATGCTCAACATCTTCATTCTCTGTGCACGAAATGCATCCATTATTGCTGTGCTTCAGTGAATTGGTTGCCTGATATTGATGTTGTTGGGTTGGATAGGACTGGATATGCATGCATGATACCAGAAATTTCTTAAACTGATAATAAAATACTCTTTTGTCCTCTACTTTGTAGCAATCATTAGCAACAATCTTGCAAGATACTAACAGCTTCTATCCGCTGTTCTTCAGTTAATTTTTTGGGGAAATCAATCAGGAATTTGACATGAAGATCACCTCTCATCCCATTCTTCTTGGCATTTGGCATTCCTTGACCTTTGATGACCTTCTCATATTCAGGATGTATTATTGTACTCTCAAATGACAAAGTCATATTTTCCCCTCCCAATAGAGGGATTGGTATGGAGCAGCCTGTAAGTGCGTCTATTAGAGGAATCTGAACACATATTTCCAAATCATCGCCATCTCTGCTATACAAATGGTGTTTCTTTTCATCAATCAAGAACACTACATCAGCAGGCAGGTATCCAGGTTTCTCATCACCTACTCCTTCAAATGTAATCCTTGTTCCTTTTCTCCATCCTGGCTTTACCTCAATTCTCAAAACTTCCTCCTCTTGGACAATTATCCTGTTGCAAAACTAAGTTAGAAACGCTCCTCTTAGCAGATATCATACAGAAGAACATTGAATTTCCTAATTACAGCAATTTTAGCAACACAAAATGTTCATCTTTAAAATCATTTTTGACAGAAACATACCCGGGATATTTGATCACATCTCTAGAAACTCTAATGTTTTTTGTGCATCCAAAACACAAGTTCTCAAGTGTGCAATCTAGCTTTGTCTCAACTTCTGGGGGTTTCCTTCTAGATGTTGTCTGTGAAAATATGATAGGTGTTGTGGACCTACGGCTCCGATTGCCTGGAAGAGAGAATGCAGATGTATCTTCAGTCTCTCCAGAGCTCTCTTTCTTTGTGCCTGCATCGTTTGTTGGAGAGATGGTAGAGTTGGTTAACTCAGGTTCAGAGATTTCCAACACACTCTTGTTCCTTTCTAAAGAAGCTGAGGAACCCCTTTTGCTCATCATCCTTTTGATAGATGATGAAGCAATTTCTGCAGCACTCCTTCGACTAGAATTTCTTGATAGAGAAGTTGGTGTTGTGCATGATCTCATGCTTCCATGTCTTGACATAGGCCTTGATTTTGGTGTTGGTGTTTTAGATAATCTAGTTGCAGTCCTTGACAAAAACTTAGGACTCCAAATGTCTTCATCCACTCTCTTATTGTCAAATTCCTCCACTCCTGGGGATGTTATCGGATCCTGCATGCATCAAAAAGCATGAGAATATAACATGATGCATATGAACATACCAGAATCTTTCATATTTGGTAGAACTTTTTCTGTGATCATTATTTCACATAACTTAATCTATTAGAAAATTTGCAGAAAACTCATTTTTTACGTTTATATAGAAAATGTACTGAAAAAGTTTCACAAAATATGAAAAATTCCAGTAGTGGTGGAATATTGTTGGCTTGCATGTTGTTGTTGGTTTAATATTATAACTCAATATGAATGTACATGCATTTGTTTTCTTTTCGTTAGTTTCATATTTTTATCAGAAAGAAAAAATAAATAAATATGAATCACAGGTGTTCATGCAGAGACTTAGATTACCCCAGAGTTTTTCTTGTTATGATTCTTTTTGGATACAAGCAATTTGTAAGCCTTGGTCATGTCTTTCAATGTATTTTTGTTTGGAATCTTAAAGAGGTTGGTCAAATCCAATGGTTGGGAGCGTGGGTGTCCCATTGGAATGGAGATAGAGGTTTTGAGGAGCAGAGAAGAAAAGATGATATACAGAGAGGGATGAAGAAAAAGTTTAGAGAAAAAGTTCACACCAAATCAAGAGGAAGACATGAGTTACATGAACACAAACATGAAGAAACGTTTGAACAGGGAAGTTTGGTTGTGATATCTGTTTCATGTTACGTGGACTTTCCCTATATTTAGTGCCATGAGACGTAATAATCTCTATTCAGAACACAACTTTTGCAAACAAACTTGTAATTAGAATTCTTGTTACGGTTGTTATCAACTAACTCATTATTTTAGTAATTATATTCATTTGGCTGCTTTACAAATTTTTTATGGTGGATAAAATAATAATAATATGTTTCAAATAATTTTAAAAAAAATAGAGAAAATGACATTACATGCAGAAGCTTGCACAACATACATGATCAATACACTTTTGAAAAAAAAAATCATTAAATAAAAACTAATTTTAGAGACAAAAAATAATTAGTTGTTACATATTGACAAAATTATATATTATTTTAGAGACAAAAAATAATTAGTTGTTACATATTGACAAAATTATATATTATTTCAGAGACTAAAAAAACTTTTGGTTTTTAAATTAATTTTTATTATTGATAAATAGTTTCTAAATTCGTATTTAATTAGCTACCAAGGTTTTTGCTACCAAATTTAGAATCTAAATAATTGATAGTTAAAACCTTGGTAGTTAGTTAGATACCAATTTATAAATTATTTATCAATAATATAAACTAATTTAGAAACCAATGATTTTTTTAGTCACTAAAATAGTATCTAATTTAGTTACTATGACAACCAATTATAGTTTGTATCTAAAATTAGTTTAACTTCCTTAAATTTTATCTTTTTAAATAGGACACTCTAAATTTTGGTTTAATCTTAATTGTTTCTTTATTTTACTCATTAATGTTTTCAAACAAATATTTTATTAATAAACATGTCCATTTATAATTACGCATTCTTAGAAGATAAATTTTAAATTTAAACTAATCTCATAAAATTATCTTATAAAATGAATTTTTTACATTCATGATTCATTTTAATTTAATTTTATCATTAAATTCAAACCAAACTAAACAAATGTTTTTAGGGTTTAGTATTAATAAGTTTTGTTACCATTAAACTGATAAATATATTTTACGAAAATTGTTAACTAGATTATTGTACTTTTAAACATAAAAATATAATCACGATAAATTAAAAAAATAAAATACTTATTATAGTTGTATCTGATTGAACCTGAGTTAATTAAATATTTAAAGTATTTGAATATTGGTAATTTGAAATAAGAAATTGTTTTGTGAGGCTAAAAGTGCCAAACATGCTGACTGTAATTTGCGTTTAAAATATGAAATCACACATTATAAAACACAAAGACATTGACTTCTGTGGTGCATGTTATTTTCATGCTTTATCAGAAATTGGAATATTTATATATTAATTTCTTAGTTTCAATTTTTATTAAGATAAATATTAATCAAATTGAAGTATTTTAATCCTAAAAAGTTGAACTCAATGGGTCTTCATGAAAATCATTTTATAATTATTGTGTTTTTTCTACTTTATATCTTAATGATTTTTTTTTTCCACTTTCACATTTTTTTTATAATGTCGGATTTTGTTCTAGAAGGAAAAAATATTTTATATATTTTTTCATCCTCTAATTCATTAAGATGTTAGAGAAACACCAACTTTCAAAATAAATAATACCTAAAAAAAATATAATTGATTTTAATTATGTGTGGTGATTGACTCTAATAATTTATGTTATTAAATAAATTTAAGTTTTTTAATCAAACTTGAACAAAATTATTAAATAATAACATTATAACTATTATTTATTTTATTCTATTGTTTTATTAATTATATGTGTAATTTTAAATATTAAATTATTCAAACTAAATAATATACTATATTTTTAATATATTCTTTAAAAAATCTGACAAAAATGTTTTGATACTTTAAAATTTGACAAAAGAAAATTGAAACTTGTGGGCCTATTAACCTAATTTATTCAATTTAATCAAAGGTGGATTGAATCTAATTAAAAAAATGCAAAATCTTAATCTAATCTGACCCATTTTTTCTTTATGCATTGAGTGACGAGTTTGTTCAAACCTGACTCAAATAAACTTTTGTATACTAATAATGCTAACACGTGACATTTTAAAAATTAACTTTTATTAAATGTCACAAAAAAAAATACTAAAAGTTTATTAGAGGAATCCATTTCAATATAGGGTGACTTAAAGGTGACATGTGTGTTTTGTATATATAAATGTGATGAATATGTTGTATTTTATATATGTTTTAATTTGTATATATATTTTCGAATATTGAATGTGTTCTAAACCTCTTTAAATTCATAAAAATTATATAAATAGAAGGTACTGATTCTATAATAATATATCGATAAATTAAATATATTTATAGTTGATTTAAGTGTCAGAGCGTCTTTAGACATATTCACTCTCAAATTACCAAAATAAAAAATAAAAAAAAAACTACATAACTAAGATTAAATATTTACTAGAAAAATTTGGATCATATTCAAATTCAAACTGTATAAGAACAATATATATTTAAATATATATATATATATATATATTATGTAGATAGTTTATAGAAACTTAGAAAGATTAATATATTTTAATACGAATTAATATATTTTATTAGATTTTCAAAATTTAATACGAATTTCATTTTAAAAAGTGTTATGTATGATTAGTTTAGGGTTTAGAAATTAAAAATATATAATTTGGTAAAAGATTGCGCAAATAAACCTAACAAACACGTGATTGTCTTGCATACCACTTTTGAATTCCAACTAAAATTATCTAATAAATAATTTTGTGTAGAATCACTTATTTAATATTAATGTGATTTCTGTAAAAAAAAACAAAATATGTTTCTATCAGTACTCCCTAACAAATCAGATAGCATCTAAATTTTTATTTACAACTAAACAATTTTGTTGTAGAGTATCAGAAAAACAAGTCAACTCAATAATCCTCTGTTTTAAAAATCATGCAGTCTTATACTTCATATTTCCAGTCACATCCCCCACATTTTATTTTAATTTTATATCAAGTTAAATTTATTTAGTGACTAAGTTTATGTTGGAGATCCCACATCGACTAGAGATTAGAGTCTTTCATTGTATATAAGTGAATGCAAACCTCAACCTCATGAAACGATTTTATGGAGTTGAGTTAAGCTTAAAGTTCACTCCATAATATAGTACCAGAGCCATTTCAATCCTATTTATAAACCTGACTCTCAGTCACTGACTCAAGAACGAATACTAACATAGTTGTTCCCTTTTCCTAACCTAATGATAAAATGTCCTTCAAGATAATTTTGTTTAAAAAATAGAATTAGTGTTAACAACAGAACTATTCCCTAAAATATGATGCAATTTTCAGTTTTGAGACATAGTTATTGAAACTCTGTAGTCACAATTTTTCATGGAACATGATTCCTTTCAAACACATTACAGTGGAATAGTTGAAAGAAGAAAGACAGTGACATTGTGAGTGTACATAGGAAAGGTCAAAGAGCATGTGTTCCATTGAAAGAAAAAGAGAGAAAAGAGAGAAAAGGGAGAAAAGAGAGCAACTCCATTGAAATCACCACTTACTCTGTCCAATGGTTGGTTGGTTGGTGTCGGCAAAGAATAGAAAGATAAGTACAGTTCTTGCACCATTTGAAAATTCTATGAATCCATAATCACACTCCTACTCACTCATTCACTACAAACCTAACTCATTCAATCATTATGTTTCTTTCAACCCATATATTCATTCTTTTTACTACCACTCTAATACACAGATTTATGTCAATAACTATCATCAGGGTTTTTCTTTATCACAAAAAAGTTTGTATATTGATTCATAAGTATTTGGTTTTATTTTTATAATTATAATAATAAATTTATACTTTTAAAAATTATTATATTTGTTTTTTTTTTAAATTATGTTGGAATCTACTAAAATTATCTCAAACCACATTCAATCACTCAATTATTAGTGTTTTGACCTTAAGTCTATTGGGTGGCACGATAGGTGCAACACAAACATTCGCTAGGATAGACTCGAAATAACTCTGATATCATATTACAAAGTGGACTTTAAGCTTAACTCAACTTCATAAAACCGGTTCATGAGATTGAGGTTTGCATCCACTTATATATAATGAAAGGCTCTAATCTCTAGTTCATGTGGAATTTCTAACCCGAAAGAAGATGTATTTAAACTGTTATTAACCCTGTGAACCGTGTATCGATAATTTTGTGTTTAACCTTTACTAGAACAATTACTATTGTTGTATAAAATAGTATTTTTGTTGGTATAGATGTGTATGATTGTTTTATTCTTGGTATGTATTGGTAATCCACGTAGATGCAGTGTGCAAAGCAAAGTGGCAAAGTCAGAGCACCTTACTTGTTTAGTTGCTTTTAAGCAAGTAGGAACAAATGCAGCCGCTTCTCCCACCGCCTTCACCAAGCGCGTGCATTTCACTCTTCAACTTTCCTGTTATTGCTTTGGACTCACACTGCGCGTGTCCCACACTCTCCTCTCTAGAAAGCTGAACAGCAGATACACCTAACGCAGCCACAGCCATCAGGCAAAGACAAGAGATTTAGAAGAGTTTTGACCACCCTCCTATGATAATCATCAGTCTTCACTCATTCATCTCCCTTAACCCCAATTTCACAAAAACCACCAAATTTTGTCTCACACATCTCAAATCACCAAACAAATTCATAAATAGAAACAAAAAACATCGTGTGTGTTGTTTGTTGTAATCAACACAACACCACACAAACATCATAGGATGAAGTTTGTTGTGATGATGATGTTGCTACCCTTGATGTTTGCAGTGTTTTGTTCCATGAGTTTGAGTTCTGCAGCACCTTCTCCTTCCACAACACCCACATGCCCCATAGACTTGAATTATGTGCTGAGAATCCCATGGAACACTTCTGCTTGTCACAACTTCCAACAACCTTTGGCAGCAAAAAATGGAACGGATGCAAACACTTGTTGCATATCACTGTTGTCCCTCTTTGGCGTGGGACTTGCACAGCATCTCAAAGAGACTTCTCAGTTCCAACTCCCCAACCTTGCTACCTCAGTTTCATGCATCCATGACTTCCAATCCAAGCTCTCTACCCTTTCTCTCCCCAACAACCTTGCAGACTCTTGCTTTGACCCTCTTCAGTTTGTGATCTCCCCCAACATCTGTGCTGGGATTCAAACCATCTCTGATTGGACCAAGAAGCTTGGTCAGTCCACACCACTCAACTCTGCTTGCAAACCGGATCTCACTGATCTCTCTCGCTGTGATGTGTGTCTGGGAGCAGGGTTACAGGTGAAGCAGGAGCTTATTTCCATAGATGGTAATGCTTCACATTCCATAGATTGTTTTTACTTTGCCATTCTCTATGCTGCTGGGATTGTGAATGAGTTTGGACCTGAAAGCAATGGTGCTGTGACTTGTATTTTTAGCATGTCGGTTTATTCACAACGGGGTTCTGGGGCAAAGAGTCACCAGGCTCTTGTGTTTGGGTTGACAGGAGCTGGGGTGGCTTTGCTGGTGATGTCTTCTCTGTTGGGGGTTTATATATGGTGCGACAGGAAGCACAGGAGGAAAAAGCTTGAGACTTTTCAGTTTGATTTTGACCCTGAAGAACAAGGGTCTAGGCGTAGATTGAGGCCCAATACGGGGTCTATTTGGTTCAAAATTGGGGAGCTTGAGAAGGCAACTGATAGTTTTTCATCTAAGAACTTCATTGGCCGAGGTGGGTTTGGGTTGGTTTTCAAGGGAACCTTGGCTGATGGAAGTGTTGTAGCGGTTAAAAGGATCTTGGAATCTGATTATCAAGGAGATGTGGAGTTTTGTAATGAGGTGGAGATTATTAGCAACCTGAAGCATAGGAATCTGGTGCCTTTAAGAGGCTGTTGTGTGACTGAGGAGAGTGAGGATTATGATGAAAGGGGAAGCCAAAGGTATCTTGTGTATGATTACATGCCAAATGGGAACCTGGAGGACCATCTCTTTGTGTCATCAGACTCTCAGAAAGCAAAGGGGTCATTGACATGGCCTCAGAGGAAAAGCATAATCTTGGATGTGGCAAAGGGCTTGGCCTATTTGCACTATGGAGTTAAACCTGCAATTTTCCACAGGGATATCAAGGCCACCAATATACTACTTGATGAGGATATGAGGGCAAGAGTTGCTGATTTTGGTCTTGCCAAACAAAGTAGGGAGGGTCAATCTCATCTCACTACCAGAGTGGCTGGAACTCATGGATATCTAGCCCCGGAATATGCACTCTATGGTCAGCTCACTGAGAAGAGTGATGTGTATAGTTTTGGTGTAGTTGTTCTGGAGATTATGTGTGGGAGGAAGGCTCTTGACTTGTCTTCATCAGGATCACCAAGGGCATTCTTGATCACAGATTGGGCTTGGTCACTAGTGAAGGCTGGGAAGTTAGAAGAGGCTCTAGACGGTTCCCTGGTGAAGGATGAGAATTTTCCTAGCTCAAATCCTAAGAGCATAATGGAGAGGTTTTTGCTGGTGGGGATTCTATGCTCCCATGTGATGGTTGCTCTGAGGCCAACAATTGCTGATGCTTTGAAGATGTTGGAAGGTGATGTTGAGGTTCCACAAATCCCAGATCGCCCTATGCCTCTAGGGCACCCTTCCTTTTACAATGATGGCAGTACTTTTAGCATATCTCCAGCACTAAGTGGCCCCAAGTTGCAAACTGGAGACATGCTCAGGTAATGATATTGCTTAAAATGTAGAAAAAAATTGGAAGCTCTTTCCATTCTAAGGCCTGCCAAAGGGTCCAGTCAAATCATGTTTGGTACAAATAAATTTCCTCCCAACAAACTGCTCTCAAGCTCTCTGTTCCGGTACCGCCAATATAATCCTATATCGCTCAGGAGTCGAGGTCAAAAGGAAATGGTTTCCTCCTAGTTGAAGGGTTAAGGAACCTTTTTCGTTATCACAAAGGGTGTCAATGTTCTGACTGACCTCAAGTCTCAGAGATAGCATCGCGAGGGTCAATCACCGCATCCAAGGTATTGTCCGCTTTGGAGGTCGTGTTCCGTCACGGTTTTATCCTTAAAAGACGTCTTGGTGGGTTAGGGGTGTAAAGTGTATTTAAACTGCCATTGATCTCGACTCATAAGCGATGAGGGACTGTATTGGCTGGAACACTCTCAAGATCCAAGCTAGCAATGACTGTAGGATAGGTCTTTGTGCCTCAACAAATTCTATGCAGAGTTTGAAGAAACTTAGCACAGTTTGGAGGGTATCATTGTAATCAGCTACCAAGGAAGTTGAGGGTAATTGAAATAGCAGAGAATAGGTACATTATAGGAACTTAGAACATAGGAAAAATGTCTTGGGAAAAGAAGGTTGCATTTTTCTCTTTCATTTGTTTTATTCTGAGTCTTCTTGTACAACACAAGTCACATATGAAAACTCTTGTATATAAATAAAAATGTTAAGTTGGCAGGAACAGCTTTGTTACAAGATAAAGGGATGTGTGATTGTTAATGAGTTAATTTTTCTATGCTATCTTAGTTTAGATTTATGTACATAATAGTTATCATTTTCCTGTGTTAAAACAGGTCCATTAACGAGGGCTAAGTACTTCAAAAGGATTTGCAAGTCAAGAATCTAGCATAATTTGTTTTTTCATATGCAGGTTATTCAGCAGAGCAAGATCATTTTTTTTCTTTTGCTCTTCTTCTTCCCCTGTAAAACAGTTTTTGTATAGATTATGAACGTTTTCGATAACTCTGCAGATCTTGTAAAAATTCTGTACAAACACATGTACATTTTTTTATGCTCATAAACACATTGGAAGTGGAGTTGTGTTCTCTATATACAAACTAGAAATCATAAACCAGGTTTTATTTTTCAGAGACCAACCCATCTTCCAAATATGGACAATGTTAGATTACATGATGTCATAATTTAAAGAAAAAATTAGCAAAGAGTGTGATGGGCAATGGAGGACATAAATATTTTAAAATTAAATATAAATACAACAAGGATTGATTTAACAAATAATAAAGTTATTAAATAGTGAACTTTAAACATAACCCAATCTCGTAAAATCTAAGATCAAGTTTACATCCACTGATATACTATAAAATGTCTTAATCTTTAATTGATGTGAGATCTCTAACACATCTCCCGACTATCAACTCATGCGCGAGACTATATATTATGGGTGATCCGACTGTCAATAGCGGGTAGTCCAATAATTGTCCGATATATGAAAATTAATTGAAAATTGTTTTTCTTTTCTTTAAACTAATATATTGTCATCTTGTAAAAAATAGCTACCAATTTTAAATTTTAATCATGGAGGAAGCAATTTATTAAACGTGGAACTTTTCTTATTACTTGAAATAATTTATTTTTTTCATTTATACATTTATTAAAAATCTTATAATTTTTATCTCTTCTTATAATTTGCTTTAATTGTTATCCTTTCTTATTATTTGATTTTTTTTTAAATTGTATTTAAATATTGAATATAAATATATATATATATATATCAATAATAAAAATAAAAAATAGGACAATTGGCTCATGTGTTTCCAATAATTTTTATAATGAAATGACTAGTGCATTATCATATTTAATAATAAAATTATTTAATTGTAACAAATTAAAATTATGTTTTAAATAAACATGTATAATAATGCAGATTTATTTTTAATGAAAATTACATTTTCCCTCCATATGAACATATTTTGTTAATTGTGCCCTAATTGTAATTTGTATTTGTATGTTTGGGAAGAGATAACAGAAGAGTTTAAGGAAGGAAGTGGAAGTGGAAGAAGTGGTTTCTTTGACTGACTCTGTCTTCCACAGAAGAAGAACGCTGCGATCTCATTTGGTGTCTTAATGTCCAAACCCTAACACACGGAAATGGGTCTCAGATCTGCATCTCCGCTTCTCCTTCTCATTCTCATTCTCCTCCTCGCAATTGCCTCCGCTCACACTCCAACCCCCAAAAACGTTCAAACTTCCCTTCGTGCCAAGTGGTTCGGCACTCCTCTTCTTCTCGAAGCTGGGTACCTTCTTCTCCCATTTCCATTTCAATTTCAATTTCCATTTTCATTATCCTTTTTCGTCAATCTAACCGTTTCAATCTTCTTGCTTGCTTCTGTTTCCATTGCAGCGAGTTATTGTCCAAAGAGGAACCGCGCCTTTTCTGGAACTTCATTCACGCTTGGCTCCATGCCGATCACGGCGACGCCCATTCGCATTCCGCAAGAAGTTGCGTCAACGAAATTCTGCATCATTCGCGCCCTCTTCTGAGGGAGCCTTTGGCGTCGTTGTTTGAATTCTCGCTTATTCTGAGATCAGCTTCCCCTGCTCTCGTGCTTTACCGCCAGTTAGCTCACGATTCTCTTTCGTCTCACAGCTATGCTCCAATCACCAAATTAGACCCCTTGCATCTTGGGGTAAGCCTCCAGAGCCCCGGAGGGAAGTGTTGTTGGGTCGACACTGGTGACACTTTGTTTTTCGATGTTTCTGAATTGCTCCTCTGGCTTCAAACCCCTCTGGAGAAGTGAGTCTTGTTCTCCTCTTTTTTGGTTCGGTTTTTGAACTTGTGTTCTTGGTTAATACTAATAGTATCTTGCTCCCAATTGGGTGCTTTTTTGTTTTTTATCGTCAGGGTGGGTGGTTCGATTCCGGGACCGCAACTGTTTGATTTTGATCATGTTCATTTTGATTCGAGTGTTGGGAGTCCGGTTGCTGTACTTTATGGCGCACTCGGGACTGTTTGCTTTAAGGAGTTTCATGATGCTCTGGTTGGAGCTGCTAAACAGGTTCTTTTGTTAGTTTTCTGTTTATGCTGCTTAATGGATATTGTATTGCATTATGTAATTATGTAATTACTGGTTTGTTGCATAAAAACATTTTAGCGAAATTGCTGTTGTACAAGAAGGATGTATAACATAGCTATGCATTTACCATTAAAATTACAAAAAAATAGGGAGAATTCCAATTCGGAGTGTTTAAAAAGCGAAAATAGCGATTCCTATTATTATTTATTCTAGATAAATTCATTGTCATGAAGAGAGGATAATTTTAATTGGTGCTAGTGACAACAACTGTAAGGGCTTATGGTTCCTTCTTGATAAATGTTTTTACTAGGACTTCCGTTTTTTGAATTTTTAGAATACAATCTTGTAATTTTTCTATACATTTCTTGTTTCCCTTGCAAATGTTGACACGTTGTCCACGTATTTTCAGGGAAAAGTAAATTATATATTGAGACCAGTGTTGCCAGCTGGATGTGAAACAAATTTTGGCCACTGTGGCTCTGTTGGAGCAAGCGAGTCAATAAACTTAGGTGGTTATGGTGTGGAACTTGCTTTTAAGAATATGGAGTATAAGGCCATGGACGACAGTACAATTAAAAAAGGTTGGATCTCCATAAGGTTTTGAATTTTGAAAGTAGAAGCAAGTTTCTTGTAGAAAGTAGGTGACAATGAGTTGTGGTTGCTTTATTCTCCTTTTCATTTTTTAACTTAGGTCATAATTTTTGAAGTGTCCATTATTATAGACACTAGACAGTATTTATTTATTCTTTTGATGTCTGTGTATCATTTTGATGTTTTCATTTGTAGGGCTTGTTAATATTTGTACTTAATCCCCTTAATGGAGCTTCTCTCTCTTCTGCCTTACTTTCCTTAGTGTGTCCTAATTCTCAAATTCTACTCCTGTTGTTCTGGCTTTGGCCTTTCAAGTTTGATAATCCTGTGAAATTTCATTATTGATTTTGAAACAGATAATTGAAAGAAATATTACCTAATTTTAATTAATCCAAGATTCACAAATTCTTTGGTCTTTATCATGCATTGTTCATCAAAATAAAATGGTAAAGGAAATTTTCTATAATTACAGGAATAGGTTGCTTTTATAATTCCCTTATTGATTATGTTGTGGGTTGCAGGTGTGACTTTGGAGGATCCTCGCACTGAAGATCTTAGCCAAGAAGTCAGAGGATTCATATTCTCTAAAATTCTGGTTTGTAAAATGTCACCTCTATTTCTTTTTGGAGTTGACTCCCCTAAATTAAGGTGTACATTAGGGAACTCACAATCGTTGATTAAGGTTAATAATTGTGATAAAATAAAATACATATATAACAAAGTTTGAAGTTAATTAAAATGTCAACTGATTATTTTCTAATCAATGGTTATTATTGCACTTTATTCTCCAAGGTACAGTTCGTTCACTTTAGAGGAGTTAAATCCTTTGTTTTTTTTTCATACACATGTAAAAGAAAATAATATTTTTAGGTACTATCGATTAATTCTGTTATTTGTATCAAATCAAATTAAATCACAAAGAAGTGTCTGTAGGTGCTAGATTCTATCATGCAACATACCTATATTTCCATTTTCCCCTCTTCATAATTGATAATGCTTAGTTTGACCAAAATTAACCAGTCAAAGTGGTTTCTAACCTCTATATGCTTCTGTTATTGTCATGTGATCCATGTAGTGTGAACCTCACTTTGTGGCATAAGGCTTTTGTTGTTGTTGTTGTTGAAAGTGTCAAAGGAAAACCTCTAGTACATTAGATGTTTACATTGTAGCCTTTGCAGGGTCAGGAAAAAAAATGAGGAAGTAAAAGAAGATAACAATAGAAACACAACCAAAATATACAGGATGCATGATAACTGCATCGCACTGGAGTTTGGAGAATAAATTGAAAAAAGGCCTTCTGCTAGTTTATTTTCATTATGAAACTATGATGACCACCACAGTCTACCTGATAGGTGAGACTTGGGATGGCTTATCTAGAATTGATAGTTTGCCCACACATGCTAATATGCTCTAACCATTCATGTCATGTTGGCTATTTTGAATTCAAGACATCTGTAGCTTCTTCTCAATCATTATACTTTATTATTCCTGCTTTCTTATTCAGGTGCATAATGATACTTTGGTTCTACACTTTTTGATGAGTGATGATGACATTTCCTATTCAATATGGTTGATATGAATGAATTGACGTACATATTTAAAATTTTGTTGTTTGTGCATTTGAATTTAATTGTTTGTGTTTATGTACAGGAGCGTAAGCCCGAGTTAACATATGAGATCATGACTTTTAGGGATTATTTATTGTCATCAACTGTATCAGATACCCTTGATGTTTGGGAACTGAAAGGTATTGCTGTAACCTTTTCTTTTTGTGATAATTTATTTTCATTTTAGTTTCGTTTAATGAACTGTGCAATAATATATATTTTAATGATAACAGATCTAGGGCATCAAACTGTACAGAGAATAGTCCGTGCCTCTGATCCTCTACAGTCAATGCAGGATATCAATCAAAATTTCCCTAACATAGTTTCTTCTTTGTCTCGCATGAAAGTAAAAAACCTTGTCACTTTCGTTGAATGCTTATACATTGGTCAGTTTCCTCCCAATTAATTCTTTATTGTTCTTATGGAACTGTGATATGCAACAGCTTGATGATTCTGTTCGAGATGAAATAATGGCAAACCAGCGGATGATCCCACCTGGCAAGTCTTTAATGGCTATCAATGGTGCTTTAGTCAATGTTGAAGATGTTGACCTTTATCTGTAATATTTTTTTTCTCCTGCTGATATCATTCATATTATAAGGCTGAGATATTATTTGTTGTTGGTATTTCATGCTTGCAACTGTGTTGTAGCCCGAGTTTACTGTTTCTCTCCATGATATATTCTTACGAAAAAATTGCTATTGCATTCTGATGGTTCTTTTGTTGTGAAGAATGAAGCTTGAATGTTTTGGATCAAGGTCCATTTATATTTCACTTTATGTTTATTCTGATTGAGCCTATCTAAGTTAGCTTAGTTATCTATTGGAATTCCTTATTTTAGATAGCTAGTTATTGAGGTCAAGTGCCTTTCTTTTATGCACTTGTATATGCTTTAATCAATTAATTATTATTTCAGAGTTATTTTTTGGATTCTAAGCAACTATTTGGTTGTGGTTTTGTGAGCCCTGATTAATAAACACGGATTTTCCTAAGATGTTGAGTTTGTTGTGGGCTTTCGGATTGTGCATATTTTACATTGCTGAGGCATCCAAATTACTATTTAGCAAGAATTCTTACCAATGTTTGTCAAACTCAAAAGTCGATATAAAAACTCATTCGAATTATCATTTTGCCACACATTTTGTTCTAGTCATTTGATTGTAAATGTGGACAATGATTATTGAGAAGTTAATGCATATCCAGCTGCACTAAAATGCCTACTTGGCATATGGAGTTCATAATTAGTCATGCTAAGCTTGATATAACTGTGGTTTGTTTCAAACTTACTTACATGAATGTCCTAAACTTAAAAGTTAAATTACAAAATTTCAATCTTTTGATACTTTATTTATTTTTATCTTTCTTTAGGTTGATTGACTTGGTTCATCAGGATCTGTTGTTGGCTGATCAGTTCTCAAAATTGAAGGTGAATGGCATTTAATCTTCATTTTGGCATATTTTTATTGTTGTACTAATTTCTAGCTAACTTGTTTACTGACCCTGTTATTAATATGGACACATGAAATTTTGTCTGATGCATTGCTTTCTAATACTTGAACTTTACTAGTTTGTATATTTGTAATTGTAAATAGTATGAAAAGAAAATACGATAGGTACCAAAGCAATGCATTTAACTGTTACAATCTTTAAAATTCACGTGTGTGTATCTTTTGTGAGAAATTGATGTAGATACTTTTCTCTTGATTGATGCTTTACCATATATTTAGATTGTAATTGTGATCCCAGTAATTGCAGATACCTCCTAGCATTGTGCGGAAATTGCTGTCAACTTTACCTCCTTCAGAGTCCAGTATGTTTCGTGTCGATTTTCGAACTACTCAGGTACATTATCTCAACAACTTGGAAGAAGATGCCAAGTACAAAAGGTGGAGGAGCAATCTAAATGAGGTTAACTACTTGATTTTATAACTAGACAATATTATTAGTTTCAAATTAAACCTGCTGTAAATTTTCATTGTAACACAATCTTTTCTTGTTTTTTTAGATTTTGATGCCGGTCTTCCCCGGGCAATTGCGTCACATCCGTAAAAATCTTTTCCATGCTGTTTTTGTTCTTGACCCTGCAACCATTTCTGGTCTTGAGGCAAGTTTATTTTCTAAAGCTAACACACTGTTCTTTGTAAATTCGTTTTCCAAGAGAAATCTCTCATTCCTTGAATTATTACTTGGAACCTTGCAGTCAATTGATATGATCATATCATTGTATGAGAGTGATTTTCCTGTGAGATTTGGGGTTGTGCTGTATTCTTCAAAATACATCACGCAATTAGAGAACCTTTCTGCCAAAGAGGATCGAGATAAATTTGAGGAGGATATATCTGATATGGTAATATTCAACTTTAATAGTTCAGAAATGTACACAACATCACAAAGCTCATTTTTCAGGAAATTTTACTGTCAAGTTTATGATGCATTATGTTTGCTGTTCTTCTTTTCAGATTATACGTCTCTTCAGCTATATCAAGGGGAATCATGACACTCAATTAGCTTTTGAGTTTTTAAGCAATGTATGATTTTGTCTTCAGTGTTAGTTATCTTCTGTTTACTGTATGTTTTCTTCAAAATTATTTACATGCTAACATGGTTGAAATCCAGAAGAGTACATGTGGGGAGAAAACTGAAGGATGCAGTTATATGTTGCACATGCATACTAATCCACCAATCTTGCAATTTCTTGTCTAAGTTCAGACTTTTGGATCTCTCAAGTTTCCTGATCTACTCCTAAATTTCGAAATGCCACCTTTTGTTTGTTTAATTTCTGTAGCTGTATATATATATTTCTTTTCTGTATGATTAGTTAGTAATAAATTCAAGGATTTAAAATCTAGTGTTCAAGGATTTCACAGCCTGGAAGTGGTTTCACTCCCTCCCCATTAACATAGAAAACGAGATAATCCTAATGCTGTCATACAATATACACCTATTTTGTCTCCAAGGTTCCAGTTTTATCTAACTTTTTGTAATATGGATAAAATGACATGACTGCATCATATAATATATGCTTTTGGTCAATACCTTGTTCATATTATTTTGAGTCATCTAGAACTAGTATGGTTTGCAATTAAACTGAAAGAACATTGTTGTGCATGTTTGTTTTGTAGGTTAACAAATTACGCACTGAATCAGATGATGGCCATCTTGAGCTGCACCATGTTGAAGGGGCTTTTGTTGAAACAATATTGTTAGTTTTGCTGGACTTTTCTGTTGATTACTGTGCTTCTGACATTTCTTTAGTACGATGCTTCTACTATTGTTTTTGGTAAAATTCCTTGTTTATATCTATCTGCATTATTCCCACTATTTTTCGATAGGCCAAAGGTAAAATCTCCTCCACAAGAGATATTATTAAAGCTGGAGAAGGAATCAGAGTTGAAGGAATTGTCACAAGAAAGCTCCATGCTTGCATTTAAGCTTGGTTTGTCTAAGACTCATTGTTCTCTGTTGATGAATGGACTTGTTATTGATCCAACTGAGGTACTTATTTTTTATGTGTTTTCCTCTACTCCATCTTATTTCAAAACAGCTATTTTTTTTTATCTTTGTACTATTTCACTTATTTGTTTCTTCTAGTAATGGGGAGATAACTCAATTCTCAATATTTATACTCTTAGAAAGTTCTATTAATTGCGGACCACCCTATCCTACCTTAGTTACAACCCACTTTGAGGGTTGCATTAATTGTAATCAGCGTGATTGTTTAGTCTAAAATTGACTTGATATAGCTAAATAAAATGTGAGGTGCTAATCTCATTTTCCGAGTTAGTTTTGAGTTAGACCCAATCCCAAATTCTAGCATTTTATTCTCTCTTCTCTCCAAACCTCACCGCCTATAGCAATTCTTTCTACATGTGGTCATCATTCTGCATCGCTTGCCACTGGGAACCTTTCTCTTTTCAGAAGGTGGAAATGGGTGTTTTGGGCTCGGGGTCAGGTTCAGGTTCATTTCTAGTCAAGCAAAGCACCTGGGGCTTTATATATAATATATGCTAATCATCAATCCATCACATTAAGGTATAGAACCTACCATTATGGGGTGATAATAGTTCAAAAAAATAGTACATGGAGGAATTCTTATAAAAAAATGGATTACTAGAAAAAGCGCAATTAATGTGACTTTTCAACATATGCTTTCCTATGTTAGCTAACCCAAAAATCTTCATAACTGATTTTTTTTTTAAAATTTTGGTCCTAACAATTAACCGCTTTCATGTTACTCTATAATGTGCATTCTACACTATGAAGGATCCAAATATATTTTAGTAGTGTGCCTGATGTGTTATTTAACTTTGCCTCTACTTTAAATGTGCTGAAATTTTGTTTCAAGCACTCACTTTTCATTATTAACTATAATTGATGTCAATGTATCGTCACAGTAGAGTGGTAATAAACAAGTTTTTCTGCCACTTATATATTTGCTATTGCTTTTACCAGGACGCATTACTAAATGCCTTGAATGATGAAACTCAGAGAATACAGGAGCAGGTATACTTTGGACAAATAAAACCTCACACTGATGTATTAGCCAAGTTCCTGTCAGAAGCGGGCATTCAACGTTATAATCCTCGGGTATAGTATTTTGATAATTTGCAAGTTATGGGAAGCTTCTATAATGATAATTTGCAACTTATGGGAAACTTGTATTTGCTGTAGATTATTTCTGATAGTAAACCTAGGTTCGTATCTCTGTCTGCATTTCTTTTTGGAGAGGAATCTATACTGAATGACATTGAGTACTTGCATTCTCCTGGAAGTAAGTGGTTGACATGTTAGAAATCATTAGATTTATTCTTACATTCTTGTTTTTGTCTTAACATGTGGATTGTTTGTATGCAACCCAGCAATGGATGAGTTGAAGCCCGTGACACATCTTCTTGCTGTTGATATCACTTCAAGGAGTGGGTTGCATTTACTTCGTCAAGGCTTAAATTATCTGGTTAATATGGATTTGCATTTCTATTGAACACTCTTCCTTTTAGGCATTGTCTCCGAACACATCAAGAGTTGGACCTACCTATTTAGTACTTCTGAATCTGAACATTTTTTTTTTATTTTCTCATTATGCAACAGAGAGAAGGGTCCAAAGATGCTCGTATAGGTCTTCTATTTAGTGCCAATTGGAGTACAGATTCATTAAGCGTCCTTTTTGTGAAGGTTTTTGAAATCACTTCATCTTCATATAGGTTTGTTTTTTCATTGTAGTATTAGATGGCTTTTAATTGATTGATTTATTAGTATCTTGATCTGTAGTTTTAGAAATTGTTTTTTGAAGTTGAAGTATGGTTTTATATCAATTGTGTGAATGCATGGTTTTATGCAGTCATAAGAAGAATGTGTTAGACTTCTTGGATCAGTTGTGCTTACTCTATCAGCAAAAGTACTTCCCTACATCAGCTGTGGAAGTTGAAGGCACTCAAACATTTATTGATAAGGTCTGTGAGCTTGCCGAGGCCAATGGATTACCATCTGAGGGTTATAGACCTGCCCTCCTAAAATTTTCTGCTGATGAAGTAAGAAGGCATTTGAACAAGGTATTTGTGGTTGCTTTGCCATTTAAATAATCACATTTTGGTGCACATCTGACCCATCAATGCTTCTGTCACATGTTACCTTTACGTGTATTCATTTGACCATTGTACCTTTCAGAAATACTTATATGCTTCTCTTACTTTCTCCCCTTCATTTTGTTTTTCCACTGTTCTAGATTCAATATCAGCCTTTTGCTGGCTATTTTTCTTTGGTAATCATAAAATCCTTTAATAAAGCTTCTTGCTGTCAGGTGGGAATCTTCTTGCATAGGCTACTTGGGTCTGAATCTGGTGTTAATGCAGTCTTTACTAATGGAAGGGTAAGATTGTCTTGGTCTCTGATTATTTCATAGAGTACTCAGTTTGTATGGTGTCTGTGCATGATATTCGAGTTTGATTAGTTTCTCATCAACGATAGGATCTGTGTCAGTTACCCTGGGTTAACCTTTAGCATTTGTGTTATAGGTAACTTATCCCATTGATGAAAGCACATTTTTGAGTGCTGATCTGCTTCTTCTTGAATCAATAGAGTTTAAGCAGAGGACAAAGCACATTCTGGAAATCATTGAAGAAGTA
>Ga0123342_1000040_pt1 | contig 123278 bp, 47 predicted proteins | sample Turbeawhitnodule_FD_89960 | JGI IMG/M metagenome (GOLD analysis project Ga0123342, IMG submission 89960) | Root nodule microbial communities of legume samples collected from Mexico - Turtle bean Mexico white nodule | ecosystem: Host-associated > Plants > Roots > Nodule | place: Mexico: Nepantla... | reverse complement strand
TTTTTTTTTATGTAGATTTGTTTTTCTTTGATTTGTTTTTTTAGTTTGGCTTGTTATTTTTTTTTAACTTTTTGTTAAGGTTTTTTTTTTTTTTGTTAAAGTTGTTCAGAAATGGATCGTGTTTTATGTTTCATCAGGAAGTGAAAGTCGAAACTAGTAGAGTCTGCATTTCTTTTATCATCTGCTGGTGTCTTGTCATGTTTCTTCTCTGCGATTGAATGAGAAACATCTGATTCTGTGACATTCTGTGTGGCAAGTTGACTTACTATCTATGATGCACCGATACTTTTGTCTGACACGTGTCCGATCCTCTAGCATACTTTACCTATACTCATGAAGTTTCTAATTATAAAGCACTGTGATGACAAATTTATAACTTTTTATTTTCACAATGTCTAATAAATGTGATTTATCGATGATAATAGAATATAATTCACAATTGCAATTATACAAGCCTTAGTTAATTTGAATTTTTTTCTGGTGGTGCACTTTATTTTTTTTTATTTTTTTTACAATTCTATTGATTTTTTGAAAATGGTGTTTCTGTACTCTCTCCTTTTTTTATGCAAAGATGTGTTGTTTTAAGTTATTTATTGACCTAGTTAAAAACTTACAATGATGTTTTCGAGTGAGTGGGGTTTTATGGTGGTATGATTTATTGCTTTGAGCTAAGTTTGGTCTGCATGTGGATGCATGGAAATTTAATTTTCATCATGTTGATGTCCTAATAAAGTGTTTTTTTATCAATTGTAGGGCAAATTGGATATGCTCTTGTCCCTATGATTGCTAGAGGAGTGATGTTGGGTGCTGACCAACCTGTGATCCTCCATATGCTTGATATTCCTCCAGCAGCTGAGGCATTGAACGGGGTTAAAATGGAATTGGTGGATGCTGCATTCCCTCTTCTTAAAGGTTTGATATGATGCCCTTGTTGAATCTTGCTTAAACAACATGGAAAAATCGATCTTAGAGTTGAGATAGGTTGTTTTAGTGGCTTATATCATCAATAGTGTGAAATTATTTGTTTCAGGTGTTGTTGCAACAACTGATGTGGTTGAGGCATGCACTGGTGTCAATGTTGCTGTGATGGTTGGTGGATTCCCAAGAAAAGAAGGCATGGAGAGGAAAGATGTGATGTCTAAGAATGTCTCAATTTACAAGTCTCAGGCTTCTGCCCTTGAAAAACATGCTGCTGCCAACTGCAAGGTAATTCCTTTCATCTGAATATGCAGTCCCTCTTAACTAGATTTAATTATTTCAACTGTTCTTTTTTATGACAAAACTTGTTATATTTTGTTGGGGCATGATGATTTTGTCTTATAATTGAAAACAGTTAATTTGTTGGTTTCACACAAGTCCAATGAAATATAAGCAGTTATGTTGATATTACTTGTAGCTTTTGGGCCCATTAAGATATTTGGAGTTGCAATGAATTTATATGTATCCCCGTTAATGTTAGTTTTTATTATTGTTTGTTGAACTTTGACCACTTTTAGAAGATTTGAATCTTAACATGAACTAGGTATTATAGAATAAACCCCATCTAGTTCATATATGTGCTAGTGTACTGTATATATGGTAAAGTTCTTGTTTCTCGATTCCATCTTAATAAAACCTAACTCTCTATTTATGGAATGTATACCGTATGTTATTTTTTTTTCAAAAACATGGTTTTTAGTTGTGTTTTATTGGATTATTTATAAAGAGATTTGCATTACCCTTACCCTGCAGGTTCTGGTTGTTGCTAACCCAGCAAACACCAATGCATTGATCTTGAAGGAATTCGCTCCATCAATTCCAGAGAAAAACATTTCTTGTTTGACTAGATTGGATCACAACAGGGCCCTGGGGCAAATTTCTGAAAGACTTGGTGTTCAGGTTTCTGATGTGAAGAATGTCATAATCTGGGGTAATCACTCATCCACTCAGTATCCCGATGTTAACCATGCAACTGTTACAACCCCATCTGGGGACAAAGCAGTTCGCGAACTTGTAGCTGATGATGCCTGGTATGTTACAAATACTTTAAATTATGACTAGTATTTTTTTTTTTAAGATTGTGTTTATTGAAACATTGCTGGAATTTTTCATCATCAAGGTTGAATGGGGAGTTCATTTCAACTGTTCAACAACGTGGTGCTGCAATTATCAAAGCTAGAAAGTTTTCAAGTGCACTATCAGCTGCTAGTTCTGCTTGTGACCATATTAGAGATTGGGTTCTTGGAACTCCTCAGGTTGGTTAGGCTTTTGTTCGATTTCTAATTCAGGTTTTGTATGTGTCTCCAGCTAAGCTAATTGTTTATTTTTGCCTTGCTATTTTAGGGCACCTGGGTGTCTATGGGAGTATATTCCGATGGTTCTTACAATGTTCCAGCTGGACTCATCTATTCATTCCCTGTCACTTGTGCCAATGGGGAATGGACAATCGTCCAAGGTTAGTTTTTGTCACATGATATGATAGTATATTCATCACCATTGTACTGAACATATTTACTTGAACAATCTCTTATATGGATGATGCTTTCTATGCAACTAAAATTCCGGGCCAGTTTGAGTTTCTAGAATGTTTATTCTTGACAGATAACATTTGTAATTAACTGAGAAGAATCACCTTTAGTTGAATAAAGGCTTTGTTGTTTTTCCATTAAATAATTACACTACTTAAAACAACCACTTGTTCTAACTTGAATGAATGCATCTGATCCTTGTTTCATTTGTCCAATAATTTACTCAGGACTTCCAATTGACGAGCTCTCAAGGAAGAAGTTGGACTTGACAGGAGAAGAGCTGTCTGAGGAGAAGGCATTGGCTTACTCATGCCTCTCTTAGACACATTGGTTTTTGTGATCCATCCTTGTAGGTTGGGATCATGTTTTGCCATAGAAGTAGCTTCAATTTTGAATAATTCTCCAAGACACAAAGGAACTATGAGTGCTGAGAGTGTACTTTTTCATTGGCATTACTTGTTGTATTGCAACAACATCTAATCCTTTTAGGAGGATATTTGAGCTTACAGTTTTAGTCATGGCATTTGAACTACTGCATATTCAAATTTTCGTCTCACATAAAAATTTATAAAGATCTACAATGAAATTACTTATGAACCAAAATAGATTTTTTTTTATAAAGAATCCAAATAAACTAACACCTCGACCTCAACAGAACCAAAATGAAAACCTTTTTATTAGAATAATAAACAAAATCTACAAATTTACGTGCACAAATTTATATGGGTCTTATATATTCATCAATATAAATTATGATTAATAAAACTAGGATTATGGAGGTTATTAATGTTTATGGGGATAGTTATGTGTAAGTATGAAAAATATTGATAGTTGTTAGCAGCATGAGGTTATTAACTTTTATGCACAGGTAAGTATGTATGCAAATTCGATAATTTTGTTTGACTAAGAATAGTGAATATAATTTTAAAATATATTGTTGTGATTAATAATGTTATTAGTCATTGAAACATATAAGAGTGATTAACTTTATGTTTTAAGTGGATATTATTAGAATAATAAATAATAATAAATCACTTGTATAATAAAATTAACTATGCTATATACATAATTATAGATATATAGATTTGATAGATGTAATGGAAAAATATTCTTTTTGAGGCATTATTCATTTTCTTGAAGTCTTCATCTTAATTTTTAAGAATATATATAGAAACATACGTGTGTATATATATATATGATAATACTTGTACTATATGTGTAGTGTCAAATTCAAAAAATATTTAATGAATTTAATAAATTTCTAACAATTCTAACACAGTTCTAACATAATTTTAAAAAAAAAAGAATATTAATTTTTTTAAAAATTAAATTTATTGTATAAATTTTTATTATGATTATAAAAATAAGGATTTTGATTATAAAAATAAGGAATAAATCTTTTTAAATAAGTTTTGAAAAACATCTTTCTACTACAAAAATAAAACTGAAACCTACTTATGTACATAAATATTTATTTTCAATTTATATAATTCATAATTATATAATATATAGATTCGTATCTTCATGTTCTACATTTTAGAAATTAAACGTATATTTGTGTCCGTATTCGTCGTATCAGTGTCATGTCTGTACTACATAGATAAATAAATAGCTTTTGTGTCATTTATTTAGTATTAAATGTTTATTTTATTTTAAGTGCGATATCGATGTGTGGCCAAGCACAAAGCAATAACACTGTTTACAAATATGTGTAGTGTTCATTTGGATACTTTTCCTAATATTGTCAAATTTACAAATCAGTCATAAACATTAAATGACTTGAAAAGCTAAATTACTCTCTATGGAATGAATCTGAGTCTACAAAACTCTTTTCCCCCCTTTACTTTTATGTATACGAATCTTATCTATAACTACCAACATATTTTACTCTTTTATCTTATTTCAAATGAAATGATCATCAAATTTATCTTTCAATAAATAGAAATTCATTTATTTTAAGCATCCTTGGGTGACAAAATTTACTTTTCAAAGCAGCCAAAAGTGCCTTGCAAGTTGCAACCATGTACAAGTTCTTGGTGGACCACTTCAAATTTAAACATGAGTGAAGTGATGCTCTCAAAGAAAAATCCAAACAAAGACAAGCAGAAAGAATAAACAACAAAACACAAAGAGAAGTAAAAAAATTTGAATACTCCATTTCATAATTTATTGCCATTACAATTTGAATAGCTCTAACCTAATGAAACATTCTTAAACAAAAAATGAGAGTATTGCACAATATACATAAAACAAAGTCAGTGGTTTTTGTCCATTTTTTATGCTACTTTCTTTTGTCAATGAATGACTCTAGCTCTTATATAATAATTTGAAACAGTCAGATTTAATTTGCTAATATATTATTATTATTATTTTTAATTATTTTTCTACCTGCCAAATTTAATAATACCCTTTGATGAAAAAATGATCAAAAATCAGGCAATTCTATTGACTCTCCTGATCTGATGAATATGTCATACCAAAAATCCATTCCATCATCAAAGTTTGAACCATTATAGCCAAAACTGTGTTGTTGGAAGGTTTCCACTGAATCAAATTGGTATTGGTGGTGATCATTTGAAACTGTCCAAGAATTTGATGATGGCATCACTGTTTCCTCTGACCAAAAGCTTTCATCAATTGGAGGCATGGTTATCTCCTCAGACTCTGTGTCTTCACTCTTGATCATGGTGGTGTTGTTCATGTCACTGAATGATGAAAAATCACTGGAAGAAGTTGTGCATGGTGATGATGATGATGTGGGTTCTGATTGAGTTAGGGTGCTGGAATTGGAATCAGATCGTTTGATTTTTGGATTGGAAACCCTTTTGGGTTCTGAATTCAGCAGCTTCTTCTTCAAGTGAGTGTGCCACACATTTTTAATTTCATTGTCTGTTCTTCCTGGTAGTTTTGCTGCTATTGCTGACCACCTGAAAACAAAACAAGGATTTTAATAATGTTCTTAGATATGCATCAGATTCTGGTTTCAGTTTTTAGGTTAAAGTGATTGACAAAAAACAAAGTTATATACAAATAGTTATTTATTTGCATGTGCGTGTCAAATTAATGTATTTTTTTTATTTAAAATTGTGTTAAAATTATATTACAATTGTAAAAAATCCAATAATTTTTTTTTGAATTAGACATTTTATCAATATGTGTTCTATGAGTGTCATAGAGTGTTCTACGAGTGTCAGTGTCCGATATGTGTATCAAACACAAACACATTATTTTATAAAGTATTTTACGAGTGTCAGTGTCCGATACGTGTATCAAACACAAACACATTATTTTTAAGTTGAGATCAATGTCCTAAGTAATATTCATTTATTGAGTGATTTTTTTACCTGTATTATAATAAGTAGTGAATGGACCCAATTCCTTTTTTAATTTTATAATTAACATCAATGTCGTTTGCCCCACCACTAAATATTGATTACATTTAAAAGAAATCAAGGAAGAGATAAGAACCAAAAAATTTAAAAGCCAAATTCACTTTCAGAATCACACATTGTAATAATTTCAGAAAATTAAACCAATTATATCATTGTTTTTATTGAACTTTGTTCCATGAAGTTATGGAAAAAAAAATATGATGAATGGCATTAATCTGAAGAAGAAATGAAGTTACCTATTTCCCAGCAACTCATGCATCTTGATGATAATATCTTCTTCTTCACTTGAGAAATTTCCTCTTTTGATGTCTGGTTTCAAGTAGTTAATCCATCTCAGTCTGCAACTCTTTCCACACCTCAATAGCCCTGAGAATGATGCCAAAAAACCCATAACAATAGAATCAATAAACAGGATAAAAATCATTACACGAAAATCACTAAACAGAAACCAATTTTAGAGAAAAAAAAATAATTACTTACTATATTGACTAAATTAGATACTATTTTAGAGATTAAAAAATTATTAATTTCTATTATTAATAAATAGTTTCTAAATTAGTATCAAATTAGCTATCAAAATTTTTATTACTAAATTTTTAATTTAAATAATTAGTAACTAAAATTTTGATACCAATTTAAAAATTATTTATCAATAACAAAATTAATTTAAAAAATAAGATTTTTTTTAGTTTATAAAAATAGTATCTAATTTAGTTAATGTAACAACTGATTATTTTTCGTCTCTAAAATTGGTTTCTGTTTAATGATTTTCTTGTAGTGAACGAAGAAGTTGAGCTGAAATGAAGCATGAGATGAGAAATGAACGAAGTACCTGCAAGCTTTGGAAGGGCACGCCAGTTTCCATGGCCATGTTTTTGGATGTATGAGATTAGGGTTTGATCTTCCTCTTGGGTCCAAGGACCCTTCTTCAATCCCATCTTTTCACAACAAGGAGCTCTAACCATCTTCAAAACTAATTAAGTTCTGATTTGGTTTTACTCTTCTGTGTGTGAAGTTTCTCTGTGTTTGAAGTTTGTGTTGGAGAATATGGTATTTATACATGGTTGGATATTGAGCACGCCACTGTGAGGAGCCAGAATGGTCCAACACAAACCATTTTCATATTCAAACCATTCACCCTTTTGCACCTTCCACGAAATCGACCACCTTTCACTTTCTCTCTCTCTCTCTCTTTCTCTCTATACACAAAATCAAACAAAATTCTCTATAAGTATTATTAAAATACATGTAATTTTCTGTCTTTCTAGTTTTATATATATATGAGATAAGAGAAAAAAGAAATATATTTTATTAAGAATTATTACTCACTTAAACTATTATATTTATAAAAAATAAAAAATAATAAAAATGAATAGAACAATTATGAATTATAGTTATAATGAATAGAGTAATTATAACTGATAAAAGAGTTACATGAAATTGAAAATCTAAAATGTTAAATGAGATCATATTTATCGTCTAATATTAATATAGAGTTAAAAAGTCACAAATAAATCATAATTTACTCTTTTCACTAATCAAACACATTTTATAAGAATTGTTTTTGGATAAAAATGCATAGTAATTGATAATATATAACAATATTATCTTAATATATTTGAAATAAGAATATTTATCCTGTATAATTTTTTAAATTTAATTATGAAAAGTGAGAGTGGAAAAAAAGAAAATAAAATTGTTTGAATTAAAAAAATAGAAAATATTATTTATTATTTTAACTATTTATTTTATTATAATAAAAATAAATAAATATTAACAACACAAAAAGATAACTTATTATATATATATATATATATATATATAATACTACAAGAATCATTAAATAAAAATCAATTTAAAAAAAAAAATTAATCAATTTAGATACTATTTTAAAAATTAAAATAATTATTAATATTTAAAGTATTTTAATAATCAAATTTTTAAATTAATTTCTAAATTAGATAATATTTTAAAAATTAAAATAATCATTAATATCTAAAGTAGTTTCTTTTAATTACCAATTATTTTAGATTAAAAAATTAATAAATAAATAATTAATTAACAATTTAAAAACTAATTAATAAATTTATTAATAATAAAAAATATTTTTAGATATTAATAATTTTTAGTTTTTAAAATACTATCTAATTTAGTTAATATAGTAATTAATTATTTTTTGTCTATGAAATTAGTTTTTATTTAATATTTTTTTAGGATAAAATATGTAAAAATTAATAAAACATTCACAAATTAATTATTTTGTTCCAAAAATGTTATATACATGTATTCTTTATTATTTTTTGTGCTTTTTACGTTTTTGTACCTCATATTTTTATGTTTTTAATTTTTGTCTTTATATACAAACACACTTAATTTTACATTCTAAAACGGTAATGGAGTATATTTTGATATTTGTTGTTGACTTTGATCGGAATTCTTGAAAATATTTTATTTGAGATGTGAAATGTCTTATTTCCAACACCACAAAGTATATTTTTATATTGATTAAAATATTCCCAAATTATATTATAAAAATAAAAGAAATTTTTATTTTAGAAAACCAGTTAATTACGAATTTTGTAGGATTTTTAGATTTGTTGTTTAAGTGATAGTTTGAAAATTGGGTTGAATATTATAGTTTAAAGGTCTCTCTGTGTTTGATTGCAAGTGACATTTATTGTGCGGATTCATTTCATCATTTAAAAGTCTAAAATGTTACATCTACTTTAATACAATCATGCTATCTTTTCTATATATACATTCAATTTTTAGACTTTAACTTGCTTCTATTATTTTCATCAAAGTTTTTTAATATTCTTAATTAATTAATTCAAAATCATGACAAGATATCATATGAATTGTTATAAAAAATAATAAACTGAGATGTTAAAATTGTTTTGATATGGCCAAAATATATATAGTATCACATTAATTAGAGTCGATGTTAAAAACAACTTAAATACATATTTTTTTCCTTAATCCACTGAGGTGACTTTTAAGGATAAAACTGTAATGGAGTATCGACTTTCAAATTGTTAAGGATATCAGATGAATTGTTATAAAAGATAAAAAAAACTCATTAGTTTATAATTGTTCCGAAATAGTCAAAATATAGTCTCACATTGCTTAGGAGACGAGGTCAAAGACAATTTAAATACATTTTTTTCCCTTAATCCACTGAGATGACTTTTAAGGACAAACTGTGATGGAGTATCAACTTTCAAAGTAGACAATACCTCAAATGCAGTGATTGACCTAACGATGTTATCTCTCAGACTGAAAAACAAAAGAGAAGCACGAAACCTTCTCCCACGCTTCTCTTTATCTACCAATTCTTATAGGCTCACTCCAATTTTAATTGATTCAAGCCATTTTGATTGTGTTTGTCATTTTTGCTTAACTACCTTTTATTTATCTTTTCTAAGTCATAAAGTTCAATTAAATCTTTTGAAAAATTATCAATTTGAACTTAAGTGTTTAAACCATTTTATTCGATTGATTTGTGAAATTTAATGTTTTGTGACTATTGTTGATATTTTCTAACTATGATAAAAGTGTAAGTTTTTGTATGATGGAATAATATATTGATTAATGAGATAAGATGTGAATCATGGGGATTGTAATTGAGATATAGTATTTACAGGAAAGAAAATATCGTCTTAAGATTGTTAAGAGAGTGTATTGATTTGTTAGTATCTTGTAAAATGGACGATATTGACTTTACTAGTATTTTAGAATTGTTCAGTGTGAAGTCGGGACTGAGTTGCGCTAATTAGACACCATGTTTGAGTGAATGAACTTAATTATTGTGTCCCCTCTATAATATCTATTTAAAGAATCTAACAAAATGAAAACTTAATGAATTGCCTGTGGACGTAGGTTGCAGATTGACGACCAAACCATATTAAATAATATGTTGTTTATTTTCTGCACGTTAAAAAAATCTTTAATTTACTTTTTATATTACTCTTTCAAAATTATAGACTTACATTATAGCCCTTACATTATAGTCCTTCCATGTACAAACTTTCACTACAAGAATTTATTTATGTAACTACTAATATTTACCTACAAATTTAAATTTTTATATACATTTTAATTTATGTATAAATACTTATCTACAAATTTAGACTTATATATATAAATGTGTACTTTCTACTGCTTTATTCATAAACAAAAATAAATTAATTTTCAACCAAATATTCATATAAATAGTAAAAAAATAAAAATAATTAGTTATGAAATCTATCATTTCTTATATGATTGCCTTTATATAGTTTTAAAATTAAATTGGCCTTATTTATTTTTTCGACAAATAAATAAATAAATTGAAATATTTGATAAATGTATCGACACTATAAGAAAACTATTTAAACCTATTTTTTAAAAATAATTAAAGAACAGAGAATGGACAGAATGAAACAGCTTTTGTTGAATGTTTTGCTTTATCCATGCATCAGACAGAAACGACAGGCTTGCACTCTTAGATATTAAGCCAATCTTGAATTCAAGTGCCTTCATGTCTGCTTCCATTATTATATCTTTTTCTAAAATTCTGAAATGCATATTTTATTTATTTATTGAATTGGAAAATATATAAATGATTACTAATGGAGTGAAATTTGATATAAAAAAAATGTATGTGCTGATAAGTTTGCTAAATGATTGTTGTTACTTGACATCGTTACTTGACGTGTCAGCCTACACTATAAGAAAATCATGAAATGAAACCAATTTTTAGAGACCAAAATAATTAGTTGCAATAGTAACTAAATTAGAAACTATTTTAGAAACTAAAACAATAATTGGTTTCTAGATTAGTTTCTATTATTGTTAAATAATTTCTAAATTGGTATCTAATTAGCAACCAAGGTTTTAGAGACCAAATTTAAATAAAAGAAATGTATTTGTTGATAAGTTTGATAACTTAGACTTCATACATAGTATTTTTATTGGTATAATAGGTTTTATCTAGTGTTTTTTTAAATTTTTTTTATTAATATATATATATATATATATATATAAATTAACTATGTACCGTTTTGTTAATAAATGGATTTTGGTCTAATTTTACCATATTTTCTTGTATTTTTTTTAATAATATTTTTTCATGTGGTGACAGATGATTGTTCTTACTTGAAATGTTAAGTTACCTGAGATGTTAAGTTTCATAATAATATCTAACCAAGTTTTTATAAAAAAATGTATCATTTAATAATGGTAAGGTTTATAATTTAGGATTTAAACTAAAATCACACTTGGTGAAAAATACAGTTTGTCTAATTTTAAAATAATTTTTTTTTTATCAATTTTAGCAAATATTAAATAAAATTATATTATTTATAAAAGACCCTACAAGTTGGCCATTTGCATTTTACAGCCTCGTTGAGACCAAATTTTTTAAAAACATTTAAAAATAAATATTTGACATGCCAAAGATTTGCACAGCTGAGTATGAGAAGCTATTTTGTAGTTTTTTTGCCGTCAAGAGTACTTTTTATGACCTTGTGTTGCCATGCATTGATTAATATTGTTTTTTGCCCACCATTTTTTAGAATTGCATCAACTTGAACTATTATAATCTGCTTTTAATGCAACTTTGTATAGTTTAAAATTATTTTTTTTAACCTTATTAAGAATAATATTGATAGGAAAGTTTATACAAGCATGAACTATGATCATGGATATAATATGTTACTCAAGAAAGGAATTTAAAACTTAATAAACAACAATAAATTCACCAACCATACACATGTTTTTATTACATTTCAAAGTACCAATGTCAATCTTACATTAATTAAAAATAAAAAATTGAAAATATTATAAAAAAAACTTACAACTAACATTTGAGAATGATACTATAATTTTTTATCAATTATTTATAGTATCAAATTTTTAAGGTGTTTTTAGATAACCTAACGGTCAAAATATAGTCTCAGAAGTCGAGGTCAATGACAGTTTATATACACCTTTCTCCTTTAACCTACCAAAACGCCTCTAAAGATAAAATCGTGACGGAACATCGATCTTCAAAACGGATAATACATCGAATGCGGTGACTGACCCAAATCGAAACACTAACTATTTATGAAAGAACTGGAATAAAACATGAAACAAATTATAGGAATTAAAATTAAAATTAATTCTTTTCCATATAAATTTCATTATTTTGATCTCAATACATGCCAACCAAATAAATAAAAATGAGATTAATATATTTAGCGAGACTCTCGTAAATTTTAATTAATAAAAGAATGTATCACTAATTAGTAAAACGTTCAAGGACATATTACTAATATTTTTCAACTAAAAATAGAAGAGTAATAGAAAGAGTAGTTTAGTTTTAGTTTAAATATGGCATGTTGGGAATGCGTGTGCTGATAAGTTGGCTAATTTAGGATTTATTCATAGAGAATCATTTCATTGGTATAATAGACTCTCAGCTAGTCTGTTTTTAGAATTCTTTATGAATAGGTATAATCTACCTATGTATCGTTTGTGTTAACATATGCGTTTTGGTCTAATCCCCCCATATTTTTGTATTTTCTTTCTTTTTTCTTTTTTTTAATAATATTTTTTTTTCATGTGATTGCAGATGATTGTTGTTACTTGAAGTGTCAGTTTAGCTGAGATGTCAAGTTGCATAGTGATGCCTAACACGAAAACTTTATAAAAAAAAAAAATATGACATGTTGGTTGATTTCTTTACTTAATTAAAAATTAAATATATATTTTGTCTCTTTGAAACAAGTCAATTTTGATTTTAACGTTTACAAAATATCTCTTAAATTTTCAGTTTCCATCTCTCAAAAGTGATGTAATCGTTGTTTTTTATTTCTATGATTACGCGACTTTGTTAATTGCTTATATATTTAATAGAAAATAATCCTACAATTCCAAACAAAACATATCGGTCTTTGTAATACTATATATTAATATTTCACACTTTTAATTTTTTATCTCAAAAATGAGTAGTGTTGTTTATTACCTTAAAAGAAACTTTTCCAAGACCAACATCAAAGTTTATTTATTGTATAGGGATTAAAAATAATATAGTTGCAAATTTTAGAAAGATCAAAAATATATAAAAAATAAAATCATAATCCAACTATTTTATAGAGAATAAAAAGAATATTTAAATCTATTAAAAAAATAATATCATTGTAATAAGAATGCGTTTTGAATTTTTTTATATTTTATTTAAGTTTATTGCATAACATAATGAGTATTTGTATTTTATATAAATCGTGAAATAACTTATAGAAATATATTTATGTTTAGTTTATGATTTGATATTGACATTACTCACCTGTGACAGGATATTGACTTTTAAAACGAACAATATCTCAAATATAATGATTGATCTAACAATATTATCTTTTATACTTTTAAAATTATGTCATTACAAGACAATCATGAAATAAAAACCAATTTTTAGAGACCAAAATAATTAGTTGTAATAGTAACTAAATTAGAAACCATTTTAAAAACTAAAAAAAAAAATTAGTTTCTAAATTATTTTATATTATTATTAAATAGTTTCTAATTTGATATCTAATTAATAACCAAAGTTTTTGCAACCAAATTTATAAACTAAATAATTGGTAGTTAAAACCTGTATTGCTAATTAGATATCTATTTATAAATTATTTAACAATAATAGAAACTAATTTATAAATTAATTTTTTTTTAATTTTTAAAATGTTACTATTACAATTAATTACTTTTATCTCTAAAAATTAGTTTTTATTTTATAATTTTTTTAATGTATAAATGCTAAATTGTTATTATAGACACTTAAAATTAAATTGTTTATTTAACATTTAATTAGTAGCTTTTTGCTATAGATCTTGAACATCGATTAAGCCAAAGTGTGTAGATTGTATCATAGTTTGATGATTATCCTTTTCATTAAAAACTAAGAAAAAGTGAAAAGTTATCTTTGCCTGACAATGTTTGCCGTTATTGTGGAATTTTTTTGCTGCTTTTTTTCAACATCAATAATTGTCTTTTTTTTTTTTATCAAATCCAATAATTGTGAATAGAGTAATATATAATGGCATGCTGAGAGTTTCTATGAAAAAAAAAACATTTTCATGTTAATAAAAAGTTACAATAAACAAAAGAGAAGGAATAAATAAATTTTGACCATTTTTCCAAGATCTGTAAACAATAAAGAGATTATTTCATGTTGCTTTGCTTTTTCTCCAAAAGATAATGAGATTTCGTGAAAGGGTAAAATAATCTTTTGTCGTTATTTTAAGTGCATGCATCTTGTTGGAATGCTCATAAAATAATATTTTATTTTCAGAATTTTTAATTTAGTCGACCACGTGTATTTGAAAAACAATCAATTTAAAAAATCATTATAAATAAACGTTAGCATGTCTGCTACATAATTTCAAAATTATCCAACAATATTTAAACCTGAAGCTATATAACCATGCAAATTATTACAAAAACAAGGCACATAATCATAAATTTATATGTAAAAAAATAAATAAGTCTTTCTGTTCCGAACAGAAATAACATTGTTAGATCAATAATTATATATACGTTGATTGACCTAATAATATTGCTATTACGAAGTAAACTTTAAGTCTAACTTAACTTTATAAAATCGACTCATGGGATGAGGTTTGCATCCAGTTCGTGTGTGGGACAACATATTAGGAGTGGTCTAATAATGACCCAACAAACATTCGCTAGGATAAGTTTTAAATGGCTCTAATACCATATTACGAAGTTGACTTTAAGCTTAACTCAACCCCATAAAACTGACTCATGGGGTGAGGTTTGCATCCACTTATGTACAATGAAATGTCATAATCTCTAGTTGACGTGGGATCTCCAACAACTACTTCTACCTCTCTCTCTCTAACTTAAATTATAACACTTTAAAAAAAAAATTTAACAAAACAATGTTTTATTTATCCCTTTTATGTGCATGCATGTGGACTTCGGAAACATGCAGTCACGACTTAGTCATACATGCATGTGGAATTATTCCATGAAGCAGCAAGTTCTACCCATCATTTTCAATCACTATCTATCTATATATAATATGATTCAATAACTTTTTAATAAAACTAAATCCTAATAATAATTATTTTTGTTTTGATCAGCAAAAAATACTTTTAAGAATGTTTATATAATTTCTCTAAGCTGAAAGAGTAATGTATTAATTTTAGTAACTTTTTTAATCTATTTCCATATTAAATGTTTTGACAAGAGTAACACGTATTTTTTTATAAAAAAAAAAATACAAGATTTATAGAAAAAATTAATATTAATATTTTTTTATAATTTTTAACTATTTCTTATATATATGTTTAGTCTTTATTTTGTGTTTTTTTTATTTTAGTATTTATTAACTCTTTTATTTTACATTGTCTCTTTAACTACCTAGAAGGAATGTTATATATATTCAGACTCTTTGTGTTTGATTGAATGAAGGAGAAAAAAAATATTCCTTCTCATATTCTTTCTCTTCCTTTCTTTATTTATAAATTTAGTTAATTCAACTTGAAAATGTTAAATTTTCACTTTTTTTAAGCATGTTTTGGTGGAAATTTTGGTCAAAAATCATTTTAAAAAAACGTTTTATGTTATTTTTTTAAAAAAAAAAATGAAAAACATATTTTTCTAGTCTTAGACCCAAGAAAACTATAACATTTTCGACAAAAAAAAACTGAGTGAAAGTTAAAGATTTCAATTATATGATGAATCCACCTGCACCTTCAGTGTGTGATATTCATGTTCATGCAACCAATGGTATTACAAAACCCTTCAACATCATAATTAGCTTTGATTTGTCAACTACAGACAAATTCTGGGAAAAGAGGGAAGAAGATGAGCCTTGCATGAACAAAGTTGAGTTTGTTAATCAATAGCACTATTCAAACATATTATTCCAACTTTAATCTACTTGCTCAACTACAATTCATATTTGGATTTTTCTCTAAGAAACTTTTGCTAATTCATATTTGGATTTTCCTCTAAGAAACTTTCATCCAACACACTACTACCTCTTAGAGTTTCTTACTTGCTTGTTGAACAAGGTACACTTCCACTTAGTCAAAAATAAATAAATACTAAAATGAATGTATTTTAAAAAATTTACTCATTATCAATAATTTTTTAGTTTATAAAATATATATAACTTAGTCAATATATAATGATTAATTAGTTTTATTTTTTAAATTAATTTTTATTTAATAATTTTCTTGTAATGTTAACACTGCTAGAAAATCATTAAATAGAGACTAATTTTAAAGACAAAAAATTATTAATTTTTATATTGACTATATTAAATACTATTTTAGAGATTAAAAAAATTATAGATATCTAAATTAGTTTCTATTATTGATAAATAATTTTTAAATTGGTATTTAATTAGTTACCTAAGTTTTAACTATCAATTATTTAAATTTTAGAGTTAGTATCTAAAAACTTATATCTAATTAGATATCAATTTAAAAATTATTTAATACATATTTTTAGTGGACATAACCAATTTTTAGTGTACAAGAAGGATGAAAAGGTATTTTCACGTATATGGAGTGACGAAAAACTCTATGGAGGTGCAGGAAGAAACAATCTATCTTCTATGTTCTTTGGGCCTTCTTTTTCACCCAATTCAAGTCCAATTAAATTGGGCCATCATTTCCCATGTTAAATACTTTCTTCTCCCATGTATATAACTTTCTCGGTTCTCAAAAAGTATAATTTTTCTTAAAACAATAGTTTTTGGATATAAGAATTGGAAATATAAAATTACCTAATACAAAAACTGATACAACTCATCTTCTACTAAATTATATTTTTTTTATTTTTTTTATTTTTACTAAATATACTTATACTGTTATATAAACATTTTCTCTCTCTTTTTTAAACCAAACAAAAGAAAATGATTTTTTATTCTTCTATTAAATAATATAAAAATCATATCACTTCTACTGTTTTAGGAAATTAAATGAAACATGAGTTGTGCCTGCGGCGCATTACGACCAAAGTCCTTCAATGTGATATAGCACACGTGATCCACAAACTTAGACTTTGTGGGATCTCACTCATTTACGAGAAACATTGACACGAACGTTGATTAATAAGGACTTATTTTTTATTTTTGTAATTATAATAAAAATTTATAAAATAAATTTAAATTTTTAAAAAATTAATATATTTATTATTTTTTAAATTGTATTAAAATCGTATTAAGAAAATAATAATTATCAAATTATATGTAATTATTGTATGAAATATTTGACCTAATTATATACCATTAATCTAATAATTATAGAATCTCATGATTAGTATCCTACCTAATTAGATTGTAATTTGGGAGAGAAACTCTCTATATATTTCTTATACAAGTGATGTAATATACACATAAGAGAATAAAAAACATCTCTTCTTCTTACAATTTTGTTATCATTTTCTTACCTGGTACCAGAGCCATTTTGAGCCTATCATAGCGAGTATTTGTTGGGCTTATCAGGCCATCCATAACATATATCTCCACGCACGAGTTGGTAGCCTCGAGGGGTGTGTTGGAAATTCCACATCAACTAGAGATTAGAACCTTTCATAATATATAAATGGGTGCAAACCTCACCTCATTGAACCGGTTGTATGAGGTTGAGTTAGGCTTAAAGTCCACCTCTTAACGAATCGTGTTAAAATTTTTAAAAATCTAAAAATATTTTTCAATAAGATACTTTCTATGTTATATATTATCGTAATAATGTAATTAGTGTCGGTATCCAATTCGGACACATAAACCTCATATCCTCACCTTACAATTTATGGAAAAAGACAATTTCATGATTCAATCACTTTTGACTTTATTATGCCAATCCACATTACAGTCTACCTCACTAGGTAAGCCTAATTCACACTAAATTTGGTTTGATTTGGTCTTTCAATGACCCTTCAGCAAAACTTCATGATGGGTTGGTAAACGCTGAACACTACCTCATAAGTTTTGAAATTTAGGAGTTTTTATGAACAACTCATCTTTTTCAGCTCTATGGTTTCTGAATATGCAGTCTTTCTTGTTTTGTTGTTCATGATTTTGAGGTGAACTGTGCCTTACATGCCCCAGAACCTTCTTATTCATCTTTAGTCTCTTTTGGTTGATAATTGGAGATTTCCCATTTACACGTTTTTATCATTGGTGGGGTTTAGAATTTAGATTGATGAGTGTGTGAGACATGTGGGGAAATGTTTCTGAGTTGGGTTTAGGTTGCATGGCATACAGAAAACAAAGAGGCAAAGAAAGTTGGAATTGAAGATTAGATAAGATAATCAAGCTGTTGGTCTGATATCTTGAAAGTCAAGTCCTTTTTGACAGTGATTTGAGCCTCTCTGGTGCTGGTTTTGATGCTATAAATAGCTTTGTGTTATTGAGAAAATTCCAGATCGAAGGTCTTATAGCCAGTGCCAGGGTCTTCAGCTGCTCTGTGTTGTGTTGTGCTGGTAAGAATATTCAATAGGAAACCATAAAGTTTTGAAGGTGAGCACTTTGCTTGTTTGTGTGTAGAAGGAATTTTAAGGTGAAGTAGTTGTAGCTTGATGAGGGTTAAGGCTTTGGCATGTGAAGTCTAGGGAATCCTTTATGGGTAGGAGCAAGACTATTGTTTGGTTTAGGAGGGACCTTAGAATTGAGGACAATCCTGCATTAGCTGCTGCTGCTAGGGAAGGTTCTGTCTTCCCTATCTATATTTGGTGCCCTAAAGATGAAGGGCAGTTTTATCCGGGCAGAGTGTCAAGGTGGTGGCTGAAACAGTCTCTTGCTCAGTTGGATAATTCGTTGAAATCACTTGGAGCTGAACTTGTGCTGATCAAAACTGATAGTACTCTTGAGGCTCTTTTGGAATGTGCAAATGCAATTCAAGCAACAAAAGTAGTGTTCAACCATCTCTATGGTAAGTGTTGCTGTCCAACAAGATATAGCTTTTTACAGAATTACTTTGTTTGTTTAAGGTTCTAGCCATATTAGTATTGCTTCATAGTATTATGTATTTTTGATGTTGTTAAAATATCTGAAATCCCAAAAGTTGAGGAAGCAAGTAGATTTCTATTAAAATATTTGATACCCCAAAAGTTGAGGAAGCAAGTAGGTTTCTATTAAAAAAATTGATGGTGCTTTGAACTTAATTGGAAGGTGGGATTTGTTTTGAATGTTTGCTTTGTCTTTTCGATTGAGCTATAAGTACCACCAAGTTGTGCATGTGACTAACATTACTTCTGTGCTTAAAATATTTGTGCAATGCCTTTCAACTTTGAATAATTTATCAGTGCAAATGAAGAATTCTATTTTTCTTGTCAATGCCACTAGTGAGGGGTGCTTCATACTGAGAAAGAAAAAAAAACATTATGATCTATCTCTTCTAAGTTAAATGCAAGATATATGATCACTATTCTTTTGTCAGATCCAGTTTCTCTTGTTCGTGATCACAACATCAAAGAAAAACTAGTGGAACATGGTATACGGGTGCAAAGCTACAATGGAGATTTGTTGTTTGAGCCATGGAATATATATGACGAGAGTGGACATGCTTTTACAGCTTTTGATCCCTTTTGGAACAAATGTTTGCATATGCAAATGCAAGCTATTTCATCTATTCCTTCTTGTCAATTAATCCTAGCTGAAGGTACCACTTCAATCAAGCTACTGTGATTTTATTGTTTCTTGACAGTATAATAATTAATATCAGGATTTCATCAGAGTTTATATATTAAAATCAATGAGAACATATAATAACTGCTTGTGACAACTAGCCGTCTATGTAGCAAAAAGATGTTTTTCATGGCTCGTTCAAAAGAATTTGTTCCTTATTTTTATAATCATCATAAAAATTTATACAATAAGTTTGAGTTTCTAAAAAATTAATATATTTCTTTTTTTTAAAATTATGTTAGAATCGTGCTAGAATTGTCAGAAATCCAACAAATATTTATTGAATTGGACACTTCACCGACACCTGTCTTACGAGTGTCGATGTCCTGATACGTGTGTCCGAGCCTCATAGCTAGCAGCTAAGTGATGATGCTTTTCTGTTACTATACCATTCTGTCTAGATATTGAAATATAATTGTACACATGAAACACTAGAACTACAAAAAAAGTTTCAGATGAGAATTTGTTTCTCTTCTGTTAATGACAGGAAAAGTTGGGAAATCTTCAATTGAACAACTGGGTCTTGAGGATGAATCAGAGAAATCCAGCAATGCATTGTTAGGAAGAGCATGGTGTCCAGGTTGGAGCAAAACTGACAAGGCTTTAACAGAATTTGTTGAACACCATCTACTTCACTACTCCAAAAACAGGTTAAAGGTTGGTGGGGACTCCACTTCACTCTTGTCACCATATATTCATTTTGGAGAACTCAGTGTGAGGAAAGTTTTTCATTTGGCACGTACCAAGCAGATATTATGGGCAAATGAAGGAAACAGTGCTGGTGAAGAGAGTGTAACTCTTTTTCTCAGGGCTATTGGACTTAGAGAGTACTCACGTTATCTTTGTTTCAATTTCCCATTCACATTAGAGAAGCCACTGCTTGGGAACTTGACATATTTTCCTTGGGAAACTGATCCTGCTAACTTTAAGGCTTGGAGACAAGGTAGAACTGGTTATCCACTAGTTGATGCAGGAATGAGAGAACTATGGGCAACAGGGTGGATACACAACAAAATAAGAGTCATAGTTTCTAGCTTTGCAGTGAAAATGTTGCTCATACCATGGAGATGGGGAATGAAATACTTCTGGGACACACTTTTGGATGCAGACCTTGAAAGTGATATCTTGGGCTGGCAGTATATCTCAGGTTGCTTACCTGATGGGCACAAGCTTGAGCGCTTGGATGATCCTGCGGTATGTCATGTTTTCTTGTAAATTTTTAATATTTTCTTTGTGATAGCAGTAGGATCCAATCATCTGACATTCATAATTTATATTTTGTTAAAGATTCCACATCGACCAGAGATTAGGACATTTCTTAGTATATAAGTGAATGCAAACCTCATCTTATAAGTTGGTTTTATGAAGTTGTGTTTGGCTTAAAGTTCATTTTTTATGCTTGTGTGATCAACACAATCTATATAATATATCAGAATTTGTTCATTTTTATGCTTGTATGATCAACACAATCTATATAATATATCAGAATTTGTTGTTGTATTTGATTTTGCTGAAGTGAAGTTTCTTTCCTTTTTTTTTTCTACTTTACTTTGTTTTCTTACTTCCTCATGTGTCACCATTCAAAATCTGAGTTTGACTAGACAAATTGCTTCCTAGATTTATTTGGTCCTAGTGGAAGTAAAGATTTTAATTCAGATTTTCTTTAATGCATTTGGTATCTGTAGAAATTTATCTGTTCATATTTACTTACAAATTTTTGAAGTGACTATATCTGGTTTTATAATAAGATAACAAGATCCTGTTTTGTAACAAGGAGAAAATGGTACTCACTCAAGGCATTGGAAAATCCTAACACATTAAAGCTTGCACTAGAACTTCTCTAATTTCTTATCACTTTGGGAACAGATTCATGGGGCTAAATTTGATCCAGAAGGAGAATATGTACGTCAATGGCTGCCTGAGTTGGCAAGAATGCCAGCTGAGTGGATTCACCATCCTTGGAATGCACCCTTTACTGTGCTAAGAGCATCGGGAGTTGAGTTGGGAGAAAACTATCCAAAACCAATCATTGACATAGATATGGCAAGACAACAATTGACAGAAGCTATATTCAAGATGTGGGAAAATGAGGCAGCTTCAAAAGGGTCTGGCTCAGAAGGAGGACATGAAGTTGTTGATGAAAGTGAAAATTTGGCCATTCCAAAAGTTTTCTTGAAGGACAAGGCTCCACCTGCCACTTCTTCATCTAATGATCAGAAGGTGCCAACACTTCACCACCCCCAGAGTGATCCTCCTAGTAGAAAGAGATTAAAATGTATGGCAGAGATCAATCAGAAGCAGAATGGTTCACAAAATCTTAGCAAGGATATTGGAGTGTCAGGCATTGATCGAGAGGTTTCCTCCACAGCTGAATCTTCATGCATGAGGCAGAGTTCAAGCAGTTATTCATTCTCTGTCCCTCAACAGTGTTCCTCATCTTCCAATATGAGGTGCTTATGGCAAGATCAGCTGGACATGGAAACTAGTTCAAGCAAAGATGGTAAGTATAGGTATATATGCAAGGATCTAAGGAGTTCCTTGGGAACGTTGAGTACACCACTAAATGTTTTCACTTAAAAAAACAAATATTAAAAGAAATTGTGATGCTTTCACTACTAAATCTCAACTCTCAGTTTCTTAACCAGTATCATGAAGATACCAGTGATTAGTATTATGTATATATTGTTTCTTGCCGATAAACAAAACCAAAGAAATTAAAAGACAGTTTTAAACAAAGAGCAACTTTAGGACACATGATTCATTGAATAGTGTTGATGCTGCATCAAGTATGTTCAGTAGTTCGTGAAAGCTTCTAAACTATTCGGATTTGTGTTATTTCTTGGGGGAAAATGTTTGTATTGGTATGCTGCTAATAGTTAATAATTGCAATGCAGGAGCTATGGGAGGGTGATGCTGCTTGCAATCATAAATGTAGTGTAAAGTATTAGTTACTCTTCTCACTAGGGAAAACCATATTTAAGTTTCATGATGTTTTCAGTCTATATATGTTTAATTTCTTATATCTTCTGTCTCACATTAATATGCATACATGCTTAATTTCAATAAAGGCTTAAAGATCTTGAAATCCAAATAGAATAACATTGGATTGAAACATCAGACAAATATTTAACCTGATCTCAGGGTAAAAGTATACACCTATCTTATCTCTTCCTTCCTTCTTTACTATGAGTTATGAAATACTGTTAAGTTGTAAGGGTTTATTGGATAAACTTTTCCACAACTACTTCTGGAAGAAGGAAAAATGAAATGAACTTTTCCATGATAAGTTAAAAGTGAAGGATGAGAAATGATTCTCTTGGACAAGATGCATACTCAAACTCAGGATTTTCTTTGTCTACCCCAATAGTATAAAGGAGTTGTTTTAATCATCATGGTTATGTGGCTGGCTTATAAGCTAGTGTAGTTATTTATATTGTGCTGATATAAGTTATTCTTAAGCATTTGCTTCAGTTGCTAACTTGTTTCTGTTAAATTATGTACCTCTTACAGCTAGCCATGGTTGGTGTTTGTATAGAAATGTCTTCTCTTACACTGACTATAGGGAAAAAGTGTATAGAGAGCAAGTGTTTCAGCAAATTGGTCATGGAAGAATGGTAAGGTGTGCATATATACAAAGAAATCATTGTGCCCATGAACATATGATTTGTTTAATATAAGTTCATATAGATTAGTTTATGTATAAGTTAATTTATTTTTTTGTAAAAATATGTATTTTTTAATTTTTTTCTTAAAAGTTTTATTAGAGAAATTTATCCAAGCAAAAGGAGTCCTCACTTGTTGATGTCCAAGCAAAATTTGTATCAAAAGATGTTAAATATTATTAATAAATTAATATTTTTTAAATACTAAGGCAATTATCAAACATATTAATAAACTTTCTAAAAAGGGAGATTCAAGATTTTGCATTTAAAATGGTGTAATAGTGTATTACACTTTATGTTGTTTCTTCTTATTTTATTTATCCAAAAAAAAAAAGAGGGTTACCAACCATCAATCTTGAACAAACACAAAACATACAAACTAGCACCCCTAAATCATGTAGCTACTACATAATTAATTTGTGCAAACATATCTCACAACCATAAGAAAGTATTAAAATGTACAAATACAACACTAATTTGAACCACTTTGTTGAACACAAACTTAAAACTTGAATCAAACAGGAACTGTAGTAGCAGGCTTAGGATCCTCACTTCCATCATTCTCCCCACTCAACTCTTCAAGTGACTTTCCCTTTGATTCTGGAACCAGCAAGGTGAATACCATTCCAAAGAAGTTGATAACCCCAAGCATAATGAGTGAGTTCTTGATCCCAATCCCTGTAGGGTACCCTGCATCAGTCTTGGAAGGGTCCTTGCTTTGTGCAGCATATAGGAACCCAAATGCTCCCACAATTGCACCAGCCTTTCCTGCAGCAGCAGAGATTCCATGACAAGTTGACCTTAGCCTTGCTGGGAAGATCTCTGCTGGCACAACAAATGTGGTGGAATTTGGACCAAAGTTGGCAAAGAAAAAGGTGAGAGAGTATATCACCACAAACCCAATTCTGTTTGCTTTCTTAGTCCAATGATCATATGGTATAGCCAAAGCAAACATGAACACTGTCATGAAGAAGAACCCCATCAATTGGATAGCAAAACGGCCCATGTGATCAATCAAAAACACTGTGAACCAGTAACCTGGCACCGTACTGCACAATGCTATCAGTGTTTGTGCTCTTGCAATCTTGTATACCTACAACAAAAATTAAAATCAGTGCCAAAACAATTTATATATATACATGATTTTGCTTTCATTTCATGTTTCCCTTTTATTTTATTTACAAACATTTGCATAGGAAATGTTCAAAACTTGGTTTTTCTCGTGCAGATTTTTAAGCAAATGACAATTTTATAATCTAAAAATAGAAACAGAAAGTAAAAATTATGATGAAATATTAAGGAGAAAACTTTAAGCCTAAGTCAACCTCATAAAACTAGTTTATGATGTGAGGTTTGCACCTACTTATATATTATGAAATGCTCTAGTCTCTAGTCGATGTGGTATCTATAACACCCCTCACGTTAAGAGTGACAGCTCCTGCTGTGTGGGACAATATATTATGGACGATCCAATAACGGTCCGATAGCGAGTGGTCTGATCAACTCAACCAACACTCGCTAGAATAGACTCAAAAATGACTCTGATACCATATTAAGAAGTGGATTTTAAGCCAGCCAGTTTTATGAGGTTAAGTTAAGCTTAAAGTCCACTTCTTAATATGAAAAAAAAGTAAATAGGTCCTAAATTTTGTCACTAGTTCATTAACTTTATGTATTACCTCATGAATTGCATTCATTTCCTGTGCTGGAGGGATCCACCCAATTGCACTGAAGATGTCCTTTTGGAAAAGATTCTGGCTGTAGAAGGCTATGTCCAACAAGAACCAAGTGGTGGTGGTTCCAACCAAATGCAGGCCATGACGCTTGAGAAATTCCTTGCTGAACAAACCATACCTGTGGCTCTCTTCCTCTGCCAGTTTCTTCACCTTCTCCACTTCAGCTTCAAGCTCCACTTGCAACACCTTAGACATGTCTGAAGCAGCTTGTTTTGCATCCTTGGCCACAAGGGCCGTGTAACGTGCAGTCTCAGGCATTTTCATGCGCCAGTAGTAGGTGATTGCAGCTGGAAGAGCACCAAACATCAAAACTATTCTCCAAACATAGTCAAATGAAGGCACAATGGATCCTTGTGGATCCTGTTCATAAGTGGGAAGCTTGTACTTTTGGTCATATGCATATGCAACAATCAAGGCCACTACTCCACCAGCCAAAATTCCAAACCCCTGCATGGCAAACACTGCTGCAATGAATGCTCCACGAGTCTTTTTGTTGGCGTATTCAGACATGATTGTGGCAGAAAGAGGGTAGTCACCACCAATCCCAAATCCTAGCCAGAACCTGAAGAAGCAGAGTGTGGTCAAGACACCCTTTGGAGTTGAGCCAAAGGAGAATCCTGAGGCAAGGGAGCACACTACCATGAGCACAAGAGTGAGACCATAGACCCTTTTTCTCCCCAATTTGTCACCAAGCCACCCAAAGAAGAGTTGGCCAGCTAAGGTGCCACAGAGTGCAACACCAGTGACAGAAGCTTGAATTCTTGGAGGAAGACTTCCTGGCTTTGGTGCACCTGGTTCTGTGTAGTAGAGTCTCCCTAACAGCTTGGTAACCAGGGAAATGCAGAAGAGATCATAGGCATCAGTGAAGAAACCCATTCCTGCTATCACAATTGCTGTGAAGTGGTACCATTGTGTCTTTGCCACATCAAGTGCATTCAACACTACTAGTTGCCCTGCCATTACTAAAACTTCTTCCCAGTCTTACTTTACAAGAGATCAGTACAAGTTTCCTGCACATGCAAACAAAATATCTTACTATTTCAATTTGTTTCTACTTGGGTAAGAATCAACTTTAACCTTAACTCAAACTCATAAAATCGATTTATAAAATAATACTCACTTATATAATATGAAATATGAAATATGAAATGTAATAGTCTAGATCTTCGATAAGCATGAATGATAAAGTATCTCACTTTTCTTATATATATATTAAAAGAATGAAATTTCATTGATATAACTTTTAGGAAAGTTAGATATATTATTTATTTTTCAAAACTCATTATTAAATTAAAATTTCCTTTCACATAATTTATATATAAATTTAAAAATATTTTATGTTTCATTTATATAAATAAAAAGCAGATATAATTACTCTTGTAATCAAAATGTAAATCGTTTTATAATTTTATTATCATTTAATTTTGACATATATAAATTAACCATTAAATCAATAGAATAAACTTTTTATATATAAAATTACAAATAATATATTATTTGATAAAAATTACAAATAATATAATATTTGATAAAAATTACAAATTACACCCTGCTGTAATTTGATTTGTATATATATAAGAACAAAATAAATTCTAAACCTCCTTAAAATTTAGATTTAATGTTATTTAATCTCATCATTTAATTATCCTCTTATATATTTTAATCATATCATTAATCAAACATAAAAAATAACAAACTTAATAACATTTATATATATATATATATATATAAGTAAGAAATTCTAATACAATATTCTTTCTCCTTTATTATCGGAATAAAAATAACACAGTTTTCTTACCAAATATAAAAAATTTATAGGAATTCACATGGAGAGAAGAAATATATAAAGAAAATATTATGATATTTTCACATTCAATAAATTTTTGCATTCACATTCTATTCATTATTAATTTTTTATAATTTATTGTTCTTTATATTTTTTTTAATGACTATATTAGTCAAAAAAATAAGTTGCTAACTAGTTGGTAGAATATGAAAACATAACTTCTGATTAAAAAAAATTCACAGCTCACGATGTTGAATATATCTATAATATTAGTAAAAGTCAGAGTTGCAAATATCCTTGAAAAAAAATATGTAGAGCACCCTTACTTTGATAACATGGTTATATATTAAGAAATTATACAAGAGAAAATTTATGAATACTAATTTTCTATATATTTTTTTATCAGTAAAAAAAATAAATACTATTTTACTATATATGTGCTCTTGAGGGTAGGATATTAAAATGTTACATTCTATTTTTAATATTTGAGCAAAAAATTGTAATGATTTCCCTTATACACACTTATATATAGTTAAAGTATTTTATCATTTCTTAAATGTTAAATTCATGAGAAATAAAGTAGTTATATAATAGTCTTCGTTATATTGAAATAGTTGAATTCACATCACAAATATTAACGATGTGAATTATTTTTATGACTCATTACCCATTTAATCATTAATTCAAAATTGTACGGCTCTTATACTTTATAATTATACCTAATTAATATAATAGAGCATAAAGAAGAGAAAATGGGTACTAAATAACAGTCTATAGTGATAGTTTGGAAAAATGTTGCAGCTAATTTTGACCATTGGAAGGGGTTATGTAAGATATGGATAAACTCTTATTTCAAATTTTAAAAAATATTAATATGACAACAACAAAGAAATCAATTTACAAATATAATATAATATAATTTTAAAATTATTTCATTTTAATAAAAAATATTTAAGGTTACTTATGTATATATATATCATCACTCATTTAATTTTTTTTTAGTGATGATCATTGAGATAAGTGACTCTTCCTAATTAAGGCAACTATTCTATATGGAGTATTTTGAAAAAAAAAACATTATATATACTTTTGAAATACAGAAAAAAAGGCAAACATGCCTTTTGTTTTTAGTTGCTGATATGTTATCACCCTAAAAATAAAAACATACACTTCACATCTTAATAAATTAATATTTTATTCATTTTTATTTTATTTTTTAATTTAAAAATATTATTATATTATTATAAACAATGTGAAATGTATGTTATTCAATGTGAATAAAAACTTTTGTCTTTGTTTTTATATATTTCTGTCATTTATAGGAGAACTATGTATACTGGTAGCATGCAATGCAAGTGCAGTTAATGTCACTGATGAAAGGTGCAGAAACCAAAATATTGTGTTCCATGAATTGAAGATTTTGAAAGTACATATCATGCAGAAATTTAGCAGAACAGAAGCTGGTAGTGATGTGAAAATCACACATTTTTGCTTCTGCTATTGGAACTCTCTTTCAAGTTCCATTTCCTTGCATGAAAAGAAAAACAGAAGAATTTTCAACCTAACACCAAGAGAGATATATAGAGAGAGCACAAACCTGAAGCAGTAAGAGGTATTTTGCAGAGATGAAGAATATGGCATGGCACTGTGTGCAGCTTCACAAACACACATATATATAGCATAGCAGCAACCATCCCTAGAATTGAAGAGTTTCAGAGTCAAAAGAATAAACTCAGCATCTACAGCATATGCTTCAGCTTTCACATTCTTCTATGTCAACTCTTCAGAAAACAACATTAAAAAATGTTAGTTTATGTTTTGTCAACCAGGTATTGATCCTACTTGGAGAAAGAAACAACTTAATAATTCATCAACCCTTGTATTAGTTGCAAACCAGTATTTATGTTTCCCCACCTGTTATCACAAATTCAGAAAACAATTTCATAACTGCTTTCACTCACAGTTTGATTATCATTTTTTTCATTCCTCAAATACAACTAATACACTTAATGATAGCCTGCACCAACCTATTATTCTAATACACTTAGAGGAATACACACCTTTTGTAAAAGTCATTGTTTTAATTGTAAAAGACAGCAAAAAGATAATATTAGGGTTAAATATGATAGGTATTGTTTAATTATTTAAAACTTTGATAATTTAGAAACTATTTTATAAATTTTATTAATAATAAAAAATATTTTAGATATTGATATTTTTTTTGTCTCTAAAATAGTATTTAATTTAGTTAATAATATAGTATAATTATTTTTTTATCTAAAATTAATTTTTATTTAATGATTTTTTTAGTGTGTGAAGCAAGACAAATTAAAAAAAATATGTGAATTTGTAGAGGTTCAATCTATCTAGAAATTTGGGAACACAAATAGATCCAACATTATTTGCAAAAATGGATGACTCACAAAGATATATTTACCTTGTTGTTAGTTTTTGATTGTTTGAAAATACGATAAGTATATAACTAATTAATTGTTTATAATTTAGTGTAGGTCTTCTTGGTAGTAACTAGTTGTAACAGCAGCACCTAAAGAATTACATAGTAGTGTGATTTTGTTTGCTTCAAAGAAAACTAGTCAAGAAATGAAAAGCTAATTATAAGAATAAATTTAACATTTTTCATTACATTGGACAAGTATAAGTGTATTTATGATTAACATATGTCCTTATTATAATTAGAGTTGTGGCTAGCACAAATATTTTAAATGGAAGGAGCGGAACAAGATCACTACATTCATGTATCTTGAGGTCAGACAACTTTTAATATATATAATAATTATTTGTTTAAAAGTTGCATGAAAATAAATCTTGTCACTGGTTTCTTATTTTAGTGTAACAGGTAAGTTGGTTCATTCAAATATAACTACTACATCATATACTAACTAGATAAGAGTCATCATTTTAGCGGATATTACATTCTTCTGGATATAGGTAACACATTTCAATATTTACTAGAGTGTATTTTTACTCTTTATGATTATTGCATAATAACATGAGTTAAATGTTTCAAGTCTTCAATGATCATTTTTCATCATCCGAATATGACTCCAACAAATAAAAAATCAATGAACAATCTTCCTTTTCCATGTAGTAGTTAGCTTTTCATGCACTAATCGAAATAAATTTGCATAAGATTTTTATTTAATTTTTATTAGCAAAGAACAAATAAATTTGCATAAGATTTTTATTTATTTTTTATCAGAAAAAACAAATAAATTTGCATAAGATATTATCAAATCTCACATGTTGGATGTTTTTATTTATCCTTATCTAATCCTTATTCTGGTAGGTTTGTTCAACATAGAAATACATTTTTATGATAAACACTACAAGAAAATCATGAAATATAAACCCATTTGTAGAAACCAAAATAATTAGTTTTAATAGTAACTAAATTAGAGACTATTTTAGAAACTAAAAAGAAATTTGGTTTCTAAATTAGTTTATATTATTATTAAATAGTTTCTAAATTGGTATCTAATTAGCAACCAAAATTTTTGCTACCAAATTTAGAAACTAAATAATTGGTAGTTAAAACCTTAGTTGCTAATTAGATACCAATTTAAAAACTATTTAAAAATAATAGAAAATAATATAAACTAATTTAGAAACCAATTTTTTGTTTAGTTTCTAAAATGGTCTCTATTTTTAGTTCCTATTGTAACTAATTATTTTGGTCTCTAAAAATTGGTTTCTATTTTATGATTTTCTTGTAGTGAAATATCATGTTTGAGATAAATTTATGTCTTCTACATCCACATCAAATCCCTTACATTAGAATTTGAACTATTTTTCCTTTTGAAATTTAATATTTTTATTGTAATGTTATTCTTAAAAGACAGTAGTTCTGTCTTAAGAGATATGTATAAACTATCATCCAACTTTACTCTTACTGCAATTATTTTATGGTTTTTTATTCACATTCCATTCTCCTATAAAATATTCAACATATGTTTGATTTATTTTGGTTTTTTAGTTTTTAAAAGGGGTTTTATTAAATCAATTTTGAATAATTGTTTTTTAGAATAAGTTTTTGGAAAGAAAAACTTCATAGCTTTAGTTTAAAAACAATTCTAAACATGAGAGAATGAAAAATATAAATTAGAAGTTCTTCAATTTTTGAGAAAATTTGAGCAAGTTTGATCCCAAGTTGATAAAAACAAACTAAGATTTGCACAACATGACACGTGCAATGATGCAACTGTCTCACGTTTATGGTTTGCCACATGAGTTTGCAATTAAACAAGATTAAACTAATTAAGATATGATTAGTGGGTGATAATTAATAAGTCAATTCATACTATAGTTACCATACAATAAAATACTTTACTTAAATCATGTCAATTTGATAATAAAAAATTTACTTAGAAGTTCTCATATTAAATTTACATAAATTAACTTTTTTTCATATAGAAAATATTCACTCAAAAGTTTCCATATAAATTAAGACTTTACTAAATTATATGAAAATTTCTATCAGAAAATATATAAAAGAAGGTATAATGATAATTAAAACTTCCTTAAAGTGGCGTAGAAATTATAATGAGTAAAAAGAAAAAAACAATTAAAGTTAACTTATAAGTGTAGTTTTTACACTTCAATTACAATTAATACGTCATACTTTAATTACAACTTTTATACTATAAACAATTAAAAATAAGAAAATAATACTAGGAAAAAATAAAAAATAAAACAATAAGCAAAGAGTTAATAAAAGAAAACATGATAGCAGTAAGAACAATTAAAAACTTTAATATATAGCAGTATGCAGAAATATTACAAAATTATAGAACAAATTTTAAAAAAACAAAAAACAGAAAAAAAATGATACAAAATTTAAAAGAAAAGTGAGCAGAAAATATAAAAACAATAGGCTAGAAATTTAATAAAAAAAAATCAGTTTTCAGTACAAGAAAATAACTAAATAATAATCAAATTTAAAAACAAAAAATAATTAGTCACTATATTAATTAAATTAGATACTAATTTAAAAATAAAAAAGTTATTTATATTTAAATTGGTTTCTATTATTAATAAAAGTTTTTAAATTTATATCTAAATTAGGTACTTAAATTTTAACAACTAATATTTTAGATTTTAAATTGATCTTTAAAAAATTAATAAGTAGTTAAAATCTTTATAATTAATAATTAGATATCAATTTAAAATTATTTTATAATTTTTATTAATAATAAAAACTACTTCAAATATCAATAGTTTTTTAATTTATAAAATAGTTTCTAATTTAATTAAATAGTAATATTTTGATCTATAAAACTAGTTTTTATTTAATGATTTTTTTAGTATTTATTATAAAAATTAATTCTTGAAATTGTTAACTTGTCAGTCAATTTCTTGAAAAGAAGTTATTTATGTAAAAGTTTATAGATATTATAATAACAAAAATAATAAATTACAACGAATTTTTTATTTACTAAATAATACTAACATACCAAATTAAGAAAAAGACAAGTACAAAACGTACAAGTTTCAAACACATACTTGTTTTTTGTTTTCTTTTACATGTGGACCACTAGTAGAACATATAAAAATAATGTCACTAATATATAAATAAATAAAAATTGTCCTTTAATTATATTTTTTTGTTCTTTAATTATTTATTATTTTCCCTATCATATCTCAACTATTTATTTACTTATGTCATATTATTCAAGTTAAATCATGCGCCCACATTTTATTAAATTATTTGTAGTTGCAAGAAAATATCTTAACGTTTATCTACGCATCAGAAAAAATTATTTGCCATCACAATCAATAAAAGTCGCATTTGATGTAAAAGATTAAGTGAAAATGACAAACAAAATCATTCTTATGATACTTTGAGGGCACTTAAAAACAATTTATTTACTAAAAACATTGATTAGTAGGGACTATATATATACGATTTTTTTAAAATTATTTTGTGATATAATTATATTTTATTCATAGTATATTTATATTGATCAAAACATAATAGTAAATTTACGTAATTGTGACTTAAATATATTTTTATTGCGTTAATTTTGAGTTTTTTTCTTCAAATTAAATTTTGTTTGTTAGTTCTCGATTTTTTTGAAAAATAACCTTTCTAATCCCTTATCACTATTAGTCAATAGGACCATAATATGTTGACTATCAACATTTTCTCTATATATATTATAATTAATAATATTATTATTTTGATATTTTTCATATAATTTAATTATAAACTTATCATTTATTATATATATATATATATATATATATTTTAAATCATCACACTAAGAATTACATACATTATTTTTTATCTTAAGATTTATTTTTATTTAATGATATTTTTATGGTGATTATTAACCTTCAATGCGATTTTTGTTGTGTTAGAATGATGAGTTTTGTATTTTTGCTTAATAAATTAAATTAAGATGGATACTTCACAGATATCTCAACCCGTATAGAAAACTACATAGTTACTCTTCCTTATGAGTTATAACAAACCTCCATTATATGGCTTATTCTACATCATTACAACCACAAAACAGTTTACACATATCTACATCCACACTTAGAAATGATGCGTTTTGTATATTCAAACAGAAGACGTTTTCATCGTGCATAGTACGTAACATAAAATGGATTTGATGAGTACAGAAAATATGTTTTCATTATGCACAACACAACCTTTCTGTCGTTATGAAAAAAAAGTAGCATATTTATTGTACAGACAACATTTATCAGATTGAAATGGATTACTGTAAGAAAAAAGAAAACCAAAATGTGTGCATCCATTTATAATACAACAGGGCTTTCTTTCTTCTTACAGAAATTCATCTCACATCAAAAAACTGAAACAAGGAAAAAAACCTCAAGTTGTGGTGGCAACATTGTACATGTTGAGAATGTGCCACATAAAAAGACATCGAGCTATACTCAAAAAGGAAAAAGAAAAACAGAAATTTTCCTATGTTCTTCATAGACCTCAGCTTGCATTTCTGGTGAAACCTTCCTTCACATTGAAGTGAACACAGTTATCACTTTGTTCAAGTCAAGTTTAGCTAAACTTTATTATTGGTCTAAATCAGCTCAATGAGGACGTACTCTTGTAGCATCAAGAATTGCCTGCTTGAAAAGGAAAAACAAGATACACAACTTTTTAGAACCATTTTGTGTGCCAATAATCTCACCTTATGTTATAACTAACAACAAGAAACTACCAACTTAGAACGATCCAATGTCAAACTTTTTTCGATTTAGAACGCTTCTGATTCTGTTAATAATGTATGGGGAACGGTTTGGATTGCAGTAGTTAATGAGATTTGGAAGCATAGAAATAACTTAATTTTCAAAGGGAGGTGGTTGACAATTTAGTACGGTTCGCTTTGATTCAATTAAAGGATTGGTCTTGAGTTACTTTTAAGTCACCCTATTGGTGCCTTAATCCATTAGTCTGTATTAGTGATATATGTTTGTCGGGTAGTTCTAGAGCTAGTTTGTGTGGTTTGTTAGGTTCTATATAAGGATTAGATTACCCTGAAGTAAATCATATTTAATTTATTGTTTATTGTTGATAAAAAAAAAAAGATTTTGGTAAAGAGTACTAGCCTTGAATGTAGTTTTGCTCCCAAAACCAAACTTAGGCTTTCTGTTTTCCACTGGCCTTAGTATCTGAAAAGAGCACATGAGTGTCTCATTCACAGTCATCATTGCCCCAGCATTGTCAAACTCTCCACAGTAGTTAGGAGCAGAAAAGATAGTCACAAGTTGTCTGTTAGCAAAAAACTCATATCCATCCTCAACAACCTAAAAAAAGAAACACACAAGCATGTTATACAACACTTGAACACTAATTGCATACTCAAAATTTGCAAAAGCAGATGCATATGAAACCTGGTGTGCTCTACAAATCAAGTCAATATCATGCTTTCCAAGAAATTCTGTGACCCTGCTAGCACCAAAAGTATATGAAACTCCACGTTCATTCTGTCCCCAACCTTCAGTGTCTTTACTTGGATCAGACCACAATAGATCACAAAGTAGACCACTCTCAGGTACTTCTGTTGGACGTGGCAAGCTATTTATCTGACTTAGACTGTGCAGTTCAGGAGAGAGTCCTCCATGCATGCAGAATATTTTTTCATCAATGAGGGCTGCCACAGGCATGCAATTGAAGCAATCTGCAAATATTTTCCATAGCCTCACATTGAATCTTCGTTTACATTCATCATAGAAGCCATAGACACGGTTTATGGAAGCACATTCATGGTTTCCCCTGAGAAGGAAAAAATTCTCAGGGTACTTTATCTTGTAGGCCAAAAGAAGACATATTGTCTCAAGACTTTGTTTTCCTCTGTCCACATAATCACCTAAGAACAAGTAGTTGGAGCGTGGAGGCAAACCACCATGCTCAAAAAGTCTCAGAAGGTCAGAATATTGACCATGGATGTCTCCTGGTAAGATAGTGAAATGAAACAAGATATTAGTTCCTTCTCCTACCTTATACTGATAACAAAGTGGCTTAATTGAACAATTTTAGTCCCTAGATTCATCATCAGTCAATGTTGTACCAGTTGATTCCATTTGAGTGAGGAACTAAAACTTCAGAATTGCTTATACAGACACAATTAGCTCTTAAGAGGTGAACTTTAAGTCTAATTCAACTCTACAAAATCGACTTGTAAAATGAAGTTTATCCTTAATCTATGTAAAATCTCTAACATTAGCATAATTGAAACATAAAAGATTAAAACTGAATATGTACTATGTGAACAGAGAATATAACTTTTATTTCACTCTTACTTTTCAAATAAAAATACAATTTCTCTAAATAGTCTTACACTAGACTTCTCAAATTCTACCTTCTTTCTCATAAAACCTATACTATAAATTACATTTAAAACCATAGTATAAATAACATTCAAAACTATAATTAAAGGTAATAATTATTGGCTATTCAAATTTCAAAATAAAATTGATGACGATTTGAGTTTAATGTTAACATACTGTAATATACTTAAAAGATCTAATTGAAGCAACATGGGAGACTAAATCACACAAAAAGCTTAAAACTCTAGCTTAATGCACACATGAATGTAGTATGTTGCCACTTACGACAACAATATGCTGCTATGTATTATGCAGGTGAAATTTCTATATAAAGTTTAAGTTTAGACACTGATAGAGCTCCATAATCACATTGGGTTAACTTGGATTAGCATCAGTGAATGAAACCTGTAAACAAAATCATTATGTGTTCTAGATATAAAATAAGTTTAGAACCAAGCAAAGAGATCTAGAGCAAACAAAGTCCAACAAACCAGTAAAAGAAAGTGTTAAATATGACAACTTCAACTACTTGTAAGCACAATATTCCACTAAAGAGAAAGCAATCTCTGTTTAAGGGGAGGAGATGAAGTTATACTTGTATGAGGTGATTTGCTTTCAAAATCTGTACTAAATATATCAAAAAAGGAATCCCATGTATGGTCTAGTAAGAGAACACATTGAATGAACACAATTATTTCCTATAACTTTCTTCATAAATTCTACTGGTTGGTTTATGAATTCCACCGCTGTTAAAGATTCCTCATCGATTAGAGATAAATCATTGTATATAAATATATACAAACCTCACCTTATTAGAGATTCCGAAGATTCCTCATCGATTAGAGATAAATCATTGTATATAAGTATATACAAACCTCACCTTATTAGAGATTCCTCATCGATTAGAGATAAATCATTGTATATAAGTATGTACAAACCTCACCTTATAAACCAGTTTTATGAGGTTGAGTTAAGTTTAAAGTCCATTTCTTAATATGATATTAAAATCATTTTCGAGTCTATAACAATAACAGCACAGTTACAAGACTACATTGAACCATTTTAAAACAGGGCAATAAAAATCATGGATATTATACTTGGTTTTCCAGTTAAAACTGCAGAAAAACATGTAGTTCAAAAACTCATTGACTATAACACCCTTCATTTTAAATATTTTGAACTCAGTATCTTAGATGATACAGATGGGTGCATTGTACATTGTTGTAAGAAATACCAACAAACAAGCTACTCAATCAACATGAGATACTTAACTTGTGAAGAAGCAAATTTCTTGTCTGATTATTTACAATTGAAAATCTACAATAAATTTGCAAAGAAACTAGAAGAGGCATATTCATCCCCTAAATGTTGTATCATTACATGTTCACTTCTTCATGACATCTTTCTTTTCTTGAATTTGGCTTCACTAAAGTTGACAACTAAATTTCTATTTTCCTGGGTAGTTGGAATAGATAAAAAACTGTAAGAATATTTCAAGTTGAACTGAGAAAATTTTTGTGAAGCAGTCAAGAAACTTAAGTAGTGGATGATTCAGAACTTGCACAACAAACAAGAATCAGAAGTGACAACTTAACATTCCCAAAAAGTAAGATTTAACACGTTCTAAGCATATAAGTTATACAACATTCTGACATATTCCAATTCTTTTGGTTTCCAAGAGTATACTTCTGACTATTCTCCACTTAACAGATAAGAGATTTAACAATTGTTAGGTGATAAAAAGATATCCGTTAGCTACATTAATTCTTTATCATACATGTAAATCTCAAGATAAAATTCAGGAACACTTATTTAAGAGACATGTGTTGCTTGAATTTAGACCAACACATACATGTTCTAGATATTCTAATTTAAACATGATACTCTACAATCAGTAGCACTGCAATATCCAAAAATAATGTTTAGTTGTTCCATTTTTCCATAAAAACTTACATATATATAATCATCTTTACCTCACTTTTTTTATCTTTTTTTAATACACATATACATACATAAAAAATCAATTTTTTGAGCACTTAACAAGTACAAACACCCATATTTCTTTCGATTTATCTTTTTCTGTTACATCAAATTCATATCATACTCTTCTATCTCTCTATTTTACTATGCCCATATGCATTATCTTCCATGAACAATATGCCTCAAAATCATTTCCCTATTATTTAGTACAAAACCAAAATCTTGAGGTCAATAGTTCCTCCAAAACCACATGATTTTAAACTTATGCAGCTGAACTAGTGATAGATTTGAATACTATGTATGAGATTATAAAAATTTAACATCAATGTCACCATTTTTTTGGAACAAAAATTGATTACTAAATGGAGTAAGAAATTAAAGAGCATATTCAATTAGAAGGAAACAAAATGGGTTGGCAAATAGATACCACATATCTTAATTGGTGCCTCAAGTTCCAACAAATTGGGCTGCTTCATGAAGATAGCTCTAGAGACCATACAAAGCTGTTTGATTTCTCCCTCTAAGAGCTGCACCTGTTTCCCTGGTCTCCCTCTGACTTGAAGCAGTCTATTGATGATGCCATCAAGAACTCCAACTTCCATTACCCTCAAAGACAACCAACCAAAGCAAAGAACAACAATGAAAGAAGGGAAAAACAAAGACCAAGAAACTTATGTTGTTGAGTCTTATATAAGTAGCATATGATTGGGAAAAACAATAGGGACATAACTTCAACTAAAATTAAGGAGGGAATCAATGCCTTGGCTTTTGATATATAATCTTTTGAGGGTCACTTTTGGTTGTGTGTTGGAAACGAGTGGTGGCAGTTCAATTGGAAGGACAAGAATATATTCGGCTGAGGAAAGAGTAGACTTTAAACAAAAAAACTATTAGGAAAATAGAGACTCGTTGTAGAGGGAAGAGATGAATGAAGAATAAGTTTAAGGTAGCCATTGAAGAACAAATTAGTGTTTGATTTACTGGTGTGAGTGATTCTTAGTAACAATGTTCAATATATTCTTTCTAGTACCTTTTTTCTAACTATGATAAAGAATTTGTCCTAATAACAAATCATTTTTAATTGATTTTTTCATAGATATATTTTTTCCTTGACTAAAAAATAATTCAAACTAATTCAATCTCATCAAACCGGCTTATAAGATGAAATTTGCACTTATGATAGTTTCAAAATGACTATAATATCATATTAGGAAGTAGACTTTAAATTTAAGTCAATCTCATAAAATCAATATATAAAATAAGGTTTGCACCCATTTATATATTATGAAATATCTTAATTTTTAATCGGTGTGGAATCTTAAACATCAATAATTATATATTCATGGAGTGTCAGTAATATAATTTTTTCTTATTACATCTCTTTTAAATTATGATACATGGAGTATTTTATTTCATTGATGGTTAGTTTCTCTTAGAATTTTTTAGTGATTATTTGAGTGAAATCTTTTTTAGGATAAATGATAAATTTAGTTCTTAATTATGTAGACCAACAACAATTGAGTTCTTGAGATAATCAAAAATTCAATTTAGTTTCTAAGTATATAAAAAAAAATTGATACCTAAACTTTATAGCATAATTTCAAATTAGTTTTTGAAAAAATGCTATTACAAAATCTATCAATAGAATGTATCTGTCACATTTTCTTAAACATTTAATATTTAGAAGACTCAAATTGAAACTTTTCAAAATAAATCTTAGTTTAGTATCATCCATACTAGCAATATTTTGATAATTTCACACTATTTTTATTATTTATTTGAATTGATTGAAAATTTTATAAATTTAATGAATAAATAAAAGTTATTAGTTTTTCTTTTGCTTGCACTTAACAAAGTGTGGGCCAAAGAAATGTATGAAACGGTGGAATTTAATCTTATCACAAATTTTTAATCTTATCAGAAATGTTATTATGCTATTTGTCGACGCGTGAAAGAATTTTTTTTCTTGGCTGTCATTAATTGATATATTCTTTTAACTTCATTTTTAGAACAATTGTTTGTGAAAATTGATTAGACTAATAATAGATAATATTACCAGTAAAATTAATAGTTATTCATTAATTTACAAAAAACATGTTAGGAAAATAATATAAACTGAATATTTATTGGTATATTTTATAGGTGAGATTATTATCATACTAGATTATTTGTGATATCTCCTAAGCTTCTTCTTCTTGTGAAATGGAAGTCTTATTCTCATATTTTTCCTTTCTTTGAATGAAGTGTAATTTGTTATACAAAGGGTCAATTGTCACATTTTTTTTTTTTACTAAAATTACTATCTAAATTAAAAGAAATAATAATAACAAAATAATACTTTACAGTTACATTTAATAAAAATAAGCTACTCGTGATAACAAAAATCTTAAATAAATTATTTTTTTTTATAAATAAGCTGTAACAGTTTGGTAAATATGTTAAACTAAAATTAAATTAATTTAAGATGAAAATAATAAAAAAATTTAATTAATAGTTAAAATTTTGGTAGCTAATTAGATACCAATTTAAAAATTATTTATTAATAATAGAAACTAATTTAGAAATAAATAAAAATTTAGTATTAAAATAATATATAATTTAGTGAGTATAGCAACTAATTATTTTTAGTTTCTAAAATTAATTTTTATTTAATAGTTTTCTAATAATGTATATATATTTGTTTTGTGACAACTTACAACTCTTTTAAAAAAACAACAACTTTAAATATATCAATATATAAATATCTAATTAAAAAACTACTTAGATTCTTTATTAGATGGAAGCTTGCGATAGAAAAAGAGTAAGAACCCACTCTTATCGAATAACAAATATTGATATTTCCTCTTTTTTTTTCATACAATAACATATTTAAGGTGTTAAATAAATACAATAAATCTGTCATCGGTTATGTTTAGTTATTTTTAAAAAATATAAATATTTAAAAAATTATAATAATTTACTTGTTTATTAGAAATAGGCTCTTTTTAATGATGACTCTCGTAAGATATTAATATAATCTTTACATCGAAGGAGTAGGATAGTAAGATAAACTCAAACAGTACTAAAAAAAAGCTAAGGGAAAACTGTTTATTTTTGCAACTCTCCCATATCTTATTGTGTCACCCATAAATTTTTATATTTCAAATTTTTTTTTTAATATTTTAGATTATATAATTCAAATTTTTTTTTCTAATAATTAGCTTTCGGGATTATGTATCTTGAAGTCTTTTGTGATTAGCTTTTGGATTACATTAATCTGAAAGTATTTTCTATACATGATATTAACTTCCGAATTATGTAATCTGGAAACCTTTTTTTCATATGTGTGATTAACTTTCGGATTACATAATGCATAAATCTTTTTTGGATATGAGACTAGCTTCTGGATTATGTAATTCGAAAGTCTTTTTCAAATGCGTGATTAACTTTCAGATTTTATAATCCGAAAGTCTTTTATGGGTATGAGATTAGCTTCTGGATTATGTAATATGGATAGACTTATCCCAAATCTAACAAAGACTTATGGATTTAATAAATCTAAAAAACATTTATAGATTCAAAAACATCTTCCGGATTATGTATGGGGTGACAAAAAAAATAAAAAGGTATTTTCACATTTGGTATGGTGTGGGAAAAAAAATATGGAGGTGCAGGAAGAAACACTCAAGTGGGGATGAAAATAAGCCCATGTACTCTTAAATTTGGACAACCATATGGCCCAATAAAGGCTGGGTCGAATATCCCATGGGCTTGTGAAGTCTATTTCTTATGGTACATCTATTAAACAATTAAATATTTGATGATATTACTAACACTTCATTAGTCAACTTCTAACTATTCTTTGCTTTTGAAATTTTTTTATGAGTGATTTGATGGTTAGCATATAATGAGAATACTTAGAGAATTTGTACTTCTCTTTCAAAATGTTAGCCAAATTCACTTAATCTTGGAAGATGGGAAACATAAACAATTAAAGTTAAATCATGGGTTTCTACTAAATACCAAACTAATCATGCTAATCCTATGTCAAACAAATACCCTAATTTATTTCACTTGACTTGACCTAATACTAAAGCATGACCATCAAATTTCTCACTAATAGTTATTAATCACATTTCAAATAGATTTTAGTGATTGTTTTTCAAATAGATTTTAGTGATTGTTTTGCAAATGAAACAATATATATATATATATGAAACAAAAATGTTAATTTTAGTTTTTAAATTTTTTAACATACTTAGTGTTTTAAAGGGTATACCGAAATTATTTAATATGAATGAATTGTAAGTAAATTCATTATTTTTATCAAAAAAAAATACAAAAGAAGTATTTCAGAACCAGAGCCGAACTTCAAACTCAAACAAACTAATAAACTTAAAAAAATACTCTACCAACGTAATTACTCTCTCAAATATAAAATTACAAAACACTGAAATGTTCCACTAACACCAAAACCCACACCTAAAGCTTTTTAATGGATTTCATGCAAATCAACGACTCAAGACATCAGTCTCAATATGAGAAACAAACTAACCGTACTTTTGAAGTTATCCATAACCATACCTTCAATTTAAAATAAATTCATACAAAATCCTTCAACACAAAATGAGAATCTAAAAGTAATAAATTTATAATTTTTGTATTTCTATAATATTCATATTCTATAGAAAGCAATAGAAAATAGTAGAAGATGAAGAGGGATAGAATAATGAAGCTAAACCCACGTGAGAATTAGAATTGAAAAGAAGTCATAAGATTTTGGATTCAAAAATTTTGTGAGTTAGGAAAAAAGAAATAAATTGACAGAAGAAGCTTCTTTTGCCTCAAAATTGGACTCCAAAACTTGACCAGAAGTTTAATATTATACTAAACCAAGTTTGGATTTGATAACGTTATGGACATTCCACCAACTTAATAAGGCTCTTTCCTCGCCCTTTCCATTTTCATTTTCACTTTCTTTAATATTTTGCTAATCACATCTTAATCTCTTTTTTTTTCTCCTTTTCTTTCTTTTTTTAATTTCCTTTCCCACAATTACATTTTGGTTTCTAGCCTCCATGTCTCACAATAAAAAATATATTTTGAATAACAATACTTTGTATTTTGTATGCTATGAAGAACTTGTGCACCAAAAAAAATCTATAAATAAAAATTATTTCATATACAATCAATGCATAAACTATTTGTAATAAAATAATTTTATTTAAATTTCTTCATCTTATTTATCTTTCTTTGTTTTTTTTTTATAAACTTTATGTTAGACTTGGTTGTTTGTTATTATATGAAAAAGTATTATTAAAAAAGAATAAAAAATATGAAGGACTAGGTCAAAACTCATAAGAAATAATTCTAATGCTAGACCAATCAGAACATAGGATTTGAAAAACTTTTAAGAAAGAATCCGAAAGAGAAACTATGGAGCAAACAAAAGAACCAAAATAACACTTATAAATGAAGATTCCAGAAAATCAAGAACTTTCATTTTTCCTTAGCGGACAACTTATAACATTTTCTAGGACGTCCAGACCTTTTAATAGATTGAACAACATCATCTTCATTTTCACAAAGAGATTGAAAGATTATTTTTTATCTATAAAACTTAAATTTTACTTAAAAACTCAAAATTTATGTTTATTTTATCAGTTGAAAATCTCAAATCAACTGAAAATATGATCAAATTATAACATATAAATAGAGTATAAATTTCATTATAGAATTTGTGTGAGATTAAATTAAATATAAACTCACTCATTCACTAAAATAATACATTATGTATCGTAATTTAATTCGGTGAAATTATTATGTTATCGAATATCTTAAATATCTCTTGCCTTAACTAAATGAAATAGAAACTTCACTTTGTAAAATTAAATTTGACATAAACAAAACTAAGAATGTGGACTTGTTGATGAAGCATATCCATTGAGACTTTGGTTTGAGGAGAGAAACCTACCCTCCTACCATGGGAAGATATATGCCACTTGTTTTGAACATATATACTTGTCATGAAAAGGAACCATGTACAACGTCATAAACCATGTTAAAAATATACAATTGTTAAATCAACATGGGACCCTAAACCATGCATCATCATGGATCAAACAATTCTTGGAAATTTTGTTACCACTTTTTATGATCGTTATCGTCATAAAACTATATCCACATAAAACTCTTCTTTCTTTTCTTGCTTCATAAATCTGAAAATTTGTCAAAGTCTCAATGTTTTGCTCCCTTGAAGACAAAAGTTATAAGAAACCCTCGTGCATGGTTACACGTGGCTTAAATCGTGCAAAATTTGGCCTTACAAATTGACTTAAAATGCTATGACAACTAAGTCAATAGTCAACTAATAGAAAAGTAAACTCTTTATTTGATGAATTTTTAAATTCTAATGTTTATTGTTTCTTTTAATGTTAGAAATTAGAATTTTTAAATGTTATATTTTAATGTACGAAAGACAAGATTTTCTTTGTATAACGTTCATGAATTTAATACTCAAATTATTGGTTTCAATTCTTCACCTAGTTTTCATTTTGTTTGAATTTAATACCAATAAATCAAAGTCCCACAAAAAAGGCAACCAAGAAGTATCGAAATTTTATATGGAAGGAATGAATCTTTGATTGTCAAGTAGAGAATATACTCTTGGGTATGTTTAAAATTATATTTTTAAATGAAAAAAAGACAAAAAATAAATAAATTAAGAGAAAATAAATTGTTTATAGAATATTTATTATACAATTAAAAAAATTAATTTATTTTATTTCTTTTCAAATTTATCCCCAAGCATATTCCTAGCACATACCTAATAAAAGTCTCACATTCTATAGTAAAGGTTTAAAGTAAGTCACATGTGCCAAAGAGAATAAAGAAAGAAAATCAATAAACTCATTACATGAATCTCTTATGGAACCATGCAATATAAGAAACAAGTACAAAACTTGTAATGATTTATATATTTATCTCAAAGAAAAAGATATAAGTATTATCTATGGCTTTTCCTTTTTATGTATATTCACAAGACAGCTAAAAAGAAAAAGGTCCCAAAAACATAATTTGAACTTAATAAAGGGAACAAAAACTAAAACATCAACTCAACCAATGTGATTTGATATTCTAAAATGACATTTTGATGATACCCAAATGACAAAACAGAAAACAAAATTAATTCCACAGAAAAGTCAGTTGAAAGGACCATAACTTTGTAGAAATTTATGTAGAAATCTCTTTAAGACTTATGGTCTCATAAAAAATAAATGAAAATAAAACCATGCAAAATATAACGACACAATAAATAAAAACAAACACAATTGTATTTTTTTTTCTTTCAATAATATTTTAGTGAGGATGTGTTTATTGTTATTTGAGATATCATCATAATCCAAAGATTAAGTTTTATAACTTGTAGGACTTAGAGTCTCATGAGAAATAAATAAAAATAAAAACATGCAAAATATAACTAAACAATAAATTAAAATAAACACGATTATTTTATTTTTTTACATGATTATAAATATTTTTTTATGTGATGATAAATGGTGCTTATAATCAAGATTACTTAACACTTTTATAACAAAATAGAAAGAAGATGAATAAAAGTAAACAATAATAATAAGAAATAGCTTAAGCTAATTTGGTGCAACATATAAAAGATTAAAAACAATGGTTCTTCTGCAGTATCATCTCATTCACCAAGCATCACCAGAAGACATCATCAACAACTGTTCCAAATACTCTGCCCCCAAGTCTTCCAACACAACCACGTTCTCCACCCTAACACCACCACCACCACCATCACTCTCTTCCTTCTTCTTCGTCTTCTTTGCAGCCATTTTGCGTCCCAAGGAATGTCTCCTCTTCAGGGCCACAACGGGAGAGCAGCCTTGAAGCTGAGAGAGTGAGCAATCCATGTCTCTGAGTGACTCCTTCACCTTCTCCACCGGAAAGTTAAGAACTGCAGCAGAGCCTCGCATGGCGAAGGCGGCTTGGTCGTACGCCAACGCAGCAGCCTCGGCGTTGTCGAATGTTCCAAGCCATACCCTTATGCCATGTCGGGTAGAATCTCTTATCTCCGCCGCGAACTTTCCCCATGGCCGTCTCCTCACACCTCGGAAACTCTTACTGCTACTACTGTTGCTCACCTCTTCTTCTTTGATGATGAGTTTGCAGGAGCTGCTTCTCTCTTGATATGAGGTGATCATCCCATAGAGAAGCATCTCTTCAGGGTCGTTTTCGTTGAAAGGGAGATGGTGATGAGGGGATCCCATTGGGGATTCTGGGGAGTTTGATGAATAGAGAATGGAAGAAGAAGAAGAATCCATTGAAGATGATGAACAGAGGATACTAAGTAACAGAGTTGCTCTGTTTTGGATTAGTTTTTTGGAACCCATGCCTCTTAGCTTATATATAGCCAATCAAATTTATGAGTCAACACCTATACCTACTTCACACTTCGATAAATAAACCTTAAATCACTTTAGGACAATATATATATTTAAAACAATAGAACTGAAAATCAACTTAAATTGGCAATGATATATATAATTTTATATCTTCTATTTGTCAAAATTGAACAAATTAAATATTTTTTTTATTTTAATATATATTAAAAATATATTATATCAGTTTTGATACATACATATGATGAGGTAGGAATTCTATGCATAGAAAAGTTTCAATGAACATTTTTGAAGAAAAAAAATAGGATCTAATTACAAGTTATTAAATGTTAGATAGCATTATTATATGTAATAAAATTTATTTCAATTATTTAATACAGTTATAAATGTAGGATTAGAAAGTAAAATCACTAATTATGAAATTAATAATAGAAAAGAAAACAATATATATTGTTAAAGTGTTGTATGAAAGAAAAAAAAGTTTATTATTCTAGAATCAATCTCCATGATCTATATATAACCAATTGGATGAAGGTGATGGGAAAGGTGGCTTAGGATATATAACAGTTTTAGTGTGGAAAAAGAGAATGAATGAATTGGTGTAATCTTGACTCATTTTTTTTTATTATATATTAAAGGTGATACCGTTGGCTATTCCCAAACCCTGTTTCCTATACTTTATTTTTATATTATTATTTTTGGAGGACAAAAGAAATTAATATTTCCATATAAATTCTTACTTAAAATCTATTCTAACGAATTTTTTTTTGTATTATACCTTATTTGTTGTGCTTATCAGGTTACCCGCTATCGGGCTCTGATACTACTATTCATAATATGTTATTCCACGCACGGTTTTATGGAGTTGAGTTAGACTTAAAGTTCACTTTCTAATATGGTATTAGAGTCATTTCGAGTCTATCCTATCGAGTGTTTGTTGGGCCCACCCGCTATCGGACCGTTATCGGACCACCCATAATATGTTATCCCACGTACGAGTTATCACTCTTGGCGTGAGGGGTATGTGTTGCCACATAAACCTCACCCCATGAACCGATTTTATGGGGTTAAGGTAGACTTAAAGTCCACTTTGTAATAGACTTATTCTGTCCACGTGAGAGAGTGTTGGATATCTCATATCAATTAAAGACAATGACTATCTTATATAAGTGAGTGCAAACCTCATCTTTTAAGTTTTATAAGATTGAGTTAGACTTAAATTCTACTTCTTAATAATAATATTTATATTTATAATAAATTAATAAGAAAAGAATATCAAATTTCATATAAGCTCGTCAAATCTCATCATGTTTTCTAATAGAATATTTATATATTTGTGGCTATAATTCCAACGCAATAAATCGATATTGTTTTATAAAGAGTGTCATTAATCACTCCCAAAAATAATATTGTAATATTTGTTTCTTAATTTGTTAGTTTTTAAAAAGAGGTAGAATGGCCTTCACGTAGAATGGAGATGATTATTTTTAAGATGCAAATTAGGTTTGCTCATATACCTAATAATCTTCTTACATAAGAAAAAAAAAACTTTCAAAAAAAGAAGGGTTGGTTTTCAAAGTTTCCATATATCTCAATTGGACTTGAAAATTAAACATTATAAAAAAACCATTAAATAAAATTTAATTTTAAAAAATTAAAATAAATAGTTACTAAAATTATTGATAAAAAAAATTATAAACTAATTCTAAATTGGTATCTAACATTAATTTTCAAGATCTTAGCTACTAACTACTTTAGATTTTAAATTATTTTTTATTAGTCTTTTTAAAGATTAATTTAGAATCTAAAATATAATTAGCTAAAACATTTAGCTAATTTAGATATCAATTTAGAAACTACTTTATAATTTTTTATTAATAATAAAAATCACTTTAGATATCAATAATTTATTAATTTCTACAATAATATATAACTTAGTCAATACAGTAAATAATTATTTTTGTCTTAAAAATTGATTATTATTTATTCGTTTTATTGTAGTGAGAGATAATGAATGTGTAAAAAAAATTTCCAATCATGAACTTAACCACACTCTTATAGCAAAATGCAAGATCTTAATAAATTTCAGTAGCAAAATTTGAATTTAGTGAGGAATAACTCAAATTTCATTTCTTTCTTGTATAGTAATATGTAGTGAGAAATATTTTTTAAATGAAATTATTTTATGAAATATGATTGATTGAGATTGGTCAATAATGGAATGATGTGAAAAACTAGTAGTAATAGAGAAGTAAATATTTTTTCATGATTGTTGTTAGTTAAGTGAAATGTCAAGTTGCATTATACGTAACATAAAATTTTTTTGTTAATGATTTATAATAAGAACATATACCCTAGTCATATATGTAGATTAGTATATAAAGTAATGAGTATGACTAGTATATAAAGTACTGAGAGCTATGTCACCTAGTTAATTATGAAAGTCATTGAATTTGATAAAAGTGTGAAAAAAACTTGTTATCTGTAAATTTCTATATAAAATTAATATTGTGAAAGTACAATTATATATAAAATAATATATTTAAATGTTATAAATATATAATAATAATATTATAAATTGTTATCTCAATTTTTACTGGAAATGAGTATTACTCTTTTGAAATGGAAAAGGTAGTGATTTTGGTGGCTGAGTTTGGCTTTTCGAATTGTTCTCCATATTGCTGAAAAACAAAATCACATGCAAAAAAAATATTCGATACTTAAATTAATAAAAAGTAATTTTTTTTTATAAAACATGTAAATACTGAGGTGAAGAGTGAGAATATATTTTTAGGATTATTTTAAAATATTTAAAAGATAATTAAAATAAATAAAAGATATAATATATTAATGAGAACTTTGCAGTTTAATCAATTATAACTAATTTTATATATATAACAAATACTTTGTTATGAACATTTGATTAAAAACATATTTTGAAGTTGAATAAGCAGATAATTTAAATAATTAAAACTTATAAATAAATTAAGTTTTAATTATAAATTATAATGAAAAGACTTTAACGTATAAAGTTAATAATTATTTTAATTAATTTTATTGAAAATATTAATTAATAATATAAAATTAAAAAATATATTTATATGAGTAGGTGTGTTTTTTAATTATATAATAAAGTTTAAAAAACAAAATTAAAAAGAAACCTTTAAAAATGAATGAAGAATTGGCTGAAAAAAAAATACATTTTTTGACTGAGAATAAGTGAGTCAAAGAAAATGGAAGAAAACCCTAAAAAGTGTTGTACCAAATAACAGAATACGTAATCTAGGTCAAATCTGAGAACCTGATGTGATTCATTTGATTTTTAAATATCTTGTTCTGCCACTGTACCATCTATAAGCGTCTCCCATTAATGAAAAAAAAATATTCACTCTTTGATGATAAGTAAGATTTTAGTTCATACAGAGTGTAATTAATATTAGATGATAACGTACCTGATTATTAGACTTTGTGTTTATTTATATAATTAGTGTGAATCGTTTGTTAGTGAATCTGATTAAGAATTAATATATAATTAAGAATGTACTACTTAATGATTGATCTTTTATTAGTTTCATAAATCTTTTATTTGGATGTAATGATTTCGGTAAGTTTTGATTGGGTGTTGGACTTCGAATTGATCGGTCTCAATACAGATTCATTTTCAGAAAAAAAATATTTAGAAAAATACATGTAGGAACTAATTAAAGGAAACAAGAGAAACAAAATGTTATAGACCCTGATCAAAGGTAATTGCACACAAAATTGCAAAACTATTGAGTTGATCTTATTATTTTGATTTACTTCAATAATATATATAATAAAATTATAATTACTTGAATAAAAGTTTTATTAGTATGTGTAATGTTTAGTTTAATATGATGTTCTAACATAGTTAAAGTGATCTAAGAATTCAAAAAGTGTTTATATTTATATATTGATGTTTTCTATTATAACTATTACTCGTATGAGATAACACTAAAATCTCTTGATAATATTTTAGTATTATCTTATAATATGAATCTTAAAAGATAAGATTTGATCTTTGTAAGAATAGCTAAATTTAGTTGATAATATATAATTGACATAGCGTAAAAGTTAAGTATTGGAATAACGTAAAAGTTAAGTCTTCGAATAAAACTAATATGCATATTTTAATTTGAATATAAAATATTGACTTTAAGAATTTGATGAAAAATGAAATCCAAGTATTATCGAAATGATTTAGTTTAATACAGAAAAACTTAAAAAATGAAAAACTTGATTCGTCTTACGAGCTTATATTAAGATAATATGGAAATTATGTTATGCTAAATTTTCTTTGATTAAAAAAATAAGTAAATTTAAAAATAAAAAATAATTAATCATTATATTAATTAAATTAAATATTATGTTAAAGAATAATATTTAAATGATTTTGAGCATAGACTTTTTAATATTATAGTTAAAAAAGCTTTATTAAACTCTTTAGTAAACACCAAATGCTTTTAATTAGAGATTGAACAAATATTTTGGATCAAACTACGTATAAAACAATCGATATTGAATTCAAGGTGTTAAATATATTGAAAACTAAAAGCAATGTTAAATATAAATATAAGTTATCTGGAAATACACTCTAATTATTAATTCTTTATGAAAATAAAATAATATTAATAAAAAATAGTTATAAATATTGAATAAGTTGAAGTAAGTTTTTCTTCTTACCGGTAAAATTGTTATATAATTTTTGTCGATGAATACACATCTAAAATACCAATTATAATATACTTAAGAATCGTAGTCGCAAAAAATATCTTTCTCAATCATATTTTTATTTGTATAAGTTGTAGATGTCCGTCAAAAGGTTGGGGTCAATTCAAAGACCGCCACCTAAAAAATCTATAAATATTTACTCTTAAGGAAGTTCATCTTATATTATCTTGTCTCATATTCTTAACTTTAATATTGTTAAGAACTTATCATCTTTGTACTCCTACTAATTTAAACATGTAAATTCTTTTTCAGGTAGACCACCCTCTCACCAAAGACTGACTGAAAGTTCGTTCCTTGAAGAACATATTGTCCTTGTCGAGTTACACTCCCCGAGTTCATTTCTGGTAGGAACATTTGATTTAAGCATTAGAGATTATTTTCAAATAAACCTCCCCTCTCATCGAAAACCAACACAGTTCTCGTCGAGGTTCCCTCTGAATATATTTATAGTAGGAACATAAGTGTTTATTCATTTTAATATACTCTCTTTTAGCTCCATCTCTATGTGTAGTTTCAATAGTTTTTGTCAAGTTATAAATAATTAAAAAAAAATTCAAAATTTAATTTTTTTTCTATATATATATTTTAAGAAATTATAAATTCAAATATATTTTCTATAGAAACTTAATTATAATATAGGTTAAACATTAAAAACATTTATTTATGTTAAATGTTATTCGTAAGAAAAATATGTTTTCTGCAGCACATAAAACTAAACGACTAGTTTAGAGGGTTAAACTTCAATGGTTAACGTTAATTAATATAAGTTTACTCTTAATTAAACGTAAATATATAGAAAAAAAAACACTGGCATCATATTTTCAACTCATATAGCAGTGTACTTTATTAGTTACAATAATTGATAAATGCGTAAATAAACAACCAAAGAAAATTAAAATATTTTTATATGAACTCTTCTTACAATGTCGTGATTTTTTTAAGAGTGACTTTTCTTGTTTTTTGCTTTTCCTCTTCAAGGCCTTCAGGTGCGATGATCTCTGATTGATTCTTCCTCTTTGTCGAATGAGTGGAGAACATGCAAAGCTACTCCGACAATCAAGTTAGTCCGAGTATAATATGTAGGTGAACTGAGAGAGAAAAATAACCTCAAACGCTTGACTTTCTCTGGTATTTATATATTTTGGATGTGCCTCAACTGTCATAGATTTGTTCGCGGATTCAAAAGAGGGTCCAATCGTACCTTAATCACAATTTATACTAAATTGACTTAAATATGATTAACGGTAGATTTACGAACTATGTTTAAATTAGGTGAGTCATTCTCAATCTTTCGATCTTTTCGACTATTCAGTAGTAGTTCATAAACATCGTTAAGTAGGTGAATTAGGTATTTTCACTATCATATCATATCATGTATGTTGTTTTCTTTGTAATTAATTGTTTGGCCAATTTAAAACTTAGAAAGCAAAGTGTCATTAGTAGTTTTGAGATTGTAGTGGACAAAAATGGTTTAGAAAACTTGAACGGAATTAATGTCATGGTGGTAGGCCACTGAATGTCTTTTTAATGGGAAGGATCATAAATTAAAAGTAATGAAAAAAAAATATGATAGACATAATTTTGTAAGATAATTATTTTAAACATTAATGAATTTATAATGCATATATAATTTTATTATTGAATCTTTTAACTTTATATATATACGTTGTTTACAAAAAAATAAATGATAATATAGTCATGTAGTATCGCTTGACTGGCGTCACCTTTTTAATTAATAAAAAAAATTAAAATAATTAGAGTCACTTAAGTTTACATGCATAATTGTTTTATTTTAAAATATTTTCTACAATTTAGTGTTGATTTAACTCATATATGAATTTGACATAAAAATTTAAAATAACTTTATAATTTTTAACTTATTATAAATTATTTACAATGTATTGGAGTCAGCTAAGGTAACTCTAGCATCCACTAACTGACTCTAATAACGTCTTATTTGAGTTGACAAGAATATTATAGAAGTTATATTAATGTTTTATTGTAGCATTATAGATTATTTATTTATTGATTAATTGAATAAGAGCTTTTTTAATTTATTTGTATATCTAATCGTTCGATATAAGGATTAGCATTTGTATTTAATTGTTTTTTGAATAAATATTGTAAATAATGTAATGGTTCAAATAATAGTTCATCTATAAATAAAAGTAAAAAATATTATTAAAAATAATACATTGATTAAATAAACATTATAATATAAAAATATCGAATAAAATAAAGCAAAATAAAATTATTATTTATGATTATTAACATCTTATATATTAAAAGAATAAAATTATCGAAACCTGCCTTGTAATTAAGAGAGGACAAAAATAATGAAATTTTATCGTAGGAAGAAGAGAAAAAATAAATATAATAAAATCTTACCTTATGCAAACAAATATAAGAATAAATTTAACAAATATTTTAAGAAAAAATAAACAAAATTTTAAAACCTGGATCTTAAAGATTCAAAAACACATTAATTGCGTATTAAAAACATTAAAGTTAAGTTTATTTACTAAATACCATTACTTAATGAAATCATATAGAATTCTCATTCAGTAAAATAAAAATTAAAAGTTAATTAAAATAGTTAAGTTGTCAAACATAGTGTTAGCTTAATTAGCCATTAATAAAAACACTTGAAATGAAAATTATCCCTGCAATATATGTGTGTCTTTTAACACTAAATTTTGGCATCTTATATATGATAGTATGATTCCTGTTCATCCCTCTTATATATTCTCAAATAAAAGTATCAATTATAACTATATGTATACACTTAATTAGTAAAGAAAAAAATGGAAAAAAATATATAATATTAATGGTGAAATATCATACATCGACTAGATATAATGACATCTCATCGAATATAACTGAGTGTAAACTTCACCTTATAATTATAAGAAAATTATTAGATAGCAACTCAATTTAACTTCACCTTATTGCTACAAGAAAATTATTAAATAGCAATCCAATTTAAAGATTTGTCACCATATTAAATAAATTAGATAATAATTTAGAAACTAAAAATTTATTGGTATCTAAAATGATTTTTATTATTAATAAAAATTTATAAAATGATTTTTAAATTAACTATCTAGATTTTAGTTACTAATATTTTAGATTCTAACTTGGTTTCTAAAAAATTAATAGAAACCACTTTAGAATATAAAGTAATAAGTAACTAAAACCTTGGTAGTTATGGAATTAGATGTCAATTTATAAACTATTTTATAATTTTATATTAATAGTAAAAATTATTTTAGATATTAATAATTGTTTTAATTTATAAAATAGTATGTAATTTAGTTAAATAGTAATTAATTATTTTGATTTCTAAAATTAGTTTCTATTTAATGATTTTCTTATCGTATATGAATCGGTTTTGTAAGATTGAATTAAATTTAAAGTTATTTATTAAAATAATAACTGAGTGATTTATAGTCTATCCCAATAAAAATTTATTCACTTTATCAAAATTACTTGTTATTGAATTGCTATAAGTTCATTTCTTAATTTCTCATGACATGATTCTTTGGTTTATTTTGGCTAAATTTGACAGTAGTACAAATGTTGCATTATAAATGGTTGCCATTTAGACATGCAATGCTACTTTGAGTAACACATTCCCATCTTGCAGAAAGAAGAGATTATTCCATGAATGAAAATATCCCATCAATGAAAATGTTAAAATTTTGTGGTTCAATGAACACTGACACAAAAGTTCAGTGTCATGATTATACGAAATTATGTAAAGAATTGTAGGTGTAAAAATCAATTTGAATTTGTATAAACATATGAACCCATAATTTGATTAGAGGGGACCTTATCACAAACTTCTACCATATTCTCTGCTTGACTTGTTCAGTTTAAGTTCACTTATGGTTGAAAACTTGTCACCAACACTCATACCTAACCCTAGCTCTCTACCATTTTCACTTCCACAATTTCAACGGGTCAACCCCAATAGTTTCTTTTTTATTTTTTCTTTATTTTTTTCTTCAACAAAAGAAACACTTCCCCTAACTTTTTTCTTCTATCATTAAATCTAAATTTCTTACTTTTAATTTTCATTTTTTTTCTAAATAAGATTCTATCACTTTAATTCAAAGTAAGTGTTGTATTTTAAAAAAATCAATTTATTTTATATGATTGTATATGAGCATTTTAATCACAAGATAAATGTGGGTTTGCCTATATTGTTTTTTTTTCTCATCTCCAATTGAATTTGTGTCTCATATTCACTACAATACAATAATGAAAATATTCATACTCACATACAACATTTAAATATTTATTAAATATTTTTATTTTTTTACAAAAGATAAAAATTTAAAAAATGATATTAAAAAGCTAATATACTTCATATATGAGATAAGAGTTCAAGAAGATATTTCGGCTGCAATGACACTGGGAAAGAGTTATAGCTCAAGAAGAAGAGATTTGCTTTCCAGGTGGGATAGCACCAGAATACATTTGAGCAATGTCATGTTTGCTTTAGGAGGAAAGAAAGAAAAGCATATTCCTTTTAGAAATTCCAAGTTGATTATTCAGGTTTGTTAACTTCTTAACATTTTCATTATTGATGAATTGATGTGGTTGTTCTTATCATATTAAAATTAAAAAGTAAAAATATTGTGACACTAGTTTTAATATGATCACCTTTACATTTACATTTGATCAAGAAAGAATTTAGTTTAAAATTGATTTCTTTTCTAATGCTACTTAACTTATATTGTTTTATTCATGGCAGTCATTGTCTCAGTGACGACTCCAAAACGTTGATGTTTGTCAACCTCTCACCTGATCAATCTTCCACTGACGAGTCACTTTTCTCTCATCGCTTTACAGGCATTTGGCTACCATGAATTTTAAGGGTTTAGGAATTTTAGGGTTTTAAAGGTAAGGGTTTACGATATTGTACGCAATTATATAATAACAATTATGTGCTTGACGACTCCAAAACGTTGATGTTTGTCAACATCTCACCTGATCAATTTTCTACTAACGAGAAACTTTGCTCTCTTCGCTTTACAGGCATTAACTCTTGTTGGCATGAATTTTAAGGGTTTAGGAATTTTAGGGTTTTAAAGGTTAAGGATTTACGATATTGTACGCACTTATATGTAATTGTAGTAATATTTTGATAAATTTCGGTATAGATGTATAGAAAAAATGAGTAGTGCTTTCTTAATATGGAACTGACGCTCTATTGTATAGAACCCTGAATAACAAGTCCTCGGTGTCTTTAACCTGATTGATCTTGCGGGTAGTGAAAGATTCTCAAAGAGAGACCGGTTGAAGGAAACAGAAGTATCTATTGATCTGCATTGCTATTAAGTTGGGCAGCATACCAATAATTCTACTTTTATTATAATAACAATGATTTTATTTACTTTCACGTTCGGCTATCAACAAAAGTCTATCCTCTTTGAGCAGCGTCATATTTTCTTTGGGAGGAAAGAAAGAAAAACATATTTCTTTTAGGAATTCTAAAATTTTCATTATTGATGAATTGATGTTGTTGTTTTTATCATATTCAAATTAAAAAGTGAAAATATTGTAACTCTAGTTTTAATATGATCAACTTTACATTTGATCAAAGAATAATTTAGTTTAAAATTGATTTATTTTCTAATGCTCCTTAACTTATTATTTTATTCATGGCAGTCATTGTCTCAGTGGCGACTCCAAAACATTGATGTTTGTCAACATCTCACCTGATCAATCTTCCACTGACGAGTCACTTTGCTCTCGTCGCTTTACAGTCATTTGGCTGCCATGAATTTAATATGATCAACTTTACATTTGATCAAAGAAGAATTTAGTTTAAAATTGATTTATTTTCTAATGCTCCTTAACTTATTATTTTTTTCATGCCAATCATTGTCTCATTGGCGACTCCAAAACGTTGATGTTTGTCAACATCTCACCTGATCAATCTTCCAATGACGAGACATTTTGCTCTCCTCGCCTTACATGCATTAACTCTGGCTGCCATGAATTTTGAGGGTTTAGGAATTTTAGGGTTTTAAAGTTAAGGATTTACGATATTGTACGTAATTATATGCAATTCTAGTTATATATTGATAAACTTCAAATGATTGATCACTTCAGATGATTGATCCACAAGGCATGTATGTGAAAGTTCGCAGCCCTTAAAAAAAGAAAAACTGAATAGAGCTTTCAAAATATGAACGAAGATTGTGTACGATATTGTACGCAATTATATGCAATTGTAATTGTCTTTTGATAAACTTCAATGAAGATATATCATTTCAGATGATTTTGCCACTAGGCATGTATGTGACAGTAGTCACAACCCTTAAAAGAAGAAAAATTGAGTAGTGATTTCGAAATCTAGACGAAGATCATTCATTTTAACATTGAGTACGATATTGTACGCAATTATATGCAATTGTAATTATCCTTTGATAAATTTCGGTGAAAATATATCAGTTCAGAAGATTTTGCCACAAGGCAGGTATGAGACAGTTTCCAGAGATCTTAAAAAAAGAAAAATTGAGTAGTGCTTTATAAATCTGGACACAATTTTCCCCAAATTTTTTTAGAAAAGACGATTTTGTACTAATATACTTATGAGATAAGAGTTCAATGTGGTATTTCGGCAGCAATGACATTAGGAAAGAGTTATACTTCATTTGCTCATCAGGAAGAGACTTGATTTCCACAGCTTTCCGCCACCAGAAATACATTGAATCCTGTGTTCAATATAGAGCGACACTGCAGACACCAGAAACAGGACAATCACATAATTCAAGATTATGTTGCATTTCGTGATTTCTTGATATATTAATTTTTATAATTACTTTCATCACTAAATATAAACTATTAATTATATTTCTTTATATATTAGATATATTAATGCATATAGAGGGTTACAATAAATATGGTTTCTTAGAACTTGTATATATTTGTCTCATCTTCATTCTAATACAATAATGAAAATATTCATACTCACATTTTTACGCATCTAAATATTTATTAAATATTTTTTTTACAAAAAGATACAAATTAAAAAAAAAACATGATATTATCAATAATTTGATGTTAAATAATACTTTTTATTATATTGAATAATAAATATATAAATAACCTATAATTGCATAAATTTTGAAACAACATAGCAAATAAATCAAAAGTGCCTTATTAAGGAAATAATAATTATCAAATTATATGCAATTTTTGTATTCAATTATTGTATTATATTGTACGCAATTATATGCAATTAATTTAATAGTGATAGAATCTATGATTAGTGGATTCCTACCTAATTAAGCTTGTAATTTGGTTTGAGAAAATCTTCATACACTTTATATATTTCCTTTACAATACATGGAATGATGTAAATATACACAAGATAAAATATCTTTTTTTCTTACATCTTCTTATATATTATTTTCTTATATGTCTTATTAATTTAAAATGAGAATGTGTATAAGAATATGATAGATATGTATACATTTATTCTCATCTTATATCCAATTTAAAAAATCAACTCACTCATACTCATGTTCAAATATTTTCTATGAATGTAGAAATGAGTTCCAACAATATATATAGGTATAGATTTATTTGACATCTCAGTCCACTATTATTAAGTTAATCTCAAAATGTGTTTGCTTATTATGAATATTAAAACTAAATAACCTATAATGAAATAGTATTAAAAAGTAAACTTTAACTTTAACTCAACTTTATAAAACCAATTTATAAGATAAGGTTTGCACCCACTTATAAAGAATGAAATATTTTAATGTCCAATCGATGTGGATCTCCAACACACACCTTTCACGCCAAGGCTACCAACTTGTACGTGGAAATATATGTTATGAGTTATCCGATAACGACCCAATAATGAGTGACACGATAGACCCAACAAACTCTCATTAAGATAAACTTTAAATGTCTCTGATACCATGTTAAGAAGTGGATTTTAAGTTTAACTCAACCTTAAAAACCGACTTAATATGTGAGCTTTGCACCCACTTATAAAGAATGAAATATAATAATCTCTAATCGAGCATCTCCCACAAATAGACAATTAAACCAATTTAAGTTATAAACCAATTTAAGTGCGGAAATTGATATGTTTCTTAAAGCTGTAGTTATTTTGTTTTACCTTACGTGAATTTTGGGATGTTATTAAGTTTGGGAACAAATGGTTAATGTGAAAGGTTTCATTGAAGATGATGTGAAGCCAAAATGAAAATGACCCATGATCTAGGTCCTTAGGCATGAATTATTGTGTGTTTTATAATAAGTATGTGATGAATAATGATTATCCATAGAAAATATGATACATAACTTTCAATCACAATTGGAACTGGGTACATTGAATCGCCAAAGATGCAACTCCCCTTGAACCCATTTTTCTAAATTCACCAAATTTAACATTTTAGCTAAGCTTTTAATAATCTTCCAAATACTGTTATTTTCAGGATCTTTCAATATCAAACTTTAACCCATATCCATCAATAAGCATCTTTGAAATTCAACACTTTTTCCATATGCATGCAGCTTCTCAGAAATCTCATTTTGTCGTTAATATTTCACAATTTTTTGTTATTTTTACTATAATTCAAACTATTTTTTTATTAAATAATAATTAATTTTTAGATACTAAAAATAATTAATTATTATATTAATTAAAATATTATTTTATAAAATAAAAAAAAAACTATTAATATCTAAAATATTTTTTATTATTAATAAAAACATTATAAATTAATTTTTAAATTAATATTTCATATTAATTATCTTTTAGTTACAATCATTACGGTTAATGTTACATATCAATCTAAACATAATTTTATAAAATTTTATTAATAATAAAATTTATTTTAGGTAATTAATAATTTTTAAATTTATAAAACAATATTTAACCAAATTAATATAATAATTTATTATTTTAAAAAAATTCTTTATATCTCTTCATATATTTTTATATAAATTTAGTCAACATATTAGTTATTAAATAAATAAATGAAACTTCCACTTTACTGTAAAGTGAGTACTTATTTAAAAACTAAAAAAATATGTATTATTTCAATTTTTTTGAAAAAAGGTGTATTTTCTCCCTCTTAGAATAAAAGTTATGTGACACGTAAGCACACAGAACCAAACAGAAAACATACCCTCGCAATCACATAAACTACAGGTAAATATTTATTGTCATTATTATTATTATTATTATTATATAAGATATTTTTAAAATTTATGAAACAATTTTAAAAATATTCCATAAAAATTTCGCCACACAACTATTATAAAACTGTCATTAAAATGTATGAATAATAAATTTAAAATAAATTCCATCAATTATTTTTTTCAAGTTTAAAATATTTTATAATTATACGTCTTAAAATTTGAATCATATATATATATATATATATATATTCAAAACATTATATATGGTTAAAAGAAATAGTATTCAGATTTATAAATTAATATAAATATATAAAAATACGAAATTGAAAATTATTGTAAAAATTGACTCTATTCTAAAGAAACAAATGAAAAGGCTCAAACAAATAAAAGTTAGTGGTGCAAGTATAGAAAAATCTTTTTGGGCTCTTCGCTGAAAACTAAAAAGGCTTACAAAGGATGAGATTAGTGTTGTAGGGGTGTTAATAGAAATGAGACTTTTGTTTTGATTTTTTACTAAATTCAAAATAGTTTTTAGGATGGTAAATTATGAGTATGACGTGGCAATTATCAAAGGTAAGTTTTCTTTATAAACTCCCCAGAAGCTATTCCTTTTGAGTTATTTTAGAAAGCTTACAAAAATAATTTAAAAACATTTTATTCATGGATATTTTCATAAACTTTCACAAATAATTATAAAGTCATACTATTATTTAGAGATCATTTTATAAACTAAAAAATTATTGATAACTAAATTAGTTTCTATTATTAATAAAAATTTATAAAATAATTTTTAAATTAATATCTAATCTATAGTTACAAGGTTTTAATTACTTACTACTTTATATTCTAAATTAGTCTCTCTTAGTATTTTAGAAACTAATTTAAAATCTAAATATTAGTAATTAAAACTTAGATAGATAATTTAGATATCAATTTAAAAATTATTTTATAAATTTTTATTAATAATATAAATCACTTTAAATATTAATAATTTTTAATTTTTAAATTAATATTTAAATTAGAGTGACTAATTTTTTCTTCTTCTAAATTTAGTTGTTATTTATTGATTTATATTATGATCACAAAGGTATTTTTCATATAACACTCACGTCATTCTTATAATCAAATCATCTTTTAACAAAGTCAAAGTCATGGTATTATTTACAAAGCACAAAAGATTAATGACAAAAAGCGAAGACAAAATAGTTACTCATTCTTCTTATCTGTGTTGTTTTTCTTTATATTGAGTACCTTTACATATGAGTATGAGTTTTGTGAAGAAAAAATTAGTAAATTTTTTTTTTCTTGTCTTAGTTAAATAAAATATTTTGATTAAGTGTGATATTGAGACAAATTTATTTATTTTAATTGTTTTTACAATTTTATTATGAGTTTTTGTTATCAATAACTTGACAAATTTATTTTAGTATATAAAAGTATTTTAACTTTAAAAACTTTATTCCTTTCCTTATATGAATTTTATGTAAAGAAATAATACAATATAATACACGTATAAATTATTTTACCTTTTATTTTTTATTGTATTATTTATTTAAGGGAAACATTTTACAATTAAATACATTTATTGGTGGGTTGCAGAGGATGTTGGGTATGGAGTGAAAACTAGAAGTGACCCTCGACACGTCTCTTAAATTATCTGTCTGTATTGGATACATGTATTGGATATTGATACTCATACGATATGCATTAATAAAGTATCAAATTTAAAAAATATTTGTTAGATTTATAACAATTTTAACAGAGTTTTAACACAATTTTAAAAAAGATAAATACATTAATTTCTTAAAAACTTAAATTTATTGTATAATTTTTTATTATAATTATAAAAATAAGAAACACTCTTTTTGAATAATATATAGATCCGTATAGTCATGTTCTACATTTTATAGATTATATGTAGCTTTGTGTTCTACATTTTAGAGATTATACGTATCTTCATATCCGGATCAGTATCTATGCTACATAGATTATATCTCCTAATTATATTTAAAAACATTTAATTTAAAATAAATTAAACAACCGACAACAACACCATTCAACACAATAACGACAAACATTACAAAATAGGTCCCAAAAGCTGAAAATGATTAATACCATAACCTGTCTTTTTCTTTATCATAATCAGCATCCTTTGTTGAAATACACTACACCCATAGCATTATCATGAAAGGATTGAGAACAATATATACAGTGTCTTAAGAAAGTGTGTTTTTTATAAGAAAAAAATAAAATAAAATAGAAAAGAACATTTCAGAGTATTACAAGTATACAAAAATAATATTATTTATACATGGATAAATATCTTAAAGATTATTACATTCAATCTATACAAAAAGACATTACTCATAAACTATGATTTATATTTAGACACTTTCTTTTGTATATCCACATTTTAACCCAATTGTATATCCACATTTCAACCCAATTACGTAGAAGCATCGTACCCAATTATCCATATAACTAGTTAAAAATTTTATAATTTTATAATCTTTCTCTTCATCAAGTAACTTTTGTAGCATCTTAATGAATGATTTTTTTTTTGTCAACAAAGTATTTTAGGAATATTTCAATCCTTATACAATAGATCTTAACAATATCATCTACTTCTACATGTCCAACTAATAAAATATCAAAATCAAAAAATAATGATTTCTAAGCACAATCTCCAAATTTCATAAACATGACATTCATCAAAATCTTAGATTTGCATTCTAAATAAGTTCTAAAAAAAACCAAAAGAACCTCATTCAAAAGCCCAAACCACAAACAAGTCTTTAACACGTAGCATGTTTATGTCTTACAATATAGAAACAAATAACCAAACATATATACAGTGAAGATGGCTAAGATTTATAATGAAGCACATGGACAATAAATTGTTTCTTCTTTTGATAGTTGAGGTATCCATTTTTTTTTATCAGTGATAAGGATTAAATAAATAAAACCACTTCAGAGGTGGTCAAACTCATATACAAAACTATACTCATCCCTTGAGCACAAAACAAAGACCAAAGTCAGAGGATAAATTCAACACTCAAAATCAACATTAAATCATATTCAAGCAAACCAGAAAGATGCTAACGGTATCCCTAAAATACTCCATTTAATTATTATTTTTCTTTTCTGATAAAAAAAAGTAAAAGAAAGACTTGAATGTTCAACACTTCTTCTCTTCAAGCTCAAGAAGCTCCTCCAACACCTTATCATCCAAATACTCAAACTCAAAAACTTGCCTTTGTTGTCCACCATTTGAATGAGTAATGGTGGAGGGTGATGGTGATGATGATGATGAGGGTGATGTAAAATTTTTAGGATAAACCCTAACATGAGAATGAGAATGATACTGATTAGGAAAATTCAAAATTGCAACATGACCCCTCATGCTAAAGGCTGCATGATCATATGCCCTAGCTGCCTCTTCAGCTGTCTCAAAGGTTCCCAACCACAATCTTGACCCTTGCTTTGTAGGGTCTCTGATCTCCGCCGCAAACTTCCCCCACGGCCGCCGCCGGACTCCGCGGTACCGGACCTTTTCCGCCATCCTTCTCTCCTTCAACTTTTTATGATCTTCCTTTCCGATCTTCTCCATGGAATATGCTTGCCTTTGGTTCTCCATCAATGTTCTCTGTGTTTCTTATATTATATATCTCTTTCCAACTACATGGAACTCTCTTTGTGAAAAATGTGAAAAAGGAAAATAATAAAAGTCGTTTATTTAATAAAGAAATTCATCTTTTTTTAAGACATTTTTTCTTTTTCAACTTTCTTATGTATACCCCACACTTAGAAGTAACTATTTTCTAGAAAAAAATATGTTAGATATTTAGTTATAGTTAAGGCTTTTTGTTCAAAAGTGTGTTAAGTGGAAATCGAATTCACACTCATTTCATTGATGAAAAAGAGAAGTATACTTTGACATTTTACAAAAAATTATACCCATTTAAGTTAAAAGATAAAAAAAAATTAAATAAAATATCAATATTTTTTTAATTTTTATTTAAATTTTAATTCGTAAAAGCTAAAAAATATATTTTCTAACATATAATATTAAATTTTATCACCTATTCATTAAAAATCCCTAAATAATAAATTGAATCACCTATTCATAATGTAAATAATATTAGTTAACAAATGTCATAGTTCCTGAGTGTATAATTTGATATATTTAAAATATAATCCAGAATATCAATAAATAAATTATTATTAAAAAAATATAGTTAATAGTTACTTAAAAATAAGATGAACTATTTTCTTTTATTATTCATTTATGATATACTTTTATTTATTTATTTATATTTTGAGATAATTATTTTTTATTTTTTTATTATAATTTTAATTAAATTCATTAATAAGTTGAATAAAAATAAATGTAATATTTTCCTAATAACACCTTGTATATCAAAGTGTTATAAACAATTGTAATTTCAATATTTAATATGTTGTTTGGTAACAAATTGTCCGTACGGAAAGATGCTCTCTGAATTATTCAGGTTACAAATGTTGAAATAGATTGAACTATGTCACACTTTCTCATTAATCACAACAAATTAATGTGAACATGGCTAAATATTTCTCATCATATTTTTCCTGTGTGCTCATAATATTGGAACATTTCTTAGATATTTTAAATGTTTTAATTTAATTGTTTCTGATAAAAAAAATAAACTAATAATTTTACTTAAGTTTATTTCTTAATGATTGAATTAGCATGAAATTATTTTAGATATAAAAATAATTAGTTATTATTTAATTAAAATAAAAATTATTTTATAAACTAAAAAATTATTGATATCTTAAGTAGTTTCTATTATTAATACAAATTTATAAAATAGTTTCTAAATTAGTATTTAACCATTAAATATTTTAACTACTTACTATTTTATATTTTAAACTAGTCTCTATTAATCTTTTATACATTAATTTATAAATTAAAATATTAGTGTCTAAAATCTTGATAAATAATTTAAATGTTAATTTAGAAACCATTTTTATAATAGACTTCCATCTAATCTGTTCTTATAATTCTTTTTTTTATAAAGTTTTCGTGTTAGGCATCACTATGCAACTTGACATCTCAGCTAAGCTGACACCTCAAGTAACAACAATCATCTGCCATCACATGAAAAAAAAATATTATTAAAAAAGAAAAAAAGAAAGAAAATACAAAAATATGGGGGGACTAGACCAAAACCCATATGTTAACACAAACGATACATAGGTAGATTATACCTATTCATAAAGAATTCTTTATTAATAGGTATAGTCTACTTATGTATCGTTTTTGTTAACATATGAGTTTTGGTCTAGTCCTTCCATATTTTTGTATTTTTTTTATTTTTTTTTTAATAATACTTTTTTCATGTGATGGCAAATGAGTATTGTTACTTGAAGTGTCAGCCTAGTTGAGATGTCAAGTAGTATAGTGATGTCTAACATGAAAGTTTTTTATATAAAAAAAATATTTAGAAACCATTTTATATTTTTTATTGATAATAAAAATTACTTTAAATACCAATAGTTGTTTAGTATATAAAATAATATCTGATTTAGTCAATATAGTAACTAAATATTTTTATCTCTAATTTAATTGTTATTTAATAATTTTTTTACGGTGAGAAATTTGATTGAGGTATCTAATTGAGTTTTGATGTAAGAATCGGGGACATGTTTTTTTAAGAAAGTTATATTGAAATCATAATTTTGTAGTGTATAAATTTTAAATATTTCTAAAATATTTTACATTTATTTTTTTTTTTTCTAAAAAAAATGTTGGTGATTGAAACTTTACTAATACAAAAATAGAGAATAATGAAAACCAGACAGTGGTTTTGCTATGTTCTCTTTCGTGAAACACGTTGAACTTTGATGCACATGTTAATTATGGAATCACATTTTCCTCATATGACATGTAGAGTACTCATGATTCATGGACCCTTTGAAACATTATAACAACAACTTCATCAACAAGTTGATTCATCACAGTTTCTAGTTTCTAGAAAAAGGATAATTTTCTCTGCATATATTCTTATAAATGAAAAATAAGAATAAAAAAAAGTAAAATGAGTTAATTTATCAGTTAAAATAAACTTATGTATAAGTTAATAGATAAAACTTCATTTAACTCATTTGAGTTCTTATATTTTTAACTTATGAATAAACTTTAGCTTACAAAGAAACTCAGTTTCATTTTTTTTTCTTATTTCTTTCCGTACAAGAAAATAGTTAAATAAAAACTAATTTTAGAAACTAAAATAATTAGTTATTATTGGACTAAATTAGAGACAATTTTATAAACTAAAAGAATTATTGATATCTAAAGTAATTTTTATTATTAATAAAAAATTACAAAATAATTTCTAAATTGATATCTAACCATTAGCTACCAAAATTTTAACTACTTGCTACTTTATATTCTAAATTAGTTTGTATTAGTCTCTTAGAGATTAATTTAGAATCTATAATATTAGTAGTTAAAATTAAGGTAACTAATTTACATACCAATTTAAAAATTATTTTATAAATTTTTATTAATAATAAAAACTACTTTAGATATGAATAATTTTTTAATTAGTATTTAATTTAATTAATATAGTGGTTAATTATTTTTTATCTTTAGATTTGATTATTATTTAATGATTTTTTTTAGCGTTTATTAAATACTCATAGAAAAGTTCATATAAAAGTGGCTCTTGATCATGGAGAAAGAGAAATAGGAGAAATATGCAAGTATAGTGAGTGATAACGAAATGTGAAAGGAAAAGTGAAATGGAAAAATGAAGAATGTTGATAGAATATTTATTATTTATGATGAAAAATCATTTGAGTATTCAATTAGGGGCTTATTAATTTTTTCAGTTTTAATTTTAATTAATTTATTATTAATTTCTCACTTTTAATTCTAATCAATTTATTATTAGTGGTGCAAAAAAATCAAGAAATTTAAGTTCACTACAAGGAAATCTTAAGATAGTTATATTAATCTTCATGATTACAGAGTGTGTTTTAATAAAATACAACAGAAAGATAACTAAGGCATTCTGATTAAACAAACCTCAAAATTAGAAACGACTTAATGGAAAAAAAAAAGTGTTTTAACCCTTATTTTTTTAAATTATTTAATTTCAATAGTATTTGTTTTTTCTGCAAATTATTTTCCAATGCTCCTTTTTAGTTCCATTTGATATTTTTAAAAAGGTAAAAATATATTTTGGAATAATTCAAATAAACTTAGTATAAGTAGTCTACAACACAAACAATAAAACGATAACATAGTAAACTGTAAAAAAAAAGTTAAAAAATAAATGAAGAAGGAAACAATGATGAATCACACATTAAAAAATAATGTAATTCAATTGAAATGTGGAAGAACTTTAATATATGTCAACAACATAATTCAATATGAAAAACAAATATTACAACATAAAGTTTTTTAGTGAACTCTTGTTCAAGTACACTCAATTTATTTAAAAATAATAAATACTATTATGATAATATGGACATTCTTGTATCAGTACATTGGTTGTCACTTAATATTGTGTTAATACATTAATTTATGGTTATTTTTTAAAAAATATATATATATTTAGTTGTTATTTTAGGAAATTATATATTCTAAGACTTTTCTTTTGGGTATATTATGAGATTAGGTATAATCTTAGACAATTTTTACACTTTATTATCAAGTAATCACTTTTAAAATATTATAAAATTAAAGAAATCGTATCAATGTAATATTATCTTATTGTGAAAAAATATGTCAAAATGAGATATTTTTATCATATTAAAATGAAATCGTATTAATATAACATAGCTTTAGTTCAAAATAATTATACAAAAATTGTGTCAGAGTGATATATTTTTTTTTTTCACAATAACATCGGGTCATGTTGGTATGATTTTCCAACTTAAAAAAAAAAGAAAAACTCATGCAGGTAAAAAAAATTAGAAGGATATTCTTCCACATACTTAGATTATTTATTTTAATTAATTAATTATTTTAATTATTTATTTATTTTAATTAATTTCTAATTATTTTCTATTATATACCAGCTTAGCTTGGCACAAGTAGTGAACCAGCTGAACTATTTAGCTACCAAATCAGGTTAATACAACTTAAACAACTTTTCAGTTCATCAGTAAAGTTCTCATATAATCCATGATACTTTTTTTTTAGTTTTACTCTTGGATAAAAAAAATTATTTATATTTTAATCTCTGTTATTTACACATATTTGTTAAAAGATATTTTCTCTATCAAATAACATCTTAGTAAATTGAACATGTGTATGCTTTCTTTATTAAAAAAATTACATTTTTTCTAGTCTTTGATAATTTATTTTCTATTCTGCTCTTCATAAATTTTTTATTCTAGTACAAGAATTTTTTAAATTATTTTATTTAAATATTTAATGTGATAAAAATATATAATGTTTTTCTTCATTAAGGTATCCATTTCTTATTCAAGGGTGAAAGCAGAAAAGAATGATACCATAAAGAGTGTCTCGTTTCATTAGTACATACTTTTTTTTATATATAAAATTTCATGTTAGAGACTATTATAACTTCACATCTTATCACACTTCGAGTAACAACAATCATCTGTTATCAGATGAAAAATTATTATTAAAAAAAATACAAAAAATATAGAAAGATTATATCAAACCCCATATGTTAACAAAAACGATACATAAGTAGATTATATATTTTCATAAAGAACTCTAAGAATAAATTAGATATAAACCTACTAATTAAATTATTCTCTATGAATAAATCCTAAGTTAGTCAATTTATCCGCACACGTATTTCCTTCACGAAAAATATGAATAACTATTTTTGTTCATAGTAATTAAGACAAGTGTTCCACCGACTACAAAATATCCACAAAACCTTAGCCCTAGCAATAAATTCAGTACTAACCAGAAATAAATTAGTAGATACTTCAAACATACCAAATTTTGGACATTGAGATTTGGAGAAAAAGTAAATATATTTTTATCAGAAAAAATTAAATTAATAAGAATTAAAACCCAATACTTATGACAGAAAAAACTAATATCAGCAAAAGGTAAGAACACCTTGTGTCTGCTAAAAAACTACATGCATCATAATTTCACTTGCCATGCTCATTTTTGTCTTCATAACCAAGAAGCTCCTCCAACAATTTGTCATCAAAGTACTCAAACTCAAACACTTCACTTGCTTCTTCACTCCTTCCTCTTCCTCTTCCTCTTCCATGGCTTGAAGAGGGTACAGAAGAAGAAGATGAAGAAGAAGCATTGAAAGAAGAAGAAGAAGAAGAAGAAGAAGCAGCAGCTGGTGAAGGAGGGTATTGATCAGGAAAATTGAGGACTGCAAAGGGACCCCTTATGGCATATGCAGCTCTGTCATAGGCTCTAGCAGCTTCTTCTGCTGTGGTGAATGTTCCCAACCACAACCTTTGACCATGTCTCATTGAGTCACGAATCTCTGCTGCATATTTTCCCCATGGCCTCCTACGTACCCCTCTGTACTTTACATGCTCTTCTTCATCCTTGCTCTTTCCCTTTGAACCCTCTTCATTCATCATATGCTCTTCTTCTTCCTTCTCTCCAACCTTGCTATCTTTCAAAACTATATATATATGCATATGCAGTATTTCTAACCATGTGTCACTGTGACATGTGCAAACAACTATGGAACCTACCTCCACAACACCCTCAATATTTCAAAACACTATGTAACCTAAACATAAACAAAATTACTTCATTTATTTATTAGTTACAAATTACTTTATATATCATCTAATTTTATATTACTTCACAAAAAAAAATTAAATAAAAACTAATTTTAGATATTAAAATAATTAATTACTATTTAATTAAATTAAAGACTATTTTTTTTTATAAAGTTTTCGTGTTAGGCATCATTATGCAACTTGACATCTTAGCTAAGCTGACACCTCAAGTAACAACAATCATCTGCCATCACATAAAAAAAAAATTAAAGACTATTTTATAAACTAAAAATACTATTATATCTAAAATAGTTTATATTATTAAAAAAAAATTATAAATTAGTATATAGAAGGTTTCACTACTTACTCGTTATATTCTAATCAATCTATATTAGCTTTTTAAAAATTAATTTAAAATCTAAAATATTAGTCACTGTAATTTAGAAAGCTAATTTAAATACAAATTTAAAAACTATTTTATAATTTTTTATTAATAATAGAAAAACCACTTTACATATGAATAATTTTTTGTCTCTAAATTAGTAACTAATTTAGTTAATATAGTGACTAATTATTTTTTATCTCTCAATTTGATTATTATTTAATAATTTTCTAATAGTGATTATATTTAAAAAAACATTTCCTCTCAACTCAATTACAAGAAAGAATTTTCTAAAGGTAATCTATAGATAAATTTTAACTGTTTTCGCTTTATTTATATATTATTATATATATATATATATATATATATTTCAACTATATCTTTCTATTAATTATGATTCTATTTCCAATTATTAATATTAAATTTTAAGTGAAGGAAACTTTAGAAAAAAAATGTAATCAGTAATATCTACTAGTTTTCTTAATCATGGTAAAATTTCATTTATATTTTGAGTTTGGAAGGAAGTAATTTTTTTCTAAAGTGCTATTTGTTGAAACATGATATCAAAAATTAAAAAATATTTAAAATAAAATTTCATTTAATTTAAGCGTATTTTTTTATGATATCTTTAAATATGGTTAAAGTAAGTAAAATTTGTTTACAGTGTCTTTTTCTTTTCTTATAATTGAATATGGAGAAAATATTAAATAAGTTTAAGTTTAGCTCTACTATATTCCGTCAACATATATTTTTTATACTATTTTAAATTTTTCAAATGAATATTGTTTGTCTATATTTAAAAGTATACAAACATATTTTTAAAAATTTATTTTGCATTTTGATTGGATGAAAATCAAATAATTTATTTTACAAAACCAAAAACTAAAATTCTTTTATTTAAAGAATGAAAAATAGTGATTTGAAATTTTTAGAATCTCTTTCAGTTTATGGAATAAAATCACATGAGAGTAAATGGAAGAGAAATAGGAGTTTGTGTTGGTATTGTCCAGAAAAAAAAATGTATAAAAAAGGTATATAAGTTGAAGAATTTGTTAAATGTTGAAAATTAGGTAGTAAAGTGATAGCACGTGATGATGAAGGAGCTTGTCTCGTGTGCATCATGTTGAAAAGTAGTGCGTCCATTGTATCGGGATGGTCAAGAAGATGGCTCTTCATTTGAAACTCTTTTACTTTTCTCTTTAATTATTTTTTGTTTTATTTTTTATTAATAAAATATAAATTTTAAATTTAACTCTATGGTATTGTATCAATCAATATCAGACGAGTTACTCTCGGACTTGGTGACCGACCGAGTCAAAAAATATACTTATATACTAATATATATATTCTTACAAATGAGTGATCACGATGCAGGTTAGTGAATAACTGATCTCTAGTCCATCACAATAGGAACTCATAATTCAACAATACAAATAAATCTTCCGCGAAGGTGTAGGGTATGTTTTATCAATTACAAATATACACTCTTTACACAGTAATTACTTGATTGTTGGAGTAGCTTTTTCATAACATTTGTGAAAAGAGACTCAAATGAAGGAGCAAGAGAATCACTGCTCAACAATTGTACAACCAGTTTTAGATATTATTTAAACTCTCTTTACAAATTTATAAAATCAAATTTACCCATTTATAAATTATAAAATACTTTTATCTATATATATCCCTACAAATGAATGATCACGATGCATGCTAGTGAATAATTGATGTCCAACCCATCACAACAAAGACTCATAATCAACAATACAAATAGTACTTACTTATCCTTGGAGTAGCTTTTTCAGAACATTTGTGGAAAGAGACTCACAGGAAAGGACAAGAGAATCATTGCTCAACAATTTTACAACCAATTTCAAATACTATCTAAACCCTCTTTACAAATTTATAACATCAACTTATAAAATCAAATTTACCCATTTATATATTATAAAATACTTTTATCTATAATCGAAATCTCTCTTTTGTTTCATAATTTACAAACCAAATCAACTACTTCATTGGAAAAAAAGACAACAAAAACATCAAATTTTGTGGAAATGTCAAACACGTGCTTCTCTATAGTTGTTTTAGTTGGTAGGTTATTGAGGGCACTCAAATCGTTGTTTTCCTTTGCTTTCTTTTCTAATAATGTTATGTGTAACATCCAAATTTAATATTATATATAATAACTAAATTAATATAATTATTTCAACTAACAAGTTAAATCAAATATTTTTTAATAACATAACTATATTAGTTAATTTTTTCTAAATTTCTAACAACCAAATAACATAACTAAATTGAACTTAATATGTAGCTTTAATTAACTTGATATCAGAACACGCTTTCAATGTAATTTAGTTGTACAATTACAATTGGTTTTGTTTTGGTTAATGGTTGGAACGAATTATTGGTAGTTTTTTTATTTTCTTGTGTAATATGTACTGTGTTGTTTGTATGGTTTTTTTTTCGCTCATTACAATAAAATAATTAAATAACAATTAAATTTAGAGTAAAAAAATAATTAATCATCATATTAATTAAATTAAATACTATTTAGAAATTAAAAAATTATTGATATCTAAAATGATTTTTACTATTACTAAAATTTATAAAATAGTTTATAAATTGATATTTAATTTAACTACCAAAGTTTTAGTTACTAATATTTTAGATTCCAAATTAATCTTTAAAAAATTAATAGAAATATTATTATTTTTAAAAAAAAATTCATGTTATGCATCAATATGCAACTTGACATTCCAGTTATGTTGACACCTCAAGTAACAACAATCATTTGTCATCACATGAAAAAAATATATATTATTAAAAAAAATAAAAAAATATGGGGAATTAGAACCAAACTCATATGTTAACAAAAACGATGCATAGGTAGATTATATCTATTTATAAAGAATTATAAGAACATACTAGGTGATAGCCTATTATACCAATGAAAATATTCTTTATGAATAAATCATAAATTAGCCAACTTATCAGCACACGCATTTCCTTCACGAAAAATATGAGTAACTCCTAAACCTGATTTTCCCACAGTAATTAAGACAAGTATTCTATGGATTACGAAACATCCAAGGAACATTGAGCCTAGCAGTAAACGCAACACAAAACCAAAGCAGAATCACATTCCAACCAGACATTAGTAAGCTTCATCTTTTAAGCTTCCTCCATAGCATATATAACCCCATAAAACTCAGCAACCAGAGCATTTCGAACTTTAAAAAACACAGACAACTTCAATAAACTAATAGAGACTAATTTAAAATATAAGTAATTAATATATAAAACTTTAGTAGCTAATGGTTAAATACCAATTTGAAAAGTATGTTATAAATTTTTATTAATAATAAAATTATTTTAAATACCAATATTTTTTTTAGTTTATAAAAAAATCTCTAATTTAATAAATATAATAATTAATTATTTTAGTTTATAAAATTAATTTCTATTTCATAATTTTATAGTAGTTTTGATAATTTCTTTGGTCACAATATATTTATAATTTTTTTGTATGAGTTGAATTATCCTAAATCTATTTTATTTAATTTAATTTTTATCAATAAAAAATAATATATTTATATATATATATAAACTCTTCCATATACAAATAATTTTGTTGTAGTTCTTATATCACCATGTCTAACCATCTAAACTTTTTATTCAAAAAAACATAACTTATTAATTTAAATAAAAAAAAACTATATTACATTATTTTTTATTTTATGAAAATAGAAAGTCATAACCGAATTTTACCTCATTCATTGCTTGTTCAATTCCTATGCCTGGAAATATTCCAAAAATAACATCCTTAAGTTCTAATTAGGTTTACTTGACTTTGGCATTAGAATTTGTGGACCAAAACACATTTACAAAACGTTAGACCCACTCAAATTTATATCCCATAACGTGTAACTTTCTCATCAATGTCTCTCACATATTCATTCTACAAGATACTCTATATTCAATGCTACAATTTTATTATTTTAATTACTTTTAATTTTTAAATAACTTAATTTATTTTTTAAAAGGTCTTAAAAACAACTTCCACACAAATCATTATTATATTCCGAGTTAAAAATGTAATTAATAGATTTTTTTTGGTATTGTGTGTCAGGTGTACATCACATATCAAATTTGTTGATAATTAATGTTCATTCCAAAAAGTGATCATATTTGAAAATATAGTTAAAAGAAATTAATTTATCTTTCTTTACATATTGGTTTAATTAAATTTCAGAGTCTCGTAAATTTAAGTATTTCTAAAATAAAAACATCTCTCATTGCTTCGAGCAATTTGAAGTAAATTATTATTGAATCATTAAAAAGTTTAGAACCACAATAATTTATAAGCATTTTTTTTCAATAAAAAATAAATATATTAACACTACTAGAAAAATATTAAAATTTTAGATATACAAAATAATTAGTTGTTATATTGACTAAATTGTATACTATCCTCAAGACTAAAAAAATTATTGATTTTTAAATTAGTTTATATTATTGATAAATAGTTTCTAAATTGGTATCCAATTAACTACTAAGGTTTTAATGACCAGTTATTTAGATTCTAAATTTGGTAGAAAAATCTTAGTAACTAATTAAATACTAATTTAAAAATTATTTATCATTAATAGAACTTAATTTAGAAATCAATAATTTTATTAGTCTCTACAATAATATATAATTTAGTTAATATAATAACTAATTTTTTTTTCATAAAAATAATTTTTATTTAATAAATTTTTTTATGTAAAAAAATACTTCAGGTTCTAACTCTTATACAAAATAACTCGTATAAAAAAAAACCTATAATCTATAAAATATTACAAACTATCAGAAACTAATGTATGGCTAAGCTTTCTAATGATTGTTACTTCTGCATACTATGCAGCAATTCTGCATAAATTATACAAATTTATAAGCAATTCCCTCAAAGAACAAATTTATAAGCATATGGATACAAATAAAGTGAGACAGAGTAAATGAAGTATTTATAGCAAACAAAATGTCCTATGAAAAGGGGAATGAAACACAACTCTATTGTACACATGCAATAATGTCTACCTTTTATCAAATAGCCATTAAATTTACCACCATCTCATTCATCAAATTTTTTCAACCATCAATTCAATAAATGTCAAACAACAAAAATTAAATTAATTTCATCTCAAAACTTGACACTTTTTTCACTCTAATGAGGTCAAGACAAGGTTTGATTGGTAGAAGACTTGGTCATTGATGAACCACTGTCACCATTCTAGCTGGACCACCACTGACTCTACAGAGTTACCCTAAATATTGGACAGTGACCAAATACATTTGAAGCCATGCATAATTTTTGGAAAAAAAAAATATTTTTAGCTTTGGTAAATATGACTAAATTTACAACAATTGTTTTGAAATAATAGAAATATTAAAATTTATAAAGACTAGTATCATAGAAAAACAGAGGAATAAGTTTTTTCATTGAGGCAAGAGCAAACACTTTTTCATTGAATTTCAAACCTTCTCATCTCTCTTCACTACCACCCCTTAGTTTATAAGTCTTCTTAGTCTTACTCTATTCTCACTACTACCCTACATTTCATTCCTCTTTCCCTCTAACCACTCCCATTTTCTGTTTGGATTTGGGGAAAAACCATGGCCTCCTTAGTGCATTAAGCATTTTGCAGGGAAAGTGTGACAGCACTCAATTCATGTAATATATATATTCCAAGATCCAAGACAACTTTGTTTGTAGAATCATGGATTTTGTAAGCCAAAGACACCTACTCCATGTACCAACACAAGCTAATTCACCTTGCACAACTCCTCCAAATCATGATATTACACATCCTTCTGGTTCAAATTTTCCCCTCTTAGCAATCCTTGTGGTAGGAATGATGTTCACAGCTTTCTTCCTTGTAGGCTACTATATGTTAGTTGTCAAGTGCTGCTTCAATTGGAACCATGTTCATCACAGAAGCCTATTTTCTTTATCCAGGCAAGGTGAAGATCCATCTGCTGGATATTTAACAGCATCTGAGCCAAGAGGGCTAGAGGAAGCAGTGATCAGGTTAATCCCTGTGATTCATTACAAGCCAGAAGATGGAGACACAAACTCTGGTGATTGTGCAGTTTGCTTGAGTGAGTTTCAACAAGATGAGAAGCTGAGGGTTATACCAAACTGTGGCCATGTCTTTCACATTGATTGCATAGATGTTTGGCTTCAGAAAAATACTCATTGCCCCCTTTGCAGAAGAATTGTGTCCTTGACAAGCCAAGTCCTTGTTGACCAACTAAACCTTCTCTATCCAAGATCTTCCCACCAAAGCCAAAACTTTGAGAACCATGTTAGTGATGAAGGTTTTGTTGTGATTGATTTGGATGGTGAACTTGGTAATAGAGAGCAGAACTTGCAAGGAAGAGAAGAGTTACTACCAACCATTGGTGTTTTGTTGGAGCAGAAGAAAGCAAAGAAGCTTCATAAGGTGAGCAGCTTGGGAGATGAGTGTATTGGCATTAGAGGGAAAGGTGAAAGGGTCTCAGTTGAAGCCATGAGAAGGTCTTTTTCCATGGATTCATCAGTGGATAGAAAGTTTAATGCAGCAATTCAACATGAGATTAACACAGTTGAAGCCTGTGGTGGCAGTGGTAGAGTGAAGAGATCATTCTTTTCTTTTGGACATGGAAGCAGATCAATAAGTGCTGCTGTATAGTCTGTTTATTTGGACCCTTGAAATTTTTCTTTAGATTATTTGTTATAGGTCTCTACTTTTTCATTAAAGTTACTCTTAGTTCTTAGAGTTTGAACTTATTTTTGTAGTCTTCATTTTTTTTATAATGGATGAACTTGGTCTAGTATCCTACTATTTTAAGTTTAATAAAAGTCAAGAATAAAAAGTCAAGTATAAAAAGAGTACTGATATGTTAAAAAAATCATTTTTATATTATGTTTTTTTTTGGTATAGTAACTATAATAATTTATTATAGTCCATAATGTACACAGTCAAGTCAAGACTCACCGACACAATCAAAACTATTACACTTCAAATAAAGAATTAACAAGACTAATAAGTGGTTAAATATTAGGTAATACATTTCCAATTATGATCAAAATTCCTAATCCAACTCAATAATAAAGGGCTCGTGACAATCATATAAATAGGCACAAATTCGAATCAGATATGTCATCTTCTAGTACTGATGGCACAAAGTGTCGAACACTGAAATCTCACTTGAGTTTCGAAGTATCTTTTACAGGTACATCTGAGCTTGGGAGTTTATAGAGAAGTGGAGTGGAGCCGTGAAAAGAGAGCACGAAGACAATTTTAGAAAGAGAAAAAAAAAAGTAGACCAACCGACCGATCGAGAAGGAATATAATAGTTTTCTTGATTCTAATTCTGGTAGAACACAATTATTAATGACTTCAAAGCTTTAATGGACAATCAAATGAAAAATTAAAATTAAAATTAAATATTTTTTAAATATTAGAAAATTAAAAAAAAATAAACTATTTTAAAAAAATAAATACCAATTTCGCCAACCATATTGCTTGAGTAAAATAAACATTAGAGGTTATTAGTAAAAAAATATTGAAAATGAAGATATTTTAAAGGAGAATAATGGAATAGGACAATGCACTCACAATGGTTCATTTTATTTTCAATTATCTTCCATCAATAAAAAAAGAGTATGTGAATGAATATATTTCTAACATTTATTTGTAACCCAAAACTTTGTTTCTAGTTATTTAACTCAACTATATTAGTAAGAATCAATCTGAAAATTATTAGTTAAAATAAAATAATTTTTTTTATATAATCTTATTAGTTAAAATAGAAAAATGTGTTTTTGTTCTACAAAGTCTTCTCAAAACCCTTTTAGGAATGTTGACTCCTTGACCTACATGACCAATGAATTGGTCTCATTAAGGTCCACATGTCCACACTAGTGACTTTTTTTTGGAGGACTTTAAGTCTTCTTCTTTATCATCTCTATTTTGACTAAGTAACTTTGATCTCTTCATTCTTGTATTTATAATTACATGTTATTTTTCCTCCACACTTGGTCAAACTCAAGTTTTTCTCATTAAATTTCACTAATTGGGTTTTCATGTTGTACCATATTCCTAGTTGCCTTTTTTTTTGGGTCCAATTGTACCAAAAACTTGTTCACCTAAACGTGCTTTTCTAACTAATTATGTTTTCAATGAATTGTTGAATTAGTGTCTATGTCCCTGATCTCACGGTTAAGTTCTACTTATTTTTTCTCATATAAACATAAGATTTTTTTTTAAATAAAAAAATTACAGAAACAGGAAAAAAAACTTAAAGAAAAAATTTCATTTTTATATTTTAACATTTTATCATTAGAAAACCATTAAATATAAATCAATTTTAAATATAAAAAGTAATTAATTATTATATTAACTAAATTATATATAATATTAGATAGTAAAAAAATTATTAATATTTAAATTAGTTTCTATTATTAATAAATAATTTTTAAATTAAAATCTAGATTTTGGTTACTAATTATTATAAAATTGGTAGTTTACTTGATAACTAATTAGATATTTTTTATAAATTATTTATTAATAATAAAAATTAATTTAAATATTAATATATTTTTTAATTTTTTAATAATATTTAATTTATTCAATATAATAATTAATTATTTTTTATTATTAAAATTACTTTTTTAATTATTTTATTGAAATGTGTTCTATTTTTCATTTTTCAACTACATTCACATTAAGATATTTTAATATTAAGAGTGTTTGCCGATAAAAAAAATATTAAAAGTGTTCATGGTGAGTCTTAGTTCGGTTTCTTATTAAAAAGTCATCTAAACTAAACATACAATAGTAAAATATAATTCACTTAGTTTGATTTTAATTTAATATAAACTTTGAACTAAATTAAACCAATGTTTCACCATTTGGTTTTGATTAAATTTTTTAATTTTTTTTCATTATAAACCTTTTCTTACAAAGAAAAATTGTCAAATAAATAGATGTATTATAATTTATTTTATAACTGTTGTTATTTTTACAGTTTCAAAATTTTCTCATATCTATAAATAAATTACTTAATCTTATAATTAAAAATTACAATACAATTTTATTATATTATACAATTTTTTTTATTAACATAAAATAAATGAGACATTTGAAAGTGTTTTAACTTTTATAAGCTCTTTTTAATAATAAAATATTATATTTTCTAAAATTAGAACTAATTCTCTTTTTTATATAGATAAAAAAATAAAAACAATAAGTAAAAAATAATTATAATAAAATAAGATAATAATATTGAAATTTTGTAACATAAATGAATAAAGAGATGATTGATTATTAATGTTTATTACATTTTCAAGACAGTTATAATTCAAAGACTTTTAGAATGATCATTATTAAGAGAGTTATAATTCAAAGACTTTCAAAATATCATTATTAAATATATTGAATGGATCAGTTATCTAAATTTATTGGTCAATGATCCCATTAAAATAAAGAGGGTTCCCAACAGTTTTTAGTAAAATTTAATATAAATAAAACAATAAATATTTAAAAGTTAATCTATTGTATTGTTCTACATTATTAATACCATGAGTTTCCGACCTTTAACTCATTTCAGTTTTCTAATGGTGAATTATGAAAGATGCCTAACTTTTTATACATTAAAATTTGGCTGCAAGACTTGAGAAATAAATTTTAAAATAATAAAGAATGAAAAGTTTATAAATAATAATAAATATTTATTTTTATTTTATTATCAATCTGTGCTACCCGGAGATAAGGTTATTTGTTTTTTTAAATTCAGAATCATTATTTGTGAACCTTTGTTGGAAAATAAAATTAACTTTTAATAATTATTGTGACTAGTATTTCAGTTGTTAAATAATGTAAGTTATTAGGTTTTTAGTTCATTTACTTCAAATAATTTGTAAATGCACAATATTTAAAGCAAATATATTGAAGTGTAACAGTTTTTGTAAGTCACACCAGTGTTATTTGATTTCTTCTCTTATATACAACAGTCTTTCAAAATTTTATACCAATGTCAAAATATTTTATACTCTATTTTTTATCTATCAAATTGCCATAGTGTAAATAATAAGTTTAATATTTGAATTTATTTTTTTATTTAACAAAATAAATAAATTCTTACCTGTAATTTTGATCGAATTTGAGCAGTTTATGAGTAGCTAGACTTATTTTGAAGATGTATTTTGAGAGATTGGATTTGTAATTTGGTTACAATAGAAAACAATAGTAGAAAATATAATTAATTATATGATTAAAATATAATTTATATATTAAAAAATTATTTATCTTAATTTTGATTCCATGGAATGAAAATTTATGGTGCTAAAAGGCATAATAGTGTTCTTATTATTTGGGGAATATTTTGAAGGCTTTTGTTGTGAAGAGAAGATAGAGAGGGCGGTTTGGTTAAAAGAAGTGGAAACGGCAAATGGATTCCTTAGATGACACCAGCTGTTGGGATTTTCTCGATTACTCTTTCATCGATCAAGCGCCCTCTGATTTCCTTTGGCCCAATCACAGGTTTCTTTCTTCTTTCTTTCATGATTGCATGTTTCTTCTTTTTGGGGTTCATTGTTGATCTTGATGGTATTAATGTTGTGATTTGGTGAGGATTAAGAGTACCCTTTTGATATGTTAATCTGAATCATTGATTAATTGTTCGTTCTATTGTTGTAGTAGCTCAAGTTCATTTTTTTAAACTTTTTTTAAAATGTTGATTTGGTGATGTATGATGAAAGATTATTGTTTTTTTTTGCGGAATTTGATGTTGCATGGTTGGATTCATATTTTCTGATGTACCCTGTTATGGAATTTGATTCGAATGCTTCATTAGCTCCCGGTGTTAGTTCTTGTTGTGTTATTATATGTTTTTGTTCTGTTAGTTAGAGGGAAAACAAAGGTCTTTCATTTTTGTGTTTTTTTTTTCTTATTGCCCAAATGTATGGTAATCAATAGGATTGGTTGTTCTTTCTGGGGTGGTTCAAGTTCATTTTTTTAATAAATTATTCGGAATTTTGTTGTTGCTTTTGTACTGGGAAATATAAGATACTGAAAAGTTAGTTTTTTGTTTGTATATAGAACTAGTGGTGTCTATTGATGCATCTTGTCTTTGTTTAATGTTGTGTGGCAAACTTGGTGTCTGTTGATTCATCTAGCCTAATTACATGGTAGGACAAGAGATGATGGTTGTTGTCTTTGCTTAATATTTTGTGTGGCAGATGGCTGATACGTTTTCTTTTTTCCTGTGTTTGCAAGTTTGAGCACTGAAATCGACATTCCAGATGATGCTGTTGCTTGTGAAGAGAACATCAAGAAAAGGTATCTTGTTTGTTGCTTTTGAAGTGATGTACTATCTGAGAATGTGATGCAATTACTGTTATGAAAAGTTGATGAAAATATTATTTTGTCTCTGTACACTCTCTTTTGGTTAGAATATCAGTAATTTCATTCGTTCACAAAAACAATGTGAATTTTGAATCATGCATGATTATAGTTCATGTATCTGATGTAGTCTCAGACACCCGTTATTTCTCAAACTTATGCCTAACAGATTGGTTGAGTTGCCTTTCTTTTTGTGTTTTCATAAGGGTAGTTATGCTGTCTTTTGAATCATGTTTTTTTGTGATCAATTTGTTGCAAATCATTTGTAGGGTGCGTACTGATTCGTGCTGTAAGGCGGGTTCAAAAGCATGCCGTGAGAAATTGCGAAGGGAGAGACTCAATGAAAGGCATGCATGTTTTTATATATTGAATTTATGGTTGATGTCACGTCAGAGTACTGGCTGAAATTTTAGCTTTTTCTGTAGCTGTTAATGTATACTATTTCCATTAATTTCTGGTTTCTTCACACATTTAGGTTGTGTTTCATCGTACACTGAATGTGTGAAATTTACACCTTTCATCCAATTCCAATATTGTTGTAACATTTCTTTGATAAATTTCTATTGTTATGGGAAAAGTGATCCTAGTTTCTAGATACTTAAGATAACCAGGTGTGTTAGGTACTGATGTAACAATAAACTCTTCATGCTTTGTATTGTGTTTTTCTGCTTCTTCTAATGATAAAAAGGAAGAATTTGGTTGTGATTTTTGCAGGTTCTGTGACCTGAGCTCTGTTTTGGAACCTGGGAGACCTTTGAGAACAGATAAACCATCTATACTTGATGATGCTATCAGAGTCTTGAGCCAACTTAAAACTGAAGCTGAGGAACTGAAAACAAAAAATGAAAAATTGTTAGAGGAAATAAAATGTTTAAAGGTCAGTATTGTTTCAGACATATACTGTTGTGAGTTGAATATTTCATTTTTCTTACTTTCTGCATTTTGGATTAGTTTTCTTTGAAATGTTAGGTTCTGTACTATACATACTTCACTCTTGGATTTACCTCTCTGATTATGTTCCTTAAGAAAAATTGGGAATCGTAATGTTCATGTAGTGGTTATTTTTTATCCTTAGAGCAAAAGTGGTAATTTTATGTTGTGTTGCTTTTGGATGCTTGTCCATTTTACTGTTTTGTCTTAGACTATTATTTTATTTTAAATTCAACTCTCTCATTAACATGGTTTATCAATTATTTCAACACAGTTTTTTGTAATGGCACGGCATCCTATGTTGATGGAATTATTTATTTCTGATTTAATTTTTTGTATTGTATTTGTTTGTTTCTTTTGTAGTTTGCATTCAGTTAGACCTTCTTCCTGTTATTTATGCCTCTTCTGTTGTTACTGCCTATCAATACTTGCATATTCTTCCATTTTTATGCATGACTAGCATGCTAATTCAAGTTTGAAAATAATAAATTAGGGACTGTGATACTTCTGCCTTTTAGTTATGTTTTATAATCTCTGATATTTAGATGTATTTTCATGTATAGATTCAAATTATTTTTTTGATTCATTGAAGAAAAACACCTTATGAGTTCAATAGTATCTGTTTCAAAATTCTGCCAGTAGTTTATTATAAATTTTATAAAGTCTGATGAATTATAAAGTGTGGACCCCTAAAATCAAGGATGATTAATAGGGGAATGATAATAGGTGATTGATTGGAGTTTGATTGAGGGTTGTTATATTGATATATGACTAATTGACTATGCATAATAGAAAACAAACGTGACTTAGAAATTTGTTCTTCAAGCTATTGCCTTTGTGTACACGAGTTCATACTTGAACAATTTTAGTCTGAAGTTACATGGCATTGTATAATCTATGTAGCTGACCTCATCTAGTGAGATTTGTTGCCGTATTGACATGTCAAGTGTGATACAGAGTTCATACTTAAGCAATTTTTCAGTTTTAGTTGCATGACATTGTGTGTGTGATCTGCTTAGCCGAGTCATCTAGTGAGACAAAACTTTGTTTTTGTTGTAGTAATGAAATGTCAGGTGTAGTACACAATTACATGATTCAACATTGCATTAGTGTTCAAGTCAAAGTTACACAATTTTTTTGTTTCTGCAGGCCGAGAAAAACGAACTTCGTGAAGAGAAACTTGTTCTGAAAGCAGATAAGGAGAGGATTGAGAAGCAGTTGAAATCCATGCCCATGGCACCAGCAGGGTTTATGGCACCCCCTGTAGCTGCTGCTGCTGCATATCAAGCAGGAGTGAACAAGATGGCTGTTTATCCAAATTATGGCTACATCCCAATGTGGCAATATCTTCCTCAATCTGCCAGAGATACATCCCAAGATCATGAGCTTAGGCCTCCTGCTGCATAGTGTTGCTTCTATTTGTGGCACTTTGGATCATTTCACAACATTCTCAAAGTTATTGACATGTAAATAGTGTCATTGCTTTGATTTTTTTTTCTTCTTTTTTACTTGGTATAATGTGCTCAAATAGGATTTCAAGTAAAACTATGATGGCAATGACATGAATACTATTGATGTCCACTGTAAATTGCCCAATTCTTTACTTCACACCAGCACTCAAAATTCCACATTTTTTGGTAACTATGTTATTGATATGGATGACTAATCTTCATTGACGAGGAAAAGAGTAAAAACCTAAGTGTGTTTTCTATGGGAACAATTCTTTTTCTTTTTCTTCTTTGAAAAAATAATATAGTTTCCATTACCATATAGAATATGAAATGTTGATGTGATTCCAATAAAAAGGCACTACTTGGACTTATAATTTATTTTGGCTTTTTTTTACATGCTTTAGGTGGTGCCTCAACTTTTTATACTATATTTTACAGTGATTATTCAATGGTTGGTTTAAAGTATTTACATGATATGATGCTGAATTTCCCTATACCACAATGCTTCATAATGTCAAAAGAAGAATAATGATTTAATCAGGATTTGGTGGTTATGAAAAGTGCACTTTCCATGTGAAAATTTTAGGATATCTTAATCAAAATTATATGTTATCTTTTTTATAATCATAGATAATGATAATAGATCTTTGTAAAAATATAACATAATCTTTATGCAATTTGTGTGAAAATTTAAAAAATAAATAATTATAACCACACCGTTTTATATAAATGGTTGATTTCTATTCATTTTAAAATCTTACATGTGTTTATCTTAAAATAAAGTGATTTTTGTATGCTTTTAGAGTCTTTTTGAATTCATAAAATTACTGTGAACACCAATGTAAAAAGGAGAGAAAGTGCAGAAATCAATACATTGAAAATTGAAAAATGAAAAATACAAAAAGAAAAAAGAAAATATGTTCCTAAACTTTTCCGCTACTTTGGGACAAAGAAATTTAACATAATCAATTATCCTAAATTAATTTAGTACGATGAATTATATAAACATAAATAATTAAATATTCATAAATATATTTCATTATACTATAATAAAAGAAACAATTAAAGTATAAATATTAAATAAATAATGAAGATAATATGAAAAGTGTATGAAATAAGTATCATCCATTAACATATTGTAAAGAGAAAACACTTTTTTCCTCATTTTTTTAAGAATTAGGTTCCAAATTCCAAGGGCACCCATCCCCCATCTAGTGACTTAAGTTCCCACTACCACAAATTAAGGTAACTTTAGGACCAAAAAGTCAACCATTGATTTTTAAATGGAATAATTAATTTTTTTTAGTTGATAACCAAATATTTCAATTCCCTATGTTCTTTATGGCTTATGCATTTGGTGTTGAGTCTCAAGAATTTCTTTTTAAGAATCTTTGAATGAGATATGTGCTTAGATTTTTTTCCACACAATTAAAGTCTTAATTTATAGTAATATTTATCTATTTATTTATAATAATATATCAATTTTGAAATGTGAAATTTGGAGTTGACAGATTTGTGTGAACATTTTCAAATCATTTTGGATTTATAATAATATATTCAATTTTTTTCAAAGATAAAAAATCTCAAAAACACTCATTTTTTCTTGCATTATGTTTCAAATTATTTTTTCTTGAAATTTTGTTTAACTTTATGTGTTAATCAGTATTTTTTACTTTAAAGAAAATAGTTTTTTAATTAAAAAATAAATTAAAGAAACTTGATAAATTTATTCGATATTTAGTTTCTTTAAGTCAATAAATTCTTTAAAAACCTACAACTAAAGATACTATAACAATAACACATTATTTGTTTGAGTCGAGTTCATTAAATTTGTAAATCACCACAAAACTTAAACTTAAAACCAATAAACATCGAATTTGATTTATTTGCTTTTAGTTGAATTTGATTAAACTAAAAACCTTATTTGAATTCTTGTTTGAATTGATCTAAACTAATAAACACTCCTAACTATGTTCACATTATAATGGTATATCCACAAAAATGAGAACCTTTTCAAGGATTAATTAAGGGTCTGTTTGAATACAAATTAGAAGTGATTTTTGAGAATTGAAAACAGAAAAGCTACTAAAAAGTTCTTCTAACTTTGTATTTAAACATGCTGTAAAATATCTAACCAACACTTGTCAAGATGAAGTGTGTGGAAGAACAGAACTTATTAAATGCAGTCCCTTGGTTGCTTTTGATATTCTTGTCCTATTGAAATTATAGTTTCATCATGGAAATTTATGCCAATTTCACACCAAATGTAAATATCTATTATGTGAATTATCAAGGTAAGTGTAAAACAATATAAAAAACATCTCAAGTAGCTGCATCTAAGTTCTGTGGTAAACACAGGTTTATATCTTTGCAAGGCAAAATCATATATACATTTTTCCTTCCCTTTACATTCTGAAGCTACCCCAGTTAAATTTCAGAGTACAGAACTAATGTGATTCATTCCTATCAACAGGTTGATTCAGTTGGATGAGAGAAACTTGTGGAAATTTTTCAAAAAAGAGCAACACTTTACTATCTGGCAGCTAGCAGCCAAAACATAACTAGAGATGAGATTGAAGTTGAAAACCAGCTTAGGAATGCTAGTGCCACAGAAATCTGGTACTTCTGGCACTCCTCTCCAAAGTGGCAGTGTCCCAGATCATGAAAGTACAAAACTGTTATGCCAGCTGAGGCAGAAGCTGCTGCTAGAGATAGTGTTGCTGTTACCTGTGGAGAATGGACAGTGGTCAAGAAGAAAACTTGTCAAATGATAAACATACATCATAACTATGCAAGTAAGTGTTGTTGTGTATAACCCATGTACATAGAGAGACACTGATACGACATAGATACGGAAATATGTATAATCTCTAAAATATAGATATAGAAACTCAAATTTATATATTATATTATTATGAATTATATAAATTGACAATACAGATTTATGTGCACAAGTATGTTTCAGTTTTTTTTTAATAGAAAGATGTCTTATGGCTGGTTCAAAAGGATTTGTTCCTTATTTTGATAATCATATTAAAAGTTTATACAATAAATTTGAGTTTTAGAAAATTAATGTATTTTTTCTTTTTAAAATTGTGTTAGAAGCGTGCTAGAATTTTCAGAAATCCAACAAATATATTTTGAATTGGACACTTCACCGATACGTGTCCTACGAGTGTCTATGTCCGATACATGTGTCAGACACGGACACATTATTTAAGAGGCGTGTCCGAGCCTCATAGTATATAAGAAACTAATCATATGTTAGGATCACTGTTCTAAAAGTACTTTTTTTTAGCGATGAATGAATGTACTTATGAAAAAATATTCTTTGTATCTTCTATTCTGAACTTACTTTTGAAAGAGATAGAAAGATCATCCAAACATGCACTAGTTAGGAAGTTTGTAAGAGTAAAGGTTTACTAAGAAACTAACCCAATCTCCAACTACAAAGAGGCTGACTAGTACTGGGTTGAGTAGGGTCTGATTTCTCACCAAAGAAAACAAATCCATTAAAGCTAGCAAAAAACTCCAAATGATTTGTAAACCCATTGAAGCTATCAAGTAACTGCACAATTACCAGTGAAACACTCAGCATTCAAGTTATGCTATATCCAACACCCATGCATTGCTATTGAAGTATTCATGAACAATGCAAGGTTAATTTCTTGATCACCACTTCATCAGAAGCAAAAAAATTCATGAGACATGTTTCATTTGGTGTCTAGGAAAAGCAATAACATAAAATTGAACAGAAAACAATATAATTAGTATGAGGTTTATCACATAAAAAGAGCTTTAAATGATAGGTTCATGGTTATAATGCATTAAAGAAGTGAATCATTATCAGAAAGTAAAATCCATGCCTCTTTATTGGAACAGGGCAAAATAGAAGAGAGGGGAGTATCATCAGAACACATTCATAACAGATCAGTTAATGCAAATCAAGATACCAACCAACCAATCAATCTCCTGCAACAAAATCACTTACTGAACCTAATTAGTCACTATGGTAAGGCCTTTTTTCCTCAGAAGGTAAATCAATTTATACATCTTCAGTGCTTCAAAGTCATTTGGAATTGAATAGTTCAAATACCAAGTAGGTTGCATCCTCACCATATGAAAAAGAAAGAGCAATCTCATGAAGCCACTCATTGCAATTTACTCAATAAAAGGTGAAAAAAATCAATGAGTATTCACACATTCATAGATCATAACTGTTGGATGAAGATCGGATGATTCACATCTCATATATGAGTCACTCAATCTTTATCCAATGGTTCAAATTGGTTGAATACATTGACATCCATACATATTCAGCAATGAAGATGAATCAATCAGAAAACAATCTACTGACATATGACATGATTAATAATGTCTTTTGAGAGCAAAACACTAATGAAATCTCTGTCATCCAGACAAATTCAGCCATGAAGATGAATCAAGCATAAAAAATAGACAAGCATGTAATATGAGTAATGTCTATTGAGAAAGAACACAACACTCATTCATGAAACTCACACCAAACTGAAATAGGATGGAGTTTCACAAAAGAAAAACAAAATCTTGGCTTGAATGAGAGGAGAAGGGGATTGACTGATTACCAAAAGGCAGTCAAATTAAAGAAACTGGTTGTGGTGGCCATGGAAGCAATTGAACCAGCAGCAAAAGTGAACTGTGTCATCCTAAGAACAAGCCCAAGAACAGAGCCAGGGCCCCCCCATAAATCGTGCATCTTTCTCCACCAAATCGAATCAATGATCAGACCCCCAATGCCTAACAATGAACACCCATTTTCAGATTTCAGTCCAAAGGACAGAACAAATCATCAATGAATCCAAAGGTGAGACTTTCAACATCCACTTCACACCCCCATCACACACCACACAAAGTCACAAACAAACAGAAAGATACGACACAGAAATAGAGACCCAAATGGAAGAAGAAGACAAATCAGAGATTCCAAGTTGAAATTTGAATCTGGCTGAACACAGCCCAACAAACTTGACAGAAGAAAGGAACAACACAAACTGAAGAGATAATGGAGCAGAGAGAGAGACCATGAACAATTAATGTTATCAATTCATTATAAATTCACTTTATTTATTCTAAAAGTTTTTAAAGTATCAACTACCATGATAACCATATGAAAGATCATTTTATCAGTTAAAGAATTTATACACTAAAAAATTATTAAATAGAAAATTTTATCAACTAAATACAATATACATTATTAGAAAATTATTAAATAAAAATTAATTTTAAATATTCAAAAAAATTAGTTATAAAATAAACTAAATTAAATATTATTTTAGAAACTAAAAAAATGTTAATTTTTAAATTAATTTCTATTGATAAATAATTTTTAAGTTGAATTTATTAGTTAGGAAGATTTTAACTACCAATTATTTAACTTTTAAATTTAATAATAAAATATTTAGTAATTAATTAAATATTAATTTAAAAACTATTTATAATAATACAAATTAATTTAAAAATATTCACTTAAAAACTATTTATCAATATTTTGATGATTCCATAGGAAAATTTATAGAAAATGATTTCTGACAACTTAGGAAAAGTATTTTAGTATTGTATATTGATAAAGGCTATACTAGTAAATGATTCACTTAACATTTCGGGACACACATGAATGAGTTAATTTGGATAAAGTTTTCACCAAACATTGATAATGATAATGAAAATAAAATAAATTAATTAAATTTCATTACGAGAAAATCATCACATTACAATTAATTTTAGAGACCAAAATAATTAATTATTATTAAACTAAATTATCTACTATTTTATAAATTAAAAAATTTATTAATATCTGAAATAGTTTTTATTATTAAAAAAATTTATAAAAGAGTTTTAAATTGATATCTAACCATTAGTCGTTAACAAGATTTTTAGTTACTAATATTTTAAATTTTACATTAATTTTTTAATTTCTCATTTCAGATAATCTGCTATTCAATAATATTGGGAATTAGTCATTTTGGTGAAGGATCACACCTAACTAATAAGCTAAAAAAAATTTAAAATAAAGATTTAAAATTGTTTTGCTACAAATTATTAAGCCAAATATATCTTCCTTTTTGAATCCACAGATATCATAAATAAAATCGTGTTAAACTTCAAATTCTAAAATTGATAATATATTGGATTGTTGTGATTAATCTTAATTACTCTTTAAAAATATATTCACATCCATCTCCAACACTACTTTGGATATATAATATGTCTTAATGGCCAAAGATAATTTAGATGATTTATGGTAATTAGTTAATTAGGAATGTTTGGCCATTAAGGTAATTTGTTTATGGTAATTATTTAATTAGGAATGTTTGGCCATTAAGGTAATTTAACAACAATTAATTAATGTAAATCTCTCAACTAAATAGGAATTCCTTTTTGTAATATGTGCTTTTATTAAGTTAACTAATTTTTATTATTTTCAACATGGTAATGTATACATTATATTTTAAACATTTAATCGTTTAATAAATTTTCCAAGCAAAGCCTTTTTTAAAATTTAATTAATTTTCAAATAATTATTAAAAACCAACTTTCAAGGTATCTTTTTCAAAATAAAAAAAAAAATATGTGTTACATTTTATTGTTTATAGAATTAAAAGACTTCATAATTATAATTAATGTATTCTTTTAACATTAAATTATTTGTACCTGATGAATTAAGGCCCTTGAATAGTCTTAAAAAGTTGTATTTGTATTTAATTCTTCATAGAAAATGTGTAACTCAACGTATTGTGATTTTTTAAATGCATAATAATTAAAATATTATACTATAACATATTTTCACTTATGATTTATTGTAGTTGTAGTATAACGTTATTGTAGTGAATATCATAATACTAATAAAAAAAAGTACACATATATTTTATTCCTATATCCGATTAGGGTTGGAAATATAAAACTAAATTGAACTTTTATGAAGTAATTGAATTTTTTTTAAAAATAATTGAATTTTTTTTAAAAATAATTGAAATTTTTAAAAAAGTAGTTGATTTTTTTTGTAAGAACAATTGAATTATTTGTAGGTTTGGTAATTAAAAATTAAACTATAACCATAAGGATGCTAATAAATTGAACCAAATCTTAGTTTATTTTAAACCAAATAAAATACAAATTTTTGTGATGTTTCTTGCTATGTTTGTCACTCATTCTTCGCTGTTGTTATATAACTGATCGTTATTCATTTTTATTCTTTTCTCTAAATTCCCAAATGGGTATAATAGTGGTTTGTAGTTTTATTCAAAAACCCTAAACTCTAAATTAATTAAAGTGAGGTTTTCACCAATGTCTTTTTATTTATCTTCATTATTTTTATATATAAACATAACAATTTAGGTGTTTATATTTGTTTTCCTCATGATCAATATATAATAATATAATATAATAATATTCATTGATCAATTTTTCTTTAGATTATTTTCATACATTATAAATCTATAATGAATCTAAGCATAAATAAAAGCAAACTAAAGATGAACAAATAAAAATCTTCCGAAATACTTACATCTAATTCAAACAAAAAAAATATCTACTAATAGTTAAGAGAATTAAGAATAAATGTAAGTTCATTATATCGATAAATGTTCTTGTGTAATTTTTTCAACTTTTTATTACTTGTATCTTAATATAAATTATTTAAATAATTAATGAAATAATGATATTTTTTGCCACAACCAGCTATATGTTTAATATTTTGAGAATGTCATATTGTACCAACATATGAGTTTAAATATTTGATCATAAACAATTCAAATCAACATATTATACATCATTGCACCCAACAATAAAAAATACTAATACTTATACACAAAACATGTGTTACAAGCATTAAGCATATGATTGTGAATAGAACAATTTCGTTAAGTAGAAATTGAAACAATTAATTGTGAAGTTTAATTTATTTATATATTATGATTTATACCCAGTAAAAATATATGGTGTATTGTACTATAAAAGGACACAAAGTATTTTATAAGGTTAGTTAAATCAAGTTGAAAAAAATAGTTACATATATTAAAATAGACTCTAAGACATTATGTTTAGTCAAATAAGTTTATGCCAACGTAGAGTTTGACCTACTTTAAAAAAAATAAAAATTAATATATTTTCTTATATATATATATATATATATATATATATATATATATATGTGTGTACCGGTATGGGCGAGGCCGAAACCTAGTCAACCTGACCGAAGACTGGTCAACTTGAGCGAGATCAAGAGAGAGCCGGCCGAAACCTGAGAGACTTGACCGAACAACGAGGCCGACGACCCACCTGACCGAGACAACCAAGACCAGGGAAATCTGGCTGATGGCCGACTCATACCTGAGGATCTGGCCGACGGCCAACCCTGATTACCATTAACGCTCAAACCAAGGTCAGCGAAGTTAATCCATCACTAAGAATTAGGTAATGCAACCCTAAGCGGTATCCACCTCGATAAACGGGCCCAACAAGGTAGGCCAATTATAATAATATAAATAACACGCATCCCAATAATAATTACCATTTACTGTTCACCTACCTGAGAGCTGACCACCCGCTTTCCTGACTTGAGCGTCGAAGTGCCTTCGCAGGTACCCCCACCATCCGGTGTTCACCCAAGACCGAGTGCCGAAGGAGAAGCAGAAGGGCGAGAGGAATCCTAGCTCATCACCCAGTAACCTGACCGACCGAAGGAAGAAGAATAAGACTTCAACAATTCTCTAGGTCCCATCTCCCTAGTAGGAACAAAATATATAAATATATATATTTATAATTATTTTTAAAATTTAATTTTTCTTATGGGTGAAGTAAGGGTGACATAAAATTTCCACTTAATTGTTGGGTGAGGCCATCCATCTTGGAGGCTCTACTTAATTAATATATTTATTTCTTTATGACCTTTTTTTATTAAATTTCATACTTTATTTCAATTCATCTTTTAAATATATAAAATTCGCATATAAAAAAACATTTTTTTATTGCGGAAAGAAAACTACATATATAAATGTTATACTATATTTAAATTATTACAATTAAAAAACTTGTACAAGTGATTATATTGAGTCTTTTTGTTTAATTTTTTTTAGAGAAACTTGATTTTTCAGTAAATAATCACTTATTTAATTGATTAGACTTGACTACTACTCTTTATGTTGACTTTTTTTTTTATGTGCAATTATGTTTGATTTATTATGAATGGGATCCTACCTAAAGAGATCTAATCGAAGGCAATTTGCTAGTGGTGGTAGGTGAAACATTTAAGTGTAAATGAATAAATTTTTTAATCCTTATTATATTATAAGGCATATAAGAAATTATTGATCATATTTTTTTTTTAAATTTGTGTCTTTCTTTACTCCATTAAATACTATAACTATTTATATTTTGTATTAATGAATAGTGAGATTTAAAAAAAAAGTAGTAATAAAGATTAATTTGATATATTTATAATATTTAAATTAATTAACTAATTAATTAATTTTATTAGTTTGCATAATTATGTTAAAAGTATATTACATTAAAGATAAATGAGAGTGAATTAAAGTGAAAGCAACAAAGTAAATGTTTTTATACTTATATATCTTTAACATAATTAATTAACATTGCTTGCTTAACACTTTCAATTTCCTTTAAATTATTCAAATCTTACACATATTGTAATAATAATAATAATAATAATAATAATAGTAATAATAATAATAATAATAATAATAATAATAATATTTAGTTTAACAAAATTGACCAACTTTCTCTCTCTCTCTCTCAAATATTATATTTCATTTTCGTGTTCCTTGTTTCATTCTCTTTCTCTTTCTCTTTCTCTATAGTGTTCCCCATTATTCTCTCTCTGAGCTTCACTCTCTTCACCTCTGCAAAAGGGAGAAAAAAATGGGGTTTTCCTCCTTTCTGGGTCGCGTTCTCTTTGCCTCCCTCTTCATCCTCTCCGCATGGCAGTTGTAAGTCACATTTTTTCACAGATCTATCGGATTTGTTTAAAGGAATTCACTTTCCACTTTGTTTTCGGTTTTTGGATGTTGGTTTTTGTTATTTCCACTTTGTTTTCGATTTTGGGATGTGGGTTTCTGTTTTCTCGCCTTGGTTTCGAGTACTGAATGTAAAGGGTGGCTTTTTAGGATTTTAGAGACGCATTTTGAGTCTTTTTTATGGAAGCCGTACATTGATTCGTGATTGGATTTTGCTTTCAATTTTAATGTGAATTAATAGATGGAGTTGATGATTTGCCGCAATGTAGGTGCCATTGTTGTTGATTGTTAATTGTCTTTTGAGCAAGGGTTTATAAAACGGGTTGTGACCAATTTTGGCGCAAGGTTATAATGTTTTTGGAGTCTCTGTGACTGCAATTGTGACTGCATCAGCAGTATTTGTCACCAGTATCAAAGATCGTGTTAAGACGTTGCTTTTGAGTATGGTATCATGTTGAATTTTCAGTGGTTTTTGAATATCAGTGAGAATCAATGTCCTGTAAATTCCTGTGTTGCTTAGTTTTCAGGTTGTTTGTGTTTTTAATTTACCAGGTTTGATTCATTGAGGATTTTAATGTTTGCATTAAGTAGTCAGACTTTGATGATATCATGTATTGTATAGAGCCTAAGCTTATAGATCTAATTGTGGAGCCAGTTTTATGTGTCAAGAAACTTCAGGTTTAGGTTATAAATGAATCTAGTTATGAAATACAAGATAAATCTCATTGTTTCCTTTACTGGCCAAAACCCCATTAATGAAAAACAAGATAAATCTTATTGTTTCAGATTTAATTGAAATATACTTTGATTTGATTTGGTTTTTCAACTTCCATGGAGGTGCATCACTGGGTTATGATATGTTAAAATGTTTTACCTATGTTGTATACCTTGTTTGAAAAAAATTAGCAGAGAAAATGTTGGGTACCTTAAGATATTTTGGTTTGCTAATTGACTGCTTTGTGTGACAGAATTTCTTATATTGCAAGATTTAGTTCTTTTGTGTTGACATAACGTTTCTATTGCAAGGTTTAATGAATTTGATGCCAATGGTGGACCCATTTCGAAGGAGTTGATTCCCAAGCTCACTGTTGTGAAGAAAAATTTGTCCTCCAAATTGGGGGTGGCACTACCAGATATTGATGTAAGGCCATGTTTTTATCTTACATCCTTTTTAGCTGAATAGATTCATTATTTGGTACCCTTTCTGACTGAAATGCTAAATACAGACCCGGCAATTCATTGCTACTATCATATTTCTCAAGGGGGTTGGTGGGATTTTGTTTGTGTTTGGCAGCACATTTGGATCTTTTCTACTGGTAAGGGCGTTGTTGTAGTGTACTTTTAAAGCTCTTGTCATTGTTGTGCTTCAAATGAACTATAAATCCAGAGCTTCTGCATCTAATGCTTTTGTTGCTGTTATTTTTGTTATAGCTTTTACATTTGGCGCTTACTACTCCACTTCTGTACGATTTCTACAACTATAGAGCTGGCAAGCCCAAGTATAATCAGCTGCTGAATGAATTCATGCTGGTTGGTCTAAAACTTCTTTAACTTGATGTTTTCATTTGTGTGAGAACTTGATGTATACTTTTTGATGGCAGAACACGGCACTTTTTGGGGCATTGCTATTCTTTATTGGAATGAAGAACTCAATTCCCAGGAGTCAGCCGAGGAAGAAGACCCCTAAAGCTAAGACAGTTTAGAAAAATAGAGCAAAAGAAGTATTAGTTTGCCAGAATGCTTAGTTTCTGCATTCAGTATTTGATCTTCAGCTGAGTTTGGAATAGTTACTTAGACTTTATTAAGATTACTTTGTTTATTTGTCAGCTGGACCGTATTTTGATTATTGGCATGCTTCCCCTTTTACTTGCAATTCTATTCTGCTTGGCACAAAGAAATTAAAGCTAAGATATGGTCAAACTTGATGATCAATACTTCATGAGTATGTGGATTTCCTTGTTGGAAGCAGACTGAAAAATCTTACTAATACCACTTCATATTATTTGGTTGTCGTGCAGTTCAGTATAAAATTGAACAAATAAATACTGTGGAGAAAATTGATTTTGGACTTCTGGGGTAAAATTTGCTTCTGTTTTGCCTTTGATGTAAAATTTAGTATGAGAATTCAATAGCAGAGTTTTATCATAACTGAATCTAGATGTTTATACATGAGAAACAAACTGAATCCAATCCCCATGGAAGTGTTGTTGGATCATAACCTAAGTAGTATTGATATTGAAATGATACGGACACGGAGATAAGTATAATCTTTATCTTTAAAATGTAAAATACGAAGATATAAATCTATATATTATATAATTATGAATTATATAAATTGTTAATAAAGATTCATGTGCACAAGTATGTTTCAGTTTTTTTGTTGTAGAAATATGTTTTTTATGAATGGTTCAAAATAATTTGTTCCTTATATTTATAATCATAATAAATATTTATACGATAAGTTTAAATGTATGTATTTTTTAAAAATTGTATTAGAATTGTGTTAGAATTGTCAGAAATTCAAAAAATATTTTTTGAATTAGACACTTTATTAATGCGTGTCTTACGAATTCGATACATACGTGTGTTTGACATGGACATATTATTTAAGAGGAGTATATTATTTAAGATGAGTGTCTGAGTCTCGTTTATTATAAGATAAGGAGTCATTTTGATGGAGACAAGTGGTAGTGTTAACATAGATGCCATGCCATCTACCCATAAATTCTTTCAGTTCCATTTATGGAACCACCAAAAAAATTTGCCTCTTGAAGCAACCTACCTATCGAGATTGTTCCTCTTTCCTTTTCATTTATGGGTAGTGTAAACAGATGCACTTTCACAGATGTGTATTCATATTTTAATTATACAAAAGTAATTCATTATAAATAGAAAATTAATATAATTATAAAAGTATATATAACTTTTTAAAAATATATTAAAAAAAATATACTACAAATTTCCTCTACAAAGTCATACAAACATTAAGTATGATACAACGGATTTACCCAATGGAGTCAACTTTTTCCAGAAGAAATTATCATATGGAATAGATTTATTTTAGTATTGAAAAATCTCTACTTGATAGATGATCAAGTTCTATAAAAAAAATATATATATAAATGTGTCACAAAATCATAAACATATGATTTCAGACCCTCATGTAGTACTCAGTCTAATTGACATAAATTAGCAATTGTTACTGAGAATCTATTGAGGCACAATATTTTATTGTTCACATGGTTTCCCTGTGAGATGCCAAAATTTGAATTAGGTACAATTATTGGTCACAAGATTCCCCTACCCTCATGTGTGTAAACATGAAACAGGCCTTAATCAAAATGCAAGGATGGAAAGTGGGGATGCCAAAACAGAAGTGGTCCTTCTGGGGAGTGCTTATGCACAAAAATAAATATGTATAATTTTTTAAAAAATATATATAATTTTTACAATATAAAATATGGGATATAATATATTTTAATATTTTTTTAAGCAGTCAGAAATAAGCAAAATTGTAAAAAATCTAACGGTATTACAACTAATATTTTTTTGAATTAAACTCTTAAATTAGTAATATATGTGAGTATCATTGCTATTTTTGAATTAGACACTTTATTAACATATATATATCCTATACAATTTCCACATATTCACCCACATTTTGAGCTAAATTATCATTTATTCACATAACAAGACATCAAATTGTTCATGTACCCTTTCTTTTGCAATCTCATACTTTCTCTTGTTGTTTATACAATTCATTACAAAATAAATTCATGATTTTTTTTTCAAATCTTGGAAACAATGGATTTAGGTGCTAAACCCAAAACTTCAGTCACTTCAGGGAACAAACTCTTTCTGATTTCCACGTAAGCCTCCCCAACCCACTTCCTTCGTGCCAACTCCTCCCCCAGGCGCATCGCAGCCTCCACAGTACCCTCCGCGCTATCGTGCGCCGAGCGCACAACCCCCATCTCCACCGCCTCTTCCGCCCTCACCTTCTTCCCCGCCAGCACTACGTCACGCGTCGCCGCGACCTTCTCTCTCACTACGGCTGCGAAGTAGTCAGGTAGCGTGATGCCGAGGTCCATCTCTGGCATGTAGAGGACGCCGCGGTCGCCGCGCATGAGGACATGGTCGTGTGCGAGAGCGAAAACGGCGCCTGCGGCGGCGGCGTGGCCGGAGACAGCGGCGACGGTGGGGATGGGAAGGGAGAAAAGTGCGGCGAGGACGGGGCGGAGGGAGTCGGACATAGCGCGGAGGCGGATGCGGGCAGCGTGGGGGTCGGCAGCGGCACGCGCCCAGCGGAAGTCGAAACCATTGCAGAAGAATCTGCCTTGCGCGGTGGTGACGAGGGCGGAGGCGGCGGTGGCTTGGGAGTTGATTTGGTTGAGGGCGGTGAGGAGGGATGAGAGAAGTGTGGGGTTGAGACGGTGTTGTTCGTCGTTTTCGCTGGTTAGGGTTAGAACGAACACTGATCCTCTCTTCTCCAACGTGCACATCGTGCTAACTCAATCTGTATGTGAGAAAGATAGAGACTTTTAAAAGACACAAATATATGACACGAATGTATAGAAAAGAGTCTTGAGACCTAAGTGACACATATTTAAGTAACACATATTTAAATAGAGACGTGACACAATGATGTAATAAAGTTAGATTATATGAATGAGAAACGCGAAATTTAAAATAGAGTAAACATTTATTCCATCAGTTACTCAAAATAATATATATTATATCGTCATATAATCCATGTAATATATGGTTCATATTAGAAAAAAATGATTTTTTTTTAAAAAAATGGATGGGTTATAAATGTTACATAGGTTTTTTTTTTATCAGCATAAACGTCACATAGATAATACTTACAGACATACATGTAACTAGTTTTGTGTGTGCTAGTATATATGGAGAAAACTACATCGGTTAAGTCATCTAACCGATGTAATATATGATTTTTATACTGGTTAAACCATCTAACCGATGTAATATATGGTTTTTACATCGGTTAAACCATTTAATCGATGTAATATATGGTTTTTATTAAAAAAATGATTTTTTTTCATGAAAAGTAGGTGACCATAAACGTCACATAGGTAATCTTACAAACACACGAATAACCAGTTTTGTGTGTGTCAGTATATGTGGAGAAACTTACATAGGTTAAGTCATTTAACAAATGTAATATATGATTTTTACATCGGTTAAGACATCTAACCGATGTAATATATGATTTTTATTAAAAAAATGATTTTTTTTCATGAAGAGTGCGTAACCATAAATGTCCTACATGTAATCACTTACAGCGGGTAACCAACTTTGTGTGTGTCAGTATATGTGGAGTAACCTATGGCTGGGTAGTTATGGTAGAGTTATTTCACCGGTCAAGTCATCTAACTGATGTAATATACTTTAGTTATTAAAAAAAATGATTTTTTTTTTCATGAAGAGTGGGTGACCATAAACTTCACACAAGTAACCACTTACACACACGGGTAACCAGTTTTGTATGTGCTACAGGTCATATGTTATAATATATAGTCAGTGTCACATTCTCACCAAATGTCATGTCTGCAGCGTTAATCAATGTCACACAAACGATGTCAAGTCTGTGTTAGTTGTGTCAGTGATAAATGGTGTTAATAAAACATTATTCTATAAAAAATACATATAAAATGCAAGATATTGGTACACAAATTTATATTTATATATTATATAATTTAAATTAATAATAAAGAACTATATATATAAATATGTTTCAATTTTTTTTAAAAAATAATTTTTATGACTAGTTTAAAATAATTTATTTCTTATTTTTATAATCATAATAAAATTTATATAATAAATTTAAGTTTTCTAAAAACTAATGTTTTTTTTTTAAATTATGTTAAAATCGTGCTAAAATTATCAAAAAGTCAATAAATATTTTTTGAATTGGATAATTTAACGAATATATTATACGAGTGTCGGATTCTAGACAAAAACACACAATATAAGAGATATGTCAAAGCCTTATAATATTAAAGTGATAAGAAAAATTAAAATTAAATTCACTTAAAATTTAAAATAAGTAATATTGAGGAATGATTTCTTTATTTTTTTTTTCCAATTTTTTACTCTAGTAATGGCAAATATTTATTTGTAATTAATTTTTAATTAAACCCTTATCGTATTTACAGCAACATTTCATTCCCTGACTTGCTTTTTCTACGTCGTGTGTAAACGGTTCACAATTCATCTTATTTTTAAAATAATTTAAACTTCTATCAACATATAAACTATTTTAAATTTATAAATCAATTTATTTTTGTAGAGACTAATAAATTAATATATTTGGATCATTTATAAACCCTTACAACGTAAACATAAAATAAAAATATTTAGTTATTAGAGAATCTCTTCTTCTTATTTTCTTCTTTCAGAGATATTTTTGCGAAATTTCAGTCTTACATCAATACTTAAATATATTAATTGATTTAGTTTTAAATTAACTTCTATTTCTATTATAATGAAGATGAAAATAAGTCAATTAATTTAGCATAGAGAGTAATTAACTTTTAATTAACACATAAACCTAATACTTAAACGCTCCTAGGAAGATTAACCGTGGCAAAAACAAAATTAACAGCGCGAAAGTGTAAAACAATTTTGGCGCCAGTGAAAAGCCCGCGCTTACTTCAACCTGATAAACAGAACCCTCTCTGACACTTCCACCACTCTCGTTGTTTTCTCTTCACTTCATTTTTTCGTTTTTTTCTCTCTTTCTTTTTCTTCGTATTTAGCAACGTTTTTGTTTCCATGGAGGAAGAAGAACCTTCCATAACATCGCCACTTCCAGGAACGTTACACAAGTTCCTCTCCCGCAGTGCCAAGCCTGTCTTCGCCCCGACGCCTCTCGCAGTGGTCCGCTCCACCACCAGCAACGGCGGCGCGCGCGTTCTTGCCGCGCCGCAAAACCCTAGCGAGAACGATCCTCTCCAGGAAGAAGGACAGGGCGAAACCGGCTTCGATGTTTCTTATTTCACCGCGCTGAAGAAAAAGCAAAAACAACAACGAAACAGGCTTTGGCTCGAGAGGTTTCTCAAGGCCACGGACACAATGTTCGAGGCCAAAGGAGAGTCTCTGAAATCGAAGGCGCCAATGGAAGAAAGACTAGAAGAAGAGGAGGAAGGCGAAGAGGTTGAATCAACTCCACCGGTTCAACCGGTGCCGAGAGCGTCGGAACCGGTTCGACCTGTGCAGAAAATAACGGTTACTGAGGACGTGGAGGAGGTGAAGGTGAAGACTGTGGAGAAGAGGAATATTCCTAATCTGGAGGACGGGGAGTTTCCGGAGGAGGCTGGATGGTTCTTGCTTGGGAGGAAGGTTGAGGTTGCGGTTTCGACGGCCAGAGGAGTGAACAGGTTGGTGGACAATGAAATCATTCATTTCAACTTTCCTCTTCCGACTTACTCGAGGAAGTCTCAGTTGATCGTTCGAGTTTCAACCAAGCGTTCTGGAGAGGTAGTTGGTAGTTGTTAACATTGATTGTTCTTGAGATTGTTTATGACTAAGTGTTTTTGAGATGTTTGTAATTATACATGTCTTTATACGTGTGTATTTATATACATGCACACGTGGTGTGTAAATGCGCATGCATGTATGCGTATTTTTATAAATATATGTGTATGTGTAAATATAAGTGTATGGGTGTATGAGTGCTCCAGTGCTAACAGTTAGTCTCTTTAATATAACTAATCAATGTTTAAATATCAACACTTAGTGTTAAGAGTGATCGATGGTGTTACATGATGGGTACATAATATGTATGTATACATGTTGTGTACTATATATGTAAATATAGTGGCAATGTGTGTGAATGTACTTAGGTTATGAACTTTAAGTCTATTGAAAAGGAGTACTTATAATGTGAGGAATTAATGTTTGAATATTTGCTCGATAAGGTGTCTGTTGATTGTTTCTTATTGAATATACCTGTGGAAGACAGCAAATAATGTTTGTTTAGTGAATTTGAGTTTATAAGTGAATATGTAATGGATATGCTGGATGATGCTTTATGTGGCTTCAGGTTGGGAGGATGCCAATGGAATGGGCAAAGGTTGTGATTCCGCTTATGCTCTCTGGAAATGTCAAGGTTCGAGGCCGATGCATTGCTGCTCCAGATAAACTGGAGATGATGCAAGAGATTATGTTGTTAGTAAGGTATAATCTTTAAAGCTGTCTGTTTATACAGATAATGTCAATGAATTTTTTTGTGTTTTTTATTTGGATTTGTAAGTTAAATTGTATTGTTTCTGTTGGGAGTTAAATTGTTGAGTTTTTCTTGCAGCTTTTATATTCACAACTCTGTATTTGCCGACCATGTTGACACCTCTTGGAGGCTAGAGGCTTGTGGTAAAATTGATGATACTATATACCCACTTCTTGCATTACTAAAAATGCTAGAGATCAAGCCATCTCAAAAGGTAATCTTCTCTCCTATTCTCTCTAATTTTTGTTGTTTTTTAATTATGCGTCTGTAATCGGTGATTGCTACATTTAACTAGGCTGAATTCACGCCAGAAGATATAGATTCTCGAAAACGGTTGCTCTATCCGAGTGTACGTGCTACTATTTTCCTTTCTTTTCTTTTTAAACGTATTACAGCTTGCGTGATGTTGTCTAGGATAGTGTATTCAATGTCGTGAATGTAAGCAATCTCTTTGTGCAAAGATGGCTAATTACGCTGTTGATGGTAACAGGCTGAGTCAGATGAAGCTGCAGGATTGCCTTTGATCAAGCGAAGAAAGGGTGGTGAGCCTATTCCAGAGCAAACTCATGACGAACAAGCACTTTCAGAGTCAGCTTTGAACAAAATTATTGGAGCTGCAGAATTCTATGACTTAAAGGTAAGGAGCTTTGAAGTGTTTTAACTTCAAATGTTTGTATTTAAACTTATCTGTACCGTTAGTTGTAATAAATTATTTTGCCTCTTGCATGTCTTTAGGAGAAGGAAGCCCCAAAGGCACTTATGTGTAATTTAAAGCCTTACCAGAAGCAAGCCTTGTATTGGATGGGTGAAATCGAGAAGGGAATGGATGTTGAGAGTGCAGGAAGAAATCTGCATCCCTGCTGGTCAGCCTACACTATATGCAAAGGGTAAAGTACTAATAGAAAATGATTATTTATAATTAAGGTTTTCTACACAATATTGTTATGCCACCTAACTTTACTTGCCTTCTAGCAGAAGGACTATTTATGTCAACATATTTACCGGCGAAGCTTCAAAGAAATTTCCCAAATCAACTGAGATGGCAAGAGGAGGAGTGAGTTTCTTTGAGGCCATAAATTTTCTGAAGATTAGATCATTTTACCTGCTTACAAAATTGGTTTTATTTATGTTTTCATCTTCGGATTTAGATTCTAGCGGATGCAATGGGACTTGGAAAGACCGTTATGACAATTGCTCTGATACTCAGTAATCCAGGCAAAGGCAACTCAGAAAACAAGGATGCGGTGAATGGATATGATGATCTTATCGCAAATAAAAGAAATATGAGTAAAGTCGAGGGTGGCACTCTTATTGTTTGTCCCATGGCTTTGTTAGGTCAATGGAAGGTGAGTAGTCATCGTACAAAATTAAAAAAAAAAATATACCTTTTCTTTTGATGACATAATGTAGTTGACAAGTATTTAAAATCTGCAGGATGAGCTTGAAACGCATTCAAAGCCCGGTAGTGTATCCATATTTGTTCATTATGGTGGCGGAAGAACCGATGATCCCTTGTTCATCGCAGGTCATGATGTTGTCTTAACAACTTATGGGGTTCTATCAGCTGATTACAAAAATGTAAGGAAACATTCCTTTATATTCTATCATTATGTAGTGAACCTTCTTCATATATAATTTTCTTTGGTTTTTGAAACCAGAATGGAGACAATAGCATCTACCACAAGGTCCAGTGGTACAGGGTGGTGCTGGACGAAGCTCATAATATAAAAGCCCATAGAAGTCAGGTTTCCCAGGCTGTTTTTACTCTCTCATCACGCAGCCGCTGGTGTCTAACTGGAACGCCGCTTCAGGTTTGTGATTTTAATGTTCAGGCCAACATTTTTTGTAATCACATTATAATTGAAAGGTTAAAAGAACACTAGATGATGATGTTTACTTCACCTGTAACTTGGTGCTTTATTATTAGATTACGGGTCTTGTTTATTCAGAAGAACTCACCTTTTGTGAAATGTGATATCCATTGCAGAATAGCTTGGAAGACCTATACAGTCTCTTGTGTTTCTTGCGTGTTGAACCTTGGTGCAACTGGGCATGGTACGATAAGAATGTGATGCTAACTTAAAATATTTTATTCAGAGAGTTAATGTTTATTTTGGTGTTGGAAACATTTGTACAGGTGGCAGAAGTTGATTCAAAGACCTTATGAGAATGGTGATCCAAGATCCCTGAAGTTGGTCAAAGCCATTTTGAGGATGATAATGCTAAGAAGAACGAAGGAATCGAAAGATAAGGAGGGAAGGTAGTGAGTGATTTTCACTTCACTTGAATTTGCGCATTTGTTGTACTCAAATGTATATTTTTCTTAATAATGCCACTTGTTTTCCAGGCCTATACTTTCCCTGCCTCCAATCGATATTGAATTCATTGAATGTAAACAATCAGAATCTGAACGTGACTTCTACGAAGCCCTTTTCGAGCGATCTAAAGTAAGTTTTGTGCCACAGCTTCTGAATTTGTTAATAGTAATGGTTCTCAAACATCGTTTTATCTAGAAACTAATTAATATCAAGCACTTTGGATTCCGATTGGTTTTAATATTCTTGGCGTGTTTACTGTCTCATCACTTTTATTATCCAAATGTAAACAGATTCAATTTGATCAGTACGTTGCACAAGGAAAGGTTCTACACCATTATGCCAATATCCTTGACCTTCTAATGCAGTTGAGGCGCTGTTGCAACCATCCGTTTTTGGTTATGTGGTAGGTTGGCCAAACACATTATTATAAAATAGAATAGAGACAAACAAAAGTGTAAAAAGGAAGTCAAAGAATATAAGAATGAATATCTCTAATATTATTCTATTCATATCAAAACAAATAGTTTGAATATATAGAATTAGTACACTCATTCTAGGTTTAGCTAAAGAGAGAAATAATCAATCAATAAATACTATAATCATAACAGACAAAACAAAATAAAGTTTATTCACCTCTATAATTAATATTAGGATACTTCTATAACTCTATTCATATCCTTTAATACACATCCAAATGCTTTACGTATTTCCCTTTCCCAATTCTTCTGCTTCTAATACTTTCCCTCGTATATGAAGCGAAAGCAATTCCCAGAAGTATGCAGACTTAGGCAGACTCGCAAGAAGATTTCTTCAGTCTAATACTGAATCATCCAACGAAAATCAAGATGATCCACAGCACCAATCTGAGTTGAACAAACTCGCAAGTACATTACTTCTAAAATCCGCTTCTTCGCACTCTATGCAACCTCGTGCATACATTGAAGAGGTTTTGGAGAATATTCAAAACGGCGACATTGTAGAATGCTCTGTATGTTTGGAATCTCCAGAAGATCCTGTGTTTACACCATGTGCTCATAAATTTTGCAGAGAATGTCTGTTCAGTTGCTGGGGCACCTCATCGGGTGGCAAATGTCCAATCTGTCGAAAATTGCTCCAGAAAGATGATCTCATCACTTGTCCTGCTGAAAGCCCGTTCAAGGTCGATATTAAGAACAATGTGACAGAGTCTTCGAAGGTTTCAAAGCTATTCGAATTCCTGGAACGTATTCTGAACTCACCCTCGGGTGAAAAGAGCATTGTCTTCAGTCAATGGACTTCGTTTTTTGATCTCTTGGAAAATCCATTGAGGCGGAGAGGCATTGGCTTTTTGAGATATGATGGAAAGTTGACGCAGAAACAGAGGGAGAAAGTTCTGGATGAATTCAATAAAACAAGGGAGAAAAGGGTATTTGAAATCAGTCTGAACTATTTATTTTCCATTTCAATTCAGAATATCGCCACTGAATCACTTCATGTTGCAGGTTTTGCTGATGTCGCTGAAGGCTGGTGGTTTTGGCTTGAACTTAACTGCAGCCTCGAATGTTTTCATTATGGTATGCTATGCGTATTTCCCTTCTCTTCGTTGTCTATCCTGTATGACAACTTGAATCTTCTGTGTTAACATTGTGCTGTAAATGTAGGATCCATGGTGGAATCCTGCTGTTGAGGAGCAAGCAATAATGAGAATTCATCGCATAGGACAAAACTGTAGAGTTAAAGTGAGAAGATTTATTGTGAAGGTTAGCCAATCCATTTTCCCAATTTGTTAAGAGATGCAAATATTCTTAAACCCTAAATCCTAAACTCTCTTGAGATACTTCTATTATAACTTGCCGACTTCTTAATCAAAAGTTTCGGATTGGACTTGGAATATTCAAAGTATCCTTGTTTTTTCCTTTTTGCCAAATGGCGCCACTTTTGTTGATAATTGATAAGCCCACACTTTCCTTCTTTGATTATTTTATTTTAAATGGCTATGCCTTGATATAGTTCAAAATGTGTTCACTATATTATTGCTTCGATACCTTTTTGGGTATTTTCTGACGTTTTTCCCAAGCAGTCTCCCACCTTTTATCCCTTTGTTGGGTCACTTGGACTAACTTTTCTTCGTTTGGTTTAAATTGGCACGTTGTTTTGACTTTATTTTCCCACATTTTTATCAATTATGGCAAGGGTTAATGAATAACGTGAACTACAGGAGACGGTGGAAGATCGGTTGCAACAAGTGCAGGCGAGGAAACAGAGGATGATATCTGGTACCCTCACCGATGATGAGGTTCGGTCTGCTCGGATCCAAGACCTCAAAATGCTATTCACTTCGTGATGCTTTGTCTAGTCTTTTTTATCTTCAAATCTAATTTTGTATAGCTTTTTGGTAAGTTAAAGGCTTCTTTTTCTTGTGTATCTACATCATTTCATGTTATATATTACTTTTGAACTCAAAAGGAAGCCTACTGTTTTGTAAATCTTTAGTGCTTATGGTAAAAGTGGTTACTTCCTTTTTGGTAATTGTTGTCAGTTTAGATAATCGGAAACCAGACATAGAATTTTCCAATAATTTAAAAAATGATAATTTGATAATTTTTGGAATTTTATATAATGTTGATATGATGAATTTTAAAATAAATATATATAATAAAGTATAAATTTATAATTAAATGATATGAAAAAATATTAAAATAATAAAACTTAGACTTTGATGGTATAAAAAATTGAAATTGTGATTACCTAATAATTTATTATGTAAAAGGTGAATTAGCGCACCTTGTTTTTTCTATTGCTGCTGAATAGAAACAACGTAATTCCTAGAGAAGCGAAAACGGAAAGCTTTTGCTAAAAGGTTTGTTGAAATGTGTTTGTTAGGCCACCAAAACATATCTTGACTTTATTAACGAATCCATTTCTCAGTCAAGCCTTTTAGTTTATCCTTATTTTTAAAATAAAGATATATTACATCATTTATTGCAATTAAATTTTTTTTTCTAATTTTTCTGACTATGTTTTTATAGGTGCTTTGTGTTGTGAGCCCAAATATAAACATCAATTTTTTCTTTAGTGCAAAGAGTTAGTATTTATTCTTTTTTTGGTTTATTTTTAAATCACGTTATAATGTATTCTTTATTATGTTCTTTTCTGAGAGCATGTTATTATTTACCATTACTATTGAGGTCTTCAGAAATATTATTTGTTGTCAATTGAAATCATCCACTGCTATCTCTATTCTTTGTTTAGATTTGAGGGAGAAAAATAATAGTATATTTGAGGAGAAAGTGAGTAAAATATGAGGTTGTTTAAATTAAGGGTTTATTTGTTTAGGGAAGTATTGTTCATATAGATGGAAGTGCACTAATATATTTCATTTGGATTCACTAATGTGCGCAAAAGAGGGATGAAGGATCGCATGAACAGTGTTTTCCATACTTCAGATTTTATTATTAAAATATTTCTAAAGATAGAGATAAATTTGTAAATTTAGATCTTATACCTTTAAAAAAATCAAAATTTTCTCACAATCATAATATCATTTACAAATTTCAACAAACTTTTCTCATACATCCACTTTAACATATTCTAACCTAAACACACTCACTTTCTTCACACTTTCTTCTTAAATTTCCACACATTCCCTCTCCAATTGAAACATACCCTAAGGGAAAAAGAGTGAAAAATGTAAAAAAAAAGTTATGTGTAATGTGGTAAGTGTAATTGATAAAAAAAAAGTAATATTATAATTTTGTCATGTAAGCAAAATGAAAAGATGAAAAAATACCACATCGATCTCAGATTGTTCTACCTTGTCACCATCTTGCACTACCACGAACAGTCACACTAAAACCAAATTTCAAATCACCACATACAAGACTCAAATGTCATATTATCAAACTATAAACATAAACAATTATAGCCACACAATCATAAAAGAACATAAAAAATATGTATATAATTGATTACAATTCAAAAGACACACAATTTCATAATTGATTAGATAAACAATTATTGTGTGGAAATAAATTATGATTAAGAAAACAATGTTACATGTTTTTTTTCTTTACTTTCCTCTCATGTAATCGAGGATGGCCAAAACAAAATTCTGCCTCCCTTTCACTCTTGGACTTATACTGAAATCAATGGATGGAGAGATACTTTCCCCTTCAAATTGGCATGCATAAAGAGTAGGTAACCTCAAACAAATACATTATTACTTTAAATTATTTTTTAAAATCATTTCTCCACAAATTGATTACGACTAATGAAATTAAATGCGATTGGAAGTATGGTTAGACTTGTTTTAAATACCTGTTTAATTGAGTGGAAAAAAAAATACCGGTTTAATCACTTTTTTATTGGAAATAATGACAATCTTTAAAGAAGTATATATAGAAATTTTTCTTTGATTCTTTCATATTTATGTACTTGTCTTACCAATACTTTTAGCATAATCTACAAATATTTTATATTATTTTGAATTTTCTACCAGCACATTTTTTTATTTTCTAAAAGTTGACGCATTTTATATCCATATTCGAATTGAACATCGGTATTGCACCCATCATGCAAATAAAACAATATTGTATTATTTTAAATGAATTTTCGGATCTATGAGACTTGTACACTCTTTTAAATGACGTGTCTGTGTCAGACACATGTATCAAACATCGACACTCGTAGGACACGTATCGGTGAAGTGTCCAATTCAAAAATTATTTGTTGGATTTATGATAATTTTAACACGATTCTAACACAATTTTAAAAAAAATACATTAATTTTCTAAAACTCAAATTCATTTTATAAATTTTTAGTATGATTATAAAAATAAGAAATTAATCATTTTGAACGAGTCATGAAAAAATATATTTTTGCTAAAAAAAACTGAAACATGTTTGTGCACATAAATTTTTATTGTCAATTTATATAATTCATAATTATATAATATAGAGATTTATGTCATCGTATCCTACATTTTAGATATTACACGTATCTCTGTATCTGTATCCGTGTGTAGTGTTTGTGCTATACTGACAAAAAAAATGTTACAAATACATTTTTAGCACATCTTTTTATCAGTAAAAATTATTGAAAAGTATAAAATTTGAAAAATGATTTATTAAATAAGAGAGCAGCTAAATTGTGCAATTTTTAATAAATTTGAACTAATAAAATATTTGAAAAACTTTTGGGAAACTTAGTGTGTAACATTTCTCTTGTTTTAATAAACCGACAAAACATTTGGTCACTCATAACAAGAAAAGAAATTGGACGAAAGTGACAGCTAGCTTAGGTTGGGTTAATTTTCAATGCTACCATAAATAATGGCTTCTCACTGACATTTTTCTTATATGAAATAAAAAAATTATTTTAAATATTTTTTCTTATAAAAATTAACAACCGTATCATATACCATAATTTAATAAAATATTGTAAAATTAAAAAAAAATCATATTGTATTTAAATTTTCATTTATTTTATTTCTTCATCTGTAGACAAAAATTAAAGTTGAATGTGACCTTTTACCTACTTGACCAGTCAAAAACACTCCTAATTCGGGTTTTATTGCAAATCTAGAACTTCCCAGTGGGACCTAAATGTCACCAAATTGAAGAGGCAACATTAACTATAATGATTTTTTTATAAAATTAATAATTTCACAATTTAAATAGAAAAATTATATATATATATATATATACACTTATATAGCAATTAAAAATATTATTAAGATTTTGAACTATTTTACAAAATCTAATATAGTTTCCGTACAAATTTGTAAAATAAAATTGAGAATGAATTAAAATATATTGTTCCTTTAAATATAGAGTTTAATAACTTTTTTTTTTCAATCATGATAGATTATATTTCAAAAATAGTGTTAAGTGTTTATGTATATATATAGTAGATTTATAAAAACTTGATTATTTTACCCTTATACTTTCTTAGCTTTTGTAATTTACATTTTATTTTAATATTATTAATATTAAATAAAAATATAGAATGTTGTTCTATATGGTAAATAATCATGATAATAAATCTGTGTAATCAAGTTTTATTATTTCTCTTGTTAAAGCATTAGAGATTTATTGTGAAATTAATATATTCTTTATGATATGACAATTTAATATTAATTTTCTATATGATACAGTCTTGCAAAAATATAAAACGTATACTAAATATTTTTTAAATACTATATATGTTAACATTTAACTAGAGCAAGGAAAAGAAATGAAGATCACAATTTATCATATAGGTTTCACAATCAAACCTAATTTTCTATTATTAAATAACATTGATAAAAAAACAATTAATTTTGTACATGCCTCTTTTTTATTTTATTTAAATAGTTTCTCCTCTTAATTTAATGAGTCATTAAGTTGCGGGGAATGGAATATACATTTATCTAATTCATTTTATAAATAAAAATATATTTCCTAAATCTGTATTAAATAATATTTATATTATGTATAGATTTAAAAGAGAAACACATATATAAAGTCAATAAAATAATTACATGGCTATCTTCTCAAGCTTTTTTAAATACACATTGAATAACTTTCTCTCATTTTTAATGAATTACATTAACCTCACTTGTATTTTCATAAAATAATATTTACCTTCTTATTTTATTTAAAAAAACACTTAATTAAATTTAAATAAATATTTTAATAAAACAATATCTTTCATAAATAAATAACAATAATGTATAAAGAATGAATACACATCACTTTCTAAAGAATGAATTTTTTTTTAATCATTTATAAGGAAAACGGAAAATAGAGAATCTTTTTATTAAAAATATGAAATACATAAATAAATATCTTTGTCAAATTAAAAAATAACGTTATTTAGTATCTTTTTCAGTCCCCTACATTTTTTTTTATTTAATTACCATATTAAAATTTTAAGATAACATTAATTATTTATTTTTCGTTTATAATTTATTCGTCTTGTGATCTTGAATCCGTTTATATATATATATATATAATGCAGAATAAAAAATATTAAAATATTTTTTTTATTATGTTTCATTAATTTTCCGACAAAAGAATATATCAGAAATGAAATGCATAAGAAAATGGTAGAAAAACGAAAAGCATATCTAAGCCGAGCCACAAGTCATAAACCAAACCCAACTAATCGAGCTGAACCGAAATGAGCCGAACCGAAATTAGCCGAGCCGGTTCAATGATTTAAGTTTGAGATTCCAAACGTGTGCACCGCACGCCCCTCTATTTATACCCCTCAACTTCCACCCACCGTTTTCTCTCTCACACACCACACCACTCTCTCTCTCTCTCTCACACACTTTCTCTCTCATCACCATCAATCTCACACGCGCCACCGTCTCCATGGCCGATTCCCGCCGCGCCCGCCGCCAGCCCAGCCGCTTGCAGTCCCACGCTCCGTCGTCGCTTCAGATAAACCGCGCCGTCCAGTGGAACGCGGCGATCCCGCTACTCTCCCCGCTGGCCTCCTCGCCGCCGCCGCCTCCTCCGCCGCAGAAGGAGGAGAAGCCGCAGCAGCAGCGGCCGCAAGAGAAAATCGTCTTCAAAAAGTGGCAGCACCCGGCGGCGCCGTTCTGCTACGAACCACCCTCGGTGGTTGCACCCTTCGTTAACGTGTAAATAATTAAGAAAATAAAAATGATTATGTGATCTAACATGCTTCCATTTTCATTTTCAATTTTTTATGTACACACTTTTATATGAACCCTCATAATATTAAGTTATAATAGTATGACCAAGTTTTTTTTTTCTTTGGATTAAATTATAATTTTTTTTATTTTAATTCCTAATAATCCTTAACTTTGAGTCTTCTATGTTTCTGTTGTTAAATTAACACTAAACCTTTGACTAAAGACTTGGTTTTCTTTATTTCTCAATTTGTGAATTTAGTTTTTTTAATGTATTTTTTAAAAGTTGTGAAATTCTCGATCGATCTTCAATATTTCCGTTGTTTTATGTTTTAATGAATTTTTCTTACATTTTAAATAAATATTAGAACTTAAAGTTCGATTCGATTAAATTAAAATATAAAATATGTATAAAACTAAAGACTAACTTAAAATTGTCGATATTTTTTTTGTGGGCAAATTAAAATGAAAGGAGTGCTAACCCTAAATTTGATTTGTGTTTAATTTCTGATTTGCAATTTTTTTTTTTCTAGATTTTAGTTTTTATAACTTAATCAAAATTTAAATCTCCGTACAGTTTTTGGTTGGTACGTGTTTTCGTTTATTTTGATCTGCTTTATTTTTAAATTTAATGCATTATTAACTAATTGAAATGTAAAAAATAATAAGTTAAACAATACAAAATTAAGAGCAGATTAAAATGTCGATATTTTTTTTTTTTTTTTGAAGAAATGAAAATAAATAAACTAGAGTCATAGGTTAGAAAAATGAGATTAAAATTAAAACTTAATGTTATTTAATAGAAGAAATGTAATTGTGTGATGTAACCCTGATTATGAATTGGAATATGATATACATTTTTTCAATAAAAAAGAAAAAAAAAAAGAAAATTGTTGTGAGGATTTTATGTTTTGTTGAAAATGAAATGGTATTTTATATGTGTAATGATTGAATTGTTGTGTTTGAATGTTGAAGATGACGATGATGAATCGTGTTTGGATAAATAGTTGTATATATTTGACATTTGTGGCTCTCAATTTGACACCTCTTCTCTTCCTTCTTTCTCTTTTTATATATTGTTGCTTCATTAATAAAACTCTCTTCTTTTTCTGTGCCATTTCACAATTTTAGATCAAGTAAAAAAAAATCACAGTATTCCTCATTTTCTTATAAAATATTTTCTTTACATATTTGAGAAATATATTTTAGAATAAAGATAATATCATTATATTATTTGTTTTGGAAATTCATGTTCTATTATGATTTTATTCTTAAAAGATGTATTCTGACTATTAAATTAAATTATGTGAAACTATATTTATCATATCAAAATACTTAATTTCACTTTTTTACTACTTATTCAAAAAAAAGTGTCACCAAATTATAGGATAATCCTCCAATCACTTAGAACTTTCATCCAATCACCTAGAACCTTCTTTTTTGTGTGAAATATTGGATTATGAATTTATTGGCTATGTACAATATCACCAAATTATATTGAAAAGAGGAATATTAAAATTATGTTATAAAAGAGATGTAACTTACCAATACATATTTAAAAAGAAAAAATAAACAAAAATTAATTGATTGAAAATTATTTAAGAGAAATTGTAAAAAGAAATTACTTCATTAAAAAAATACATTTATGATTTTTACTAATATTAATGGAAAAACTTCTTTAAAGATGTTTTCTTCACCAAACAAATATTGATTTTACTTTGAATGTAGTTAATGCCAAACACACACAATTCAAATTCAATATCTGATATTTAAGCTAAAACAAAAATTGTACATTATCAACTAATTATTATATAGCAGTTTATATTTAATTTTTTAATATAAAGTTTATTCAAAGTTAAATTCTTAAACAATGAATCTGATAAAGATTGTTTTGATTGCACAAAAAAAAGAAGGGTTTGAGTTTGAGCATGAATCTTAACATTGGTGAGTTTGTTTTGGCAAATTAGTAATGCATTCTAAAGAAATTGATGGAATGAGTGTTTTTTTCTCACAAGTTAGGTCATTTTCTGAGTACAAATAATTAGCAGCAGAAATAGGACCACTTTTTATTCAAATGCATGCAAACATAGAACACAACTATTTAATTTATGTAGCCCTATGTGGCATGTGAACTTCACAACAAAAATTTATACAAAAATTGGCTATACTACATGTGAAGAGATGACACAAGTAGGACAACAAATTAATTATGCCTATTGCCTAGCTATTCCATTATTATCATCAAACTCTATATATATTAATATTGTTTGGATATGTCCAATAACATCATATAATTTAATTTTTATTTTAACTTTTTAAAATAAATTTTAAAAATAAAATCGTAATAGAATTCTAAATTCTAAAACCGACAATACTTCAATTATATGATTAATAGATGTCTTTTAAATAAATATGACTTAAGTAATACGAGAAAATCATCAAATAGAAACCAATTTTTAGAAACCCAAATAATTAGTTGCAATAGTAACTAAATTAGAAACCATTTTAGAAACTAAAACAAAAATTGGTTTCTAAATTAGTTTCTATTATTTTATATTATTGTTAAATAGTTTTTAAATTGGTATCTAATTAGTAACTAAGGTTTTATCTACCAATTATTTAGTTTCTAAATTTAATCTCTAAAACCTTGGTTGCTAATTAGAGACAAATTTAGAAACTATTTAACAATAATAGAAAATAATAGAAACTAATTTAGAAACTAATTTTTGTTTTAGTTTTCAAAATGGTCTCTAATTTAGTTACTATTGTAACTAATTATTTTGGTCTCTAAAAATTAATTTTTATTTCATGATTTTCTTGTAGTGGTACGAATCAATAAAATCCTAAACTCTAAACAATAAAATGACTTGAGTACGAACCAATAAAACCCTAATCCAATAAAATACTTGTTGACAGAAACAAATTTTATGATTTTTGTGTTTTTTTATAATTCAAAAAATCTTATATTAATAAGTGAGAGGAGAGTGTGTTGGTGTAGATATAAATAGTCTTTTCAATATAATTATAGATTATTCTCATATTTTGGAATTTAGTATAAAAAATAGTTTATAATATAAATATTGCCCTCATAAATGTATATTAACGAGTACTGTCCCCACAACATTATATTTCTTGACCAGTCAACCATTATGGATTACCACATTTATTATAAATTATGATGTGCCATAATTAAATGTTTTTATAACCAACTTTGTTCATCTTAAATAGTTATTACGAACCTTGACACTTTGTTATTTCGTAATTTTTCAATGTCACAGTATTTTTAAACAATTTATATTTAATTTTAATTTAATTAAAAAAACTTTAAATAAGTAATAGCTTATATTTTTAAAGTTTGATTTAATTACGATTTTGAGTAAAATATTATTATTTTATTTTAAGCAAGAATTACTTGCCGAAACAACTCAATTTTTTATGTTATTTTCAGTGTACGTAGTATGAAGGAAAAGGAAAAAAAAGAATAGAAGATAATAAAAAAAAGATGATTGTTTATGTAGGAAGTAGTTATGCAGTCAAAGACAAAAAATAGCATAGGCACCAACTTTTGAAGACAGAAGATTGTGGAGATTGATCCCATTTCAATGGCCAAACTTAGAGATTCCAAAAGAAATTAAAGAAGCAAAGGAAATATTCTATGGCTTTCTTTTCTTACTATTTCTTCATTTTCTTTTCCAAACCATAGACCATACATTATGCACATACTAGTGGCTATCAATTTTTCCTCACTTCTAATTTTTCCTATTGTCGGCACATTTCTTAAATCCATAAATATATATAAGTTGAAAAAGAAAGATATGTTATAAGATTTGATGTTGTTCGCTATGAAATTCAGAGTTCCATCACGATTTTGTTTTTAAAATATGTATAGAAAATGTATTGATACGGTCAGCACGATCAAGATCTTGACTCGGCATTCGGTCCAAACCGACTGACATGACCAGCAACAAGATTGATTAATGACCCAGTGTTTGTTAATCTTCTTTTATTAGGCCTACTAACAAAAATGGCCCCACAATAATCATATAAATTAGCACAAATCCCAAAGGTTCAGGTAGACAATCATCTAATCCTAAATACTGAGTGTCGTGTACTTAAGTCTGACTTGAACGTAGGAGTACCTTTTGCAGATACCATCCGAATCTGAAACTAGCGAGGAGGAGGAGTGGAAGAGCGAGAACATGGAAGTTCAGCCGAGGGAGGAGTGAGTTGCAAATCGACCGACAGATGAGTAGTTTGAATCGTTCTCTTAGTTTCAACTCCGTTTGAACACATAAAGATTAAACGAAAAAAATTATTTAAATTGTTCTTAATCTCGATTATTAAGTAAGATGTTACTAATATATATTTGAGTTAGTTTTATCTTCCTTCAATATTTTATGAATTGAATTACCCTACTCAAATTTTGTGAGATGCATATAAGCTTAAGCAAAGCAATTAATGTTTTGTCGTAGTTATCCAAAGTTTTTGGTCGTTGATTCGGAAAAGGTTACTTTCAACAGTAGTATTAATGTGTGTGTGTGTGGTATTATTCAAAGTAAAAGCCGTAAGTGTAAGTGAGAGTGCACGTGTGGTGTGGAACCATCCATTTCAAACTTAGGAACATCACATATGTTGTCATAAATATCTTGGACCTACTTCTCCATTGCAACTAAATTATTTTAGTTTTTTTTTTAAACAAATTTTCAGAGTTTCAGTTTATGAATTTTTTTTAACTACAATATTAGTATAAATTGTTATTATTTCTGCATGCACAAAATGAATATTTTTCTTTCAATTAATACGGATTAAGGGAGAAAAGTAATTATTATTTATATATATCATTATGAATAAATTGATGAATAGTTTATATATATAACAGATAAATGAGTTGGATCCAGATAAGAAAAAATATTAATTAAAATGTGGAAAATTGGGAAGAATTTAAAGAAAGAAAGTGGTCAAATTTTGATAATAGGAAAGCTAAAAGAGCATATATTCTGCAATCTTTAAAATTGTTGTCACTTTTAGACTACGTTCAAAAGTTTTCATAATTTTTTCGTGTCACATCTTTTGCATCTTACCTTAAACTTATTCTACATATTCAACACCAACATCAAATGCTGCAACCCACGTTTTTTTTAAATTGCTTTAATAGATACTACTTTTCTTTTCTAGATTTTAATTAAGTTAATGAGATTTTTTTTTTCATATTTATTTTGCTCTTTAATTTGGTGCATTAAAATTGCTGATTTTTATAATAATTATCATAGAAGTTTCATTAATAGTAGTTTTTTTATTGATAATATAGTTATTAAACTCATAAATTATATTAATAAATAATTTTAAAATTTTAAATATTGCATTTAAATTTATAATAAAAATGATTTAAAATGTAATACATACAAATTTATTTTAACTATTTTTTTAATTATTGGAATTTAGTTTAGAGATAAAAATGGTATATTAAAAAGGATAAATGGTTAAGAAAAAAATGAGGATAGGGTTCTATAACCTCAATTGATATTGAATTTTATCTTTCTTACAAATATTACATTCTAAGAAGATGATTTTAAATTGCAAACGAAAACAGATTCCAAATATTTATTTACATAAAAATAGTTTTGGGAAGTGTTAAAAGTTTTAATAAAGTAGTTTTTCTCCAAGTGTGTTAAAATTTAAAACATTTCAAATGGTATTTTTTTGAAAATCATTTTAATAATAAAAACAAAAAAAACACGTATAATGGTCTTTAATGATGTGTCTGGTATAGAAAAGGAAGAATGATGGAAAGGGAGAAAAAAATAATATATATATATATATATATTATTTTTATTCTTCTAAATAAATAAAAAAATATTCTTTCTTTGTTTAGTAAAGAGAAAAATAATAGACAAAATGAAAGAAAAAATATATATAAAGGGAAAGAGTATTTAAAAAAGAGGGCATGTTAAACAGCAATTGCTAAGTTCTTCCATTCTCAGTATGAACTGGGCTTAGCCCAAGCTTTTGAATGTTTTTAATTTGACTGTTTCTTCCTGCACCTCCATATCTTCTTCTGGCACCTCCATACATAACATGAAAATACATTTTTATCCTTCTTGTGCCACCCCCCATAGAATAAAGACTTTGAAAAAAGACTTCTGGATTATGTAATCCGGAAAGTAATCATGCATCTGAAAAATGACTTCTGGATTATATAATCCGGAAGCTAATTACAAATTTGAAAAATGACTTCCGGATTATGTAATCCGGAATATTACAGAGGGGTATTTTTGAAAATACAAAAATCTATGGAGGTGAGAGAAGAAGGTATGGAGGTGTAGGAAGAAGCAGCCTTTTAATTTTTAGGAACTGTTTCTTCCTGCCCTCCATATTTTTAGTTATGATATACTGGGCTCAGCCCAACTTTACTAGTTCTAAATAATTAGGCCCAAGCCTGCTTTTTCTTTTAGATATTAAAGTTTTGCTGATGCAGATGCAGTAACATGATTGGGCTCAGCCCAATACTACTTTTTTTGGGCTATTACTTGTCATATATATTTTTATACTTCCTCCAACTTTTCGTTATCCTAAAAAATGTCTTATTTTAGCTTCTTTTGTTCTTCTAAAACTATTGGGCTATAAAGGGTTCAAGTCCTCTTTGGAATCAAATAGTGCAAATTGTTTTGGGGATTCATACAAAATTAATCTCAATTTTCAATGATTCTAGTTTTTCTATTTTTCTCAATGATACAAACCCTATCCAGCATAATATTTAAACTATCATTAAGAAATTCATTAATTAAAATATAAAACGAAATATGTGTATAAAATTAAAAGAATTAAAAAAAAATGTAGAAATTAAAACCAGGGAAGAAAAAAGTAGGAGACTGAAATTGTATTTTAACCAAATTTAATTGCCTCTCATTGTAATATCCCAAATACAATGTGATACCACCTTATAATTTATTTTATTCTAGATACAAATATTTAAAAGTGTAAATAAAGAGAAAATAGCATGTATTTTATAATATGCAAATAATCCTAACTTTTTATTTTTTTCTTTCTCAGTGTTTTCTCGTTTTTATATCTTCGGTTCCATATTTTCTAATTATTTATTTTTATATTTATAAGAAATACATATTAGATATTTTACAAGAATCAATTGGTTTAACTAATTAAGCAAAATCTTAAATATTATTTTGTTCTTGTCGGTTGTCGGTTGACTTGGGTTAGACACCTTCTTTCGGATCTGCCTCTTCAAGATTCTACGTTTCCTTGTTGTACTCCGTTGTAATAGATAACGTCCTACCTATTAATTACACTTCGACGATTAAGTCGGTTAAGATTCACAAAAAGTAAACAGTTTTCAGTTTAGTACACAAAAACATCAAATATTGAGAAGTTTTTTTTTAAAAAAATAAAAATAAATAAAAGCTTTCATGTTAGGCATCACTGAGTTACTTGAGGTGTCAGCCTAGCTGAGATCTTAAAGATCTCAGCTAGGCTGACACCTCAAGTAACTACAATCATTTACCATCACATGAAAAAATATATTATTAAACAAAAGAAAAAAAAATACAAAAATACGGGGAATTAGACTAAAACCCATATGTTAACAAAAACGATACATAGATAGACTATACCTATTCATAAAAAATTCTAAGAACAGACAAGGTGGAAGCCTATTATACCAAAGAAAAGATTCTAAATATTGAGAAGTTAACTAGAAAAATGTGTCTAAATTATAACTTTGTTAATGTGTTACTTATTTTCTATTTAGAAATTTAAAATAATTAATTGTAATATATTTAATCTTAACTTTGAACACTATGTATTGTATATATTTTTAAATAGTTGCATTAATATTGTTTTATCTACCTTAAAAAGTCTTTTCATTTGTTTTAATACCATACAATTGGTACCTGCATGGGCATTGACCCACGGAAATACGGTGTTGTACTAAGCTTCTTAAATAAATTTTAACATGTTCTGCGAATTTCTCATTAATTATATAATACGTATTTTTAAATTTAGATAAAGTTTCAAGTTAAATTAAATTGGAATATATAACAAAAATGTCATAGCCAAGATTAATAAATATAACAGAAAAATGTCCTTATTACAAATAGTGAACATAATGTTTTGTTGCATAAGAATAAATTAAGAAATGGGAATTTTTGAAATTGAGAAGAAAATTGTGAAAATATTTTGTGTGAATTCATTATTAATTTGATATGGTTTATCAAAGTTTAAGCCTGAAAATAATTTTCAAATTTATAATATGAAAAAAATCTAGTATTAACAATTAAATAATATAAATTCCACTAAATTCAAATAATACATTTTTTTAAAGTTATATAGATATTGATTACGTCATACACCGTAGAATCAATAAATTATGAGACCATGTATCTCTATAAAAAATAAATAAATTTTATGCATGCTCCACACCCCCAAACTGTGTGCTTTTAATAGAATTAAGTTTCTGTTCAAATGATTGAACATTTTTTAAAATTTTAAAGTCATATTTATTCAAATAAAATAAAATTTGACTTGCTATCTAAGTTCTAACATGTGATTTTGTTTTGTTTTCTAAATCATAAATATATTTTTTTATAGTAACAATTTGTAAATCATTAAAACAGTGTAATGTGGATAAAAACTCTTGCTATCACTTTCTTCATTTCACAATACTTAAATACAAAATCCTAAAAAAAAAATAATCTAAATTTAAAATTATCTATATTATATAAAAAATTTTCCTCTTTAATTGTTCTCAATTATTTTTCTATTTTATCCTTATATTAATATTTGATTTTATTTTAGTATTATGGACATTGCCGTCATTTTTTATTTTTTAAAAAATATTTATATGCAGTTTTGAATTTTAATTTGAATATTTATTATTTCTCTTTGTCACATGTAACATTTTCTTTTAATTACCGCTTTTCACTTCTTCATTAACCCACTTCTGCTCTATATTTCTTCATTAACCTCAACGTGTATTGTCTTAAAGTTCTTTTTTGACCCGTAGCGGATGACATGATAAACCCAACAAACTCTTGTTAGGATAAGTTTTAAATAATTTTGATACCATATTAAGAAGTAGACTTTAAGCATAACTTAACCTTATAAAATCGACTTAGGTGAGATTTGTAATACTCTAATATATAATCAATGTGAGATTTTCAACAAAATCATTAAATAAAAATAATTTAAAAATAAATAAATAAATTATTCTATTAATTAAATTATATATTATTATAGAAACTAAAAAAAATTATGGATATCTAAATATTTTCTTTCAATAAAAAAGAGTTGTATATTAGAAATGAGTTTCTTTAAAAATCTCCTTTTGAGGAAAAAGGAATTGAAAAGAGAAAAAAAGTATGATTGAAGAGAGTTGTAATAGGGAAACCTTCTTTATATATGAATTGAGATGAAGAAGAAAAGCACAATGATGAGAGACAAAAGAAAGGGAAATCTAACAGATTTTAAAATAGCAGTTGATAAGCTCAATAAGTATTGTAAGCTTCTCTTTCTCCACAAAAAACAACTTTATTTTTCCAACATTTATCCAATCTTTAAGAACAACATGGGACCCATTTTTAGGGTTTCTTTTTCTTCTTCTTCTTCTTCTTCTTCCTATTGCAACTATTATATTCATATGCCTTCTTTTTTCTTTCAATTAATAGTTATATACTAATCCACCATTTTCTTACCCAAACATTCAAACTATTGGAAGTTTCTAAATTGACCATATAAGCATAATTAGTCACTAAATTCAATAATATCACCTTTGAATATTTTCACATTTGCAAGTTCTGATAACTCACTATTCTTCCTTTTTCATGTTTTTATATACAATTTGCTGAGAGCTGACACAACCAATTTAGACAATTAATTTTCTAAACAATACGTAGAATTGATTCAATAAAAAAAGACTCAAATTATATATAAAAAAATATAGTATAGAGACCTTAAACAAAAAAAAAAAGGTAAATAGTTCAAGATTTACAAAATAATTCAACCTAAATATTTTTACATGGTCAAGTGATAAAAAAATAGTGATAGATTTTAAAATAAATGTTATAAAACCACCGAATTTTTTTGTAAGTGATAATTTATATAATTGACTCACATTATACATTGTCATGAACTATTTATTTTAATTTCAAAATTACACCAAAAATTTGTGTTTTTTTTTCCTTTCATGATTACTATTCAGCTAAATCATTTTCTACCACTCTTGCTCATTTTCTTTCTACTCTTAGTTTTAGTTTTCTCATCAATTATTACACTACAAGAAAATCATCAAATATAAACCAATTTTTAGAAATCAAAATAATTAGTTGCAATAGTAACTAAATTAGAGACCATTTTAGAAACTAAAACACAAATTAGTTTCTATTATTTTATATTATTGTTAAATAGTTTCTAAATTGGTATCTAATTAGCGACCAATATTTTATCTACCAATTATTTAGTTTCTAAATTTAGTCTCTAAAATCTTGGTTGCTAATTAGAGACTAATTTAAAAACTATTTAACAATAATAGAAAATAATAGAAACTAATTTAGAAACCAATTTTTGTTTTAGTTTTCAAAATGGTCTCTAATTTAGTTACTATTGCAACTAATTATTTTGGTCTCTAAAAATTGGTTTCTATTTCATGATTTTCTTGTAGTGTTACAACTATGAACTATGCTAGATACATGAAATTTAACTTATAAAATTATCCTTGCTTGTATTCTACATTTTTTTATCAATAAATAATAAATTAAATAATTCTTTTATCAACAAAGAATAAAATAATAAAATAAATTATTTTAGAATTATCTCAACCCTTATATAAAAAGTTGGAAGCATATCTACCTCATGACCCATAAAAACAGTTATAAAAACATAAATTAATTAGTCATATTACAATTAATAAACTTTATCCTAATGTTTTTTATATTTATTTTGATATCTACATTTGTCTCCCCTTCTATCAAACCATTATATAACTATTCTTAAAACTATTTACTAAAACAATCCACTATACTATATATGCATCTTATTTTAATCTAATTTTTTTTTCTTCTATTTAACCTAAGGTTTCTTTATTTTGTTTCATAACAAATATATGAAGCCTTAGTTTATTATAAAGAGTATATTGCTTTTAAATTTACATATATATATATATATATATATATATAGATGATGCATTATTAGTTTATTATAAAGAGTATATTGCTTTTAAATTTACATATATATATATATATATATATATA
>Ga0123342_1000039_pt1 | contig 124070 bp, 48 predicted proteins | sample Turbeawhitnodule_FD_89960 | JGI IMG/M metagenome (GOLD analysis project Ga0123342, IMG submission 89960) | Root nodule microbial communities of legume samples collected from Mexico - Turtle bean Mexico white nodule | ecosystem: Host-associated > Plants > Roots > Nodule | place: Mexico: Nepantla... | reverse complement strand
GGAAATCATAGTTCAAGTAAGTCTCCCAAACCAAACACAGGGCGATTGCTTGAGTCTATGTAGGGCTCTCTTCAACCTGTACACCTTATTCCTTTTTTCAATAGATCCATAGCCTAGCGGGCTTCATGTAGACTTCTTCTAGTTGCCCATGCAAAAAAACATTTTTTACATCCAAACTATTATAGCTCCATCCAAAATGTATTGCCAATGAGAGAATGATCTTGATTGTATTTATCTTTGTCATGGGAGCAAATGTCTCCTCATAATCAATGTTATAGGTCTAAGTATATCCTTTTGCAACTAATCACGCTTTGTACTAATCTAGTGTCATCAGACTAATAATTCATTGTATAGATCCACTTTCATTTTGCAACCTTTTTATCTTGTGGCCAATCAACAATCTTCGAAGTTTGATTATTTTCTAAGACACTCATCTCTTCATTTATGACCTGAACCTAATTTTTATCTTTGAATGCCTCTTGAACTGATATGGGATTCTAATTCTATCAATGATAGAGAGAAAACTTTGTGTTGTACAAAAAGGTGTTTAGTGGACATAAATTGAGAAATAGGATATTTAGTACAAAACCCACTTCCTTTTCTCAAGGCAATATGTAGGTATTTAAGGTTAGGCTCACAGTTATTACTCAAGAAACACAGCCTAGAACTTGTGTTATGTTTGTGCTTGAGTATATTTTTGAAAATAGTCATATAGTCATATTTTTGAGCAATAACAAATTGATGAAGATGACGTGCTTTGATTAGACGTTCAACACGTTTATACCAAGGGAGAGAGTTTTTCTCATCTAGTTTTCTAGGAATTGAATGTGAGAAGGTTACTAAGGAGAAGTAGCCATTAGCACATGCATTGAAGAAGATTTGTTCATCTAGGGATCGCAGACTGTTGATATCATCAGAGTTGCAAAGAATGCAGAAAGAAACTAAAATAGAACTTTTGTATTTGGATGAATGAAAAAACGAATCACGTACATTTGAGCAGTTACAGAATTTTTTTTAAACATGCTAACAAACTGGTGACAGCTGTCAATAGACAGCTACTCAATAACTAACTCCAATAGATGAGTGACACTTGTTTGTAGACACCTGGTACATTTACTAACTCTTAACTAACTAAAAACAATTATTTTACAATAGAGAGTAATATACTCCTCTATGACCTATTTTGTTAGTAAAATTTGGGCTTGTTAGAATGAATCAATGATCTTTTAAGAGTAGAGTAGACAATGCTATTAGAATTGGACCAGTCTCTAATTGAACTGCATGAACCAATTTATATTAAGTACTAAATTCTTATATATTAAAGCTAATGTATTTAGTGGTTGTTCTTCGCCTAAATGTCCTGGCTTCCTAGAAACTATCCTTACAACACCATAGATTTTTAAAATTCCTCATTTCTCTACTAAGCCCTTGAACATCATGACGTCTTGTGGCTGCAGAGAGCAAGCCATTTCGTGGGGTGTGCAAAGCAGTAAATGAATGCAAGTACAAAAATCTAGTATTTAAAGAAGAACTGGATCAATGGTTCATCAGGGTTGAGTCCGATTTTGAAGCAGTTCAATGACGCCAACATCGGTTGAATGCATAAGCGATCTTATACATGAACCAGACTAGTTATCACTCTGGACCGAACTGGTCCAAGTCTGCTAACAATTAGAAAAGGTAGATTTTTGGCTGCAAATCAGTTAATATACTTACAAATGTAACTCTATCAAACAGTCCATCCTAATCATAGCAGGACAGAAAACTGTCTTTCCTAGGGAAATTAGTTGTAGAATTTTTCAAATAAATTGCCATACTGTCAGGTGACAGGATCAGACTAACACACCAAAATTGTTCCCATTTAAGTGTAATATTTATTACCTAATAATAGTTTACTGATATTTCTGATTCTTTTTTTTTGCTTTCAATGGTAAACCTTGTCAAAAGGTACCACTTCAGCAGTCCAGTTCAATCGATTAGAGACCATAATAATTCCATTTACCATTTTTCCCCTCACCTATTTCTTATGTAATGCAAATGCACAAAATGTTTTAGAGTCAGTATCATTTCAATATAAAATGTTATCTTTGCAATAAGATTAATCATAACAAATGTATCTATCAAAATGAGCGTCTTGTTTGTTTACCGTTGGCAATGTTATTGTGTGTTTTATTATAAATATCCTTCATGTATCCTTATTATTTTATTTTCTAGTGTTTGTTTTGCTCCCATGTGTCCTTGGTAGATGATATTAGAGTGGTTCTGGACTAGGTTTAAATATAACATTAACACAGTAACATATCCAGTCCTTGGGCACTTATTTAAACCTAAGCACTTGAATGTTTTTGGCTAGGCCTGGGTGGTGCATGGAGCTCGGGGACATGCCCATACCTATTGCATGTTTATGTTTGTTTCTTTTGTTGTCAGTCACTAAATACTTATTTATGCTGTTTTCAAGGTGCAAGGGAAAGACAGGAACTATTGCAAGTTTGTAGCTGGGAAACTGGGGTTGGATGGTTCCTATGTTCCTCGCACTTATATTGAACAAATTCAGCTAGAAAAGCTTGTGAACGATGTGATGGTATTATGAGCCATCATTTAACCTTTTACCTGTGGTTTAAATGTTTATACTCTAAATCACTAATCTGATCAAACTACAGGCATTGCCAGACGATCTTAAGTCAAAACTCAGCTTAGATGATGACTTAGTTTCAAGCCCCAAAGAAGCCCTTTCCAGAGCTTCTGCAGATAGGAGAATGAAGTATCTTAATCGGTAATTATTAACTTCCATTACCTATGTGTCCTCTGTTAAAAAGAACAATGGTTTTGCTTCTACTTGTTTTTAATATTTGGAATAAGAATTTCTGAATCTGGTTAAAAGTTTGTTAAAGTAAGGTTTTTTGTCATGTTCTTCTCATTTTGTTCTGTAGTGGTATTTCACACTCATATTCGACTCAAAGGGACAGGATTCTACCTAAGCTGACTAAACTTGCTATAAATAACAGAAGATTCGATGGAAGAGCTCTTGAATCACCTGCATCAATTGCTAACCATGTAATATATATATTTTCCTTAAGAAATCATTTAATTGCAATCATTTTGGCCTCTTCATTTATCAATGTATCATCTGTTGTGTCCATAGACACAAATTTTGAAAGATAATGATATACAATTGCACTGCATATTGGCAAGAAACTTCAGAGAAGATGTATATTAAAATTTTATGGAAATTATATCACAGTGTTTTGGCATAAAGGTGTTACAAGTAATAAATGTTTGCGTTTGTGCCTAAGAAGTTTAGTTTTCTACCCATCTAAACGATTCATCTACTGATATTTCCTTTTGAGTTGTCCAGGGAGTCATCACTCAACTTTCTGATCAAATTTCCACATTAAATGAAAGAATGGATGAATTCACCTCCCGTATTGAAGAATTGAATTCAAAGTTTACTAGCAAAACAGTTTCAGCCAGTCAACAAAACTTGGCTTCACAGGCTGAGGCCAGTAATGGCCCAGGCCCCACTTCCTTGTTTGCAACTGGATTAGGCAATGGTTCATTGACTGCATCATTGCTGCCTAATTCTTCATCATCTCCTCAATTGGCGAAAGAGTCTCCCCTGATGGACGAGGTTGGTCCCCTGATTTTTAATTCACCGTGACAGTAATAGTATATTGGTTTAGGGAAGAAAGAGAAAGGAAAGGGAAAGAGTAGAAAATGAGATTATCTTGTAGATTTTTTTGGTAGGAAAGAACATGGAAGGGAAAGTTAAATAATAAAATGAAACAAATGGCCCTAATAATAATGGTTGAGAACCTAAAGAAACGAAAAATTAGTCTTTAATTACAAAAGTTTCTTTTTCTCCCATTAGAAGGATAGACCATATAGATGGGTCAATTCTTTTCCCTCCTTTCTTTTTTAAGTGCTAATAAACAATGGAAGGAAAGAAAATTTTGGTTTTTTCCTTCTCTCTCTCTTTTCATTCCTTCCAATTTCATACCTTCCAAACACACCATGATAGTGCTATCGGCTACACATATGCGTACTGTGAATGTCTAGTGTAAAGATGCATACTATGTCTTTCCTGATATAGAACATGATATGAAGGAACTTCGTACGGATGGAAAAAGATAAAGATAAGTTTGTATAAGGTTTTGTTGAGATGTAGTCTCGCCCATGCTTAGGAATAAATTTAGATACTTTTAAATGAAAAAGACCACAATTTATAGTCTTAAAATCCAAAAGTCAACAAATATTATTTAAAGTAAATAAGAATAACTCAATGAAAATTAATAATGCCACTACCCATTTTGCATATTCTGTTGAAACACCATAAATGGCTCCTTATAAAATTATGTAAAATGTGGAGTAATTGTTTGTAGACTACAGTTGGATATATTTTGTTTAGATTTTAAGTGACCTTGTCAAACATTTTCATTCAGTACCTCCCATCTCCCTTCATTTCAGACAACATCGAGGACAATTTTCTACTTTGAAATTCTGCATGGAGCAATAAAACATATTGGCTATTTTATTTTAATTATTATTTTTTAAAATAGGTGTTAGTTATTGCACGGGGACAACGTCAAATCATGCATCAAGTAGACACTCTGAGCAATCTTTTGCATGAATACTTTGGAGAAAGGTCACGCCTTGGAAGACCAAATCAGACAGGTAGAATGCGTGAACCTGAATCTGTTGCCATCCCTATGGTTCTCACTCTGGTCACTGGTGTCGTTGGTGTGTTGTTGTTCAAGGGTGTGACATCCCAAAAGTAGGGTATAGTAATGTATATGTATTTTTTTTTGTCTCTTGTTGATTATCCTTACTATTTATAAGAGAAACCTCTTAAATATAATTAAAGCTTAAGGGGTTTCTGAAAACAATTACATCTGCGAGGGACTGCTTCACATGAAGTACTAGTACTAGTAGTTTTTCGCATAGTCGTGTTAACATTACTCAGTGTAGAAGCTTCTCTATATATTTTTCTGGTTAAATAATTCCTCCATTTAATGGAATACTGAACCTGCATATTTCTTCTTTTTTTTGTTAGTTTTTCCCGTTTGACATTTCAGTTTTATGCCTTCCCTGAGACTACGATAGATCTTAACTGCTTGACTGTTTCAGCGCTGACTTTACTCGGCGTTTGCCAGAAGGAAGAAAGTGTTCATCTATCCAAGATTGTCTAAGTGCGACATGGTTAGAATTTCGATCACTCCAAATCTAAAACAAGTATGATGCATGTAATTAAGTAATATGTAACTGTTATGTAATTGAATTATAAAATTTCAATTGAAAATTATAATTAATATTTACACGACATTCTTTTGGTTGATTCTAATCAAAATCATAATTATTTCTTAATTGTTAAAAATATAAAAGTACAAGTGTTCTCAATTTCATATTAAGTGGTGGTGTGGTTTCTTTGCGCTGTTTATTACTCGATTTCTCTTAATTTCAGCTAGATAAAATGTGTTGTTTGTCTTATTTCTCTTAATTTCATTTTCAATTTGTGAAAAATAAAACGTGCACAGAAAGTGAAAGAGAACGACGGATGTATCACAAATTAAAGATAACGATAGAATGGGATGGAAATGCACTTTAATGTTCATGCTCACATGAACACTTTGTACATGAAATGAAAATTGTGGTGTGACGTGTTTGTTTTTGTTTATTTTGTACAATTTGTGACGATAAAAGTATCTTTTTTGTCCAACTATAAGGCAGTTCTTTTTACATTCTTACATTTTTCTTCCTGCACCCCACCCCCACAATGTCATGCAAATTAATTTTTAAAAATCCTAAAATATACTTGAACTGTTATTTCATATATTTTGAAATTAATTTTTTGCATTCTGGATTATAGAATTTAGAAAATTTTTGGATTGACACTTCCGGTAAAATTTTGGATTTACCATTCCGTAATTCAAAATATGCATTTCACATTCAAAATTTCATCATTAAAAAAAAAGCATTCTAGATCCACCAATCCATAACAGAAGTATACATTCCAGATTCATAAATCCATAATTAAAAAAAAATATTCTAAATTCACCAATTCGTAATAGAATTAGGCTTTCGGATTCAACAATCCAGAAAGCAATAATATATGCAAAATTTACTTCTGGACACCCCCTCATCCGAAAAAATAAATTATTCAGTTCCAGATTGATGAATTCGTAACACACTCCCAGACAATGTTGTCAAACTCATAACTCGGAGACGGATCAGAAAGAGTCCAAAAACTCGTAACTCAAAGATCGTAACTCGATATAAAAGAGTTACTATTCGAGTTATTACTAGACATAAGATAATTAAAAATAGATTCATAATTTATGAAATATTCAAACTATTATTGATATTGGATAGTTACCGTGTAAGGGGTTGGCAGAGATAAAAAAAGATACTGTGAATTACAATAACTATAATGTTTTAAATGGACCAAGTATAGGCCAAACAAAACCTAATTTTAGGTAGGTTTTAAACTCTTATTTCTTAATTAGTTTTAAGCTACAACATATTTAAATTTTATTTGAATAAGTAGAGGTTGGCAGTTTCTTCCTGCATCCCTACATTTTTCTTCCTGCACCCCACATTGTTATGTAAACCAAACTGTCCCTATCATTTTTTAAAACCCTAAAATGCACTTGAACTGTATTTATTTTTTTGCATTCTAGATTATGGAATCCAGAAAAAATTTGGATTGACACAGTAAAATTTTGGATCCACCAATCCTTAATTCAAAATATGCATTTTACATTCAAAAATCCATCATTCAAAAAAAGCATTCTGGATCCACCAATCCATAACATAAATATGCATTCCAGAATTAAAAATCTATAATTAAAAGCATTCCGATCCACCCATCTGGATTGAGTAATCCAGAAATCAATAATTTATGTAAAATTTGCTTCCAAAACATCCAAAAATAAAAATGTGGATTGATGGATCATAGCACACTCCCAAATCCTGATTTTCTGTAACCACGGTGCCTTTTTAAAATAAAAGATTAAAACCAATTTCAGGATTTAGAAAATTGTGGGTGCAGGAAGAAATATGTAGGGGTGCAAGAAGAAAAAGCCTTAGAGGTTTAGGGTTTTATTGGGCCAAAGGCTCAAACTTATTAGGTTTTTTCAAAATTAGGTTTAGGGTCTTCATCTTTTTCATGCGCTGTCCCTTCTTAATTTTTCGCAGCCGTGTGCAGTGGCAGAGGTAGCGCGAAGGCGGAGGCAGCGCGAAGGCGGAGGCAGCGCGAGCAGCGTGTGCGGTGGTGCGCAGTGTCAGAGGCGGCGAATTACGCAAGCGACGGCGGCGAAACGCAGCTCTAGCGGAGGCGATAAGTAGAGCGGCGGCGAAACGGCGAGCACAAGCGGCGAAAAAACGGCGCGACAGAGGCACAGGTTAGGGTTTCTGAGTTTTAAATTAGGGTTTTATTGGGTTTAGGGTTTCTTTTTGTTTTTGGGCCGCGTCATGAATTGCGGAGGCCCATGGATCGTCCGATCCAGCCCTTCGATCGCCGGATCGCTCCGATCCGGTGAGACTCCGATCCCACCTCCGATCCAGCTCGTTTTTGCCTAAAAAGATCGCAAGATCTTGATTTAAATCATAATTAATTGTGGTCACGAGTTTAATCCATTATGCTTAAAAAAAATAGATAATGGATTGTGTGAGTTTTTTTTTAAGCTTAATATATGTTGAGACCAATACTCGATTAGACACTTTATTGTCGTCACTGTAACTGATTACCATGATCCATGATATTGATTAATTGTAGAAACTGTACAGATGTAATATTTCGTTTGTTATTTAAATTAGATATAGTTGATATGGAAGTGAATCCAAATATTATTTTATAAGTTTATTTTATTTTTATAAGTTTATTTTATAGATTAACTTAAATTTCATTTTTTAATATTTAAAATTTAAATTTAAATACATTTTTAAATCATTATAAGTAATCACGATAAATAAAAAATATATGTAAATGACTGTTAATAAAGTGTTGAATAAAATCACCTTTAGTTGTAAAATTTCCATCGTTAAATTCTTTTAGGAATATATTTAAAATTTTAAAGAGCCACAAAACACATCTTATTCTTAAAAATATATTTTAAAGAGAAATAAAAACTATACAATAACAAAAAGTAAATGTAAATGACATAAGTTCTTAATTAAAAAATAATTATATAATTTTTCTGTTTTTTCTTTTATAAAATTGAAGAGAGAGTATAATTATATCAACAATAAATTTTAAATCCTAAATTCTAAACATAAAATCATAAACTTAATGATGAGAAAATCTCGTTACGTACAAGACCTTTTTACCTTCGATCGTAGGTTTTACAGAAGATGTGCGGGTGACGTTACGGTGTTCTAAATTCGTGCATATCCACCTCTCAAACTGTGTTTTCTTTTTCGGAAACACGACAACAAAACGAGGTTATTAGGCATGGGTATTTTCCACGGATTTTCAAACGTGGATGATGCAATCCCAGCTTGCATCCATGTTTTTCTTTCATTTTGTTGATTTTGAATGGATTAATGGAGATAATTTGTGAATTCAATGGATGAAGATTTAAGTTTAGAGATAATGAATTCGGTGCATGGAAATAGAAGCTTAGAAAGAGTGAAGTCAATTTTTAAGAGTTTCTAAGCTAGACGACACTCACAAAGGTGGTGTTAACGAGAGAAGAAAATAAATGAGGCTGAGTTTTGATATTATTTTCTTATCAAATTCAAACTAATTTATAAGAGTATTAATACTTTTGATGTTAATAATTTATAATTAATTTTTCATTCATTAACAATTTATAACTCTAGTCTAGATGGAATAGAGTTGCATTAAACCTTCTAACTATGTCTTAAAAAAATGGAATAGAGTTGCATTAAACCTTCTAACTATGTCTTAAAAAAAATTGAATTGTAATCGTAATTAGACTTTCTAATCTTATTTTCATTTTACTCTAGATACAAAATAAATGTATGCTATTTTTTTTTCATTTTAATCTCGCGCTGTATATCTGTATTTTTTTATTTTGTTTTGTTTATATATATTTATATTTAATATTAAAATTTGAATATATAATATTATTATTCGTATACTTATATTAACAATATAAATTTATAGTACATTATGAATAAAAAATATTATTATCAACATTATTATGTAAAATTATTGTACCTTGGTGTGAATTGATTCCTTGTACATTATGTTACCTTTAATATATAATAATAAATATTGTAATTAGAATATTCACATATACTTATTTTTATGTGTTTTACTTAAATAACACAAACAATACCTAATTTTGAGATAACAAAATATCTTTATAAACAACATTTTTGGTAAAATTTCCATCTTCTCCTTCAAGGTGTCATTTTTTAATAAGAATTTTTGTTGAAGCTTAAGAAACACCTCTTATAATGTAACCTATAATTGACTATGATTAAAAATGTATAGTGGAAGGTAAATTTCAACATTAAGTATAATTTGACTATGTGATTTATTTATAGTAATGACAAGATTTAATTTCACATAAAATTGTTTTCTAATAAACACAATTGGGAGACATACACTTTTTGTTGTTTTATGATTAATTCTTGAATATGTTAAATTTATTATATTTTATTATGTCATAAATATTTAATTCTTGAATAATTTCATGAAAATAAAAAAAATAAAAATATTCATTACAATTTTGTTTTTATTTTTACGTTTTTATTCTAAATTTAAACAATTTCACTTTACTATTTTTTTACATGTTTCTTTTATTTATCCTTTTTGCGGATCCAACAATTAATCTATCTATGATTTTGAACAAATGAAGATTTAAAAGAAAATAAAAAAACTAAAAAAATACCCATTTTAAAAGAATAATTAATAATTTTAAATTTTATAAAGTGAAAATCTTATTTAGAAACACAAAGTATTCCTGGATTTCATAAAAATAGCTATTGATACCTAGCTAAAAATAATCTTACTTACTCATGTATCTATGAAAGTATAATTGAAAAATAAATATACATTTATGTATATGCTAAAATTACTTGTTTATACTTGTTTTGTTGAGTAATAAGAGGTGCTACCATCACTTTATCCCTTTCGTCAACATCAAAAATACTGGGAATTGGTTTTGTTAGTAATCTTTGTAGGGAGATAAGGAAGAACAATTCTCCCTTCTCCATGACTATTTGGGTAAAGTGAATAAGAGAATGTGCACACCTAAATTGAGAAAATTATATGTTTAATGACGTTGCGGAGTGAGATTCTTGGATGAAGTAAGTGATTTTTTTGAACCAAAGAAAAAAGAAAGAAAAATGAGGTTTGAAGGAAAATTTTTGGTTGAATAAGTGAAAAGAAGAGTGATCATAAAGATATTACTCTTTCAAAACTATCCGTTTATCCGTTTGGTAACTGCTTATTACAAAAGACACAAAATAATAGATTTTAAAAATAAAGAAGAAAAACAGTTTCCAATCAATTATAAAAATAATTGATTATTTAATAAATGCTAAAAAATATATGAAATGACTGTTAAAATTGAGAAGTAAATATTTAGTTTTAAATTTAAAAATAATTTTATTGTTTCGTTGGTTGGTGTCAATTAAAACTATTCACCACACTTATAAATTGGTTCACTTAAAGACACTTGTTTTTCAACAAAGAAAAACATGATTTACTGTGCTGCAAAAAAGTTGAAAAAAAAAACTTTTAAAAAACATGAAAATGAAAAAAATGTTGACTTCAAAACTTTCTTGTCAGTATGCGAAAAAAAGTTGTATACATGTATATTATTTTATTAATTAATTTTAATTTACTTTTTATTCTTTTATTTTAAACTCAAATTATTTTTATTTTTATTTAATATATAATTATAATTTAAATATAAAAAATATAATCAAAATTATAAAAAATAATAATTATTAAATAACATAATTAATCATATTTTATATATAATAAATTATAAATATAAATAATAATTTTTTTTAATAATAAAAAATAAATTTATATAATAATTATATTAATTAAAAAAGGTAAAAATAAAAATAATAATGTTATTTAATATAAAAATAAAATTTTATCAAATATTTATTAGGTTTAGGGTATTGATTTACAAAACTAAAAAAATATAAAGAATAGCAAAAACTTAAATCTTTATAAAAGAAAAATATTCAAAATTCCTTCTTCTTCTTCTTTCGACCAGCCATGATTCTGGTTAAAGTTCCGATTTCACGTTTCAAAACCCCATTGTCGCGGTTAGGGTTGGACTTCGCACGGAGGGTTGCGGTTAGGGTTTATCTCGCGAATGATCTTCGTCTCTGTTTTGATTAGGGTAACTATTTATTCCAACCCTTCAAGTCATTTCATCATTTCATCATTTCGTTAGCAGTCTTACCCTGTAAACAACATTCTTATATATGAGAACAGTCATTAAAAAATATAGCATCTTATGCCAAGCATTTAGAATCCATTAACTGTAATTATGAATACAAGGTCAATCGCTAGCCATTACCCAACCAAACTTGAGTCCGTCATGATCTAGTAAACAGGCTTGAACATTTGTGCTTCACTGTCTAAGTTTTTTGTTGCTCTGAATTATCACAGAACGAACAGAAGCTAGAATTTCGTGATGCAGCTCCAAGGAACACCATCTGCTCTTGGATTCCACATGCCTGCAGAGTGGGAAACCCACACTCAGTGTTGGATGGGTTGGCCTGTGAGCGCACTGCATCCAAACCCTATTATTATTTTAATTCCATTATTACTATTATCATTTGTTTTTTACTACAAGCTTGACGATTGTAACAGGAACGCCCCGATAACTGGCGAGAGGGCGCTGCACCCGCCCAACGTGTGTTTGCGACGGTGGCATCTGCCATCTCGAAATTTGAGTCTGTTACTGTTTGTGCCAGTTCTGCGCAGGTAAGTTAATGGTGTTAGATGTTAGTTTTGATTAATGGACCTTGTTGTTGTTTTCTTTGATGTTGCTTGAATTGTTTAATAGTGGGAGAATGCACGAAGTCAGTTACCTGAACATATCAGGGTGGTTGAGATGAGTATGAACGATTCTTGGTTTCGTGATTCTGGACCCACTGTGAGTTTCTCTTATTGTAGAAATCAACCTTGTCTGCGTGGATGTATAAGCATGTTGTGTGGTTTGTTTTGTTTGTTAGTTTGTTGTGAGAAGAAGCACCACGACACAATCTGGTGGTGCAGTTGACAGAATTGCAGGGATTGACTGGCAATTTAATAGTTGGGGGGGTAAGCACTAGGACTCTTGATATTCAGATATTTTTATTCTGAAGGGTTTGTTAGGATGGCTGATTCGAAGAATGGTTAGAGGATATAAATATGATTTTATTGTTATGTGTTGATTGTTGGTTCTTTCTTCACTAATGGAGTTTTATGAACTGTTTAGGTTTAGAAGATGGATGCTATAGTGATTGGAGTCTTGATTTGCTTGTGGCTAAGAAGGTTTGGAATGCTCCATTTTTCACTTATTTATATATATATATATATATATTTTATTTTTTTTCTGGCCATGTGAACTTCTTTACTGATTTTGTTTTCACTGTATGTTTGCTAGATTTTGGGAATTGAGAAGATTCCTAGATTTTCGCATTCAATGGTGCTTGAAGGTGGAAGCATCCATGTGGATGGAGAAGGTAAGAGTTATATAATGATTATTTTCCATGTTGAAGGTACATTTTTTCCATATAGATGTCTGAGCAAGTAAATCTATAATGGTGAAGTAGAAGTACTTGTTTTTATTAATTTCCTCAATGGACAACCTGCTGTTGCTGTTACTTTTTAGTCAATTATTGCAGAAAGTAATAATAGTTAGATGGAGAAAATTCTATATGATATGGTCAATGGAGGTCTTGTGAAATGATTAAACGAGGTGATCCTATTTATTTGACATTATATGTTCTTGTCCTATGTTTTGATAAATTTATTTTGATAATGTACCTAACCAGTGATTTATGTTTTGAGCCTTCCCTTGATTATCACTTATATTTGTTGTGTATTTGTACTCCTATTATGCTTTTTAGTATCTCTTTGGTGTTTCTTCCTGAATAGCTACTAAAACATTGGTTGGTTTTTGTTTTCATCTAAAGTTATAAGTCTATGTAGCTTATGAAATTCCTTGGATGTTGTTGGTGTTGGTTTCTATTGAGAACTGGAGTGACTCCTGTAATCTGCATAAAAAGACTTGCATTAAAGACCAGTGCAAATTACCAAGGTGGAAATCCAATTTTGATTGGAGAACAGAACCTCAGCAGCACCCGAAGAACTGCATACAAGTTTTGTATAAAAAGTAGAATTTGACTGGATACTACATGCCTGTTATCTGGCACATAATCATCTCTAAATAAATGCAGTTTTACTGCTGATTTACTCAAGAACGAGGATAACCGGAAGCTGTCAAGACAACATTTTGTTATTCTTGTTGTATTCATGAATGTGGTTTTGTTAATTTCATGTCTTTCATTTTAATTTTGTCAATCAGATCGTATATACTTAGATTTACTGCTCTATACCTGGATGCCTCAATGAATTGGTTGTAAATTGTTCTATTTTTTTCAGTTTACTTCAGCATTTTTTCCTTCCTTCAGGAACTTGTCTTACAACAGAAGAGTGCCTCTTGAACAAGAACAGGAACCCTCACTTGAGTAAGGACCAAATAGAGGATGAACTTAAGGCATATCTTGGAGTCAGGAAGGTTATATGGTTGCCTCGTGGATTATATGGTATGTAAACTTCATATCGCTACTGTAGATTACAAATCTTTCTATAATATAAGGTAGTTAATTCCCCTGCACCGTCAATCATGTGTTTTGTTTCACAAGGTTTGATACAGAATTGCAGATTTGTTTGTCCCTCAACAAGAATAATTTGGTTCCGTATATGGTAAAACCTTGACTTTGTGTAAAACTAATAGAACAATGGATCTATACATGGTTCTACTTAGAATCCACAATAGCTAGATACTTCTATGATAAAGGAAATATAGCTGTTCTCTTGTGGTGAAATGCGCTTTGTGGCAGGAAATTATCTTCTCTGGATTTGACTAGCTTTCACCATTACATAAAAGGCTCCAGACTTTCACTATTGCTCAATTAGTGTATATTAATTATATCACCTAAGTATTTTTCTTTATTACAAAATGAGTCTTAAATTAAGGTAAAATTGACAAATTTCTTTCCGTCTTTTTTTCAGTGAAAGCTAATACAAAATATTGGGAGGACCCACCTGGGCATTAGTAATGAGAAATTTGGAGTTTTTTGCCTTAATCATGACAGTTAATTTTCTATAGAAAGGAAACAGCAATCTGGTAGATATTTTATTTTGTTACAGTGTTCTTATAACTGTCCTTGGGGATCCCTGTGTTGCTAACTTCATTAATTGTTTTTTTTTTGCACTTGAACTCCTTTTGAGGTTGCAAATATTAAGAGCACATGTCTGTCCCTCCGTAGAGATGACTTTGAAGTATTAGAGTACATATCTTAGGTTCAAAGTGGTTTGTAGATGTTATGTATTCCTCAAATTATAATATATTGTTTTTTATGCAGGGGATGATGATACAAATGGTCACATTGATAACATGTGCTGTTTTGTGAGGCCCGGTGTGGTTATTCTGTCTTGGGTTGATGATGAAACTGATCCTCAGTATGAAAGATCTATAGAAGCTTACTCTTTGCTTTCAAGTGAAACAGATGCTAATGGTAGAAAATTTGAAATCATTAAAATCCATGTTCCCGGTCCACTCTATATGACAGAGAGCGAGTCTGCTGGGATTTCCCAGGTAAACATTTTTTTCCTTTTCATTTAGTTTTTCTGTTCTTGGTTGAAAATAATAATAATAAGAAACGAAATACCTTTTTATCATTATTATTTCATTTCATTAAAAATTTAAGGAATAATTATCATATTCACCCCCATCATCATCGAAGTATATCTTTAAATTTTTCAATGCATAGTTTGTTGCTGTATGTTCATCAGTTATAGAATTTTATGATGTCATTTTGCAGCTCATTCCTTTTTTGTTTGTCTCTATGGTTTGCATTTTAATCATGTTGTTGCCCCTACTTTTTTCATATTAATTGTTAAACTATAGGAAAAAAGATACATTGAGCTTAAACCATATGTTTCTAAGACAACAAAATGCTTTATTAATTAGGGAAAAAATAATCAATACAATAAATTTGACTTAGTTGTACAATACCCTTCTTATCGTAGCCTATGGTAACAATGTCGTCCAGGTATACAATGAGACAAACACACCCTTGGGAAGAATGACGACAAAACAGAATAATCAGGTTCACTTCGTATCATTTCAAACTGATGGATGATAGTCTTAAAAAGCCAAAACCATGCACGAGGTAATTGCTAAAGGCCATGTAGACTTTGAACCTTCACCTTCATAGACTACATACCATATCAAATGACTCTTCCTTAGTGACAAAACTAGGAAGTTGCTCCGTATAGACTTCTTCATCAAGACCACCATGTAGAAATGCATTTTTTTAGCTCAAGCTGCAACATAGTACAATGGTGAATAGTTGTAATGGAAAAGAGAAGTTGAATAAATTTCATTTGGGCAACAAGATAGAAATTGTTAGTATAATCTTGGCCATAGATTTTTGTGCATCCTTTGACAACCAGTTGAGCTTTACAGCGATAAACGTTACCATCAAGTCCTGTTTGATGTGGTGTTTGATGACATTTTTTTTTCTTGAAATCCAAAAAGAAAAATATTAAAATAACCTAAGGAGAGGGAAAAGAATATCAAATCACCAAACAAACTTTGACGAAGTTGCCACAACTGGGGTGGAAGTGCATGGAAGAGGTGACCTGGGCGAAGGTTGGTCGGCCACCAAGTGTCGATGCACACACCAATTTGAGTTGTGTTGGAGCAGGAGAGAAGTCGCATGTTACGGTGGTTTGCATTGGCGTTCGACTGGTTGGATAGATCAATGTCACAAGATCCCAACCCTGTGTTTGCCGGAGAAAATGGTTGTAATTGGAAACTTTGCTTCAAAACTTGTCGGAGGAGATGTCGAAGCATTGAACTGAACTTAGGAGAAAGGTTCGCTAAAAAGATCCTTAAGAGACATCGGGTTTATTGGGCCAACATGGTTTTGAAAGACTCTAAATATCATGTTAAAGTACTGGAAGGAGAGAGACATTGAGCTGGAATCGTGTGTTTTTTTGACAACATAGATGTTTTATTTTATATTTGAGAAAAAATGAATCAATACAAGAAATAGAGGAAATTTGATATTCTCTAATAATAAAGGTATGATATGAGAATAAATAAAAGCTTTCTTATAATACATATATAATCTAGAGATTCTTTATTATATTGTATTTGCTCTTTATTTTTATAATTATAATAGTAATAAGTTTAAAGGCTGGTTAAAAATGCTGTGAAACATTTTTCATTGGATTTGGGACCACACGGAAAACTATATAAGTAAGCCTGTGATTATTTTTTAATCAACTTGAGCACTTGTTAGGATTTGTACGATGAGTCAATGAACATCTGTTTTGGTTGACTTGTATGATTGTATCTCTTGAATATTTGGTACAGTAACAACCTTATCACCTTTCTAACGTAAATCCCTAATTTGTGTATTAGGTCAACATGAATTCATTTGCATTAAGAAATGAATGATCAATTTTATTTTTAATGGATGAAATATCAGGAAGAGTAAAATACTAGAAACTGCTCTACTGCCTACACTATCAGGTGATTTATGATGCTGGGTACAACAATCTTAAGCAATTAGCAATTTCAGTTTCACTTTATTATAATAATTATACTTTCAAATAAGCAAAATGAGGTGCCATAAACTAGACAAATATTTCAAGCAACTTTTAGTAACAGTGGTTTGTAATTGTCGGTTGTATGCTTAATTGTGATATTCTAATAATGGCTATGGCGCTATGCTGCAACTTATCATGTGAAGATGAAGATACTGAGCTCAACGCAATATTGATACCAGATAATATGGTTAAAGATTGTAGTATTGCAATTGTTAGTGAGTGATGAATTGTGAACTAGATAGATTCAACTTCCATTTAATGCTTGTTATGTTATAATTTTATATTTTCTAGGACGGTGAGGCTAAGCCAAGACCTCCTGGTACAAGACTTGCTGCTTCCTATGTAAACTTCTACACTGCAAATAAAGGTATCATTGCACCACAATTTGGAGATAAAAAGTGGGATGACGAAGCTATCCGAGTCCTATCTAATACCTTCCCTCATCATGAAGTAAGTAAAACTGTTTGTTAACATGATCTTTTTTCGGTTAAAGAATCTGTTAGAGCACGTATAGTTGCAATAATTACTGCTGTTAGTGTAAATCAAGCAATATTTATGAATGGTTTATAGGAATTTAGGGTATATTTTATCCTGAACATCTTGAAGAATATCCATTAAAGATGAATAACAGACAACAGTCAAAATTAGAAGTGGGAACAACGTTCTGTGAGGGTTTCGAGATAGAAAAGATTCTAAATGATAAGATATAAGTTTTTTTAGCTCCCACTGCAACCCTTTGTTTAGAAATAGTGCTATCTCTTAAACTATAGGAAAGAGGAAAGAGATAGATTGAGCTGAAATTGTGTTTTTGAAACCACATGTATCCTTTCTTTAGATCGAGAAAACAGAATCAAAATAAATAGAGCTGAAATTGTGTTTTTTAGATAGTATATATAGATGCTTATTTATATTGGAAAAAAATTGATATCCTCCAATGATTAAAATATGATACAAAAATTAATAATTACGGTTCTTAGAGTTACATATATAATTTAGATATGTTTTATTATATAGGATTTTGTTTTTGTTTTTATAATTATAACACTAATTAAAAAATATGGATTTTTGCATTGACTACCATCATGAATTATTTAACAAATTTGAGTTGTGTATATAGCCATCGTTTGGCCGAGCTAGTAGTAACAGCAGCATAATATTAACTTTTATATTATACTCTTGTATTTATAAATTATATTTGCATGTTCTGATTACTGAATCACATTTTAAAATATTTGTTGGTTATTAGGTTGTGGGAGTTGAAGGTTGCAGGGAGATTGTTTTGGGCGGTGGAAATATACACTGTGTTACTCAGCAACAACCGGCACCTTAATTGGGGGCAATCTCAGTATTCCATGATAGGTGTTGTTGTTGTGTCAGTGATTTTAGGTTTTCAGAACGATTGTTTACTCCAAATAATCTCCAAATCCAATAGCTGCACCCTGGAAGGAAATGTATGCTATTTAGATGGAAACCCGTGGAAAATAAATCCTTATTTTTATTTTAAATAGGGATATCGTGGTTACTCTTTACAATAAAATTCATGCTCGTTTGCTTTGCTTGGCTTTCCAGAGTTTTACATTTCATACACACGTGTGTATGTATATTTTATCTTACCGTCTTCACCTTGTTTCTTTCTTCTGCAGGGAAATTGAATGCACGTTTTTCAGTTCTTCATCCAACATTTATTTACGTATAATATAACACTAATATAGTTATCATAATGAATTTTATCTGACAGAACTGTTCATTTTCTTTTTGAAGAATATGAATTTAATCAGTACAACTTTACACCATATCAATAAACTGCTCTTCATGTTAATTTTCAATTTGGAAGAGTATTCATCTTATATGAAGAACTGCATGATAAGAAAAAATTGTTTTAGTTAAGTTTATCAAACTAAGGATCTTGTCAATTGTCCCTGCATATTTCATTCTTAGTTGATCTGAACCTTGTAGGAAAGTTTTAAATCTCATACCTATGCTTAAAGTATTGACTTTATGAACTTTTTTCTTCTGCAACCTATCATTTTTTCTGAAAATTATATAACTGTTATATATCTTTTAAAAAGTATACTCGTAATCCAAATTTATAAAATCTGCTTATATCAGTCACTTAGATATTATAAATTGGTCATATAATCTATGTCAAGAATATGTTTAAGGGTGATATGATATGACAAACTTAATAAATTTGCAAATTTTGCTTGAATAAACTCTAATACTATTAAAAAGTTAACTTTAACTCAAAAATATGAAGTGAATTTTTGCTGTGTTCATGAATCTCCGATTTCTAAGCAGATTCATTTAACTTTTGTTACGTATATAGTTTTTCGAACTTGCTGTGTTATGGTATACAGTGGAAGCCTGCAAAGGGTGAAATAGATGAAGGGGAACAAAGAAACTATAATCTGATGATGGTGAAGTGACTCTTTCTTCCTACACCTCCATACCTTCTTGTGCCACCCCATACTAAATATGAAAATACCATTTTATTCTTTTTTTTCACCCCCTTGGATTTGAAATAATAAACCTATGGATTATGTAATTCAGATAAATTCTGGATTACATAATCCGGTAGTCAATTTCATATTTAGAAAAGACTTCCAGATTATGTAATCCGGAAGCTAATAACACATCTGAAAAAAAGACTTCCGGATTACATAATCCGGAAGCTAAACTTATGTATAGAAAAGACTTCCAGATTATGTAATCCAGAAGCTAATCACAAAAGACTTCTGGATTACATAATCCGGAAGCTAATTCTGAATCTAGAAAAAGACTTCCAGATTATGTAATCCGGAATATTGAAAAAGGTATTTTTGGAATAAGAAAAATTTATGGGGTGACACAAGAAGGTATGGAGGTGCAGGAAGAAGCAACCTGATGAAGTTGTATTGAAGTTACTGAGTTTACAACTTCACTTTTTCTAAACAAGCACAAAAATTTCTTCCTGCATCCCTACATTTTTCTTCCTGCACCTCACAATGTTGTGCAAAGACAAAATGTCTTTATATAAAACTTTACATTTATTCTTTTGCATTTTGGATTATGAAATCCGGATCCACCAATCCATAATATAAATTAGGCTTCTGGATTCAATAATTTGGAAATCAACAATTTATGTAAACTTTGTTTCTAGAACACCCCTTCATTTGAAAAATAACATGATTCACTTCTGGATTGATGAATCTGTAATACACTCCCAAATTACGATTTCAAATAAAAGGTGAAGATTAGTTTTGAAATTTAAAAAATTGTGGAGATGCGGAAAGAAAAATTTAGGGGTACCGGAAGAAACTGCCTTCTTCCCGCTCAATTCACATAGGCTGCAATCATATTTCTAATTTTTATTCAAAGAGCAAGTGAGGATCTTTATATAATATGCTATTTTTAGTATTCTTATCATTTTTTTATTAACTGTAATTTTTTTTACTAATATAAGTATGAACATTAATATTTAAATGTGAAATTTATTGTATATAATATTAAATTAGGATTTATTGAATAAAATCTCTATGATTATATTTATGTTTGATTTTAGCAAATTATTTATAAGTTTTTAGTGATTATAGTATTTGTCTTTCTTTATTAAAATTGATATAATAGAGGAAAATTTAAATAAGAGTAAAAACCATGTTGGTATTTGGTTGAAATCCTTGAAATCTCTCCTTTTTGTAGGATACAATAAATTTGAAATATTATATTGTAAAATATTTAATATAATATAATAAATTTCAATTAGTCCATTCCCACATTTTATATTTACAAGTTATTTTATACATACTTTCGTATTAATTTTTATGTTAATATTCATGTTTTGTAATACATCAACTTGGGACATGTGACATTGACTTTATTTGGATAAATGTTATAGGGTTTAGTGTAAAATGTTCTGATATATTAATGAGCTTCTTCTTTTTTCCTTATTCATTAATGTTTTATTCGACATTTTTCAATATTTAAGAAAATATCTTAATCTTTAAATGATAAATGAAAAAGAAGTAAGATCAATTAAAAACAATAACCGTTTTAACTTCAATTAAGTATACATTTTTTTTCCATAAAATTGATTGGAGAATGATTTATGCACTAAAAAAAATTATATTAAAACTAAATTTGTGTTTGGATATAAAATTGATTTTCACAAAATTTAAATACGTTGAATTTGATTTATTTTTATTTTCAATTATTCAACTTTTAAATATTTTATTTGCATACAATATTCAAATTTATTGAATTTAAGTTTTTTAGATAAATTATTTCGATTTCAATTAGATGTAAAAGTACGTAATAAATATATAAATTATTATCAAATGATATCAATTAAGTCAATAAAAAAGTTATTGTCGAAAAATAATTAGTACAAACTTCATTTAATAAAATTTGGTTATTATTTACTAAAAATAGCAACGGTTAAATAAATAGTTCTCTGAAAATTAATTTTATCAATGATGATTGAAAAATAATTTTAACTTCTCATTGATATTGTTGAAAAATAACCTTAAATGATATTAATTGAAAATTATTTCAATCCTTATCAACTCAAGAAATGATGTTTGATAACATTAATAGAAAAACACTATTCATGTTCACAAATACAACATTAACTAATGTTAATTATAATTTTTTATAATGGTAAAAAAATCAATTATAATCATAATTAACTTTAATTTTAAATAAATTACAATATATAAAATTGACGATTATCCATTCTTATTAAATTAACAACATTTCTCACCTTTTATCGAGTCAACGCTATTTTAACTAAAGTTGATCCAACAATATTTTAGCAAAGTTTGAGTAAAAAAATTATTTTCAACTAATCTTTTGACCAATTACTTTCATAAAAAATTTAAAATTTCTATCAAAATAACATATTTTATTATAAATTATTTTAAATTTTTATACAAATAAATTCCTATCTAAATATTCTTCATTTTGTCATAGTAAAAAGTTTTTATTAGGATTTAATTAAATATATCGTTGCATATATTATAAATATTATATTAGTAAGTATATTATAAATAGTATTTTTAGAGAGAGAGAGAGAGAGATTAAAAGTTTTATTTCTGGTCATAGTAAGATTGTAGGAGCTATGTAGTAAGAATTAAAATATTTTTAAGTGCTTTAATACAATTTATAATACAAGATAAAAAAATATAATATAATTAATATTTAATTATTATATTGGATAAATTTTTTTGACTGAGATAAGTAATAGTGATACGTGTTTTTTAACCAAGTGGATAAAGGTTTGAATTTATTATATATTTTTAAACATATATTACATACTTTATTAATTACATATTTATCTTATTTAAAATATCATTTAAAAAATAAAATGCTAATGAAATTAAACCATATGATTAAATGATATATTTATTACATATATTTTATTTATTGCGCATGGAAAATAGTTAGAAAAATTAGACCTAGGACCAAAAATAGTGAAAACATTAAAACAAAATTGAAAATTAAACTCTCTTTCTCTATATAAAGAGAAATCAAGTTAAACTTTAAGATATTTGTTTAAAATTAAAATTCTCAACTCTTACTATTATTAATCCAATAATTTTGATAAATCTTTAGGATATGAGCATTTAGTGATATTAATTAAGAATGAATTAAGATTATTAAGGTGTAGAAAATGAAGTAAAAATGTAATTAGAAGAAAAATGAATGGATGAAAAGAGAAGGGAAGGAGTGCCTGAAATAAAGGAGACAGGCGTTGGGCTGAGAATGGAGCGATCCAAGGATGGTAAGAAAATCTGAAACCCGGAATAATTTATAGGAGGGGAGAGTTGACGCTTGCAAATTACGAATCTCATTGCTCTCAACTCAACTAACGTGAAATCAGGTATTCGAAAATCAAATTTTGGACACCTGATTTCAGTTCTTTTCTTAATAATTATTTCTGTTCTACACAAACACAACGCAAACCAAACACACAACACACCCACACAGAGGGAAACCAAATGGGGTGCTCATTCTCCGGTTTAAACGCGCTCTACGACTCCGTTAACAACGGAGGCGATGCCTGGATCAATGAGAATCGTTTCCGCATCGTGCGCCAGCTCGGAGAAGGTGGCTTCGCCTACGTCTACCTCGTCAAGGAGCTTATCAACGACTCTGCCGCCAGTGGCCTTGCCAACAAGCTCAAAGACTCCTCTCATGTCTCCGGTTCGCTTCATTCCTTAACGTCTCTCTGTCTTTCGTCTTTCGTTTTTTTTTTTCTTCCTGAATTTCGCCTTTTCGTATCCTGATCTGTGTGTTCTGTGTTTTTTTTTTGGAATTCTTACATGCGTTTTTCTTGATCAGTGATGCCATTTCCTCGGCCAAACGATGTACTCGTTAATTCGTGGAGATTTAATTTCGGATCTGTTTGAGTTAGTTTCTGATTCGAGTTTGTTGTTTAGGATTGTTTATCGAATCCTGGCGTTGGATGCCGTGGCTCTTTCGTGGATATTGTTATGCAATTCTGTTGATGTGTAGAGTTTGCTTAGTCTTGTTTTGTTGATATTGAGAATGTAATTTTAGTTTATGAATCGAGCTTGTTGTTTTTGAATACTTGTTGAATCCAGGGGTTGGAGCCTATGACTTATTCGTAGAGATTTTTTAACGCAATTTTGTTTTTGAAGCGACTGTGAATGTGATTTTGTTCTTTAGATAAGATGTGTTGGACGTCCTATTTCTCGTTGTGGTGGTAACTGATTAGGCGTTTAATTTAATTGCTCCTTTCAACAATTGAAAATAGGAGATTCTGGGTTATTATTCAATGACGGTGGTGAGTTCAATTTCGATTATCAGTGGCGAAGAAAATGGAGCGTTATTGTACAAACTAAAATAATTCGGTGGTCTTTTTAAAGTAAAATATGAACTATACCATCTCTTTTCTGCAGAGGATGGGACTTATGCTATGAAAAAGGTCCTCATTCAGAACAATGAACAGCTGGAGTTGGTCAGGGAGGAGATCCGTGTTTCATCACTGTTCAGTCATCCCAATTTGCTACCACTTCTTGATCATGCAATCATTTCTGTCAAGGTAAGTAGTTTTTTAGCCAACACTTATTCCTCTCTTTGTTACATCACAGATCAGATTTTTTTTTCCGGCAAAAGAAGTTTGTTAACTAAGAGTGTTACTGGTTCAGCTAGGACACATGCCGTTTCTGTCAGGATTTTCACTAAAAAAATTGTTCCTGGACTCAACTGTGTAATTTGTCGTATTGTATCTTATCTCAAAATTGCCATGCTTGCATACACTTGGAGGTTTCTAAATCTTATTTTGAAAACTTAGAACTTGTTTTAGACGGTTTCTGAAAATTGAACAAAAAAAAATTTCGAGGTTTCTAAATCTTATTTTGAAAACTTAGAACTTGTTTTAGACGGTTTCTGAAAATTGAACAAAAAAAAATTTCAACAACAGTTTTTCTATCTGTCTTGCACACCACCCTCCGGCTTCTACCACCGATCTCTCGCACAACCACCACTCTTCTTCCTCTAATTGTTCCCGCCATCTTGTCCAACCACTTCGTTATGAAGGCCACCATTCCAACTGGCACACCTTCATCTGATCTCTCTACTTCCCCTGCTGTTGCTCCCTCCCCTCTGCCCCCACCGCTACGATTAAGGGACGTGATGCCAAGGCTGTGAAGTCCAGGCACCACCTTCTGAAAAACCTGGATCCCAGGGGTCCTGCCTTCTTTTAACATTGTTCATCCTGCTCCATGGTCTCAGACCACATACACGTACTCTTGGCCCCTGAAACCCACATGACAACCCTCCCAAACAGCCTCTGGAATGGTGACTGAGTCAAGCTCGAGTGCATGAACCATGATGATGATGGGTGTGTGCATCAGTGTAGGGTTGTGATTTGAAGTTGGAAAAGAGAAGCGCATGATCTTCAAGGGTGCAAAGAAGCACAGAAACATAACATCCTCAAGAAACTTCAATTTTTTTTCTGTTTTTTTTTTCTTGTTTTTAAAAGCATGTTTTCAGAACTTAAAATAAAAACGACTGGCATTAGACAGGTTTTTTGTTTTTCTGTTTTTAAAGCCAGAAAATTGTTTTTACTAGTTGTTTTGAAACCTGGCCTTTGTTTCTTAAATGAAGTTCCTGAATTCTAGGCTCTAGTACATTTGCTTCTAGGATTTTGTAATGTTGAGGGGAATAGTACTTTACTACCTTAAATTTTATGTTTATGATATCAGTTGTTTGTTTGTGGTTGAACATTTGAGCTTTATTAAAACATAGAAATTTGTAGCCAATAGAAGATGAGTACACATTAATTTCTGATATTCTCTTTGAATGCTAAATGTTATATCCATTGTATCTTGATTGGACTGAACACCCTTCTGGCCAAAATGGTTTTTCTTTCTCTGTTTTACTTGTATTTGTTGGCTACAATGATCTCATAATTTTCTTGGCGAGATTCAATGATAATATGTTATTGAGATACGTGGTATGTTATTGAGATACGTGGCTGTGAAGAGATTATAATGAGGCACCATTACAACTTATATGGTAGGTACATGGTGAATTTTTTCGGGTCATGGCCAAGTTTGTCCCAGTTTATTATCTACAATTTTTAATTTGATAAAGTCTGTAAGAGTAGTCACTGTGAATCTATTTGAATAGGAACTGGAACGATAAAGTCTTACATACATGCTGTCAATTTTAAAGTTTCTGTTGATATGCTAGGTTCCTGATGTGTCCAGTAATGGTACAATACAATGGTACTGTTTTACCCGACTTGTATCCAATGTTACCACACAAAATCTAGGTTTTCTTAACATGATTGTGAATTGTGGATGTTGTGTGATGTGGCATTGATTATGTAGTTCCTCAAGGGTTCCAACATGTTAAAATTTATAAATCAGTTGTAGTGGGAATAAAACTATTCTCAGTGAACGAATGTGTAGCTTTACTCATTTCCCTGGGAAGGATTTAGCTTAATACTATTCCTTGGCTGTCATTTCTTGGGCTTCTATATTTACACTGAAGATGTACTTTATTCTAGCAGCCTACCCAAGAAACGTCTTGGAACCATGAAGCATACTTGCTATTTCCAGTTCATATGGATGGAACATTGCTAGACAATGCCAAAGTAATGAAAACCAAGAAGGAATTCTATTCCACTGCAGATGTTCTTCAAATATTTCGTCAGGTATGAACCATCACTGTTGAAGCTCACGATTTTTAGCATTTGATCTCCTTTTTTACTAATATTATAGCGTATCTTGAATTCATATATACTTACACATAACTTATTTTCGTATTAAGCTAGCAATTCTTGTGACATGGGGCTATCTGTTGTAAAAATTATATTGTAGAAGAAGAAACCAGAATTTGTTTTGTTCTGAAACTCACTCTTTTAAACCTGTGAAATAAACAGCTTTGTGCAGGACTCAAGCACATGCACAGCTTTGATCCTCCTTATGCACATAATGATGTCAAACCTGGTAATGTTCTCATAACACACAGAAAAGGACAACCACCTCTTGCCATACTGATGGATTTTGGCAGTGCTCGTCCTGCTAGGAAGAAAATTACCAACAGATCAGAGGCACTCCAGTTACAGGTGCTTCTTTCTTTCTTCCCCTGTTTATTATAAATTGTTTCATAGATAATTCAAAGAGGAAAAAGTTAAGCTGTAAATGAAGTTTTTCATTTCATTTAACCCACAAAAAACAGAATACTGAGGGTACATTTATTAAGCGTCCCTTAGGGTACAGTTGCACAAAGCTAATAACAGAATGACAAACTGTTACAGCTGGAACAACAAATATTCTCGAATGAAAAAGTAATAGTTTCCATATATCATGTGTTATACTCTAATAACCCCCCAAAACTGAGGTTTGTCAGATAAACCCTTGAGTTTGTCTTCAAGAAAGTCAAATCTGGCTGTTGAGAGGGGGTTGTGGAGCACATCTGCCCATTGATCCAAGGCTGGAATGTTATAGATCAAAAGCTGCTTGTATAGAACATGCTCTCAGATAAAGAAGACATCACTTTCAATATGTTTAGGACGACTGTGAAAGACAGGATTGTGGGCAATAACTACTGCACTCTGTACTGTGATATTCAGCTTATGTGTTTGATCTGGTTGTAACCTGCTGTTTTCTTGACCATCAAGAAATCAAGTTATGGCCGTAGAAAGATAGCAGAACCAGAGAGGTGATTCTTCTCTCATCAATATCAGAAGCCCAATCGGCATCAACTAGGAAAATACTTTTTTAGCTTAGTTTTCTGCATCAGTCACTTTCCACTCTATACTTTCCCTTCAAACGAATGGACCCTATGAGTTTTCCCATGAATTGAAAGACTTTTTTAACTGCAAAGCTTATTTCAGGTCTTCTAAGATTAGCATACTGCAACGCACCAACTACAAATCTGTAAAGATTTGGATCTTGAAATAAATCACCACTCATTTTAGACAACTTGCATGTTGAGGTCATAGGGGACGAAATAGAATCAGTATCAGCCCTATTAGTCCTGTGTAAGCGATCTCTAAGTGCCTGCTTTGAGTCATAAGAAGGGATTTGTCAAGTAGGTGCTTGATCTAAATACCCAAAATATAGTCCAAATGACCCAGCTGTTTCATAGAAAATGTGGAGCTCAGATGTTTAGTAATCTGCTGAATGAGTTGGGGATGAGTCAGCTGTTTCATTTTAATGTCTTGGCAGTCCCACTTCTTGCAATCCTGATAATTTCTTTAGCACATTTTAAAATTTTTGCTACATTTGAAGTTTGTGAATTGTACTACCTAATATGATAGGTGCATATACATGTTGCTGTACATTAACTGGTTCTACGTTTCATTTAAAAAAAATCAATTGCTGAGCTTATGATTCCATTTTGGCAATATTAAATTCCTTTAGCAGTTTTTATGTTTTGAAATAGTTTTACAAATTTGAAGGATCATAGTTTCATACCGGTCACCTGGCTAGGATTTTTGTAACCTGCTAATTGCTCTTATCTTTCTATGTAGGAGTGGGCATCTGAACACTGCTCTGCACCTTTCAGAGCTCCTGAGCTGTGGGATTGTCCAAGCCAATCTGATATAGATGAGAGGACTGACATTTGGTCACTAGGATGCACATTATATGCAATAATGTGAGTACTAATCCTTCTTTTACGTGATTGTGATAACTTTTATGGTTAGAACTTTTGCTAATCGTGCCTTTATGCAGCATAAGGTAACTCTTTTCGGGTTTTCTTTAAATTCTTTTTCCCCTCAAATTCATGTTTCATATGTGCAATGCATCATTTAATTGGAACCCTTGATGTGCATACAGATACTACAAATTAACGTATATTGATTAGAATTTTTTAAATAGCGTGAGGAAGGTTGTGTATTTTATGTGGTTTTCTTAGTTATTCTATTACCATCCCCGACCAATATAATATTTAATGGAATTGCAATATGTAGTTTTACAGTGAAAAAACAACATATGCTGGATTCATATTTCTTTGTTGCTCGAGTATAACCGGTATAAAGTAAGAGAAAAGAAGGGAGAGTGGGAAAATAAGTTATTTTATTTGCTATGCCCTGGCCAATTCTTGTCGTAATATATGTGTAACTAAGAGCATTATGCTCGAAAGTCAACGAACTACAACCCTAAGCTCTATATCATGACGATTTTTATCTGTAAATGTCTTAGTTTTTTCCTCGTGGCAAATTAGTTGTTGTTTAATTGTTTATTGTATCTCATGGTTGAAATTATCAGGTATGGGGTATCTCCATTTGAATATGCACTTGGAGAGTCTGGTGGAAGCCTGCAATTGGCTATTGTAAATTGTCAGATCAAATGGCCAGCTGGGCCTAAGCCTCCATATCCAGAAGCTTTTCACCAGTTTGTGTCATGGATGCTTCAGCCCCAAGCTGCCATGAGGCCCAGGATAGATGATATCATTATCCATGTGGACAAGTTGATTGCAAAGTTCTCGCAATGAGTTATGATAGAGAAGGGCTAAGTGGAGCATGAGATTATATATTACAGTGATTTAAAGATTTCGTGTGCGTTTACTGTCCGGTTATATGTTAAATGGATAGAAAAAGCAACGGCAGTTCCTCGCCTGACGGAGTTAACCTTATATGTATCTTCGTTTTTGGTGGTAGTCTAGGTAGTCTCTCCGGCGTTGCCAAACTCTTGTTTCCGTAATTTCTACATAATTTTGTTTTCTGTAATTTACCAAATGTCCAATCTACCTCTGTCTTCACAACTTATCAATAAATATTATGTATCATTTATTTATTCACTTTCTTTCTTCTATATTTTTCATATTCAAAATATATATTACATGTTCTGTTCTTTAGCATAGTATTTTTTTTTATTGGATAAGGCTTTTTCGAAATTCAAAATCTTCTTTTCATATAAATTATATTTGTAAAAAATTATCTTAATATAAAATCATTCCATATCTTATTTATACAAATCAAATTTGATGAAATATATATTTCTTAAAATATATTTAATTATGAATTATTTTATTTGTTTAATTTTAATAAAATTTAATATGAACAATTATTAATAATATAAAATTATAATTTAATAGCTGAATTGATAATATGGACTAGTTTTACATCACCTTTCTTTCTCAAATATAAAGTTCATTCCGAAAATGAAAAGTAGGTGGACAAAAAATTAGTGGGTAAAAGAAGTTAAGTCTCTGGTGATTTATTCGATAATTTTACAAAATTAGAACATCTCAGAATTGACTGAAAAGATTTTAAATTGGCATTTTTGTTTGATCTAATTTAAAAAATAAATGATATAAATTTAAATATTTAAAGATAAATCAAAGTTTAATTTAAATATAACGATAATATATAATCCTTTTACAGTTATTAAGTAAAAGAATTAAGTTTTTGTAGCTTTATAGTAACTAATTTATAAATAACATTTACGAGGACTTGTAGTTCATTCACTATGTAAAAAACCTCTTGGAAAGTCTTACTCTCTTTCAAATAAGCTTCAATATTTGCACTCTTAAATTTAGTATTTTATGGAAACTTAGATGCTGAGATGATGCCTACTACCCGAGGATGTGATTGTAGTGATTCTTCGTTTGGCTAAACGAGAATCCATCTGCAGCTCAAGAGAGTAAAAACAATTATTTTTATAACTATTTCTTTTTATATTTACCAACTTTATTCAAGATTACGTGATTAATCATCATCATCTTCAGTAACATCTTTTTCATCCCATCACGTTTGAGATGATATTGTGTTGAGACCCAGGATTCATTGATAGATCATGCAACCAACAACACTATTTTCTCTCTCAGACTTAATTTCACTACAAATCAAATAGGATAGGAACGTAGTTTTTAAAAAAATAACATCATTTTTATGTAATAAAACAACGTCTTTCTCATTTTCTTACGTGATATATGTGGATATATATATATTAAGATATAAGATTCACAAATAATAAAATTTATTAAATAATAATAGGTTGATGTCAAAATATATAATTATCCTTACCACAAAACCAGAATTTTCAAAGCTTATTTGTATCCAATCCAATGTTCAAATCAACGTCTCTTGGATTCATGGTGAGGCAAACACCAAGTCGTCATCATCCAAATTACAAATACAATGAAAAGTATCCATATTTAATCCCTACACCAATTTATTTTACTTTCTTAACCTTTATTACCCCCTAAAGTCGTGCCAGAATTTAGCCAAACCAAAATTAAATAAAATATATCAAGATTCTATTCCATGCATTTAAATAATAATCCAAACATGGTCTTTGAAGAATCTAATAATAATGTTCCAAGTTCGAACTCATTTGAATTTAAATACCTGTTCTCCATAACCACCTATAGGAAAAATCCACCAATTACTAGTAGAGCAATAACAAGAAAAGTTAAAGATAGAGCTTAGAAGGTTGGTTGAGTTGTAGAAAAAACAGAGTTCGGATCTGTATTTGTGTGTGCAAATGTGTTTGAGAAAAGGATAGTTACATTGGAAGGATAATAAAATGAATGAGACGATGGTTAACAATGGGACGGGGAGGTTCAACTGGAGCTGGGACTCCTCTGCGTCGTTTGTGTACGGTGGGCTTGCGCCCATTTTTGGATTGATTTGTTTTGCGTTGGTTGTGACGGCGTGTTCAGGGTGTGGAAGAAGGTCGGAGTCTGAAAGGGAGAGGGAGGCTGAGATGAACGTGATGAGGAGATCGGTAACAAGCGACGCACAAATTGATGCAGAGCCCAACATTTTGGTAATCGTTGCTGGAGAACAACACCCAACTCATTTGGCCAAGCCTCTTTCTTCCTCTCACAATCAGTGACTTCTTCTTTTATACACAGTCAAATCAAAATTTCGTCATCTTCTTCTTACATCAATCTACATTTTAGTAAAAAATAAATTTTCTTCAATTTTTAACAGTTATAATCTAAAGCAATTCAAAAACATATAAGACTTCTTCTATAAAATATTTACGTCTCTAAGACTTTCTTCATTTTTCTGTCTGGTTTGATGCCATTTTAGTTTCATTAATTATTATAATAATTGTTTTTAACTTTTTAATATTATTTTCTAGGGTTTTAGTTTTACTTTTCTTCAAGACCACTTAAGTAATAATTTCTATCTAATTTATATTACCGTGTAATTAATGACATAAGATATTTATTGTTTGTGTTACTTATAAATCAATCTCATCACTTGTTATTGGTCTTTTATATTATATATTGTTGTTGAAATAACTATATTAACTCGTTTTTAAAAAAAGTAATTCAACATTAAAAGATATGAAATCATAATTAAGGAATAAAATTCTCCAAGTTGGGAAGTAAGTTTTCCATATTTAGTTTAGTTTCTAATGTGGTAAGAAGTGGAAAATTGAATGAAAATACTGCGTTATCTCTTAGTTTAACCAAACAAAATTTGATTATTCTGATGAATTATAGTTGTTGAGTTTATGGAAATTTTCTCTCTATACCACACGTCTTCGTAAAGAGAAAATTTATTGATGAGATAAGAAAAGAAATAAAAAAAGTATCTAATATATGTTTGTTAAACAAAGAGATTTACATTATCTGTTTTTATACTTATATATAGCTATTTATAATGTAATTAGTTGATGTATTAATGTCTTTCTTTTATTTGTTTGTTTTTATTTTAATTTACATGAAAAAGCTTTAAAAAAGGAAATGTTTAAGTCTCATGTGAATTTAAAATAATAATAAAATATAGTGTATAAATGAAAGATATTTTTTATTTTTTTTGAGATTGAATTATTTTTTAGATCACACATTTTATTCTGTTATATAAAGTGGCCATTGAGATGCCTATAATTAACTCAATGAAAATGGGAAAAATCAGCCTAAAAAGGACTATAATTATGGGTATCTAAGCCCCGAAAATATTCCTAAAAAGGTAAAAAGTGTTAAATGTTTTTGCTATGAAATTGTACAGAACTGTTTTTCGAATTGAAATCCTAACAAATTCTAGGCTTAAAGCCGCAGAATCTTTCTAATTCTTAAACAATCATTGAATCATTAATGTCAATAATTAAATTTACTTGTGTTGCAGATTTATTGTTACAATAAAAGTGTATAATATTATATTATTTTTTTTTATTGTAATCTTAATCATGAAAACAACATTCTCTGATTTTTTTTACAATGAAATATTTCATGTTTTTTCTGTCTTCAAAATGTTCATGTTTTTTTTTCTCTATATATAATTTTGCTCACTTTAGTTTTATGAACGGGTGGTATATGAAAAGTCTTTATTGTGAATCAATTAAAATTTTACATGAGAAATGGTTTTTAAAATAATTATTGTAAAGATTTATAAAACTATCATATATAAAATTACCATTCCTATGCAAGATGAGTTGTGGCTCTTGGTGAATTGAAAGTTTTCCACATATAACCAAAATTGTTTAATAATTTTTATTTTTCTAAATAATGATAATGTTTGGTTTTAATCAGTAATTGTATCTAACTATTTTATTATGTCTCTAAGAGTGTTGTTTCTAACGACCGAGAAAAACTAACCGATGATCCAACTAAACATGGGTATAAAAGAGTTATAGTTCTTCTTTTACAGGTCTTGAGTACACTAGCAAGAAAAACAAAGATTGTATATCTAAAAAACATCATGACAGAAAAAGCACGACACAGATAAAAATAGATAAAATAAACATCGTCTTTTAGAATATTCATTTTATCGCGTTTAAAAAGGTAAAAATATATTTAAATCCAATTAAAAAATATGATTAGATGATAGAATAAAGACATAGGCAAAACATAAAGTATATGTATCAAACCTTCCATCATCTAAATTTATAAATAAATTTTGCATGAATTATTACTTACATTCAAATTTGTAAGTAAATTCAATATTATATATTATATATAAATTATTAGTCACAAATCTTTATCTTTATCAATAAGTAAATTTTGTATTATCCACGAATCTATAGATAAGTTTATTATTATTATTATTATTATTACTTTTACTAACATTTTTAATTATATTATTATTATAATAATTGTTAATAACAATATTAATGATAATAATAATATTGCTTTTACTAAAAAAGAAAGTATCAGTTTTTTTTTATCTGGCGATAATGTATAGTCACAAATGATTGCATTGCATGGAACCAAATAACTAATATTGGTGAGAGATATTTATATGAATGGGTTTAGGGTCTGTTATAGTTGTTGTTGTTGAGAACCTTAAGATGCAGACTCAAATGTCCTAACGCTTCTTCTTCCACTACCTTTCAAAACCATTCCATTCCATAGATTCGATATGTTCACTTTATGAGATTTAGCAAGTGCTTCGTAGCATGCCACCTAAGCATCCACGTAGGATTTATTCTTTCGTGTCTCACGCACACTCATCAACGTTAAGGCGCATTTATCCACGTGCCTATCTCCTCACTCCAGAAGCTCTAAACCAATTCACCATAACGTTAAAAGCTTCGAATCACTATATATACCTCACCACCCTCTCCCTTTTCATCATCAATCAATTATCCTTTCTATTTTAAACCATCCTTTTCCTTTTCCTTCTACTTTTCTTTTCTTTTTTTCACTACCAAGTCAACATGGGGTCTCTGCTTCACATCATTCTGCATCGCCAAGGTATTGTTTGCTATGATCAAGAATTGTCTGCGTACCAACTCATGAATCTTTTCGAAGGTGATGATGATGATGATAACGATGACGGTACCTATGATTATGCCCCTGCAGCTTAAAAGATGATAGATGTTAGCGACAGTTCATGCTCCTGTCACAAGTTATTCTGCGAATGTTGGTTTAGAACTAAGTAGAGGAAGAAGAAACAGTTGTTGTCATAGTTTTTAGAGCAATATAATAACCTCATTTATCTTCTTAGAGTAAGTGAGTCATTTCGGTTAGAATTGCAGGTTAATTCTACCATGATTGTTGTTCTGTAATACTTATTTATTGTTTATATGGTAACATAATTTAATGCAACGGTATTACAGATTTAAATTTTAAATTAGGCTAAATACGTTTTTCCATCTTATTATTTATTTTATGTAAAATTAATTTTTGTTTTAGTCCAAATTATATAGCACCTAAGTACTGGTACTAAGTAAAGAAGAGATTATTAACAGTTTTTTTTAGAGATAAATGAATTTTTAGTGTAAAAATGTTATAATACTCTAATATAATATATATTAGATATTATTTTAATAATCTTTTATTATAAATATAGAAAATTTAAAATTTAAACTAAAAACAAAATCAATTTTATATTATAATATAATGATAAAAATATATATTTAACTCTAATAATATTAATAGTATGAGTGTTATTAACAGTAATAATATTAAATAATAAAATAATTATAATGAAAATAATTAAAAATAAAATATGCAAGACTATTTATGAAATTTTTTTAAATAAATCCTTTTTTTTTCTCATTCGATTTAAATGAGACAAAAGACAAACTTGGATTTTTCTTCTTCTAGTTTTATATAAAGTTTTAAAAAAAGTATTCATAGATAATACTTAGTGTTCATTCAACAAACTAAAAAAGAGAGACTACTATTGTACTCGTTGAAAGATGAAACTCTCTCCCTAAAGAGCAAATTATATGATTTGATAATCAAATACTCATTCATCTTTGTATCTTAGCCAAGAAATATTGTGTGACAAAGAATACTTAATTAAGTCAAGAGTGATATCAAACTGAAACAATACTTAAAAAATTAGCCATTAGTGACTATGAGAAAAAAAAATATTAATTAACTCAAGAGTAACTTGTGGAAACAATACTCGAGACATTAATCAATAGTTTGGCTATGAACCCAAAGAATACTAATTAAGCTAAAAGTGACTTGTAAAAAAAAATACATAAAAAATTAGTGAGTAGTGACTACGATTCTAAAAAATACTCAAAGTATACTTTACGACATTAATCCACTTACTATGAAATCAATTTTCTCGACATGGTATTAACCAGTTTATTAAGTCTTAGAGTTGCATCTGTTATGTTTCATCAAACACCACATGTTCTAAAAGTACACCACATGTTCTAGTTATCATGAAAAGCACACATTCTAAACTAATCACCCAAGTTAAGCTTTAAACTTGCTTCTAAATTGATTCATCGAACAAAACTCTCACAAACTAATAGCTCATTCAAACCAAAGCTATCATTTCAACACATTCACATTCAGACCATGCTTACAAAATTAATAAAATAAAATAAATTTATACATAATCTAATTTTTTTTTCTTGTGTTTTTCTATCTTAAAAGAAAAAAAAAAAAAAATCTCAATTCAAATTCAAACTCATTCTCATCTGCTACAACTATAATAATCAACATCTTCAAATTAAGGAAAATAGTTCCAAACAATAGTTACTATTTAAATGTTTAATTAAATAATGTCTATAAAAGGATATAGATAGAAAGCTTTTAAAAGAAAGTTAATATCAATTTTTCTTTTTCTTAGTTGTTCCTCTTTATATATATATTTAACTTTTATTTTATTTTTTTTCTGATTCTATCCTTTATTGGTACTTTATTTTACATTTTCTCTATTTTGTTGTGTGTTCGTATATATTTTGAACCCCTGCTTTGATCTCGATAGAAAAATAGAAAAAAAATATCTCATACTTTTTTTTTCCTTCCTTTTTCTCTTTTGTTTCTCTTTTATAATATGGTTTCAGAATTTTGATCAGAGTTCTGATTGCTAGAATTACAAATTATTCGTAGATCTTTGTTCACCTTGTCATTTTAGTTCATCTTATAATCTTTCATCTCTCATTGACAATGACTCAACAAGATACATTGCGACAAATTCAATGTTTCACGAACATAAGAAACACATAAAAATAGATTATCACATTGTTAAGAAAGAAGTGAAGAAAAGTCTCATCCATTTGCTTTTCATTTCCACCATAAAACAACTTACAATCTTAAGTCCTCAATCATTCAAGAATATTTATTTCAAACTGGATCGGATCAATATTTGTTTCCCAACATGCAAAGATATATCAAACGATATCAATATTTATTTTACATTATCTATATTTAGTTAAAATGTTTATATATTCTAACTCTGCTTTGATCTCAATAAAACAACAGAAAAATATTTATTCTCATATTTATTGTCTTCCTTTTGTCTCTTTTGCTCATCTTTTTTATTTTTTATAATAATACCCAAACTATTTTCCACCTCAGTTTCCAAATAATCAATGCTTAATCCATCGATATACTACTATACATTCAAAAGATAACTTTGCTTGATCCAAATCAAAGTTCCTGAATCCATAGCATTTTCTGAACATTCATCATTAGGATTTTTGGGTTTTACGAGATCACATGGGACCAACATTCAAAAATGAACAATTGTAAGATTCAAAACTAGTTTGTTTGAACAGAACCTCCAAAGCCATGGATTATTTGGAACTTCATTACTGTCGCAAACAAAAAAAACTGCATCAAAGCATTAGCGTAAAACTCCATTTAGCATCATATTGACGAATAAAATTCAAGCATTAGTTTGAAACTAATAAACCTTCTGAAACTAGTATGACACTTGTCCAGAAATACAAGTTCAATGAGTGAAAGAAATAAATAAAAAATGTAAAAAAAAAAACTGTAATAACCATAGATGGAAATCTCTGACATGGTTATCCTTATGGGTACCAAATTCAGAAAATTTCCGATTAAAATCATATGCGTACAGCATATGTGCAAACTGACTCAACCATGAAACCATCTATAAATTTCTAAAATAGACTAATTAACTTTTTTAGGAAGTATACAAACGTATCCATCCAATTTGTGTTTTACCTCAACAGATATATGCTGATGTGCATGAGAAAGACGATTAATGATTTCTGAACAACATCCTTCACAGTGACTTCTTCCGAAAATAAAAACATTGTTTACATAGTAAACCTATTTAATGGAATGGTGGTATCATTTAAACAAAAAAAAATTGATTAAAAGAAAAAAAGTACTCAAATCAAAACCAGGTTTTTGGGCTCTAAAAAGATAGCATGGATTTCTTTAAATTTTTTAAAGATAAAAGCCAAAGGTTTTTCAAGATATTTTTGTCATCGCACCTACATAACAATTAATTAATAAAATCAAAAGACAAATGTTTTAAGTGGAAGTCAATGGCTAATGTAATGTCACTACTTTCGCTAGATGCTTAAAGAATACATCTGTTTTCCTTCCCCATAATGAAAATTACAGGAAAAGCATTCCTTTTCAAATTCCACCATAATAAAATACTGTAACATAAGCACAAGCTGTAGGATGAATAGTTATATTATTTATGTAAAACAATAATGAACAAGACATCACGATTAACCAAACTACAAATAAATAAATAAATGTTTAAAAATGAAAATGATGAGAACAATAATAAATGCTTCAAAAGCATAGAAGTAAAAAGAGTAATGCTATGAATACATGATGAAATTTAAAAATAAAATTTAAAATTTATGATATTGAATAAAATATGTAAAATGCATTCAAGAAAGTTCAATGCTTAAAAAATTAAAATAATATAAACGTAAAAATAGTGTAAAAAAAATGAAAATAAGAATAGGTATTGTTTTCAAAATTTAGTAAAATTGAAAAAAATAATAAATTTTTCAAAAAACTATTTATATAAAAAATGTTCCTGCCGGTTGACTCGTCTACAACGAACACACGCCTAGTTGTTTCTGCCTTTGTTCGTGTCTTCTTTCGATCAAACACCTGAAATCACAAAGACCAAGGGCATGACCCTCACAAGTCGTATCTCTCCCAGTGGCTCTTTACTCGTGTTACACCTGAACGCATCATCCACACCACACGCATGGACTCCTCGTGATCTAGGCTTCTCCCTGCTGGTAACTGGTGTGTTGTCTGGGATCCACCTCTCGTGGCCCAGCTCCGTTGTTTTAACTTGCCGAGGTCCGAGGACACGTCAGTATATACTAATGACCGATGCCTGACCACTCATCGTCCCTCTGGCATATTATCTGCGAGACACTCTAGGCATACCATTTGTGGGACCCACCTTACATGATCGAGGCCTGACCACTCCTCGACGCCTTGGGCGTGCTGCATGCAAGGTGTTGGCCCCTGCCACTCGTGGGATCCAGCTTACGTGGCCCCTGTCCACTAACATTCAACAACACCCGAGGAGTGGTCAGTACACAAGCCCCCCAGTCTCGAGATGTTAACTTGTTCACCAAAGAGACTAAGTCCTTGCCCTGGCGACCTACATGGCTCTATGTGACAAGACGTGAACAGTGCACCGAAGTGACGCTTCTCTATGCCCGTTTTAATCTGCACACACGTGTCTTGATCACCGGCCAGGACTTAATGCCGCTTACGCTTCTTAGTTTACGTTAAATTTTCGAAAACACGCGCTTCCATTCACTGTTCCATTATCAGAAATTTCTTGCACGCTTCATCTTCTTCTTCTCCAAACACTCTCACCTCCCTCTTGCGAAAAACCATAACTTTCGACTCTAACCAACAAAAGGAATGATTTTTACCCATGGATTGTCCTCGTTCTTTGATTTCACACTTTGATAACTGTCTGGGCCTGTTTAAATTCCTTGCATTTTAGTCTTTCTCTGCTTTTTCCCCGTTCTTTTGTTTTTTTGGGTTTTCCTCGAGTGTGGGGTTTTTCTAGTTTTTTGCTGGGTTACACCATCACCCTCTTCTAAACCTTCGTTTTCTCCTTTCTTTTTCTTGCTTTTTAGCTTTCTTCGAGATGGCTCGAACAAAAACAACTTCCAACCCTCCTCCCAAAGTAGATTACAGAGCCCTCTACCCCTAGTCCTCTTAGGACCTCCTGGCTGAGACCTCCTCACTCACCTGCAGTAAGGATGTGATGAAGCATAGGGAGGATCAGGCCACTCATTTGCTCCGCGTGCTTGGGCAGGAGTGCGACACATATGGGTCCGTTCAACCCTGCGCAAACGACAGGGAACCCTTCTTCCTTTACGCCACCATTTTCAAGAGGGTCAAGCTTCGTTTGCCGCTCACGATGTTCGAGCGGGCTCTACTAACGAAGATTAATGTGGCCCCTACCCAATTGCACCCCAACAGTTGGGCCTTTGTGAGGGGGTTTGCAATCCTCTGCAACCATTTTGGGCACACCCCTTCTGTAGACGTCTTCCTCCATTTCTTCGAGGCCAAGAGTCTAGGGAGAAAGCTTTGGGTAAGCTTTAATGGGGTGGCAGGGAGAGTTCTCCTCACCTTATTCCAACAATCGTATAAGGACTTCAAAGGGAAGTTCTTCCGGGTGTGTTGCACCGACTATGACCGCACCCTTCTGGATGGATTTCCACTCGAATGGGTGAAGGAACTAAAGTTCAAGAAGCTGAGGACTCTTAAGGAACTGACTCCCCACGGTCGCGAGCTTTGCCAAGTCTTCGCAAGCCTAGGGGCGGTGTTCAACACTTCCTAACTGATCAAGTACAAGTTCAGCCCTTCTGATCTCAAGGGCTATATCGATACCCGCTCATCTCTTTCTCACTTTGCTGTGAATACCAGTTATCAGCTCTTTGTGCTTGCATATTCTTTCTCTTCATACTTGTATGTTTACTTTTACATCCTATATTGTTTTGCTGACCCCATGCATTCTAATCTTCGTACAGGCATGGTGCTGAACGAGGAAAAACGAGCTAGGCTAGATGACGCCCTTGCTCGTCGCCCAGGGGCGCCTGGGGTCGTGGGTGCCTCTGCTCCTCCCACTCCCATTTCTGCCACCGCCTTCAACCGGTCCCATTGTCGCGGTCCCCCTTGTCACCGTCCAAGCGTCACCTGCTCCAACCCCCCTTGAGAAAGGCAAAGGAGTGGTGGAGATTGAGTCTAACGAGGACTCCACGGAAGGGCTTGTCTTTAAAAGGCACAGAGCGATGGTAGCTACGACCTCTCACTTACAACTGCGGGTCGCCCTGCCTCTTTCAGGGAGCACCCGCCAAGCGCTTCTTCACCTCATGGCCTCCTCGCGCTCGAAGGTGGTGGTGAGAGCGCCTCTGGGCATGGGCACACTCCACCTGCACCTGAGCTTTCTGTTGTCCTTCTTCAGAATGCCCTCCAAGGTTTCCAAAGAGGGGCAACGGTGGAGATGACCGAGGATGTGGCCAGGGAACGCTTGGGCCTTGGCTTCGGCGAACTCCTTGCCCAAGCAAACCCCCAGATCGACAAGGCTGAAGTGATGAAGCAGTAGTTGGCCTTGGTGGAGGCAAAGGCTAAAGAAGACTTAGCTCTGGCAGAGGAAAAGAAAAAGGAAAAACTGGCCCAACCGGTTCTGCTCCAATCGGGAAACCGGCCTGGATCAAGAGTTAAGCAGTCTCCGTCAGACTGAGAAAGAGATCAAGAAATGACTCTTCGACAAAGGTCAAGAGTATAATGATCTTAAATCAAGGGTCTTGCTCTTGCGCACCAGGGTCGTGGAGTTAGAAAAAGAGGTTGAGGCTACCAATTAGGGTTTTTGTTCTTTCCACTACCCACAATTAGGGTTACTGAGGGTGTGCCTCAACGCTACTATCACCCACTCTTAGGGCAATCTAGCGCGTAAGGCTCTCTTACTAGAGTGCAACCTCTAACAGAATGACCACCTGGATACCAACTTGTGCACCTAATCTCTGGAGTCATTCGTCCTGTAAGTGCCCTAGCTGTTCACGTGTCATGCATGTAGCTTGTCGCTGGAACGTAACCCTTACAAGTCGTATCTCTACCAGTGGCTCTTTACTCGTGTTACGCCTGAACACGTCACCCATCGTGATCTAGGCTTCTTCCTGCTGGTAACCGATGTGTTGTTTGGGATCTACCTCTCGTGGCCCAGTTCCACTGTTTTAACTTGCCAAGGTCCGAGGACACGTCAGTTTGGGATCAGTTGCACTACCGATGTGTTGTTTAGGATCAGTTTCAGTGATGACCGATGCCTGACCACTCCTCGTCCCTCTGGCGTATTGTCTGCGAGACAATCTGAGCATACCGCTTGTGGGACCCACCTTACATGACTGAGGTTTGACCACTCCTCGATGCCCTGGGCATATGCCGCATGCAAGGCACTGGCCCTTGCCACTCGTGAGACCCAGCTTACATGGCCCCCCGTCCACTAACAGTCAACTACACCCGATCGGTACAAAAACATTTAAAAAAGGTAAAAATAGTAATAAGACAAGTAAAAGGTTGAGATGGATAAGTTTATATTAAAAAAATAAAAATATATATAAAAAATCACTACAAGAAAATCATTAAATATTAACAAAATTTAGAAACCAAAAATAATTAATCACTATATTACTTAAACTATTAATTCAGAGACTAGAAATATTATAAAATAATTTGTAAATTAGTATCTAAATTAGTTATCAAAGTTTTAACTACTAATATTTTAGATTCTAAATTAATATCTAAAATACTAATAGATACTAATTTAGAAAATAAGTAGTTAATAACTAAAATCTTGGTAACTAATACTTAGATATCAATTTAAAAACTATTTTGTAAATTTTTATTAATAATAAAAACTACTTTAAATACCAATAATTTTTCATTTATAAAATAGTTTCTAATTTAGTCAATATAGCAACTAATTATTTTGCTATTTAAAATTAGTTTCTATTAAACAATTTTCTTGTAATGAACAAATTTTTTTTTCTCTCATAAGAATGTGGATAAGAAAGTAGATTTCACTCACATTTTTATATGATCGAGATAGACACAATAATTCAAAACCTAACCTCCCAATTTCAAGCAACAATCATCCCATCGCGAACATAACAATTTGATTTCACTAAAAAGAACAACAAATATCAAATTATCATAGTCTCACATCGTAATAGTCTCGACAATCCCACAATCCAATATTGCACATTTTGGGTCATCAAATAATACTTCCCCAAAAAATAGAGAAAGCATTCTACTTCAACTATACTAACCCTCAATAAGCTCAAACAATCCCCGATTCTGACCGAATCAATATCTCAATTTCAATTTAAATCAAGGGATCCAAATCTTTCAAATTAAGAAATAAAATTCCAACTGTTCTGGTCACCCATAATTCCACGGCAATTTTGTATATACCTTTCTCTTTTAATCTTTCAAAATGTCTTCAAAAACAAAACCATAACAAAACTCTTATTTTCAAAAAGAAAAGAACCATACTCATATGGGATAATTAACTCTAACGATGTCTATCTTAACAAACTTGAGGTCAAAAAACAATGTGGGACATTCATGCCATGTCAGGCAAGTTCACAATTTCCAAATAATCCATAATGAATCATCTAAAGCACATTTGCAATATTAAGTTTGCAAATGCATTCATGGGAGTTTAGGGTCTTACCAAGGCACACACAACATAAATCTCTATTTCTAAGTGAGGGACAAGGAAACCATGTAAAAGAACCTTCCCAATTACATCCAGTGTCCAAATCTATATTAACGGGTCATGTGACGGACAAGGAAACCATGTTAAAGAACCTTTCCAATTCTAGAGTCCTAATCTATATTCACGGGTCTGTACCATGTCAAATGTTTATCGATATTTCAGAATGAGACAAGATATTCGTATCTGAATGAAGCTACTTTGAAAATAAAGAACAATAAATTATCTATATTGTAGGCAATATTAAGTTTAGTAACATATAATCGATTGTTCAAGAACCATCCAATAAATAACTGTAAATGTATGAGACTTGTCGATCTTATCAAAACAAACCACACCAACAATCTCAATTTACAAGTAACAAACAACGAATCCATATAAATAATACATTCACAATTGTAAGAATCAAAACTAGTTTGTTTGAACAGAACCTCCAAAGCCATGGGATTATTTGGAACTTCACAAACAAAGAAATGGCATCAAAGCATTAGTTGGGATTTTCAAGTTCTATGTAGGCAAGTTCACAACAGTACCAACTGCCAGCCATCTTTGCAAATAATCAATAATGAATTCATTTTGTAAGTCAATTAAAATGCTTACCTGTAGAATTAACAGATGAGGAATTAATGCCCAGTGAACCTTCTGAAACTAGTGTGACAATTATTCTGAAACACAAGTTCGATGACTGAAAAAAATAAGAGAAAACTGTAAAGAAATGGTTTGGGAAAATAAGAAAAACTTACAACTAATAACCATAGATGGAAATCTCTGACATGGTTATCCATATGTTTGATAACATACAAATATCCATGTTATAAAATTCATACAATTTTCGATAAAAATCATATGCGTACGACAATACAGATGGGTATAAGTGCAAACTGACTCAGAACCATGAAACCATCCATAAATTTTTATAAAAGACTAATTAACTTATTTGAGAAATATACAAACATATCCATCCAATTTGTGTTTTACCCCAACAGATATATGATACAGGAGCAGAATGTGCATGAGAAATATAATTAATGATTTCTGAACATCCTTCACAGTGCCTTACGAAAATAAAAACATTGTTTACATAGAAAACCTATTTAATGGGGATGGAATCATTTAAAAAAATTGATTAAAAGAAAAAAAGTACTCAAACCAAAACAAGGTTTTAACCTCGAAAAAGATAGCCTGGATTTCTTGAATTTTTTTAAAGATAAAAGCCAAAGTGATCTATGGTATTTAAATCCCATGAAAATTTCCAATACAGTGAAGTAAGAAACAGATATTTTAGTCATGGCACTACGTAATAATAAATTACATATCAAAAAGTAAAAGGCAATGGCTAATATAATGCCACTACTCTCGGAATACATCTGTTTTCCTTCCCCATTATGAAAAGCATTTATTTTCAAATTACTGTAACACAGCACAAGCTCTAGAATGAATAGTTAGATATAGTTAGATCATTTTTGTAAAACAATAATGAACAAGACATCACGATTAACCACAACTAAGTAACTAAATCAATCAATTTATGTAACTAGTAATACTCGTTTTGTAGCTTGGCATAATGGCAAAGTACACAAATTCTGTAAAATCAAGTAAATAAATCTAGTTTAAATAGTTAAAATTTTCAGTGCCTAGAAGTTCTTAGAAATAAACTGTGCAAACATCATACTCCTTCATTTCTCGTACAAAGAAAAACACACATTATTAAGATCATTATGTTTCTTAGAATGACAAAAATATTCTCTCAATCATAAATGATAAAAACAATTTCGCTGTCCACACAATATAAGTTAATTAAAAAGTTTACCTATAAAAGCTTTAAAGAAAGGAATCACAAAAATAACGTATAAGAAAGAAATCAATGCCTGGGAATAGAAGTAGAAAGCCCCCACAAACTAGAAGGAGATGGTGAGTTATATATGTTCAGATGTGCAAGCCTTCTGAAATTGGTATTACTCCTGTCCTGACACATAAGTTCTATGACTGAAAGGGATAAAAGAAAACAGTAAACAAAAAAGATTTGGGGAACTAAGAAAATCTTACAACTAATTACCCATAGATGGACATCCCTATCTTGGTTATCCATGTGTTCGCTAAGATCAAAATATTCATTTTAACCCAACTACAAATACAGTGATAATCAAATTCAAACAATTACTTGAAAAAATTGTATGCATATACAGATGAAGATAATTTGCATACTGTCTCAACCAACCTTGAAAAATAAGGACTAAAATATTAAGGAAACAATACATGAAACCATCCATAGACTTCTACAAAAGACTAATTAACTTGTTTCAGAAATATACAAACATATATGCAAGAAATTTGTATTTTACCTCAATAGACATATGTTATACGACTGGATTTGTCTGTTTCAAATTGAACGTCAAAATAAACGATGCTAAAACTTGGAGAAATTTATAAAAAAATTACATAAGTACTCTAACTATAAATACAATTCTACTGTAGCAAACTTACTAAATTCCCTAAGCCTTAAATGTAATATTAAGAAATATAAAAAAAAAACTACAGAGGGGTTAATGCTATAAAAATGTTATTTAAGTAGAAAATAATAAAAAATTTAAATGATGACATTTGAGAAAAATATTTAAAATATAAAAGCAGTTTTAAAAATATCTAAGACAAAGATGAGCAGTATAAAAATGTCAATACTAATGATGTTTATAATGAAATGTATCATCAAAAAGCAAGGTGTAAAAAAGATTTTAAAATTTTTTGAAAAAAAAAGTACAAAAATACAGAAAGAGCATTAAAATATTTTAAAAAATAAAACATTTAAAATAATAATAAGTGATGTTTATAAAATATATGAAGTATTTTATACGGGATAAGTTAATAAAAATAACAATCACTTTGAAAGTAAAATAGAATTTTAAAAAGAATATAATAAGGTCTAAATTCAAGGTTGAAAAAAATATATAAAAGTGTAGAATGTATTGTTTGGAAAAGTAAAAATTATCATTATAAACAATAACAAAAACAAATTATAATATTCCAATAAAATCATTTAAATATGTAAAAATAATGTTTAAAAAATAAAATGATGAGAACTATAAATAAATGCTTCAAAAACATAGAAGTAAAAAGAGTAATGCTATGAATACAGGATGAAATTTAAAAAATAAAATTTAAAATTTATGATATTGAATAAAATATGTAAAATGCATGCAAGAAATTTAAATGTTTAAAAAATTAAAATAATATAAACGTACATAGTGTAAACAAAATTGAAATATGAATAGGTATTGTTTTTAAAATAAAGTAAAATTGAAAAAAAGAATAAAATTTTCAAAAAAACTCTATTTATATAAAAACATTTAAAAAGGTAAAAATAGTAATAAGACAGGTAAAATGTTGAGATGGATAAGTCCATACTAAAAAAATAAGAATGTCGATAAGAGAGTAGATTTTACTCACTTTTTTATATGATCGAGATAGACCCAATCATTCAAAATTCAAAAACTAACCTCCCAATTTCAAGCAACAATCATCCCATCGCGAACATAATTTGATTTCGTTAAAAAGAACAACAAATATCAAAACAATTATCACAGTCTCACGTCCTAATAGTCTCGGCAATCCCACAATCCAATATTGCACATTTTGGGTCATCAAATAATATTTCCCCAAAAAATAGAGAAAACATTCTACTTCAATTATACTAACCCTCAATAAGCTCAAGCAAGCAATCCCCGAGTCTGACCCTTTTTCAAGAATCAATAATATCTCAATTTTAATTTAAACCAAGGGGTTCAAATCTCAAATATACTAATTTGCCACCTTCAAATTAAGAAATAAAATTCCAACTGTTCTGGTCACCCATAATTCCATGGCAATTTATATATACATTGTTCCTCTTTTAATCTTTTGAGATGTCTTTTAAAAACAAAACCGTAACAAAACTCTTATTTAAAAAAAAAAAACATACTCATATGGGATAATTAACTCTAGCGATATCTATCTTAACAAACTTGAGGTCGAAAAACAATATGGGACAATCATGCCTTATCAGGAAAGTCCACAATTTCCAAATAATCCATAATGCATCCATCTAAAGCGTATTAGCAATATTAAGTTTGCAAATGCATTCATGGGATTTTAGGGTCTTACCAAGGCAAACACACAACATAAATCTCCATTCCTAAGGGAGGAACAAGGAAACCATAAAAAAGAACCTTCCCAATTACATCCAGTGTCCAAATCTATATTCACATGTCAATAATCCATAATGAATCCATCTAAAGCGCATTTGCAAATACATTCATGGGATTTTAGGGTTTTATCGACAAAACGACAACATAAATCTTTATTTCTAAGTGAGGGACAGGGAAACCAAGTAAAAGAACCTTCCCAATTACATATAGGGTCCAAATCTATATTCACGGGTCAAGAATCCATAATTAATCCATCTAAAACGCATTTGCAATATTAAGTTTTCAAATGCATTCATGGGATTTTAGGGTCTTATCCAGGCAAAACTACAACAGAGATCTCTATTTCTATGTGACGGAAAAGGAAACCATGTAAAAAAACCTTCCCAATTACATCCAGGGTCCAAATCTATATTCACGGGTCTGTACCATGTCAAATGTTTATCGATATTTCAGTATGAGACAAGATATTTCGCGGGAAGAACCTCCAAGACATGGAATAGTATAAATGATACATAGTATACAAATAACATTTAAATATTTGATACTAAGAAGAGAATCCAAGGTGGAAATTTAAAGGAATCCCACGTAGAAAGCGTTTTCAACAGTGTAATAAAAGATAAGATATTGGAGGAATTTAGGGTTTATATCATTCGTATACATTGTAACATAATCCATATGCCAGTGCTCAAAGATTTCACTAATTCAACACAAGATTTTATAACGCGCAAATCGCAAACCTCATATTTTCAATAAGAAACCCCAAAACACAATCTTTAAGACACGAACACTATACTTTAACCTCACGAATCCAGAAAACGAATAATTATATAACCAATTAATTTGTAAAGTATGCCTTACAAATCGTGAAACCGTTGTCCTCTCCTCTCCTTCGTTGGCCTCTCACTCGCCGGCGTATAGGGTTCCTTCTACTCTGGTGCAACTTTCTTATCACTCTTCTTCATTTCTCTCTTCTTTCTTTTACTCCATGTTTACCCGCCCCGATGATGGTGGCGTGCGTGAAGATGAGACGGACGCAAACGAAATGGAGATGAAAAAATCACAAGGGTTTCAGAGGGAGGAGTTGGGGCTTTAGGGTTCTGTGATTTCGAGGGAAATGCAAATTTGGAATGATAAGGGTGCCGATTTGAGGAATTAGTGGGAGGGAATTTGAACAAGAAGTAGGATAGAATTTTTTTCTTTCTTTTCTTTTTAATTTATAAAACTTTCAAGAAGTTAATACTGGAAATAAAGAAAATAATTTGTTAATTAGTTCTTTGATTGAAATGTTAAATTTATGATAAATTAATGAAATTGTGAATAATTATGAAATCAAAGCAATTTCAAAAAATAATGTGATAACTATTTGTGTCAGAATTAAAGTATACATATACAATAATTGATTGTCTAACATTTAATTTTACTTTTTATTTAAAAAATATATAATAAATGAATTTTATTATTTAATATTAAAATCATCAAAATTATGATTACTTGTTAAGATTATATATATACTAAATTTAGTAATTTAATTTTAATTAAGTATTATTAGAAACATCTGCTCATAATTAAAGAAATATACAAATATATCCACACACTTGTGCTTGAACATAAACAGATAACTCTAATAAATTTATCATGTTTAATTTCAATTATAGTTCTTTACAATGAAGATTATACTTTGGTAACTCTTGATTTAATAATTTTAGAAAAATATATAATAATAAAAATTATAGTTAAATTATATAAAAATTTATTAAAATATTATTATTAATTATCAATAGAAATGGTTGGATGTTAAAAACAATTAAACAAAGGAAATTTCGAATTTAGTGATTGACTTAATGATATATTGACGGACTTAAAGATCAAAATATTATCATATATCGTCTGAAAATCCAAATCGGTTCAAAAAATAAATTCTCTTAATTGAAAGTTTGAAAGTTTGTTTTGGTAAGTTAAAAGTCGATGTGAAGGATAGGAAGAGTAATTTTTTTTCTTATATTTATTGAGTGAGTGATGTTTTTGAAATATGATTTTATATCAAAAACTTGTTTTAAAAAATATGACTTTATTGTTATTTTTTATTGGCATAAAAAATTGTAATAAACGACTATATTATTTTTTGCTAGTAAAATATGGAAGAGGCTAAAATAGAATAAATAGACTTACATTGCCACCCTTACAATAAAACAAACTTATAACTCTTAAAAAGTTATAAAATATAAACCTAATTCTTAATTTAATTGAAATAAAACACAAAATTGTGACGCAAAAAAACTAACGTCTGTAAATTAAATAGAAAAAACGAAAGTCGCAATTTAAAACTCAACTTTTTGTTTATTTTTATTCAACTTTTTTATATGAAATTTACCTATTTGATGTAAAAAAAATAGAAATTGTCCTATAATTTTAGATTAAAAAAATCCTATTTGTATAAGAATTCGTCCTAATTTTGTACCTATTTGTATTATGTGAATTCGTCCTAGTTTTGCTAGAATGGTAATACTTATTTTTTAAACTAAGTATAAGAATATAGACGAGTAAGTATGTAATCATTTTTTCCATCTTCTTATTTATCCTAATATTTATTCTCATATTCATTTTTATTCTATTTTAAATTACTAAAATATCTTTAATTTATTAATTTATTAAATTATTTAAAAAAATTATATTATTATTTTTTTATCTTTAATTTTGTAACTTATGTTTAGACCATAATTTTTTAATTTTATCTAATTTTTATTTAATATTTTATCTGATATTTATACAATTAAAAAAATCATAATATTTAACATTGAAAAAAAAATTATATCAAATACTTAATAATGTCATATTTTCTTTACTATAATTAAAATTATTTAATTAGTATTTGAAACAGTAGAAATTAAATATAAATACAAGTACAAGAATATTTCTTCCAATAAAATTGAGGATGAGAAAAAAAAACTCATCTGATTATAAAATTTGAATTAGTTTTTACTTAAAAATGAAGTACTAAAACCCGTCTCTCTCGTCTGGTGCGAAATTGGTCCATGTATAAAAATCTCATATATCATAGGATTCTATATTGCAGAAGTCATATTTATTTCAGAATATGTGCAACTGACTAAAGTTTACAATAAATTACAAGTTTTAGAATACAATAAGATATAAACAAAATATAAAAAGAAAAACTTAATTATACATGAACATAAATTGTATCCAGATTGAAACCCTATAATAATACACGCACAAACATATACTTTTATTCAGAAATATAAAATATGTTTTTAGCAAACTTGCATTAAACTACCTCTCAGAAGCAAATATCCAAACAACAGTAGCAACAAATTCCAGCACAACTGCAAACAAATAAAATAAATAATATTAGTGTTACAATTTTTTAAGACAATTGGTAAATTAAAGTCAATAAATATAACCAATATATATTCAAATGAAATAATTAAATTTATGACAAAACTGCATTCATCAGGTTACATCCTCTACAGTTTCAAAACATATATTTATATTTTTTTGTATTTTTTTATAAAATAACATTCACGTGTTTTTATATTTGAAAATAGTTATCATAAGGTTATTATCTGATAAAAAATAGATGACTAGATTAATTTTGTGATATCTAATTTATTTTTATGATATCATTGAAATATCCAATACTGCAACTGTTTAACTTTGTTCTAGAAGCTACTGATAGTGTATATCATTCATGTGTAAGATGTAACTCGGGGAGAGAAGTGATCACTCGAAGTTTAAATACAGTTATAGTTTGTGTAAAAATTGATACTGAATAGTTTAGTCAAAAGATAAAAATAACTTTTAAAATAAGATTTGTATCTATATATTATCACTTTAATCAATGTAAGATTTCGGTTATTAAAGGTAAGATTTCAGTTATTAAAAATTTAACTCGTCTAGGAGGAAATTTGTCTAAAACTTCAATAAATAATGATAGGTTAGATTTCAACGTGATCAATTTTTTTTTTAATTAATACTCATACTGGTAAAGTTATTTGTTCTTCGCCCTCTCTCTTCCTGTTGTTAGATGGGAGTTTCCTTCTTAAACTGAGTTAAAATTAACATTGATGTTGCTACTAGGGAATATCCTGGTCTTGTTACTTGTTAAGGTATTTTTCGTGAGAGTATAGGAAAATTTATTGAAGTTTTTTCTGCGTTTCTTGAAGTTCAAATTGCTCTGTTGTTGAGTTTTATGAGGTTATAGAGGAAACTTAAAAGAATGGGCTTACTAATGTCTGACTGAAATATGATTCTACTTTGGTTTGTGTTGCGTTTATTGCTAAGAATAATGTTCATGGAATGTTTCGTAATGGATCAAATATTTGTCTTAATTACTGTGGAGAGATCAAATTTAGGGTTACTCATATTTTTTGGAAAGGAAATGTGTGTGCTGATAAGTTGATTAATTTAAAATCTATTCATATAAATCTTTTCATTGGTATAATAGGCTACCATCTAGTTTGTTCTTAAAATTCTCTATGAATAACTAGAGTGTACCTATGTATCATTTTTGTTAACATATGTGTTTTTGTCTAATCTTCCATATTTTTTTAATATTTTTTTTTATGTGATAACAAATAATGATTGATAGTTAAGGTGTCAGCACTTGAGATATGTCAAGTTGCATTATTGATGCTTAACATAAAAGTTTTTATTTTAAAAAAATCAATATAGGATCTCTAACCTAATAAAAAAAGGTAACTACTGGCTGTAACAGAAATTAAGAATATAGAAATGATCGATGTTACCATCCTCTCCAGAAGCCATCACCCTTGAATTTAGTTTCTTCAACCTTGTCCTCGAGAGTTATTACAGGTGGAGGTGGCGGAACTTCATATGGACCTGGTGCAGTGTCCTTTGACTCATCTGCCACACCAGAATTCCAAACTAAACCAAAGTTTGTACACAACTGTATTAGAAAACAGTGCACAAGTTCAAACTAGCTGATCCCAAAAGAAATGTCATGTTGGCTATAACACATACCTTGAGGCTGGTTTTGACCGTGACTCATTTTCAGTTTGAAAAATGTTGTTTTCTTTGGCTTACTATTGTTCTTTTAGGGTTGTTATACTTCTGCAGTAACAAGGATTGTGCCTTCTCCAGTAAACTCTGTATTCGTAGCAGAAAAGCTAGAGAAAGAGAAGAGAAAAGGTTTTATTATATGAACATGATCTGAACATGATCTATATAGGTTGAAATGGTTAACTTAGTGTAAAGGGATATTATCTTATTAGTTGTGTGGAGTAGTTGAATTTGCTGATAAGATCGTTCCACTTTTTAAACTACTATGTATTCAATCAAAGTAGTTTACACATAAAGGTGGTCTTTTTTTAATATAGTTTTATTAAACATTTTGTAATTTTCAATACAATTTTCTTAATTTCACCCTATATATATATATGAGATTTCAATATAAATATAAAGTAAATTTATAATACATAAATCAAGTCAATTTAAATTTCTTCTAACAAATTTTATTGAATTTATTATACCACCTAACTCTATAAATATCTAACCTCAGACCATGTTTATGACTAAAGGTGAAAAAATGTCATACAAATTTCAGATCAATTTAATATATAAGTGAATAATTTATATTTTATATAATATTTTATACTTTAACATATAGTATATAAATATGAAAGATCAACAAAATAACATATATCAATATCAACAAAATAATCTCATTTAATTAATTAAAATATATTACACCAACTTTTATTATAAAAAATAATTTTAAAAATAAAAATAAAAATTTTAAAGATAAAAATAATTAATTATAATATTGATTAAATTAAATATAATTTTATAAATTAAAAAAATTATTGAAATCTAAACTATTTTCTATTATTAAAAAAATTTATAATTTAATATCTAAATATATGTATCAAAGTTATCAACTTAAAAAATTAAAATAATTAATAATTAAAACATTGATAACTAATTAAATATTAATTTATAAATTTTATTAAATAAAATTAATTTAAATATTAATAAGTTTTTAATTTTTATAATAATATTTAATTTAATAATATAATTATTACAGTAATTATATACTTTTCGTTTGTTCCATAGTCACATCAATTCCACTATATAATCTTGTAACAAAAATATTGTTGTTAAAAACGAAGAGAGAAAAACTATATGCAATATTATTTTTTTAAGAGAAATAAATATAGTTTGATCTTGTTAGTATCTTTACTTTAAAAAAAAATAATGATAGTCTATTTTTTTTATATGTTTTTAAAAAATAAATAAATTAATATTTTAACTGTTTTTATTTTAATTTAAAATATTATAATATTATTATAAAAGGATTGTTGAATAATGTTATTTACTTTGTGTAGTGTAAACAACACTTTTTGGTTAGTTAATTTGGTGTATTAGGTGCATGCATGCATCAAATGATGGACGTTTGACGCAAAGAGAATAAATAATAGGTTTTTAAAGGGCAGAAAATCACCAGTGCTTTAATCACTGCAAGTATCTAACCACTTTTTAGTAGCCGCACTTTTGGACTCGTGTTAAATTTATTAAATTTAAGATTTGACGAGATTTTTTTTTCATTATACAAATAAAAAAATAAACATATTTATGAAGTCTTGTCTATTCTAAAGCCATGACTAAAAAACATAAAAATTGAATTCATTGTATCAGTCTTAAACATGAGTTCATCACATTTTTATCTGCTCAAACGTGACCATAATTGTTTTTTCGTGTGATTAGTTCGTTAAGTGTTTTTATCTAATATAATCATTACTGATATCCTTGTTATCCGGTTTTAAGTTGAATATTGTAAAGAACTTTATTTGTTTATATATCTATTATCTATAATAACATGTATGGGGAATTTTTTATATACATTTTGTATTTTATTTTATTTTTAATTATATTTTAAAATAAAAAGCTATAATAATAAATAAAGAACATTGATTTTAATTGAATCGTTGAGATTGATTTGTACCTCTGACATAATGTTGATAAATAAGTAAAGTATATTTATGTGTGAAATCCTAAATTTATTTATTGAAGTTATATTGTGAGAGTTGATTGTGAAATAAAGAATTTCATTCGGAGTATGTGTGAATTTAAAAACAAGTAATTATACTAAGTAAATTGTTGGTGAGTTTTACATGATAAAATTGTTATAAAACATATTTTTTTACACAAAAATATTCAAAAGGGTTAAATTGCGTCATCTATGATAAACTTGAAAATACAAATCATTTATTTTTTTAAAGAAGGTGTCAAATTTTGGAACATGATTGCTAAGCGATTTGGTTTATGTCAGTTCATTGCATATCTATATCTATGAAAAAATTTGTTGACTTTGTTTTTGCCGAGAGAGAAATAAAATTATGAATATTATATGGATTGCGACGATATGAAATATATGTACACACATGAATAATTTCATTTTTAATAATTTTATAAGAATGTGAACAAATTTTTATGATGATTTAGATAAAAATTTCGGCATGGAGAAAATATAAATTCTCAAAAGTCTATTTCTCTTATTCTGATTGGGTTTTGTATCCTATTATTTGCATTCAACTGCTAAGATAACTCTTATTAGGTCATAATACTTATATTACTTTTTTTTTTGCAGTTTTTCTCTGTGTTGGTATATTTGAACATCAAATTAGGTTACTTTTTCAGTATTTAACACATGTTTCCTTGATCTTTTCAATAAATCAAAGCAATCTAGCTCAAGCTTATGGGCATTTTGTTTTTTTCTATCTGTTTTTTTGACGAGTTCTGGTTGTTTTTTCTTTGCTTAATGGGAAAATGCAGTTTTGAATGATCTTTTGAGGGAACAAGATTTTAACAGATGATGTTATGCTTTGTCAAATTTTTTTGTTTTGTTTTCACCCTCTGTTGTTTCTTCTTTGTGTATAAAGGTTGAAACACTCATAGTGTTTCTTTATTTGTAAAATTCTTTCTTGTCGATAAAAAAAAATACTTATAAGTAAATAAGATTTTCAAAACCCTTAAATATTCAATTTGTTGTGATTGTTTATTGTGTTCAATACTTGAATAAATAGTTGCTAAAAGAATTAAAATTATAGTGTTGTGGTTTGTGGTCGAGAAACCATTTGATTATTCCTTTTAGAGTTTGTTTGCTTTTATGTATGTACTGCCCACAAACAAATATATGAAAGAATATAAGTCAATTGGATTCAGGGTTTTGTGCGGAAGAGGATGAAAAGATATAAGTGTGAACAATAAATATCATCTTCCCTTAAAATGAAGAGAAACAAAGGAAAAGTCACATTAGTATGAGGTTATTTTCGAATTTACCCTTATTAAATAAATTTAACTAACACAAATATTTTAATAAAATCAAATAATAATTTTAATACAAAAATATATACTTATTTATAATAAACAAGTTATATAATAATTATTATTATAAATACAGTAATATTATTTACATTTAATGCAAAATAAATTTCTAATTACAATTTTTAAATTTATGAATATTGAAATTATTTATTTCTATATAACAATTGACAAATTTTACATATATTCAAAATTTTACATGTAAATTATTTTTTCGTCAAGTAACTCGTATTTTTTTCATAAATTAATTATTGAACTATATATGATTATACTAGTAATAATTTTAATTAATCCAAATTTACACAAAAATACGTAATATTTGATTATTTTTTTTTAAAGACAAGGGTAAACTTGTAATATCGTATTTTATACCTTTAAAAAATATAAATACTCTCACAATCATCATATCACTCACAATCATCATATCACTCACAAATTTCACTAAATTTTTTTCACAAATTTACTCAAACATAATCCAATCCAAACACACTAACTTTCTTCACACTCTCTTCTCAAATACCACACATTCAGTCCCTCAAATCCCCACACTTACATTTCTCAATTCAAACCCAACCTTAGTTTTGTCGAGCAACAACTTACGAGAAACAATTATTTGTCTTTGTTTTAAAATATTTTTATTTAGCTAATGATAATCTATAATTTGTTTGGTTGAAATTCACTATGAAGAAGAAAAACAAAAGTGGTGGTTATATGAGTTACCACAACTCTTCCATCAACACACAACTAATGAAACTTTTTTTAAGATACATTTTTTCACCTATTAACTTCTCATAAGTATTTTTCATGTAATATTTTCAACTATGATTAACGATGATATAAAAGTTATATTAGTCTAAAAAATATATGTATACTCTTCAAATAATAATTTTAAGTGTTGTTTGAGATGTTTGATTAATGATATTATATCATTAGGGACAAACATTTATGAGACATTTCAATATCCAATATCGATCGACTACCATAAGAAAAATGTATTAAGGTTAAGTATATTAACATAGGTTAAATTGTATGAAAAATTATGTAATACACCCTTAATTATGGTACGAATACTAATTTTGGTCCAACAGTGAAATGACTCATTAAGATAATTTAAATAAACACAACAACCAAAAGAAAGGTATATCATTATCATAATGTTTATTGCATTTGAACTCTTACTTAAACGTTGGAGAATCTTTTGAAGATACACTCCTGACCGAGAACCGACACCCGAATACCAAGAGAGAAATTTGAAGGAGAAAAAAAAATCACGATCGATGAGATAACTTGTTCAACCGGTAGAAAAGATTGTCTCAACTCCTTATACAAGAACAAATATTTTTAAGTAATAACTAAAGTGATATTACTGTACTAAACATTATTCTTTAAAAACAACAAGTTATTATATATCTCCCTAAAAAAAATGTGTGGTTTGTAATAGTTTTGATATGAAACTAAATATATATTATTTATAATTATACGTTTAAGTGAATGGTTAACTCACAATTCTATTGTAATTTTGTTTCTAGATGTTTATTTATAATAATGTGATTTTGGTTAGGTGGCATGCATTATATTAACTAATAGAAATGTAGAGTGAATATGAGAGGTTGCATGTAAACTATGTGTTCCATTAATAGACTTAAAACTCCATGTTTGGCGTGATAGAGTTACACCGTAATCAACTTTGTTTTGCCTACCAACCCCTAATAAATTTGCAGGTTTGAATACTTTCAATACAACTGTCTAATAGTGAAGGGTTCAATTTAATGAGAGGGGTATCTTAATGGCTATTATCCTCGTGAACCAAGTGTATTTTGAAACCGTGAATCATTATGCATCATTGTTCCCCCAATGGATTAAACAATTAATATTTTGTTTAAATTTTGATCATGCATGTTTAATATTTTGTAAACTTTTGACAACATTTTTACCCACAGTGGTAAATTTTTGGTCAACCTAGTCGTGATTTGTGTTTACGGATGCTTTACGCAAGTTTTTCAATAAACTATTCAATACAGACGTGAGTTTTAAGTAACAGTACTACCATGATTTTATTACACCATTTAATGTGACAAAAAATTAAAATTGATTAAAAAGTTTTACTACAAAATTACAAAATTGTTTTCACGAACAAAATATAAATATTTCTAAAATATTTATACTTGAGCAGGATTTTTTTTTTCTTTCTATTCAAACACCTTAATATCGTAATAATGGATGCCAAATATTATAATAAAGATTTCGAAATGAACTGTGAGATTTTGCAAATTTAGTTGAATTGTTGTTTTAGAACAACTTGATTCATAACAAGCCGAAGATTTTGTGAGTATTAGCATTTACTTGTTAATTTTATAATTTAACCTCGTTAATTATGAATTGTTTTATAATTTTAAAATGTATTTTAAAACAAGTTTCAGTCGAAGAGGAGAATGAGATGATTATTATAATTAAAATTATAATTACCGCATATAAGATACAATTTTATCTTTAGAAATGTGTTGATAGATTAATAAAAAATATATATATATTTAAATTGTTTTTACTGACGTGAAACTATTATCGAGATAAAATTTTAATTTTAATTAAAATTAATAAAAAATAAAAATTGTATCTAATCTTTCTTTCTTTTTTTTACTGAAAACCCAATAAGTCAATGACAGATATTCTTGATGGTTCTAATAATTGATGCATAGGATTCATTAAGGAGATTTTAGAGCTGGATGCCACATATTCATAAAAGCAAATGGCTTAAAAGGGTACAAATGTACTTTCATAGTAATGCCACTAATGCCTTAAAGATCTTACAGATATACGTGAAGGTTTTGACTTTTGACTTTCTAGATTATGACCTGGGTTCTATCATTTCAATATGAACTTTTTGTTCTTCATGCTTTTCACCAGCTTCAACAAAACCACTTCATTCAATAAAATGATTACTCCGTAATACTCGTATATAATTTAAATAAGTTCGTAGTTAATTTTTTTTAATTATAATAATTTAAAATTTATTTATTAATAATAAAATAATTAAATATTAATAATTGTTTTTTTTAAATAATATATAATTTAATCAATATAATAACTAATTATTTTTTTAAAAAAAAGTTTTTATTTAATAATTTTATAGTATTAAATTTTTATTAAATAAATATTTAAAAAAAATTATTTTTGAGGCCATTAGTGTTTCTCCTATTCAACTTCAAACTTATGTAAAATATTTTTTAGAAATATATATAGATAACTAAATATACTAAGTTCTTGGAATGTGAATGAGTCACGATTTAATTCATATAAAAAATTAAGACTACTTTTAACTTAAAATTATAAGAAAATACATTTGTTAGATTTTTTAATATAATATTTACTTTCACTCAATGTGAAAATATGAACTTTGTTATTGAATTTTTATTGTTAAACAACATTTTTTAATCAACGGCTGACAATGTCTGTTTAACGTGTTTAATTTATTATTTTGAAAAGTATTGCCTTTTAGAAATAAAAAAATCACCAATATTTATTTTATGAAATGTGAAAAGTGTAACCTTCATGAGTTGAAAAAAGTCTTACTACAGTAAACATACTGTATCATTCTTATTTTTTTAACACAATGAAAACCAAAATTTATAGAAAAGTTTTATTAATATATATACATCTGGCTTATACATCCTAAACCTAATATCGGATTAACATTTATAAAAAAAATATTTTAACAAAGGTAATTTAGTAGAAGTTAAAAATTAGTTTAACTAATGGAGATTTTTTTAATTTTTTAAGTTTTAAAGGTTATTTTTAAATCTTAATAAAATAATAAACTTTTTTTAACCTTATTAAATTTTAAAAGTTTATTTTAAAATTTTACTGAAATTACATAAGTTTTTTAATTTTTTGTTAAATTTCAACGATTTATTATAAAATCTTAGTAAAACAACGAACATTTTCTTAACTTTTTTAAATTTCAGAGATTTATTCTAAAATCTCAATAAAGTAATGAAGATTTTATTAACGTTCGTTAAATTTCAAAGGTTTATTTTAAAACTTAAAAAAAACAAAGTTTTTTTAACCTTCGTTAAATTTTAAAAATTTAGTGTAGAACCTCAATAAAATACTCCAGATTTTTCAAACTTCAATAAATAAATATAATTAAATCTATTTATAAATAAATAATTAAAAACTGTATAGTTTTAATGTATTTTATAATTGAATTCTCTAAAATTTTAAAAGTGTAATTTTACATTACAAATAAGTTTTCTAAAATTTTAATTTTTTTTTTTTTTAAATAAAATAACTTTGGATAATAAGTATTTCAAACAATATTTACATATTTTTTATGATTGACAATAGTTGGTTTATATAATTCTTAATTGATGATTCATAGTAGTTGGTTTATATAATTCTTAATTGTTTTTGTTACAAGCTCATACTTAAAAACTAACTAACTGATGTTGTTTTAACTTTAAATATACATATATTTTAGGTGCAATTTTAGTTTTAGTTATAATTTTTAAATTTTAATTTTCATAATTTTAAAATATTTTAAATTAAGATTTTTATATAAAAGATGTTTTAGGTCACCTAAACGTAAAACATACTATAATAATTATAATTACCATTTAAACAAGTCGTCGATGGCCATTTTTTGCATTGGCGGAACTATTTTTTTTCGTATAATTTATTATAATTTTGTTTTACACTCTCTTTTAACCCAATTAAATATTTTTTAATCAATCCAAATAATATATATGTTTGTTTCATTGGTTATATATATTTCTTATTTCTTTCAACAAAGCGAAAGATAAACTCGTTGAAGCTTTAATCAACAATACTTAATCCCACAAAACGTGGAAATCAATTAGTATAGTTTATTTTTTAAATTCAGGTAATGATTTAATATTTAGAGTGTCAGGAGTGTAACAGATTTAATTATGTTGAAAAATAATTGTGTATCAATTGATCACTCATTTAAGGTGTTTCTTAAAAATCATTGTAAGAAAATATTATTTTGCTTTATTTCATTTTTAGATATTGGGAAATAATAAAAACATAATTCTTGTTCTCTAAACTTTTTTTAAATCTCAGAAATATACTATGATTATAAAAATAGTAACTTAAAAAGTGACGATAAGTTAACAATTTTATATCACATTATTACTAAAAAAATATGCTTTTACTAAAATATAATCCATACGAAGAGGTGAAACAATTTTCAGAATTGTAAACTGATATTTTTATGTAGTTGTCAAATAACATTAATACAAAGTTGAAAAAGAGAAACACATTAGGTAGCTAAGAGATAGAGAAGTTGAAAAGATTGTGAAGATTGAAAAGAAGCAGAGGTGAAGGTATCTAGAAGAGAAAGAGATGGAATAAAAAGTGGGGCAATTAAGTTTAGGCATTGAAGCATAAGAATTGCATATTTAAGGTGGGGAAGGCCTTAAGAGTATCCTAAAGTGGTAGTGGTCCAACCCTACAACTTCCTTTCAAACTTATTAAAACTTTTACCAACCAAGAAGGGTTCCAAAACATTAATATGCATGCATACCTAGTTTTGTTCACACCAATTTCAACTCAAATTATTTTTCTCTGAAAGGAAGATAAAATGAGAGTTAATAAAATTATGTTAATATTCCAGTATACAGCAACTTTTTAATGCAAATCATTTTTTTAATTTTAATTACTTATTATTTCTAAAATAGTCAGTTGCTAAAATGAACTCACTATACTTATTTAAGAGAATTTTCGATCTTCGTAGCATCTTTAGTTATTGCATTTTAGTATATGTACTTTTGAGTAGATTCCTTTTTATTGAGCAGTGGCATAATTTTATGTTTCGGAGAAGAAAATAAAGTAAAGATTTTTTCTTAAACCAGGGCATTATTTTACGGTGAGAAATGAGAATTACATCTTTTAATTTTATTTAAATTATTGAAAATGAAAAAAATGTTCAATTTTATAGAAAATAAGTATGCAACCGTTAAATAGTTTTTAACTTTGACTATATATTACAATAATATAACTTAATTTTAAGTGTTAGGAAGTATATTTTTGGCAACTTGACCAGATATACATTTTATATCTTCTTCTTCTTCCCATTATTACGATGAATTTGATTATTCTTTTAATATTTAATAAATTTATTATAACATATCTTGTTAATTATTTAATATGCAATTTATGTATTGTTTTTAAAACGGTCAAAATGCTATACATGTTTCTAGTCAGTGAAGATACTTTCCTGTTCAGCATACAACAGAAGGAAAAGCACCAGGACTAAAATAATGGCAGAAAATTATTTCTTACTCCCACACTTTATGGATAATTTAGTGGTGTTTTTCAAATAAAAAATGCTTTTTTTTATTAGACTTCTCAACATATAGAATTTAAATAGACACTTTATATTTTTGTCATTTGAAGATGGTTTTGTGGAGAAAGTTCATATTTTTTTTTTAATAAAAAAAAAACTCACGTGATGGTTATTTTCATTTGATATGTCTTTGTATAGTTCTATGTTGAGATTGAAATGCGTGAATGGAGAATGGAGAATGGAGAATGGAAAATGGAAAATGGAAAATGGAAAATACACCTGCGGTAACGAGAAAATGATTATTTTATTTTCCGTTCTGGTAGGTTTGGGGATATGATTAGGGTGTGGGTGTGGGTGTGGGGCAGTGTTTGCAGAAGAAGGAAAAACGTGGAGCATGTGGTTTCTCGTAACAGCAACTGGGATTGACCATCTCAATCAAACCATGCAATCCACCCAACATAACAATCTAGTCATTACAAACTTGTCGCATGATAAAACAATTTCCTTGATGCATATTATCATAAAAGGCCACATAATTGGAATCCTTAATTATACCCATGATGCGTTTTCTCTAGAAACAAAAGAATGGATGATAATAATAAGTTGACCACTCCCCGACAGGCGAAAGAAGCAGAAGAATTTTGAAGCAGAGAGGTTGTGTGGAACTGAAGTTGAATTTTGCCATTTTTTGTGGAAGTGAAAAAGTGGCGCTTGTTTATGAGGAGAGGACAAGGGAATAAAAGGTTGGGAAGCTGAATCAGGTAATGAACAAGGCCTCTTGTGTGGTACCTAAACAAAGGGTCTTATATTCTCTCCAGTTTTGTAGCCTGTACCACCTATTATGCATTTAAACCCATCTTTCATATTTAATGACCTATGCAGAGAAATAATGATGATTGCATCTTCTCTTATGGAACCCAATGACTGAGTGAACAACCCCTATGTCCTTTCAAATTCAAGAAAACTCTGGTATTTATGCTCTCTCAAGCCCAATTTCACTTTCATTGACAGCTTCTACCTGTCTTGTGCTGGGTAAGTCAGAGAATTAATGGGTCTTTAGATGCACTTCCAGGTGGTGTTGTGTGGTGAAGACATATCCCTATGGTCATTTAAGAGATTCTGAACATTTCCTTTCAGACCTTTATACATACATAACACATCATCACATACCATGTCTCTTCTTAATAACTCAACTGCTGCTGTTTTCAGGTGTCCATAAACGGATACTACTTCTTATTTTTAATCTCCTATTTAAGTCAGATACACATATACCCTTTCTTTGCTTTACCATTCCCATTCTTCTTCTTCTCCTTCTTCACACCCTCAAGATGGAGCCATTCGCTGGAGAGGAATGTCACAGCAGTGAATCTGGATGGACCATGTATATTGGGTCCCCTATGGATGATGGTGGACATAGCGATGATGGCGACACCGACGAGGAAGGTATTCAAACTAATCCACATAATGATGACGATGACGATGATCAAAGTGATGATTCTATGGCTTCTGATGCGTCTTCTGGGCCAAGTCATCTTGGGATTAATCATGGCTTTGCGGATTTCCATCGAGATGCTGAAGAGGAATACGATGCAGACAAGTATTGCTTAGAAAAGAAAGCAAATAAAACCACCCAAGCCAAGCAAATGGAAGGGAAAAAGGTGGAAAAGAAAGGGATGTTATTCGTTGATAGCAAAGACAAGTCTCCAGTTCAGGGCTGTGGCAAGGTTAGAAACTTTGTTGGGAAAAGGAAATAGGCCTCTTTTCCTGCTCCACACCTTGTTTATTTGTTGCTTAGGTTTTCTTTTGAACTAAATAATTTATATTACTGATTTCATTAGTGATGGCCATTAACTACAGCATGCAAGGATTTAAGGCTAATGATGCATATATCTGGTTATTTTCCAAAATATTTTTCAGATATGTACTGGTATGTTCCTGTGTTTGTATGCTGTGAGGCATTATTCATGTTTAGACTTTGATATTCGCAAAAACAACACATGGGTAGAGCATCTCCATCCAATTGCATGAGATTCCACCTAGTTGCAGTGAATTCAATAGTTTTTATCGCTTTTGGTTTGTTGATTTAGTCAAGAAAGCAGCTTGAAGGGAAATGTTTTCTCAAGAAACAAGAAATCTTCATCCATTCATCTTCAAAGCATGACAAGACTTCTATCCACGATTATGGCTATTTATTAATTCATGTCATTGCTCAGCAACAGTCTATAGTTATTCATCCATACCAATGTTTAAAAAAAGTTTATAGTTATGAAAGTGTGAACTAATGGATACACAACCTCAGATAGCTTTAAGTGAAATTTTCTGTTTATATTAATAGTACCATTTTAACTGAGTTTATTTAATTAACGTGCATTTTCAAAGTAAATAGGTTTCACTTTGAAATTTATTAATATATTGACATATCATCATTTGATAGATTTAATGGTGCGTGTCTCGCTTTATTTTCTTAATTTCAATAAATTTAATCTTCTGTATTTTAATTTTTCAAATGGAGACAACAGTAAAATTGAATACGGAAAATTGAATGTTTAGAGTTTCTCCTATCTTAATCATAAGAATTAAATATGTCATATACAACAAGTTCAACCTAACAAAGTACATTAAATTTATTATTCACTTGTAACCTCTTATGCCAGGACCATCTTCTTTGCTATCAAGACTAATGCTTTTCCATGAAACAATAACCACAATCCTTACCAATTGTGTAATTATTGATCAAACCAAGCTTAACTTATCAACAAATACTCGCTAGGCTTAATTATTCATCTTTTCCATGAAACAATAACCACAATCCTTCAATTCTAATGGCGTCCCTCTCTTGGCATGAAACACAATTTGTCATCAAGTATAATTATGTACGAGGTTTTGTTTGAATTTTGATGACTTGGATAAAGGTACAAAGTGTTTTTATAGTTATATATATTCTGACATCTCGTATATGTATGAATCTTAGAGAGCTTGTATAAGAGAGTATAATAATAATAAACTTTTATTAACTATTATTGATAATTTTTTGTGATGTAACTATTATTATAGATTTATATACCATACAGTAAGTATTATTTGTTTTGGTATGAATTATAAATATAGTAAATTAGTTGTAACTATACTAATGTGAAGTTTTTTAAATTTTATATAGTTGTTTGAAAAGAAAATTTGGAATAAGAAAAGATTAGGAACGTGGAAATGAAATGTATGTGCCGATAAGTTCGTAAACTTAGACTCTTTATTTATAAAGAGTATTTATACTACTATAATATGTTTTAATCTAATATTTTCTCATAATTTTTTATTAATAAATATATATTACTTATGTATCGTTTATATTTTTTTTCTTTTAATAATATTTTTACTTGATGTCAAATAATTATTGTTATTTGAAGTCTCATATGAGTAGGATGATAGTAGTCTCAACTTGACTTGTATGTTAACAAAATGTGAAGCTGTTTTGACTTACGTTATGTTAACAAAATGTGAAGCTGTTTCACTTATGTTAACAAAATGTGAAGCTGTTTCACTTATGTTAACAAAATGTGAAGCTGTTTTGACTTATTATGTTAACAAAATATGATGTGAAGTTACACTTTTGTTTTCAATTTTCAAATTGAAGGAGATCAATTATCACATTATAAATGTGACTTCATCAATATAATTTAAAAATTATTCTATTTTATTAAAAAAACTATTTCCTTTTATAATTGTTTAATAGTTGTAATTTAATGTAGACATATCAGCACTTTTTATCTGATTTAATTTTGTATAATTGTAAATTGCTTCAGTAGTCCGAGATTTAATTTTTTTTATAACTAATAAAATAATAATAATCAAATAACCTGTTCGGTTTTATATAATTGTAAATTGGTGGACTGGTCCGAGATTTAAATTTTTTATATAACTAATAAAAGAATAATAATCAAATCATACTATCTAATAAAAAAAACAAGTAACGATATTTGGTAGAAGAAATTTTGATAGCCTTTTAGGATTATGTTAAAGAATTAAAATTTCAGTAAAAATAAGCATTTTAAAAAGAGTTCTGAAATGAATCCAAGATTTGTGTAGATGTGTGTGAAGGGCATAGGTGTCCTTTACTTATTGTATCAGAAGCCTCATAAACAGAGAAATGCTTGGAGTAAATAGAATGCTACTTTGACATGATGAATGGTAGCATTATGTTATGGTATGCAGAACATGATGACATGTGACTTAAGTGGTGCTAGGTAGGAGCTACCTACTGGGTTCCACCATTAATATTTGCGACTGTGTCATTCTAAAGAAGAAGGTTAACCCAAATCATGCACATGCTTTCAAGACAAAGTCGCTTTCCATTTGGATACGAAAAAAACATATCCCCAAAGTAAAAATGCATTTATAAGAGCGTTAAACCAAAACTTTGTTTACACTTTCCAATGTTAAAAAATGAAATTCTCGATTACTAAAACTTTTACTTATTATGTAATACCAAAATATTTTTAAATAAAACTTAATAAATATTTTTTAATTATATTAATTGAAATTATTTTATAATTCCTTTTTAATGAATTAAACTATAATAAAAAATAAAATAAAATATTGATTTCCTTTAGCATTACTTTCCCAGACAAACAGGCAAATTTGCTGGCTTCCTTTTTCCCTCGTTTTTTGCCGCAGTGAAACGGCAGAGTCACGGAAATGTCACGCGGTCGCATTGCCGTCCACCGCTTGCGCTATGCCTACGCCGCATCATCGTCAATCACCGCATCCTCATCTGCTGTTACACGCTTTCAGTTCCAATGTCCTCAACAATATCTCACGCGCGCATCCCTCCCCTTCCACTTCCACTCTCGTTATTCTTCGTCTGTCCCCAAACAAGCCTTACACGGTGGCGTCGAGAATTATCCGAGTGGAGACTTTGATTTCAAGCCCCTCGCTGGCTGGAAAAAATTCATCGTCAAGCTCAAGATGCTAACGGCCTTACCCTGGCACCGGCTCCGATACGGCACCGTTTTGACAATCAAGTTGCGCGGCCAGGTTTCACTCTCTCACCCTCGCTTTTCGCTTATTACTTCTCACTCACGCTATTGTTATGTAATAACTACCTTTTCTGTTCGCGTGGTTCTTCACTTTAGATATCGGATCAGCTCAAGAGTAGGTTCTCTCGGGGATTATCTCTGCCTCAAATCTGTGATAATTTCTTGAAGGCAGCTTATGATCCTCGAATTTCCGGTATCTATCTCCACATTGATATTTTAAATTGCGGCTGGGCCAAGGTTGAAGAAATTCGAAGGCACATCTTCAATTTCAGAAAATCAGGTGTGTAAAATTACTGTTCTGGTGGGAAAAAAATGTAGGAACACGTATGATTTACGTATAACTATTTTTTTAGTGCTACTTACTGTTTTACAATCTTATTTTATACGCCAGGGTCAAGTGAATAGGTTATGATGATATACTGATTGCCAGTTTATGTGGCTTTTAATAAACTATTTTATTTGCTTAAGTGTGATTTTTTTTTTCAGTAAGTTGTTAAAGTGGCAACTAGTTACCGTTTTTCTGTTGCCTGGCTCAGTATGTTTTCTCTACTACAATAGAACACTGATGTGTTTGATTTTCTGAAGCTATGCAACTGAAGTTTATGCACCTCGAGTTAGGATGTATTTGAGTAATAAGTATACCTAAGTGCTTATTCAGTAAACTTTTATCATGCGAGGGCTTAATTGTGTTTGTTAAACTAGCTGAAGCTTATAAACTGTGACTTAGGAGCTGAAAAGCTGAAAGTTAGGGCTTAATTGAATTGAAAGTGTTTGGTAAAAAATGACATAAAAGAATATATTTAGTTATTTGAGGTAAAAAGAGATTTCAAATAAATTATTGTGAATAAATTTTTTAAAAAAAGGTTAGTAGCTTATAAGCTAGCTAAATTTCGCGAGCTGCTTGAAGTAGCTTGTGTAATCTAGAAATTACTAAAATAAACTCGTGTACAAGCAAACTTTGGATTGAAGTAGCTTATAATCTAGTCAAAGCAGCTTATAAGTTAGTCAAAGCATTTATAAGTTATTAGAGTGCGTTACCAAACACATCTATTATAAATTTTGACCATGAGACTCATTGGAATAAGCTGAGAAGAGCTTATCTGATAAACTACACATGAAGCTCACTGAACTATTTTCTTAGGCACAAATGTACTCCCTATAAAATCTCTTCCAAATGCTTTGTAAATATGGTTATTGGTGATACTAAATGTGTACAGTGTTATGAATCATGTAATATTTTGGTCTATAAGCTCTGATCTTTGCTAGTTACGGGCAGCTTTGATAGTTCATGTTGCTTGTAGGAAAATTTATTGTGGCTTATGTCCCTTCATGTCGAGAAAAAGAATATTATATTGCAAGTGCGTGTGAAGAAATATATGCCCCTCCAAGTGCTTATTTTTCTTTGTTTGGATTGACTGTTCAAGCTCCATTCTTCAGAGGTAAGCTGATTCTGCTTTTCCCTGCATTATTTTTTTGAGCTAATGTTCTCCTTTTAGCTCTTGGTGCACTCTAATAAATTAATTAATGAAAGTTTTAAAACTTTTGGCACGTTAATTATTCAGATGTATGTTTTTCTGACTTCAGCTCATGCTAAATATTCAGATGTATGCACATTTCTCAAATCAAATAGACCCTTAAGTTCTTTGATGACTATAGTTAGCCTAAAACTAATTATTTATGTTAATTATTAATTCTCTTAGGTGTTTTGGAGAATCTTGGAATTGAACCAGAAGTGGAAAGGATTGGCAAGTACAAAAGTGTAGGAGATCAACTTACCCGTAGGACCATGTCTGAAGATCATCATGAGATGCTTACTGCATTGCTTGACAATATCTATACACATTGGCTGGACAATGTCTCTGCTGCTAGAGGTGCAAGTGTATTTAAAGACCTAATTGAAACGTGAATCAATAAATTAACTTTTGAGTTTCTGCATATTCTATACAGGAAAGAAAAGAGAAGATATTGAGAACTTCATAAATAAAGGTGTTTATCAAGTAGAGACACTTAAAGAAGAGGGCTTCATATCAGACATAATCTATGATGACGAGGTATGATGAACTTTGGTGTTGTATGACCGATTACTTGCATCTGTCATGATTAATATAATCATATTGAGAGAGTATGACGGAATCTCATTTAATGGAAACCTTAGAAAAGGGGTTTTGTCCAGCTCCTTTAGAGTCTGTTGGTTTTATTTGCTTCTTCATTCAATTAAGTTGTGAAGCCTACTTCAGTCAATTAAGTTGTGAACCTACTTCAGTCGATTAACTTGTGAAGCCTACGTCATTCATATGTATTGTATTGATAATGAACATTGGTTAACAAAATGTTTTGAAGTATACTATCAAAGTGGACTAAAACTTAAAAGGATAATAAACAATAATTTTTTTGCAGGTTATCACTAGGTTGAAGGAGAGACTTCAAGGAAAAACAAAGAAAAATCTGCCTATGGTTGATTACAGGTATTTTTTCTTCTTCTAGGACCTCAAAAGTCTAATATGGTTTACATTGAAGTATTATATTTATTCAGAATAAAGTTTTCTACAAATCCTTAGTATGATAAAATTCTTTGTCTGACAGTTAAAATTTTTGTTCCTGGTTTCATTTTATTTTCGTTTTCAGGAATTTATATTGTTTGATGGCTGTAATAACTTCCACAATAAAATAATGTTGCCTTAATTTTTGAAAACATAGTTGTTTCTTTATTGTTTCCCTCTTATTGGGGATTAACTTAGAACCGTGCATTCCCCTCTTCCTCTACATCACGGGAAAGGTTTTATTTGATCTTAAGGTTTTGACTATGAGTAGTCAGAATCTGATTCCATTGATTTGAGTAAATAGCTAGGATCCATTGAAACTATTTGTGATGTAGGGGTTTGGCCTTGGGCTCTTCAACTAAGATAGCTAGCTTTTATGATGTGGTTCTCTTAAAGGTTCTTATCAATCGGTATTAGAGTCTTCCACCATGTACTGGTTGCAAATGAGCAGCCCAAGTGGTGATACTTACATTGCAATATAAGACTTACTATATTGCTTCTTGTTTCCCAACAGATTAATAATCTGAATAGATTTTTTTATAAATTAAAATATACCTTAAGACTCACATTAACCATATGTTGATATTTTCTTTCCTCAAATGCAGAAAATACTCTGGAGTTAGGAAATCAACTCTTGGACTATCAGATGGTAAAGACTTAATAGCCGTCATCCGAGCTTCAGGGAGTATTCGTCGTATTGAGAGTCCACTAGGTGCCCGTAGCTCAGGTATCTTTGGAGAGAAGTTAATTGAGAAGATACGCAGTATACGAGGTACACTTAATCTTATAAAGTTACCTTCATTAATTTGATAATTTGTGGAATTTTACAAGGCTATTTTCATGGAGTATGGTATTTTTCGTTAGTGCTACATCATAGCTATTTTGGTCTGATTAGTCACATTATTAACAGTTGTCATGTCACTTTAACAAACTGCAACAACTATAGCCTCAAATGTTGTCATTCTGCTTGATTAAAAACCAAATTCTCAGTGATATTATTCTCTTTGATCTAATGATTTCAACGTCTTCCTTTTCCCTTATCCCTTGTCCATACTGCTAAAATCCATGTGATCTATTCTTATCATTGAATCATCTTAACTGGTTTCCTGTCATTTTTCTTTAATAAGTGGCATACTATTTTTTTTTATGTACAATCATTTTTGTATCTTGTGCTTTCTTATATGCATCTTAAGATTTTCATTTTTTGGTACTTCCAATGTATCTTTTTGCTGTGTCCCTTTAAATTTCAATTTACTAAAGTATAATTTATCGGATCATGTAACAATGAAAATTTCCCTTGAGCTTGGTAGACACATTGTGGTCACAAATAATCACTGGTATCTTTCATCAGTGTAATCTCCCAGCTTGTATATTGTGTGGCATTATTTTCTCCATTCATTTTGTAATATTGATATCTGATTCTTAAACATAGAAACTGGTGGTACAACTTCTCGAAATTTTATCTCCCAATAATTTATCTCTCTTTTACTTAGACTGGAATGCATATATTCTCTATCTTGCTCCTAATCAAACGAAAACCTTTCATTTTTATTCTTTTTTCTACAAATTAAGTTTAGAGTTAACCTCTTTCCTTAATTCTTTAATTCCTTAACCCAAACTATATCATCCAAAAATATCTTATAGTTAGGGATACTATTTTGAATGTTCCTAACAAGCCCATCCAAGACTTTATGAATCGAGTAAAGTCTTGATGTAAATCAATCTTTACAGAATGGCCTTAGTCTTGCTTCTAGGAGCTCTCATACTAGTAGTTACTTAATTATGTGTATCGTGTAGCTTGGATGTTAGCCACACAAACACTTTTCTTTTCTAAACCCTCCACAACACTCATTTGACTCCTGATCATATGCATTTTACTAGTCAATCAAAGCTATATATGTAAGCATCTTTTTTTGTTTTTGTACTTTTCTATTAACACGGTTGAAGATGAATAACTTTTGTTGTAGATCTTCTTGGCATGAATCTAAATTGGTTCCTTGCAATCTTAATCTCTTCTTAGTCTATGTTCACTCACATTTTCTCATAATTTCATAGTGTGACTCTTAAGTTTGATCTCTTTTGTGATTTACAAATTCTGAACAACTTTCTTGTTCCTACTTATAAGAACCTAAGTGCTCTTCTTTTACTTATTTCACATTTTCATAGATCTTAAAATCTCATTAATTAACTTAGTAAGTCAAATGATACCCTATTTTCCTACGCATTTGCAAACTTAATAGGAACACCATTAGGATCAACAACCTCCCTATTTATCCATCCTCTTTAAAGACTTCTTTTACCTCTCCAACTTGAATTTATCAGTAGTAAACCAAAATTTGTTCTTTGTTTTGGATTAGTTATTCTTGCATATTACAAGTCAATCCTTATTTATTATTGAAAAACTGATAAAAGTAGTTTTTCAATCTTGATATTACATATATATATATATATATATTATATTTTTCATTCTTTAACCCTAAATCTCGTAAAACTCTTAAAAAGCGAGTTTGCCTCAGTCACAGTTTTTCTGGTTTCATTTCTGTCTTTCTAATATCTCACCTAATTTCAGCATTATTGCATACATATATGGCCTTAAGACACTCATTTTTGTTTCTTACCTTTTTCTTGAATACTTACATTCCATCACCAAGATTGCTTGTCTTGGTTCAAGACCTGGCCTATTATTCCTTCCTGACTTTTGATTCATCCCAATTGAGGTTAGCACTACCTTATGATTCCCAATTACCTTCCTCCAATAATCCATTCTTAAAAGTAAATGTGGTCCTTTAGAAATATGGTTGTCCCCAAACATTAACAAATGATTGTACAAAAGAAACTGCAAGAACAAGCTCCGGGACTACTACATTTTTAAGTTTTTCAACTAAATGGGTGTAAGCAATAGGGTTTCTGTCTCTAGACTTTGAAAAATGGTTGTTTAAAAGAATCTGTGAGAACAATCTTAGGGAATACACTTCTTTTAAGTTTTCACAACCAAATATGAGGCTTTAGAAGTATGGTTTCCTTCCTAAGTCTGATGTATTAATTTGACAGAATCCTTTTTGCTGGAGAAATAGTAGATAACAAATAAGATCTTCATCCTTAAGTTACATATGCAATGGGGGTTAATTATATTCATTTAGGTAACTTGAGTATTAAGTGGCAAGGTGCAACTGCCCTATTTGCTTGTAGGACCAAAATACAGGAATAACATTGGCTTTCATTTTTCATATATGATGCTGTTTGCCAAACATGAAACATGTGGATGATGATATTGATCTTTATTCTTTTTTGGTTATATATCTTTCATAGTTTGAGGTCACACTGTGCATTTTTTTTTTGCTCAGAGTCAAATAAATACAAGGCTGCAATTATCCGAATTGACAGTCCAGGAGGGGATGCCCTTGCTTCTGATTTGTAAGTGCTGGTAGATTCCCCACTGTTCAAAATTCACTCTCTGTTAAAGTGACATACAATAAGGTTGGTTGGATACATTTAAGAAAGATTTATACAACATCAGTAATACTTTTTAAAGAACCTGTACTATAATTTTTTCCTGAAGAATTTCTTTCAAATGATACTTTTAGTTTTTAGAGTAATTAAGAGAGCTTTAATGATATAGTGAAAATGGAAATACGTGTGATCTTTGTGATGAAATTATGATGCTAAAGGCAAGTATTTCGGTTTGATTGCTTGTTTACTAATAAATCTTTGGTGTCGTGATCTGCAGGATGTGGAGAGAAATCAGGCTTCTGGCTGCCTCAAAACCAGTCATTGCTTCAATGTCTGATGTTGCAGCAAGTGGAGGGTACTACATGGCAATGGGAGCAGGAGTTATTGTTGCAGAAAATCTTACCTTAACTGGTTCAATTGGAGTGGTCACAGGTGAACCTGGGTGTTTCAGTACGAGAAACAGGGGATGATAAATTTAACTGAAACTATTAATATAAATTTTAAGAATTATTACGAACCAACATATGCATGCTGGTATGTTTGACACTGCTGATCTCTTTGTTAAAAACTTAATTGGTATTCCTTAAATTTAGGAAACTAGTAATCTAGACACATAATCTATCGCTAGATGACTATACTGATTATTCCTATTTTTCCCTTTTAGTCAAATCTACTCAACTCTTGAAAATCAACTTCAAAGAGTATATATGCATCAATTTCTGTTAACTCCATACACAGTTGTCTATATGGCACATATGATAGCATTTTATGGAGAAAAATATAGCAGTTTGTAGTATTATTTGAATGGTAACTAATTTCAACCAAAGGAAATTTGAGCTGAAGCAAAAGTATTTGTTTGAGCTCTGAAGGGAAACATTGTAATTTTATGAACAATCAGCTCTCGAAACATTGTAATCTAGCAATTTGATTGTCAGAACAAATATTTTTGTAGGAAAGCTTAACCTTGGGAAACTCTATGAGAAGATTGGCTTCAACAAAGAAATTATATCAAGGGGTAGATATGCTGAGCTGCGAGCAGCTGAACAGCGTTCGTTTAGGTAATGGTATTTGTTCGTGTTCTGTTATTAAGATTCGAGAGCTGTGGAGAGTATTAACCAGTGCACTGTGCCATCTGATATTTAACTATAAGGCATTGTCTGTTTGAGAATGGAAGACATAATGTATCTGTTTTGAATAGTCTCCAGTGTAGTTCTAATAAGCCGATAATGAAATTCCATATTTGTGGCAGTATTTGAATCCAGCAAAAATCCTTTCATTCAGCCCAGTTTTGGGTTCAATGTACTCATTCTTTTAATTCAGTGATTAGGAAAGTTCCTTAATCAGTTATAGAGTGTGATGAACTATGTATAAAATCTGTCTTAGGATTCCACATGTATCAGTTGATACTGGTATCAATGACTTTAGGGGCGCAAATAGTTTAAATGTATGATGGAAACATGTAGAATTCTTTTTCAAGGACATGTAGTTGCCCTCGTTGTCATCAATGCAGTTGTGCCCCCAGTGTAAGGTTTTTTAATTAGAGCAAGCGGATTATGGCAAAAGAAGATAAATACACAGAACATTCATGCTGCTTCTATCCTCTAGGCACTACAGGTGGTGCTGGAATATAATTTTACTAATAATGATTTTAACATAGGTTTTCGTTTTATATAGCCTGTTTGTCGTCATTATTGCCTTGCTTTTTAGCTGCCACTTATGTTGCTTAATCACTTACTTTTGGTTGATTCGAGGGTTGTACTCATGATCATCCTCTCTCTCTTTCTCTGCTACATACAGACCAGATGAAGCAGAGCTATTTTCCAGGTCTGCTCAGCATGCTTATAAACAATTTCGAGATAAAGCAGCCTTTTCTCGATCTATGACTGTATGCTTTAAATTAAATAATCTACTTTGCTGGCTTTCTGTTCATCTTTGTAAATCCAAGTTACCATAACTACTCTGTTACTAGGTAGACAAGATGGAAGAGGTTGCGCAGGGGAGGGTTTGGACTGGCAAGGATGCAGCTTCTCATGGTTTGATTGATGCTATTGGTGGACTTTCTCGAGCTGTTGCCATAGCAAAATTGAAGGCCGGTATACCTCAAGATAGACAGGTTGGTTTTGATAATGTCTTCGTTTTTAGATGGGGTATGCTTTACACTTCATTTCAAGACAATTTTATTTTTATGCTTGATCTATGTTAGGTTACTGTTGTGGAGCTCTCAAGACCCAGCCCTTCTCTACCCGAGATTTTGAGTGGTCTAGGTAATTCTCTCGTTGGAGTTGACAGAACTTTAAACGAATTACTAGAGGACTTGACATTTTCTCATGGAGTCCAAGCACGGATGGACGGAATCATGTTTGAGAAATTGGAAGGATATCCATACGCCAATCCTATTTTGGCATTGATAAAAGATTATCTCAGTTCCCTTTAGTTGTTACGTATAAGTAATACTCCTGTTTGTGTTTTTCATTGTATAGTGAGGTATGCATGGACTTCTCCTGTTATTTACAAGAGAGATAGAAAGAAATGTAGGTATGATACGTAGTACCATGTAATAAAAAGAAATAGAGAGAATAAGTGTGAAATAAGCGTTTGACATGTGTTTTATATATAATCACTTTGAGAAGAATACCTCATTCCGATGATTCATGTACCATGAAAATTTGATTCCAAAAACAATTTACAAATGATTCCAATTTACTCGAGTTAAACTTCAGACGCTGAATTTTATTGAGACATTAGGGCTTGATAAGGAAAAGAAAAGATGATAAAGAAAATAAGATAATTCCTTAACCCAAGAAGTTATTTTTAATTACGATATAGAGTAGGGCAAATGTAGATTCAACTTTTAGTGTCACAGAGCTATCAGATCTAAAAGGTTATTTCCTTTATTGAAACATTATAAGGATAGGTCTAGCGTAGGCAAATCTTTTATATATTATATATATTATATATATATATATATATTTATATTTGTGTGTGTTTTAAAAATATTTTAAATTGTAAATTGATATTTTTTTACATTAGTAGTAAATTGCTCGAGATTTAAACTTTGTTTGGATCTAGTTCTAGCTTGATTGGGTGGATCTTAAATGAATTGAGTTTAGTTCAATTAGTCCTTTTTTTTAAGGGATCTGGTACAATTTGTCGTAACCTCTGAGTCAACTCCTTTGAGTCAACTTAATTTGATATTGATTAACTTAAGTTGATTTTAACCTGACTCAATTAAGTTTGATTTGAGCTTGATTCAGTTAGCTTGATTTGAGCTTGATTCAGTTTGCCTTATCTTGACTTAAATAAGTTTAACTTAGCACAACATGGTTCGTTTGGACTCCACTTGACTAAATCCCATCTTGAGTCAAACGTAGTCCATTTCAACTTGACTTGGCCTGAACAAACCCATTCTAATTTATGCCAAACCAAACTAGTTTGGACTTAACTTGAGTTAGGCTAAAATAGGGATGACTTAGGTCAAACCGGACCTTACCTTTCTTGAATGAGCCTTGATCTAACTTGGGCTTTACAATTTGACTTGACTTCGAGCCAACTTGGCTTAACTTTAGTTCAACTTGACATAGGCCGAGTTTATCTCAGTCCAACCTAATATGGGTTGATCCAAATCCAGGTCGACATAGGTTCAACTCAACTTAACATAACATGGATCGGTGACAACTTAGCTTGACGTGCACCTGACCTAGATCCTAGACTGATCAACTTGACATGGTCTTGACTTAACCTACGCTTTCTGTCCACACTAATCTGGGTCTGAATCAACCTAAACTAGGCTTGATCCGACTCAACTTGACTTGGGCCTAACCTATGTTAGGTTAGTCTTAACTTGACCTAACTTAGCTCAAACTGGACTTAGGTTGACCTTGGTCTTACCTAACTTAATTTAACTTAGGTTTGACTCGGGTAACTTAGGCCCATCTCAACTAAACCTAACTTAGATATGAGCCGATTAAGCTTGATAGACTAATCTTGACCAATTTAACATGGTCTCAACTCTGTTTATCTGACCCAAATTCATTTTGAATCAACTTTTTGTTTGACCTAACTTGACTGAACTCGACTTGATCTCGAATGTGTTTGAATTTGGATTGAGTAAATGATTTTTATGTGTAAATTTTTTTAATAAATTTCTTTCATTTTATTTTTAAATAAGTTTTTTTACTTAATATCCTTGACCTATGAATTTTTTTTAGGATTTTTTTTTTATCTTATAAACTTATTTTTGTTAATTTTTTTTGATTCTGTAAACTTTTTTGTGTTCACTTTTTTATTCTGTAAACTTTTTTTTCCAACACCAAGCAATTGACATGGACAAGTACATTTATATCTTATACATAGATACATTCTTTATTTTTATAATCATTAATGCAACATCGTTTATGCAATTAATTTATTCTGAGTAGATATGAGAGTAGAATTTTATAAGCATAGAATGATATTAGTTTTATGTTAAGAGTATTTGATTGAGTAATATTATAATACCGTTAAGAATTACATTTGTAGCGTTCAACAACAGCATATGGTCTGTGAACCTAATGGTATGCTTTTCAATATGAAGAGTTATATATTTAATGTTATTAAACAATACACCAAGTTAGTTATTGCATATTCTAAATTATACAGAGAGATGTGAGTGTTTAGATGCATGAAAGTTATATCTTTATGTTCCTTGGTCAAGTGATTTTAGTATATGAAGATATTCTACTACTGCCTCTAATATGGTCATGTTTATGAATTTAATTCCCATTTATATTTTGAAATGAAATTTGTCTCAGTACAGTAATATTTAGACATGTGCAAAAATGCAGTTTTTTTTTGGAAAATTAAATCGAACCAAACCAGAACCGTTTTTTTTTAAATAGTTGGGTTTAGTTTTTTCAAAGTAGTTTGATTTTTTTTTTTGGTTCGGTTTCAATCGATTACTCTTTATCATACTCGAATATAGTTTTAAATTTTGAAAGAAGTTTACTGAATTGTTTTAAAAATCTCATTCAAGTCGAAAGTTTCTCCTTCTCTTAATATGATAACAAATAAAATTGAAAAATAGAATGACTTCATATAGTGTTGGGAGGTGATTAAAAGTCAAATGAAACAAAACAAAAACAGAAGAAGTACGTGTGTAACGAAGCCACACAAGTTGAATGACGAAAACATTTGAAAATCACTACAACTAATTAAACCGAGAAAAATTATAATAAGAGCGACTATAGGTTGAACCAAATTTAGAAGATGATGAGTCTGGTTCGTTCTACAATTTATAGGAAAAGAAATTGAAAGAATAAAAGCTCGAATTCAATTTCTAAATCTTATAAAATAAATAATCGTCCTTGAACTTAATAATCTATTATTTAAATGAGTCTATCATTAGGAGCATCTTTGAATAAATTTCCCCCACAAAAACATAGGAAAAAAACTGAGTTATTCATAAATTAAAATTATTCAATGCATAAGTTAATAGAAATATGACATAATAGTTTAATTTTTTTGTCTTTTTAACTTAATACTAACTTTTACTTTTTAAATTTTTCTTTTACAGAAATTCTTAGAGAGAAATTTTCCAAATATAACTTATGTTTTCTATTCTAATTTTAATATTGTAGTTTGACATATGAAATATTCACGTGATTTGTGTATACGGGTAGGAATATGTTCACACCCATTAAATAAAAAAAATCATTTTCACAACTTAAAATAATAATATTTTAACTAAATTTATTTTATATCTTAAATTGAAATTCTAATTTATTAGTATATTATTAAAATAATTATAAGATGGTTGTAATTTTTTTAGGATGTAAAAGCATTATTTTTCTTGTACATATTCACATGTACACGAATTATTTTAAAGAGTTTATATTAGATGTGAAAATTTAAAATCATTTAGTTAGACTCTTATTAAATATTGTTATATTAATCCTAAAATATTACATAAGTCTAAATATTGTAATATTAATTCTAAAATATTATATAAATCTATAAATTTTGTTAAAGATTTTACATCTAGTCTAGTTGGGATAAAGATATTTTATAATATAAATGGATACCAATCTTATTTTATAAATTAAATTAGATTTAATGTTTATTTCCTAATTTTGATATATTTTCTTTAAATTATCCTTCAATAACATGTCAAAGTCTCATTTGTTTCCTCATCAAGCATGTATGAGGTGGCTGCTCCTCATTTTACTATCAAATATGGACATCATTTTTTTGTTGCTTCCATCAAACATAAATAACATTTTCCCTTTTCTCACGTTGTCAGGTCTCAACTATTTATGCAAATTGTTTGACACTACAAACATGGTTTTCATTGTAGTTATATTTTTTTTGTCAATTATCACTACTTTGATGAGCTTTTGCACATGTAAAAATTGAATGCAGATTTTTTTTTATGATTTATCCTGCAATATATCATCCGGATGTTTAACCACTACGTCAATAGATTATATTTAATGTGAATTTGATGAGATCCTTATTATTATAAACAAATCCAAACACAATAATAGGCTTTAACTTTGTAAAAAAATCATAATGATAAATTGTTTTTTACTTTTATTTTTATAAATAATTTTATACTGAATTATTTTAATAAAAAAAGTTGACAACCCCTTCTGAAATTGCATGCATATTCAACAATTTGTAAGAGTAATCCAATGATTTCTTAAGCAATCATTTCAATTCAATCGGAATTTGACAAATTGTTCATAAAAAAAATAAAGAATCTAAATGCTAAAAGAAAAGTAGTTAGAGAAAAATCGAAAAACTGAAAGAGAAAAAGGACTTTCTAGACATTTATCTAATAGACAAGTACATGAATATTCCTAATTTTAGGACAGGAAAATTGTGACTTTTTCAGTTATTTCTCACTCTTTTTTCAGTAAAAGCTCTCGTGTAATGCATTAAATAGCAAACGGTAGTACCAAATTAGAGTATCTTCTATCAATCTGTATTCCCTTGACTTGATGTTTAGAAATAATAAAGAAAACTTCAAATAACATGACTTTCACATTCATCAAAACCACATAAAGTTTAGTGAAAACATTTATAATAAAAATAAAAGTATAGTAAAACAACTATCAGATACATCAAGGCTAATCCTACTAGGTTTATTATTTTCTTTAGATTCTGACATACAATTGAAAGGTTTTAGGGATTCAGATTGTGTCTCATGTCCTACAACCAGACGGTCTACCACAGATTTTTGCATCTTTTTTGGTTTTTCTCTCATCTCATGGAGGGTAAAGAAACAAATCAATGTATCTCATTCTTCTTATAAAACCAAATATCACGCTCTAGCCTTCACCATACGTGAAATACTCTGCACATCAATTTTAATAATGTTGTTGTTCTTTACTGTGACAATCAAGTTGCTCGTCATATTACTTCTAATCCTACTTTTCATAAGCACACCAACACCAAGCACATTAACATAGATTGTCATTGTCATGTGGTTCAAGAAAAAATACAGTCTAATATGATTCGTCTTCTTCCTATTCGCTCATATGAACAACTTGTCAATGTTTGTACTAAATCCTTGAACCATATTGTCTTTAAGACCACCATTATCTAAACTTGGGATAATGAACAAACATTATCTAGTTTGAGTTATATAGCGGTTCTGGCCAGACTGTCTAACGGTTCTAATGAGACTAGACAATCAAATTTCGTTGAGACTAGATGATCCTATAAGACCGTTTAGTGGTTCTTATGAGACTAGACGATCACCCTCTAATGATTCTGGTGAGACTAATCGGTCCTATAACAAGACTGTGTAGTGGTCTTGTAACTAGACGGTGTAGTGGGTTAGGCTTTGTCGTTTTGTTCTCTTTATAAGTGTTGCAACCTTGAAAACGTGTGTGCATCACACTCTGTTTTTCAGAAATAAATGTTTCTTCATTTCTTTTCTGCTTTTATGAGTTGTACTTTGGTTTTCTTCTTTCTTCTTCGTTTTCGTCTTCCTTTCGTCTTTTCATGAAATACCATTTCCTAATGTTTGATCCTCATTCCCAGTGGGTACTATAATTTCATCTATTTCTTTCTTTTGGTTAAAGAGAAGCAAAGTGAATCGGGATCATTAATTAAACAGATATTCAGTATATTATATATGTTACCCATGGCAGAGTATCAAATCAACATTTTATTCAAGGACACACATAGCATTGAATCACAAATATTTTAAAATTTAAACAATATTTACCACTTTTCAACTCCACTAGTCAAACTTCGGATGCTGCATTAGCCAGCTGGGAAGGAGTAACAAACTATTTACCTGTGAGTTAGATTTCTAGATGACTGTATCACTGAAACCAACCAGAACATCAGGCCAAAAAATCTGCATCAGATTCACACTCAAATGCTTATAATTGTTCTTACAGCGCATATGGCTATACTATGGAACTTGCAATTGCTCTAGTTGAAGGCTCGACTAGGAAGCCATTAGGGATGTGGTGTGGTTGCTCGGCACCTCCTGCAGGAACCAACAAGTCAGAGAGTGCTACCTGAAGAGAGGAAACTTTCTCTTTTAGCTGAGCATTCTGTTGGTGGATTTGTTGGTTACATTCCAGCAAGTAAATGATCTTTTCGGAGAGTTGATGGTTTAGTGTCTGCAGATGATCCACATGATACTGCAGGAGTTCAATCTGTTGCTTCTTTCGCATGCGAGACCTGCGAGCAGATTCTCTGTTGGAGAACATCCTCTTCTTCTTTCTGTCATCAAGGAGAGCCTTTGCTTCATCAGAATTGTTATTGTTGTTACTATTTGATGATGTGTTGGGAGAGGATTTATGGAGTGGGACTTGAATTGGGTTGTGGCTGTTGCTTGGAAGGTGAAATTGGGAGTAGAAAAATGGAATATGGTGTAAACTATGAGGTTGATCCAGATGGGTCAAAGTATGGCCTTCACCAGTTTCCATTGTTGAGGTCAGGATAGGTTTCTGGGTTGGAGAAAGATAGCGGAAGCACTGTGTTAAGGAAGCATAAGGGGCTACATGGAGCTCATCATCTTCATTGCATTCCATGTCTCAATTTTTCATTTGAGTATGAGAGACGGAACTAACTGATATACAACTTTTATAGATTGGAATTGGATAGTTAATGCAAATAGAATACAAGTAGCTATGGGAATTTCTTCACATTTAAGTTGGCAGGTGTATTTATAGATGGGTTAAGTTCCGTAGATAATATTGATTCTACATATTAGGAAAGTTAAGATTACATATTTGATAAAGATTAATAACAAATAATGGAGATAAGTTTTGTTCAGCAAAATGGTGGGATATAATTGACCTAGACACAAGGAGATTTGAGAAGTAAAGTGGTTTAATGGCTGGGAAGGCAATGCCATTGACTTTTTGATTATAAGTATGCCTAAAAAATTATACAAAAGCAACAAATTCAGTTCTCCATCCTAGATGAGAGCCAGAGGATTAAATTATGCCATATAAGCTCATAACTTTATACCCCATTCAGTAAAATGCTGGCTAAGGACTCTATTTGCAGTTCTTTTTCCTATTTTTAGTCTTGGTTATATACCCTATCCAAGAAAAAATGGCAAAGCGCGTTAAATTTTAACCTAAAATTAGGACACAATAAATTAAATTAGTAGAAAAATTCACTCGACCCAATAAATATATCATAACTTTTTATATCGAAGGAGACCTCAAAAATTGAAGGCTGTTAACAGTAGCATTTTAAGCTTTGGATTGAATAAAATGCCACATGTTTTATGAAAAAGCAAACGAAATAATTGGCGAATTTGGCGTCTCCATGGAATCTTCCATCATAAACTATCACTTTTACCTAGTGGACAATGGCAATGAAACATTGCTTACACGGATGACATTTATATGTCAAGGTTAACACGTATAAAAAGTATTATTCTTGCACTTGCAAAGGTATTCTCTATTCATTGCTTATATAGTGCAGATGCTAATTAAAAGTCTAATATATTGCCTATAATAGGTATTCTCATGCATAGTAAAACACCAGCTTTTGATCCCATTGTCACGTCGAGTTTCAAATCACTAACTTCCAAGCATCATATGTGGATCTTTAACCTGCAACCCTGTTTCTTATTGACATCCATTTTACAAGTTTTTGTCTGAGTGAAATTAATTTGAGAGACATTTTAATAAACTATATAAATTCACTCTTTGATCTAGAGGCAAAAGTGTTTATGGTAACCAACAACACCTGACAGAAAAGAATAGGTTTGTTTTTGTTCAATTTAATGGAATAAAACATATTACTAATATTTTACAGATGCAGAAAAAAGGATAATTTACAGATCAATAATAGCAGGAGCCATTGAATGTGAATTGTCACTCTTCATTGTCTATTGCTATTACTGATATCGAGTTTTCACGTGACAAATTATCTTAAAATTTAATTTACGTAGGCGTGCCGTGCGTGGCAATAATCAACCACACTAAAGTGAGAATGACTAACAAATGAATCTTGAGCAAGCAACTCAACTAGAACATCCCCCAAAAACAGGAATGAATACTACGTTTCTAAAACCAAAATAATATTTTCCATAACAAATATCATATTTCAAGCCACTCACACAAGAATGCAACAACTTCGTATTCCTCATTATTCCATTTTCAGGAAGTAGTGATACGAATCCCAGAATACACACTCCAATAAAAAAAAATCCAGGTAAGAAATTTCTTCCTCAAAAACAAAGAAAGCTAGCAAGACTTTAGCATGAAGAAGGGATGACACACCGGATCAGGAAGCCAACGGTCAAAATTGGTCATTGCCTCTATTAATATAATATGAAACTAATTGCTAACAGTCAAGGGAAGATTTTCAACCCTCTGGCGTTTAAGTTTCATGAAATGACGATGTAGCAGAAAAAAAAATTATATGAATGACTTAAAATTTAATTAGTATAAAAAAATTAGATTATAACAAATTTAAAACATAATAAAAATATAAATTTATAATTATTAAAAATATAATGTATACTTATTTTGAAATTTTACAACTTCAACGAGAAACTAGTTTACTAAGCATTTGAATCTAACTTTTTCAGAATCCAAAATTAAACACATGAACTCCCTAACTTCCCGTGCCAAATAATCTGACTTTTGCATATGCAAAGAAGTTTTTCCCAATTTGAACATCACCAACCAATCAACAAGTTATGATACCACTCGCAGTTAAAGATATGATATTTGAATGTGAATGCAAACAGCAGTAAGAATATGAGAGGATAAAATCCGTCAAAAGGGTCTGCTTACACTTCCAGAGTTCCTCCACCAATCTGCCGGAAACTTCCTCCAATATGCTGGTGACTCAGAACGGCACTGGATCATCAAGAATAAGAACATAAACAAATCACAACAACCACAAATTCCAGGCAAAAATGATTCGTTTATGTGATGTATGCAAAGTACAATTCGAAGAGAAAATCCCCCCTAAACTCAAATCTTCAAAATCAACAAGAACATCACAAGCATTTTTATCAGGAGCAAAAAATCTATACTTGATCAAATACCCTAAAAGTGAAAATTCATCAAGTAAACATATAATATGATCACATAACAGATCTATGAGCCTTCCTCCGCTCATAATCAGCATCATCAGTGGGAAACTCAAAGCGACAAACAGGACACGTGTTCCTTATCCCCAACCATGGCACAATGCAGTCCGCATGGTAACGATGCGAACACGGTAACTGCTTCACCCCTTCCCCAACGCCAAACTCCTCCTTACAGACCGCGCAAACCACGTTTTCGTTAGCCACGTCAGCAGCGCTCACGACCGCCGCCGGAAGGCTCCTCACGGCGGAGACGGAAGCCGGAGGCTTCCCAACGAAGGATTCCTCGTTGAATTGGCCGAACATTTCGTACTCCGCGGCGTATACGAAATCCTCGTTGTCCCCGAAATAAGGCTCGGAATTCGTTCCCTCCACATTGGCGTTCAACAGAACCTGCCATCCCAAATTGTTGGCCTCCAATTCAAATTCTACTTCCTCCTCCCTTTCCTCTTCGATTCCCACAGAGACGGAAACGGAGGTGTCGTCGAGCATGCTCAGAACTTCTCTCTCGTCGACCACTTCCTCCCACTCGAAATCCTCGTAACTGTCTCTGTTGTCTTCTAATTGAAGCGCGTCCAAGCAGAGAGGGATGCTCGAAACGTCGTCGTTCACGTTGTACTCTTCCTCCGAGTGCGTGCACATCCCAAACACGCTGCCGACGTTTCCGGACTGGAAGAGCGATTCGTCGGAGTCAGATCCGACGGAGAGCCGGCGTCCGACGAATAAGTCGTCGGCGGTGGGGAAGCCAAGGTCGTCGAGGGCGTCGATGACACCGAAAAAGGCGTCATTAGAGAGGGGATCGGTGAGTTGCGACTGTTCGACGCGCTGGTGAAAGAGATCCATTACGAAATTGACCTGATTCTCGCGGTCAGTGAGGGAGAAAGGGTTAGGATGGAATTCGGGGTCAAAATCGAAGTCTAAGTCCCAATAAGGGAAAGGAATCAGGGTTTGGTCATCGTCTGGGTGGCGGTGGTGGCGGGGGTAGGTGGTTACATCTGCCATTGTTGTTTGTGGGAGGAAGAAAGTGTGGTGTGAATGGAAAGTGTGGGGGAGTTTTTGGGCCTATAATGGGTTGGAGTGTGAAATGACGAAAAGCCCCTGGCTATTGCATTTCATTGTCCGTGTCTTCTCGCCTCCTGAATATGGGGAAGCATACCGTGTTCCGCTCTCTTTGCGCACACGTTCTGAATGTGTCTCCCTTCCTTTTCCTATGGCACACAATAAATTTATTTTCCACTTTTTCTTCGGTTTATTTATTTATTTATTAGACAATATTTAAATGCTCGATCTACTCCAACATGTTTTAAATTATATAGTAATTGATATTTTTTTTCGGTAAGAATTGTAATTTTTTTAAAGTAAAGAAATAGACTTTTTCTGTTTTTAATTTAACCTTAGTTTTGTATTTCCTTCATAAAGAGACTGAACAATTACCGACAGTACTTAGTATATGATATAATTTATACAAAAACAAAACATAATATGCATTAGCACAAAATATTAAACAAAAGTAGTAGCAATAACACTCTTTAATACATATTATTGTTCTTGAACATGATTTGAATCAAGATAAAGATTTGGGCTACTATTCGGTTGGTCAGACCGCACTTCTTCTTTTCCTTTTTTACGAACTCCTCCTTCTACTTTCGTTATTGATAAATTTTTACGTGATGGTGTTGTTATAAGTAATAATTTATTTTTAAGAACGGATATTGATCCCACAAGTAACCGTTGAATTATCAAGTACAATACTCTTTAAATATAAAACAAAACAATAAAAAGTGTGTTGAAAGTGGTTATGTTGGCGATGATCAATAAGAAAAAAGGCAAAGAATTGGTTGCTTCAAGTTGAAAAAATGGGGATTAGATTTCATCTTTCTCACTCTTATGTATTTTGATTAGCATATTAACATTATGTTTTTTATGCTCGTATAAAATTCATTTATATTGATTACTCGCATATTTATAAAAACAACTTATAAATATAATATTAACATTTCAAGTCTATTCATAACGCTCAAATATGTTAATTATTGTTGTTTAGGTCAGAACCCTAAAAATAGTTTCTAGTCAAATTCAAGATCAAGAATTAGAAACAAAACAACAATATCAATAATCAATCAAGAACATAATATTTTATCATATTTAAATATCACATAAATACATAAGAGTTCGAACATATTACTCCCAATCTCAAAGGGTAAAATTAGCCACACATCTTCTAGCACCTCATATTCTCCCAATTGGGTTACAAGTTACTCAATGGTGTTTTTCTCTCAATCTGACACACTAGGGTTGAGTCTTTAGCTCCCTATTTAACCTAATTTGTTAGGGTTAGATGGCGTCACTCTAATGGGCTTATTGATGAAAACATAAAAATAGTCCAATTTGTCTGACGCATTCTCGCTCAAGCGAGATGAAGCTCGCTCAAGCAAGAAAGGTGTCGATTTTCGAAAACGTCTTTAGAGCATTCTCGCTCAAGCGAGAGTCCCAGTTGCAAAGTTGGCTTTTTGGCGCTTTTATGTGTTCTGGGACCTTTCAGTTTTCACTTTTTAGCTTATATCATTCCTCTTTAGCTTAGTCATCTTCATTCTTTCCTAAAAACCTGAAATTAATACCAAATTTGGGAATGAAATGCTCTTATTCAAATTAATATCATAAAATATGTAAGAATGTATAAATTCATAAATTAAGGATAATTTTATATGTATTTTAGCAATTAATATTCATAAGTGTCTGTATTTTAATATGAAATATTACTAAAATTAGACACTTATCAGTCACTCTGCCTCTTAGTCTCCGCAAAGTTCGGGCTTGAATGGTACCTGCAAAAGGCACTTAGACACTTAAATAAAAATATTCGACACTCGGTGTTCTAAGTATTGTGTAATGACGTACCTGATTCTTAGAATCTATGCCTATTTATATTATTATCATGCGCCCTTTGTTATTTGGTCGGATTAGGGAGTTGAGTCATGTTTAGGGATGCATTACCTAGTGTTTGATTGTTGATTAGCCTCATTAATCCTGCTTAAGCGTAATGGTCTTTGTGGTGTCAATCGGCTTGGATCGGGTGCCGAGTCATAGTCTCGATCGTGCGAACCCTACCAGTACACTTGCCCCCATACAGGATGTTTAATCCAAAGAGTCTTTATCCGAAACCATTATGACAATTGGATTTTCCGAGATTGGACATAATGTTGGTGACGCCAAACGCATGATGTGACACGCATTAATGAAAGAGTTTTTGGGTGTGATCCGATGAGAACTGTTGAATCGAGGAAGATCCAAAACGCTTCATCTCCTAAGCCCCTCAAAAACTATAAAGTCAAAATGATTACCATTTTACATATATAACAATTTAAGAATAATGATAGTTTAACATAATTGGTCTTACTATCAATAGACATTATCCAAATACCACACGACAAACAATAAAGAAGTCATCAAAGACTGGTTAATAAAAAAATATGTATGATTCAATAAAAATTAAATATAACACTAAACGATCATTGGAAAAAAGATTCAACTACTATATCTAGAACAAACATGATATAACATTGACCTCTTGGTTTAGAAAATAGTATTTAGTAAATATAATTATCTTTCTCAATTTAATTTTTAAAAATATTTTAAATTTATACACTTTATTCCAAATTCCCCCTCAAATTATTTCTTTTTAAAACCATTAATATTTTAATTTTCCTACTTTTTCCCATTCTATTCTTTTTTTTCAAACAAAGAGAAAAAAAATGCAAAAACTAGTTCGAAATTCGATTTATCGGAAACCGAATTTCGGTTCCAGCAATCATCCACTCTATCAAATGTCAGAATTCGATACCTTCCAGACCGAATTTTGACCTAAAAAAACATGCTATCTTTGTAAATATTTGCTCCAGTGTGTTATTTGGGAAAAAAAAAAAACAACAACCATGCTATTTGGGTGAAAAGTTCGTGTAGTGGAAGATATAACATGATATCAGATGGAACATTATTAATGAAAATTTTGTAGGCATGGAATGAAACATCAAAGGATTTAGGTCAGTATCCTCCATTGGGAGTTTAATTTGTCCAAATCTAACAATTCCAACCATTGTTAGAAATTTGGATGATTGGTCTCTGATTCCATTAAATTTTAATAAAAAAATATTTACATATTGAAATGTTGGATTCATACGAGGAGAATGAAGAGTGTTATCATTTATATAAAACATATATAATCTTAATGACTTTTAAATATCCATAAGTTATAGGTTGAATAAATTGGAAAAAAGTTTTTTCATTATATATATATATATATATATATATATATTATATTAAGTATTAATTAAATAATATTGGAAAGTCATTTTAAATCCGAATGGATGTCATATAATATTATGAATCATTCCCTATTTAGATTAACTTGATAATTCATTCATAAATGGGTCCACCAGGTTCTTTTCAATCCTATAAATACATGATAAAAACAACACACACAAAAATGCATTGCATTTATTAGTATTTACCAAGAATTAACTTAGATGTCATGAAGACTTTTTTGTAGATATTCCTCTCTTGTTAATGGAAGACAACCAAGTATTTTTAGGAGTCAACAACACCTAGAAAACCAAGAAGTGTACTCCACAACAAAAAGTGAATCATTCCCGACCTGAATGTGACATTTCTGGGTATCACAATAAAAAATTAAAAAGTTAATGATATATTTTCATTAATTTTGATGATTTTAGGCCATCTCTCCATCACTAATCAAAGAAGTTCTTACCATGTCCAATTTTTTCAGGCTTTCACTTTATTGCCTGGAGTAGTGCGTAGGATAAACTTCAAGTAGTCATGCAGTCTCATTATTTTGCAGATTAACAACAGTTTTTGCATGAGATCTGTTTTGTGCGCGTGAAATATGATATGATGGGTGGTTCGATGACGGTCCGATAGCGGTTGGGCTGATAAGGCTAACAAATACTTACTAGGATAGACTCGAAATGGTTTTGATACCATATTAAAAAGTGAACTTTAAGCCTAACTCAAACCCATAAAACCGGCTCTTGGGGTGAGGTTTGCACCCACTTATATACAATGAAATGTCCTCATCTCTAGTTGTGGGATCTCCAATATTAAGAAGTGACTTTAAGTCTAATTCAACTCCATAAAACCGATTCATGGGGTGAGGTTTGCACCCACATAAAAGACTCTAATATCTATATATGCTAATTAAATAAAATTAGCTTTAGAAATTCAGAAAGAAGAAAAAACAACATTTCTTCGTTCTTTCTTGTCATAAGCGGAACTGCCAATATTAAAGGTCAAGAAAAACATTTTTTTTGTTTTATTGAAAAAAAAATGTTTTATAAATCAAAATGAGTAGAAGAGCTTCAACCCTCATACACAATTAATAATAGTATATTTTAGTCAGATTTTTCCTATCTAGACTCATCCGATCCCATTTTAGTGATAATTAATATTCATTTCAGCAAGCCTCATTATTTTAATTAGTAATGACATTTTCATGGATGAATTAAATATTCTTAATTATAACATTGTTCCTCGCCAGTCGTAATGGTCAAATGAGAACACTTCTTTCAAAGCACCCTACAATCTTGGTCAAAATGAGAACAGGCTTAAAGCTATATATATGTATTGGTTGCTTCCTACTTAAAACCCCAAGAAGGAGATACAACTGTAAGTCTACACACCAACTACCTTTTATTTTATTTTATTTAATAATGCACATTCTACACAGTTTACCACAAAGCGTGCCCTAATTTATTTCTCCCATCCCCACTCACTTTTAGGTAATTGTATCAAGCTCAAGCTATGAACATCACTGTTTAATAATAGTATTTTGATATGAACAAACAAACCTCACATATTGGACTCAAGGGTTTGTCTCTAAAAACGGAATCTGAGACCAATCTTTTATAAACATAGGTTCTAGTTAAGAAACAACTCTAGTTCCACATAGTCTGAAATGGAACACTTATTATATATATAGCCACTAATATCTTGTCTCATTTTGTATAGAGTTTGTGAGGAGAATCGAAAAAGGTGTATGAAGTTTCATAGGAAATGGAGCGTGGAGTTATGGAAAATGGACCGAACAAGTTCTCCTCGTTGCATGCATGACGGCCGACAAGAGCTGAACAACTCGTATCTTCCATTTCACGCGATCATACACCTTTTTCTTCATTTTGACTTCAACCCTAGTTTCACTCCCACAGACAAAACAAAGCCCTTTTTCAACATTGTTCTCGCTAGACGCTAATTCCTTTTCCAAAGTAACCAGTATAGTAATTAGTATACAACTCTTTAACATTGATATTAATAATAAATAAATCATTGTTTCTTGAAATGAAGCTGGCTAACTTTGACATGCATGGGACCCTATAAGGAAAGACACCCTTCTCTTACGCAGATTCCTCTCCTCTTTTTGTTCAACGACATACCCCTCACCACTCTGTTATTCCATTCGCAATAATGGTGCCTGCAAACTTAAGGTCCACTACCTTTCTCCTAGTTTTCGTTTTGCTTCCTCTAAGATTCTCCAGCGCACACACCCAACACCAAGGTTCATTAACTTTTCACTTTCCCCATATTCTCTTTTTCTGTTGTTGTCATAATGTTGTGTTCATTTCAATCAGTTTTTGCCTTATCTTTATTGTTCAGGTAAGAAGACCCTGGTGGTTTTTACCAACATTGAAACAAGAAGAAGTCTAGTAAACTTAGAGGTAAGAACATTACTTATGTTTGATATTCTATGCTATGAAGTGATTCAAAGCGTGACTGTATTAATGTGGCAACATTTTTTCCACAACAGATTTATCATGGTGTTGAAGCAGTTGCTGAGACAGATCAAGGAGCGAGTTTTCCCTCTGGGAGAAAGATGATGTCAAGAGGAGTACTCTCGAAGTTGAAGGTGGAAGAGGCTGAGAATGGAGCTAATGCGGCAACGCTTTGTGTGGTTGGAAACTGCAACCATGGAGAAGTTTTGAATGTGAAACAGCATAAAGTTGGTAAAAGGAGGCATTCTACGAAAGTCAATATGTCTGGTTTGGTGCCTCTGAATGCTGATTATTATGTTCCAAGACCTCACCCGCCCAAGAACAACTGAATAACAAAGTTTGAAACATTAATACACGGAATTTTGGCATATATATATATGTGATGTGTTTTTAGTTTGGTTAGTTTTCACTTACTTCTAACCACATTTGATTTGCTTTGCTCTCAGTTTTGTAATGTTACTGTTTAGGGTAGTCATAACTAAACTATAGGTGATTATTATATTCTTGTATGTAAATTGAGGCTTTCAAAATGTGAACTCAGCTAGTGTTCCCAAAAGGAGTTTTTCACTAATTATATTAAGATTTCGTTTAAATATAATAATATTCTTTGTTTAAATCCGATATTTTGCAAATCCATTACTGAACTCATTTAAAAGAACAAAATTCTCCCAACACTCATCTAACTTGTATCCAAGACTTCATATAAGGAAAAGTAAGCTTCTTACCACTTGGAGCATTTGCTTCATTAATTTTGATTAATTCTTTAACACTTTTAGATCCGAGGGTACAGATATATTAATTCTAACGTTATTAAATAATTTTTAAATGAATTATTAGAATAAAAGTTTAATATTGATTCAAAATAATTTAACAACATTAAGTAAACATACTTAGTTTTTCAAAATTGTCTGATAATTACAAGTTGTTGGACATACTAATCTACTATAATTTTACCCCTTTTTTTAATCAAATAATTTAAGTATATTTTTATTTTTCAAAGTATTTTTTCTAAGAAGTTTTGGGAAAGACATTTGGACTAAGCAACTCTACTAATTTTTGTTTTGATTATACAAATAAAAAAATAATGATAAAAAAAACTATTGAGATAAAACACTATGATAGTAACATTAAAAATGTTACTAAATATAAATAAAAAATGTATTAATATAATTTAATAATATTTTATCAAATGTTAGGTATGTTTTATATTAGTAAAAAAAATTAATTAACAAAGAATAAATTAATAGAAAGCACAAATGAGTGTTTTAACTCATTTAAAAACAAAATTCAGACCATTGTACCACGACAATCTACTTAAAAAAAAATAGTATAATTCAATGTACCATATGCAACCTTTATACCTTCCTAAAAGTCTTAGAAGCCTGATTGCATTACATTGACTACTCACACACTAGTGGTAGAGTACTAAACTCTATACATATCAGACAATACAATAAAATTAAACTTATCAGACAATACAATTAAGAATAAAGTTTTTTCACACTATAAATAGTAAAAAAACACTTACTTAATTATAATAATATTTTAAATTAAAAAATAAAGTAAATATAATTAAAACATTATTTTATTGAGTTGTTAAGTTGATATTTTTACTGTATGTGAATGTATCACTACCCTATAATTAAATCGATCTGCATTATAAACAATAGAATCCATAATGTATAATGTTGGTTACTGCATAGAACCTTAGGCAATTGTTGATGAATGTTTTTCAAAATCTATTGTTTCCATCATAACACAAAGTGATTAAAATGATCAGAAGATTGGACACTACAATTAGGTGCTCATGATTTGTAGGAAAATGCACAACAACCAAGAACTAGAGTTGTCTCGGTGAGAAAGTGACATTGTTTGGTGTGGAAAGATAATATTAATAGTTCCATAAAAATGTAGTGTAAATTATAAAATTATATAAAGCAACCATTTCAACTTAGGCTTATTATTATATGTTGTTTGTTGTGAGGTTTCTCTTCTTTCAATTTACTTAAGTTAGTCCCATCAAAATCAACTTTGGGTTTACATTATATTTTTTCTATTTGTTTCCCTTGAACAAAATTGATTGTTCTACTTTTGTTAGATAGAGTTCATTAATAAATAATTAACATAATAAAACAAAGCAAAGTAAACAAATTAACTATCTAGAATACACAAATAACAAATAAATGATGACATACTATAATTTTTATGAAACTATGACGTAATAACAAATTACACTAATAACCTTTCATTTAATAACTGAAATGTAGTTTTCCTTTAATTTTCCTTTGAATTTTATTGTTGTATTAAATAAGGTTTTTTCTCCTTATTTATATGTCATAAATAAGAAGCTAAATTAGTATTAAAAAATTACTTAACAATTAAAAAAAACTTAGACTTATTTAATAACTTAATAAGTGAAAGACTTTCATGTTTTAACAACATTTTTGAACTTATTTTTTAAAAGAAATATTAATTAATAAATGAGTTTAAGTAAACTAAGCTTTATCAATTTATTGAATTTCAAAAATTTATCTGAATTAACATTTGTTTGTTTATAATTGTTCTAAAATTTTTATTTATAATAATGATCATTATTAGTCAATAAAATTAGAAAACATACTTTAGAGAACAAAGATTTACAAGAAAATTTTCATAGTAAAAGAACTATCTTTCAATTGGATGGTAATGTACTAGCTAGTAATCCTAAACCACAATAAGTATGCATAGATGCACCATTATGACAAAAGAAATGGAGGAAAAATGATGTCTATATAGAACATATATAATTTTTTAACAAAAAGCTTATTTTTTCTTTTATAAACAAAGAAAGAAAGAACTTCATTAAAACTCTTCAACTTCTTTTGGCAATATTTTGAATATCATGGATTAGAGTTAAATAACTATTCACTTTCATAAATTTAAATTGAAAGTATAATGCGTTTAATCAATATAATACCTTTTTTTATTTGTAACATAGGAGATGATCTCATCTTGACATTTGTATAAGAGTTGAAATACTCTTAAAATATTTTTTATTTATTTATTTTGATAAAACAAAACATAGTGGTAACCCACCAATCCAATTTTATGTTATATAATCATATATACATATAGTGTGGTAATCCAACCAATTAGACAATACATAATAATGTTTTTCAATTCAGAAAAATGTGCTCAGTTGTGCAATGAATAATGATAGGAAGTATCAACATGTGTTGATAAGGACCATATATACAATAATTTTATATAAACCATTTTATAATTTTTTCTACCACTAACATGTATGTTTTCCATAATTCTCATATTATCTTTTTGACTCACTTGAGATACACCTGCTTGATTTCCATACTAATAAAATTGAAAAATAAGAATTTTATAATTTTGTAAATTACAAAGCAACATAAGTTTTTTAAATAATATTTTAGTGTGAATCTAAAACTAAGACTCGCAAAATATAAACACATTATGTTAAAAAAAAATGTATAGTCACGGTTAACAAGCAAAAGAAGAAAGTGACGCTGACCAAATAAAATGAATCAAAGTAGAATTAGATACCAAATCATAATCAAATTTTTACAAACTATTTAACAATGTAAAAAACAAAACAAAACCCTAACTAGTAGTTTATAGTGGAGGATTAACGAGTGTGCAATTGAATCACGAACAAAGACATTGAAAGATTAATGACAATAACTGAGTTGATGCAAAATCCAAATACCTAATGGTTGATGTGCTTGGAACGATTGTTACTATTCTTGCACAACAGTGACTAAAATTGATAAAAATTGTTTAGTAAAAAATATAATTTTAAAATTTACTTCTAAAATTCAATAAAAGAATTTTGTAGATACTTCAGAGATATAAAAATGAAGATTGTATAGATTTAAATAGTGTGTTTTCAAATTTAATTATATAATTTAATAAGAAACTTTTAAATTATGTATTTTTCATTCATATAAATATTTGTAGATATTTTTAGAGAAAAAAATCGTGAAAATAACAGAAAATTAATATTTTTCTAGTAGTTTATTTATTTATTTTATTTGGACTGATTTTAAGGAATCTATTTGATCAAATAATTCTTTTAAGAAAACATTAAAATGTGATTAATAGAAAATTGATATATTTTTTTAAAAAATTACCTTTCAGTCACATCTAAAAAAATGATATATTAAATTAATTTTATTTATAGTAGTATTTATCTAAAAAAATGTTATAATATTATGTTTATATTATTTATAGTGTAAAAAAGTAGACGTGAAATTTATGTATTATAACATTTTAAATAAATATAACTACGATAATGTTATTAAAGATAGTGAATGGTAGTGCAACTAGGTATATTTTTTAAATATATTAAAAAGATTTAACTACAAATTTATTAATCTATACCTATATAGGGATTTCTTCTTTAACTGTTCTCAATTTTTTTCCTATTTTATCCTTATATTAATATTTGGTTTTATTTCATTATTTTGGTTATTGCGTCATTTTTCACTTTTTGAAAATATTTGAAATAAATTATCGGTTTTGAATTGAAAGATATGATTTATTTTGAAATTGCAAGGAGTGTCGGTTAAAATGATGAGAGAGAAATAAATATTAGAAAACATGAGTAGTGATCAAAGTAGTGACAACAATTTTGAAATGTAACATCTTCTTTTAACTTCTTTCATTAATATTTTAACTCCCTACTTCTTGGGTTAACCTCCATAATTTCCCTTTAACTATTAACTCCTTATTTATTTTATTATATTAATTTTATTATTTTAAAATATTATTTAATTTAATTAATTTTTTATTTAATTATATAAAAATAAAAAATACGGATATAAGCGCCTATGTGACCGTAGTACTATATAAAAATATTTATAATCGAAGAATTAACAAAAATAATTTATGGTCTTTGTTTTTCCCCCAGAGAATTTACGCTCGGGAAAGTTCAAACCGGCCACCTCTCATGCACGGGAAATTGGGCCTTTGGCCCAATAATAAGAGTGTAGACGAGACAAAGATGAGTTGGGCCAGAACAACAAAGTTTTGTGGCTGTGGAGCTTTCTTCATCGTATGGTTCTGAACAGTGTGTGATTCGGAATCGGAAGGGGAAGAGAGATCCGGCGAGGATGGGATCGTCGTCGGCGTCGTTGAGTTCTCCAAAGAAGAGAGTGAGATCCCAAGTAGAGGAGGATGAGGACGAGGAAGAGAGCGTTTGTTGCGGGATTTGCTACGCGGGGCGAGGGGTTTCCATCGCAGGGGAAATCGATTGCTGCAGCCACTACTTTTGCTTTGTCTGCATCATGGAATGGTCCAAACACGAGTCTCGATGCCCAATTTGTCGCCAGAGATTTTCCAACGTTCGCAGGCTCTCTATGCCCGGCGTCTTTTCTTTCTCTAGGGACGTGAAGGTTCCTCATCGTGACCAGGTTCTTTTCATCTACCTTTTCTTATGTATGATTATTATTTAATTGATCATACCAAGCTTTTGCATTTACTTATTTATCGTCTTCTTAAAAGTGCATATCTTTTAGGGATTAGGGAAATTTAAGGCTGATATAACAAGCTTGTAGAGATTGATTAATTAATTCTAAAACGGATATATGGACATATAATCCCATAAGAAAGGTGATGTGGTGAATCCGGGTTAATCAGATGAGCCGATCTCTTCAATGAAGGATTGTCGAGCTTTGATGATGATAGTCCGAGTGGAAGTCCACCTGCAAGATGCTCAAGTCAGTAAGAATTATAAGATGTTTAAATAGAAGTGAGTAAAAGATGTTAAGTCGGTCAAGAACACTCTGTGAGATGATATTTATAGGCTTATGAGTATGAAGTAATCGATTCGGTTATTAAGAGTGGTGCCGATTTTCAAGGACACGTAGAGGTAGTTAATTTCCAGTATTAGCGATTTATATGGTAAATGCAGGTGGTTGGGTGTCAGTAGTGAATGGATATAAACTGCTCCGTGATTCTAAATATCGGGCAGTATATTGTGAATATGTTATAACACATCATGGCACATGTTTTCTTACTTCTGGTTTTGGCTGTGAATTGCCTTTGATGCAATCAACACAAGTATTGAAGTCAGATAACTAAAGATGATGAAGAATATCTTCCCTAATCGGTGTCTTAATTTAGGGAATAGGGATATGCCTTTAACCCATATTCAGTGGCAAGTATGTCTCATCAATCTTGTTGCTCTTACTCCCAACAGCAGAACTACCTAAGAGTAAAATATTTATAGTAAAGAAAGTCACGGTAGTTAGTATAGCATGCATCGATGCTATTGATTTAATACGATTCAGAAGGCTGATGATGCAATTTGCGATCTCGAATTGAATCCCGCGATTTTGGAACAACAGCGCTATCATGCAATTGCCTTGCGGGTTTCAACATAAATGCAAGTGCAATGTGATGATGTTGTGAAGTCCACAACAAAGGCAATTGCAGTTGCCTTATGCATCACAGGTTTCAACTGTGTCCTAGGCGATGCATCCATGTCAAGGGCATTCTGATGAGATGCAGAGGTTGTATCCAGCGAGTGTGTCGAGGATAGAAGGTATTGTTTAGGAAGAAAGGAAAGAAAACTAGTTCAAGTGTGGGCATTGGGTATGGGCCTTGCTGCCTTCAAAATTTATGATTTTTTAAAGAACTTAAGGTAGAAAGTTAAATGCATCAAATGAGTTTTTAAAATTTCTGTTTTGTTATATTTTATTTTGTTTATTTTAAATAGCTAATTGAGGGACAATTTAAACTTAAAAGCCCATCAGATAGCTTAGACTTGTTTTATTTACTGATGACCTTTTGAATTATGTTAATATGTAATTGTTTTTATATCTCATGTTTATTTTTATTAAAATGATCCTAGAGATATGTTTTTAGTTATTTTCTTATATATGCCATGTTTTATTATTGGTAACGAATCTTACAATTCAGTCTGGGATTTGATTTTGCAGTCCAAAAAATAGGGTTTCTGATTCATACTTTCTATGCAATTCATCTACCTTGAAAAAAGTATCATCCAGTGTATAAAAATCTAGAAAACCCACCAAAATGACAAGGTTATTAAGTAAATATTTTTCAAAAATTATATAAATTTGCCTTGTAGATGGGTCAACACACCTAATTGTGTGCTAGCGTGTGAGTCGGCATCACTTGAACTCTTCAGAATTGGATCTACATGGATTGATCTTCAGAGTTAAATCCAAGAATCAAAATAAATAGTATATTGATCAGATAGAATCTAGCTTTAATCATGAAATGAAAATACCAATATCAAGTAGAAACAAAATATCATATGTAAATATCGCCAAAAAATACATAAGAGTTTGAAAAGATTACATTCAATCCCAAAGAAAGGAGGTTAGCTACTCAAGGTAGCCATTACAAACACCAAATGTTTATGGAAAACAAGAAAAGAGAGTTGAGAGTTTTGCTTCTTCACTTCTAGCTTCAAGAGTTTTTCCAAGACCTTTTTTCCCTCTCTTATTCGTTTATAACCCTTTTCGTTCTTTGGGTTAATGACATGTCCCTCAAGCTAGCCAATGTCGCTAAGTGAGACCATTGATTCAGAACACCCCTTCTTTGGAACATTCTTGTCTTGGCGCTTCTCGCTTGAGCGAGACATGGCGCTTGGGCGAGCCTTCGTTGGAACAAAGGTAGCCTCTGGATTATTCTCGCTTGGGCAAGCAAAATCTTGCTTGAGCTTGTCGTGGGCGAAGCTCAGGCGAGCCCATCACTGTAGCAAGGCTTGCCTCTAGACAGCTCACCTGAGCGAGGTTTCTTGAATGATCAAGGCCTTGTTTTCTATCTTCTAAAGCCTGTCTATTCATCCTCTAGTCATTTGCTCCATCTTTTCTTAATTTCCTGAAAATGACACAGAATTGGGATTAAATGGTTTCATTAGTCTCATGACTCAAAAATATATTGTTGAATTCAATACTTCTCAAATTAGGGTTGGGTATTAACTTAATCAACAATTAAAACCATAAGTGCTTAGCTTTTTGCATGAAATTTCACTAAATAATGACACTTATCAATATGCCGCAGAATCAGTAGGAAGCTATTTTTGAAGTTAACAATCAGCTCGCTGTTAAAATTTAAACCCTCGTATTAAACCTAATAAGAAACAATCCTATTCTTGAAATTGATATAATCATAGCTTTATAAAGTGACTTGAATAGGGAAACACAAGCCTAAAAGACACTAAAAAAATATTCATGCAACTTATGCCATATTGCATTGCATAACTGCAATCAAACATTCACACTTTGTTTGCTTCCAGTAATGTTCTTTTGAGGAAGTGAAGGAGTGAATTTGCATGGAAAATTGGTGGTTTGAATTGGATGATTTGAGGAGAAATGAAAAGAAAATATGTGGGACAGCCTTGGTTGTATGTCCCATGCTCAAACCATAAAAAATGCAAGGAAAGTCAACGTGGAACTTTCTTTTGGTACAATCACGTGTCATTACACTCTCAGTTACTACACTGGCAACACTCCACACACTGCCATTATTCTAAACTTAGCTACCACATATTGGCATCATCCTATGAACTTAGCACCCTGTGAGTGTTGTGGTTTGTGATTTGTGAACTTTGAAGCTCATTTGAGTAGGATGAAGACGCTGTGAAGGCACAAGTGGTTTAGTCCTGTGTCATTATTCAAAGGACAACCAATAACCATATCTTCACTTACCATGATCACAAAATCGATTTTCTTCCATGCACAATCAATTATGTCCCAATCATAATCGATTATGCACGTCCTGGATCACTGCATAGTTGCACCAAAAACCTACATAGTTGATTATGTTTGTGCCATAATCGATTATGTAAGGTAAAACTCATTAGAATGCCTATGTTTTCAAGGACATAATCGATTATGCCTAATCATAATTGATTATGTCTATGTTTGTGCCAAAGTAACAATGTTTGGACCACGCCAATGTGCTCTCATGCTTAACCCTTTTTCATTGTCATAGCTAGGGCACTCTGATATTTGTTTAAATTAAGAAATTACCAAATATTTTTATATCTTTCAAATCAATCATACTCACTTACAAACTTTCCACTCTCATTTTCCATTACTTAATCCAAACAAAGTGTAAATTTGGAATTGCTATTGCCTCACCGTCTTATACATCATTCGGCCCCACTGTACGGGTTTGATTGTAGCTATTCATTGTCCCACCAAAAGTTGGGTGTTTATATACATCATTAGCTAATGTGCTGTCATATCATTTAGTAAGTTTGACATATCAAACTCATTAAACGACATCACAAGTGAATGGCAAAATTACATGTTAGTGTAAAACTTATTTAAACCACTCAAGGTATCACAAAGTTCAAAGAAATCATAATTCTCTTTTCTTCTTTTTTTTCTGAACCACAAGAAATCATAATCTCCTAATTTATAAATTAATTCTAGCTGGTGATTCAATAGTAGATGCACTAATGTTAATATGCAAATGATCTCTTATGTTTTGTAGGCCTATCATCCTAATGGAAATGTGGCAATTGGCCCTGTAGATTCTTATGCTGAAACCAAATGTGGTGTTTGTCATGCTGGGACAGATGAAAATCTTCTACTACTTTGTGATCTTTGTGATACTGCTTCACACACATACTGTGTTGGCCTGGGATATACTGTTCCTGAAGGTGATTGGTTTTGTCACGATTGTGCTATTTCCCGGGAGACTAATGCCAATGAAGAATCAGAACAACAAAATGTTGTGCCAGAGGCTGAACCAAGTGAAACCGTTGATATCTTTGATATTGTGAGGGAAACAGGCAGTCGGGTGGTTAAAAGACCAAGGACATCTCCTTTACAACAGAACGTGTTATCTCCTTCTGCTATTCCTTTATCAGATAGGTTAAGCAGATTCAAAGGAAAAATTCCTGCCACAGGTTTCCATAGTATGCAGCGTAATGTACAGGCATTTCGTGAAAACTGGAATGCTTTGAGGAGTGGTTCATTAGAGTTCCATTGTAATGCGGATCAACCTAGCAGTAAAGTTAGTCAAAAGCAAGATTCTAGATCCTTATCACATGGCACATTATATGATTCACATTCTAGGGCTTCCACAAGCATGCAACAATCCACTGTCCAAGGTGGTCCTACTAACAAAACGTTGAATGAGAGAGTCTATAAAGATGACGCTGACAAGGCTTGGAAAATGGTGGACAGGGCAAAGATGATGCTACTGACTCGTCAAAGAACTAGCAGCAATCGGCAGGGAGTAGATAGACCCTCATGCAGTGGAGGAGCTTGTAAAACATCAGTTGAACATTGTAATTTCCCAGAACTGAAGGATCAACATTCGAAAGCATTAGACTTGAGGAACACTAAGAAAGAAAAGCAGTGTGACTATTCTAGACGTGTCCAGAATTTCAAAAATTGCTCGACCCTAAAGTTGGAAGAGAAAAAGAAAAATAGGGTTAGATGTGAGGAGATGATACACAGTGTGAGGGACCATACTACTCATCCAGAAGGATATTGTGAAAGTTCATTGTCCAGAAAGGTCCCTACTAATATCCAGGGTGGTGTTCCCTGTGGTGAAGAAGAGAGAAATGCTTGCCAGGTAACTTCGGCAGATTTAGCTTCCTCGAGTGGCAAGTTTGTTAGTCTGCTCTCCTCTTGTAGGGACGTGGATCTTGTCAATGGAGAAAAGATATTAGCTAGAAGTTGCGAGGATGGAAGCACAAGAAAAACAGACGATGCAAAAACTGAGATCCAGTCTCTTGTTAAATTGAATCTGAAGCTCTTAACCAGAGATAAAAAATTAGGTAATTGGTTATCGAAATTCAGATTTTTGCCCTAGATTTTCATTTTCGTTATTGGCTGGAATATTTATAGGTGCTTAGCGTACACTTTTTACCATCCATATCTGATTTTTAATCAGGTAGCATGTGTGCGTAGTTCAGCTTGTTTTGGATAAAAATGATCACTTATGTGGCCGAATGCACTTCTATGCCAAACATAAATTCCATTCCTCTTCTTGGTTTCTCAAATTTTCTCAAGCTAAACAAAAATTGTTTATGAGAAACTTGTTATTTTGCTGTGGTTTTTCTCGAATGCATGTTGTAAAACTGTTAAATAGGTTTTTATGCAAATGATAATTGTTACTTGAATGCATGTTGTAAAACTGTTAAATAGGTTTTTATGCAAATGATAATTGTTACTTGAAATGAAAGTATATCACTTGAAGTTGAAGCTATTGGTGATGCAGGTTTTGATACCTTCAAGGTAGTTGCAAGGCAGGCCACCCATACCATCTTGGCTGCTTGCAGTTCTGAGCAGCAAAAGTGCAGCACATCCTCCTCTTGCTCAGTTTGCTGTCATTCCGACAATACCCCCCAGTTTCAGAAATCTACTTTAATGCCTAACTGTTGCAGGCAATGCTTTTACGCCTTTGTAAACAATGTTGTCAGTTCCACCATGACGGAGAAAGGTTGCGCTTGATCTGCATTATTTTTTTCTTCTCTTTGGGGAATGCATGATGTGCTTCTATCTATTGGTGTGATTATTGTTCTCCATTGTAAAATTCAAGTCGGAGGTAGGGGATAGCAGTGTAATCTAGTTACTTTCCACCTGGATGGAATAGGAGTTGATTTTTAAATTGAAAACTGGAGTATTCATGTACCGATTCTTCAAGTATGCACAATAAACATGAAAGCAGCATAATTTTTTGCACTATGTAAGTGTATCACTTATTTGGGTACAGTCGTACAGAGAAAAAGCAAAATGTACAGTTGCCTCCAATGAGTGTGTGAACTCCAGTCACATTACGTCACGAATCAAGAAAGCACCATCAGGAGGGTGTAGTATTACAATTGACACAAACTTTCCCTCCACCAAAGCAGCTACTGTTTGCAGCCTCTTCAATGGCATTTTTATGGCTAATTACTGGATCAGTAAATTTTAATGAAGACTTTTAAAAATAAGCAGACACTATTTCGTCACTAATTTTAAATTCTCTAGTACGGTAAAGAGGTACAAAGTTACTCGTTTTATATATTTAAACTCTTAAACGTGTTTAGAACAAATATTCAATACACATAAACCTATGTTCAACGAATGACAAAAATTCATTCTCATGGTGATGCATGCAATGTGTGAATGTTCTCGAATCAGATTTTCAAACTTGCTTTTGGTGGATCTGGAGTGTTGGATTATTTTCGAGCTTTAGAGTGTATCTCAACAGGACTGTTTCTTCCTGCCCCTCCATATCTTCTTCTGCCACCTCCATATACAATATGAAAATACATTTTTCTCCTTCTTGTGTCACCCCCATAGAGTAGTTTCCGGATTATGTAATCCGGAAACTCATTTGAAAAAAGACTTCCGGATTACATAATCCTGAAGCTAAATAAGACTTCTGGATTATGTAATCCGGAAAGTAATCATCTTTCTGAAAAAAAACTACCAGATTATGTAATCTGGAAGGTAATTACAAATTTAAAAAATGACTTTCGGATTATGTAATCCGGAATATTATAGAGGGGCATTTTCGGAAATTTGAAAATTTATGGAGGTGAGAGAAGAAGGCATGGAGGTGCAGGAAGAAACAGTCTCTCAACAGTAGCATTGATTCATAAATCATGGCCCAGTCCATACAAATTTGAGCATCAGAATTGGCAAAGACGCTGGAAGAGAAAATAAAGCTGATGCAGGTGCGGGTTTACTTTCTATAGTAAAGTATTCTAACTATTTATGAGATTGGATGAAATTACATAAATCATCTCTATTATTTCTATTCTCACATTAATTTCTCTTAATGGTAAGAAATATATTACGTTGCAATCATATATATATATATATATATATATATATATATATATTAACAAGTTTAAAAATGCTGTAACAAAATTTTCCATATAAAAAATATTGCTCTTAATGTAAAAAAATTATGTAATCTCAACACTTCTAAAGATTTCTGATGTAAAGTTTTTATATTATTTTCCAATAATCTGTTGGTTCATTTTTAAACGCTTTCAAATAGCAATCAAGATGAATATGACGTAAATGGTATTATTATATTCATTTGTAATTATATATTCTGTGTTAATAATATAGATATAAAAAAAGTTAGTCACAGTATAATTGCACAATTCTAGGCGTACAGTTTTCCCGTGACAGCACTGTTTATTTAATGAAAAATGAAATGGGTGGTGTTACATTGTTATTGGTTGTAGTGTAAGTAAATATATTTGTAAATAATGTATTTATTTGATTAGTTTAAGAAAAAATATAATAAAAATATTTGGATAGATATATTGATAGTTTTGGTAGAGGAGAAATGAGAATAGAAAGAATTGTTGTATTAAAAGATGAAAAGTGGAGGGAATAGGAATAGGAATAGGAATAGGAGAGTAATGGAATGTGGGACAGAGTGGGGTGGATGGAGACACTTGTCCTACCGGAAGTGGGTCCTTGGATGGCATGCATGAGGCGTAGGTAAACGACAAAGAAAGAGAAGCACGTGAGGGAGGCACGTGAGTGAGGCACGTCATGTGAAAGAAGTGTCTCTCTTATTGGATCGCTTTCAGATTTGAATCAGCCATAAACGACAGGTCAGTTGAGAAAGGAAAGCACATGCCCCCACTCTCCCCCTTTTCCTACTTTTCCATCCCTCCCTCTGTGGGTCCCTCTCCCACCCCCACGTGACACCCACACCCACTCCCACCATCCATACATCTACCATTCATACATGCACCATCCATCCATCCATCCATCCATCATGCATGAGCCTGACATCATAAAAGATAATTGGTCCCCACCGCACGCGGGGTAGACCAACGGCAGGGGATGATCGCACGTGACTTAGTGCTTCTTCACGTGCTCTGTCAACCGTGCTCCCCTATTTCTAACAACAAACTACCTTCCTTCACTTATCTTTCTTCACTCTCTTTTCTTCATTTCACTCTCTCTTTCTTCAACAAACCTACTCCGCTTCCATCACAAAAGCTAAAGTAGAAAGTAGTTCAAGAGTCACTTTATATACATACTTTGCAACATCATGCCACTACCACTCAACTCCTTTCTCATGCTTCACCAACACAATTACACAATATAATTACCATTTCTACTCCCTTTCAATTCCATTTCTCATGTTTCACCAACACACCATCACGAATCAACTTCAGAAAATAAACAACACATGATTTAACGTAATTCGGTCGTCAATCTACAATCTATCCACGCGGACAACCATTGAATTTTCATTTTTGTTCTGTTGCACACCAATTACAAGTGCAATGATCTCTTTAAATAGAAATTATAAAAATGACACAATGATTAAGCTCATCCACTAAACATGGTGTCTAATCAGTCCAACCCAATTGATTCGGCCTTCATAACAAGAAACGGTAAAAACACCCAGAGTAAACGTGTACCCGGTTGGTAGCAGGTTTACCAAATTGAAATAGGAGAAACAAGGATGACACCCTACCAACGCTACTTGACTGATGAAGTACTCCCGCTAGAACTACATAAGCAAACTTTTATCCTCTAATTTTATCTATTTTTATTTAACTATTTTTTTAATTATTGAGAGAAATTACCGGCGACACTACAGCTCTTTTAGGATTTTTATTATTGAAACTGAAAGGCCACTTGTGATGTAATTTTAGCCTTTAGACAGAGAAAAGTTGTAGGCATTATATGTGTACAACCGAAAAATAAAATTACCCAAAACGTTCTAATGTTAGGAGAGTGAAAATAGGGATGGCAATGTATCTTCACTAAAAGAGTAGTTGGTCCGATATGTATAGAGGTGACCCGTGAATTTGCGACTCAATTTACATATAAACATTTTTTTTTCACTACTTCATAAGTTTATCTTTAGATAAAATTTAAATGAGCTAAATAAATGTAAAATTAATATCTTATCAAATAAATAATATGTCAAAATTATATGTTTTATGAATAAAAAATATAAAAACAAAACATTGTTTAAGTTAATACAAAATTACAGTAATTAATCATAATTTTATGTAGGTTTATCTACTCTGTCTCATAACTAGTTCATGTTTATTATAATTTATAACTTAATAAACCAACGAGTTAATCTAGTTAACTCATTATCTTTTTCCTATGCGGACTTCCTACACAACTGAGACTAATGAAAACAACAAATTATCAATTTAACTTTCATATTGTATGTTGTTATCATACTAACGAACTGAAAAAAAACTTAAATAACTTTTTGTATGTTTTTAGAGTTTTATAATATATGTTATTATTATAATTTAAATCCCATTTAATTTTAGAAATTTAAAAGCAAACTATAAAAAAGTAAAAAATTGTTTATTTTTTTGTTAATTATAGTTTTTGTAACTAAATTGACCTTTCATTATCACAGGAAAACAAAATATTTTGATTGGAGAAGCTTTTGAAGTAGAAATGTGACTAGTATCTGATTAGAATAGACACAAACCATAGCCACTTTTAAATATTTAAAACTTCATGTGACCCGTATGCTCTTTTTCATTTAAATTTAACAGACGAACCATACATACATATATACATATGCATAAGCGATTAAGTTTATAAATTAATAATTAATTAACGTAAATATGGTGGAGCCAGCAACGATGATGGATGAGTTGGCCACGTGAAGAGAGAAAGTATCTATACATTTTAATCACGTGATGGGGTGCGGGTCTTCCGGAGAATTCGACACGTGTTCATTCAATTAAGACGTGCAGGAACCCGATATGGTATTCTATTCCCTATCGGTTGGCTTAACTTAAGGCATAACTCATAGTCACAGCTAATTACAACTTTTTTATTAATTAAATATTCATTTCACTTCTCCTTCAAAACACACACAACATAAATTAAAACAAAAAAGCCTTTAGAACTGTGCTTCGACTCTGTAATTAGATTATTAACAAGAATGTCTCTATTAGGATCATGACTTGTCTCAAGAGTGGGAGGGGTGAGTTCATATTAATTAAATCACCTAAATTAAAATGGATTTGTTAACTGATCCCTAAACTGATTCCTTAACAGAGGAATGTCACCACCTTCTCAGCCACCACATGGCATAATTATAAAATTATTTTTTCACCTTTATATTTGCTTCAAACATTGATAATTCTTATTTACCTTCCCTTCTCATATACTTTTTATATGTTTCAATTTCAAACTGTTAAAAGGTAATATAATTTGTTTCAATAATCAAACCAATCTATTATCTTTTTTTTTTTCTGGTATACGTTTTGCAGTGTTCATCTATCTTCTGTGTTGTGTGCTTCCGACTCCACTTAAATCTGAAAAACATAACTAATGATTGAGATGGAAATATTATAGAAAAAGTAAATGAATTAGTACTTGAAAAAGTGCACTGCACTACAGAATTAGAGTGTCACGTTCTTGGTTCTATATTTTATTTCTGCTTTCTGTTTTTTTTAAGTACGATTGTGCAATTCATTCTCTAAAAAATCTATTATATTGGTAAAGCATAGTGAGATGGTGGTACCTGCATGAAAAAGTTGTGGTTAATTATTGAATAGGCCTCAATCGATCTTTTTTTACATTTTGTTTTAATTTGTTGATGAGTTTATTAGAATAACACAGAAACAATTATTGTAACCAAACAGAGTCGATGCCGATAAGGAGCTTTAAGCAATATTTTATGTTGAGGAAGCACAGGGTTGCGACTCCGTGCATGAACCTTGTACGCTGTCTTTACGCATCAGAATCTTTTTATTTTTAACACTCCGTTTCCTTATACGTAATAAATAAATAAAAGTAATAAAAGAAATATGATATATGAGAATGCGTATTCTTAACTCAGAAATTTTTGAAATAGAAAATTGAAATTAAGATAATATTAATATCTGGTGTTATTTTGGTAACCGTAGAGAAGTGATAAAGTGGGGGACCCCATTGCAGAGAGTACAGTTCTGCTGTGTGTGATCTTCTGCAATAGGATTTATGGGAGGTAATACAAGTTGAGTTAGGTTGTGTAAGCTTCTGCTGTGTTTTGCATACTCCTTTTTGTTTTTATGCACGTGAGTTTGGATCAACTCACGTGGCCTCCATCTCTAGCCCCACCCACCAAACCATGCCTTACCCACCGCTCATCACTTTTTCAACCTATATTCTTCTATTTTTTTATATATCATTTTCACATTTTTTAAATCTATTAATAAATTTAATTTAGTGTGCAGTGTATTTCTCTATAAATTTTACTATATAAGATTATATAACTAATATTTGACAATAAAATAATAAATATACTCTTATTACATGGGTATGATATGATGTTTAAGTTGATAAGAGTGTATGGTAGTAAACCATGAAAGTAAGTAAGTAAAAATATATAATATTTTTTTTGGAGAATTTATATTTATAAACTCTTTCAATAGACTGTTAGATTGTTTTCAAAATCATCATTAAAATAATTATTATGGTTCATAAGTAGTTATTTAATTATATATGATTATTAAATCGATTATTTGTTTTTCTAATGAGTTATTATTAATTAATTATGATATTAAGAACTCAGTTTTCAAATGTAATGTAGATACATATACTACTGACACTCTAGAATTCTTTTTCAAAATTGTATATTTTGATCATGTATAAAAGATCATAACAACGATAGCCATTTAAATATATCCTAATAATTTATAATTGATATTTTTATTTCTCATGAGATCGAGTTCTCACTGCTGCCTAATATATCCAAAACATATTATAGGAAGAGAGAGTAAAGATGGAATAAAAATTTCAGCAAAATGTACATCTTTTGTGAGATTATACAAAAGTCGTTGTTCTATATGTTTTGTTATGTTTTTGTTAGATAAATATGATTTACTATCACGCAAATTTCACTAATATTTATGAGTGAACGACTAAGAAAATAGGTTAAATTTCACAATTTCAGTTGAGTAGATTAAACTTATGAGTTAATATTTTTAAATCATGTTTCACACTTATTTTAAAAAGAGATTATGCGTTGTTAGTTAATTTTTTACAGTAGCATGATAAAATACAGTCATTAAATCACGTTAGCTTTTTAAAACAAAAACAAAAAAAAATTATATTTCAACTAAATTTCACAAATGATTTAGAAAAATCATGCATAATCTTATTATACATACAAAGCGGTGTAAGGGAAGAGTTTAAAATAAATTTTAGAAACAAATCAAAGTATACATTTTGCATCGAATATTTAATGACCAAGAATCATTAAAATGTTGATGTAATTTTTGAGAGTAATCTATTAGAGTGGAAAATGTTTTAAAGCTAAGCATGCATCATCAAGAATACCTAGACTTAATGTGTATTTTCTTTGACAAATATTAACAATCAATAGTAGCACAACAACTTCAAATTTAAGAAAGAATGAGGTTGTCAAGATCATTGATCATATAGGTAACATCTTTATTTTAATAAGATGATTTTTAAAGAGTACCATGTCATTACCATTGGACAAATGAATCTGGTAAGTAAAAAAAGCATAATTTGAAAGAGATTGGTGAATACCATTGTCTATCGTCTTATTTGAAACCATAGAATTTTTTTTGCAACCAATACAACTAGTTTGGTTTAGTAGCTTAGTATATATTTCTATTACACATCTTATTCTTGAAAGTCATACAATATCAACTTGTAATATGATATTGGAATCTCTTATATACTATAATTTGAACATATATATAATCTATCAGATCTCTAACATCAATTAAAATATTTATAGAAAAATTATTTAAGTAAAAGGAGTTTAATTAGAAAAATCAAAAAATTCTTTTTCCTTCCAACTTACTTAAACTAAAAAGTTGATTTTAAATTTAAAGAAAAATAATTAACTACACATTTAAAACACCACTAAAACATATGTTTTTTTTTAAAAAAAACACCATATAACCTGTTAATAAATATAAATTTGTATTAGAAATTTAGGGTAAAAAATTCATAAATATACTATTTGAATTAAATATTGTGTTTTAATATTTTGTATAAAATTATTTATGTATCGGTCGTACAAGACGAGTCATGTCACTCAGTTTCAGTGATGGACGGTTGAAGACACATTTAAAGCGGTTACAATAATTAGCAGTTAAAGCAATTGCAAAAACTCTCTAAAAATATGGAACACTTCCCACCAAATTTGGATAACGCCCCGAAAAATTAGGGAACTTCCCTAAAAATAAGCTAATACTGATATATGATAGATTCGACCCATTACAACATATGACCCGTGACCAAGGTACGCTTTTAACTAGTTCTTACTATACACTTCGTATACCGAGTACTTATTTGATTGTCGGAGTACCATTTTAAGGTAAACACCGACCGAACACCAGCAATTAAAGAAAATGATTTAGAGTGAAGAGAAAGAAAATGATCGACAATCAACAATTATACAACCAGTTTCAAGTACTCTATAGGTCTACTTTATCCATTACAATTTATAAATCATTTTCAAGTACTGTATAGGTCTACTTTATCCATTACAATTTATAAATCATTTTCAAGTACTGTATAGGTCTACTTTATCCATTACAATTTATAAATCATTGATTTCGAGTTGAGTGTTCTGATTTTTATATATTCAAATTTTAGTGGTATTTATCTCCCTAACAAAGAATCTAAGAATTTGCGGATGCATGTTCAATAGGTTGTTTGCCAACTAGAAGTTTGAAGTCTTAATAAGCCATGACCACTATTTATGATGAATAAAAGGCGTGCAGTTTTATATTTGACGGCAGAAAGCAACGCCATGTGTCCGAAAATTGAGTGTGTGTAGTTTGTTGGAATGGATTAATTAGTGTACTCCGAAGCAAAGATAAGTTGTGTGTGTATTTATATATCCCAAAAGAGAAAGAAGAAAGGTAAAGATGCATGGAAATCGTAACTCCAAGCTGTACCATTGTATCTTTGCATCACAGTGTAAATGCTCGCCATGATTGTCGGAGGGCTAAAGAATCGTTTCATTAATCAATTCATCATATTCTTCTCTTTCTTTAATTAAAACTCATGTAAACAAACAATTATTGTAAAACACTATTAAACAAAACAAAACACAAACACAAAGAAGGTAGAGGGAAGCTGCACCCCGCGGAAAGAGAAAGCCCACGACAAACCTTCAAAACTCACATGTCTCTGCATAATCAACTCGCTAACGTCACAATTTTCTAAATTTTATCTTAATTACAACTAAATACATAAAACAGCATGTATGGAATTTAACTTATAAAATGCAGGAATCAACATAAAGCGTGGATAGGCAGATGATAAAGTTGCTAATTAATTGCCATGATTCGGTGTCAGTTTGCGCTTTTGATTATTTTACTTGCTAATGCGCATCACTGAATAATATTTGCAGTTTAGGGTTTGAATGGATAAACTGTTTATGATTCAAAATTGCTGAGATTGATATATCGATTTCTGTAGCTAGTAAGAAAGTGACATAATAAGTTTTAAAACATTAAAAATATTATGGTAAAAATAGGATATTAGTTTGTAAGTAAAATATAAATAAAAGTTATGTGGGGTGGGTAAGAGAGGGAGAATCTTGAAGGGCATGCACATGGAGGCATAGGTGATGGCATGATATATATGATGGAAAGGAGAGAAGGGTAGATTTAAAAGTAAAACAAAAAAATAAAAAATGGCGCGTTTGACGGCACAGCCAAAAAGATCCATCATACATCAGGGGATATGAAGAGTGGAGGTGAGGTGGTGCGGCACGTGACTTTTCCTCCCTCACCACCAACATCTTCTGTTCCTTTTCTCTGTCTTCATTCTTTTTTTTTTTCATCTTTTTTGGATAAAAACCAAACAGGGGAAATGTAAATCCATTTCAAGTTACTTAAAAAAATGGAGGAGTTTAATTAGTAACAGGCACATAATATTGCTAGGGATCTGTGCGCTAATCATCACCTCAGGCCTCTATTTAAGCTTTCTTAATTTCATTTAAGCACGTCAACTACCTCCTGTTCCCGTGTCAACGCTCCCGTTACCCTTCTCTCTCTCCTCAACTCTTTCACACAACTCAAAAAGGCTTCTCGTTTTGCTATTTAATCACGGGTCACATTTAAACTCTTTAATATTAATTTATAATAAATCACTTTTCAAAATATCCTTTTGTTAGATTAATTTTCTCTACGGTACTGCTCTGCTTTCGCCCATACAGTTATATATCCAGCCAGCTATTGCAGAGAAGAAATGAGGTGTCCTTCAAAAGTTAGGCTTCCCTCTCCACCCAGATTAACCTATATGTTCGTGATGAAATTGACATTTTTTATTTGTAAAAAAGAAACTAATTCTGCATGTAAAAAGTTAATTTGAACATTTATATCCTGACAGAATAGATGTTGGTTGAAAGGCTTGATTCGGTATTTTAAAAGTAAATAGCGAAGTTGTTTTATAAAAAATGGTAAAGAATGAAGTTTAAAATTGAAGGAGAGTGAAAGAGTTTAATAAACCGAAACATTCCTGAGAGTGGTGGCAGGGGTTTTAACGATAGAGGAAGGATGAGAAGATTAATAAAGCATGTTTGTTGGTACAGGATGAAAAGTTGGAGGGAGTGAGTGGAGGCGGTGGCCGGGGTTATGAAACGAAGGTAGGTGTTTATTGTTGTGTTACACGTGTGAGTTTTGATGCGTTGTAATTAACGGAGTGGAGGTGTGTAATGCTTACGTATTGGGTAGATGTCTATGTAAGTATTTCTCTCCCTTCTTTCTTTCTCCAACCCAAACAACACTCACACTCCACGATACATACCCTTCCCACCCTCTCTCTCATCTCTTCTCTTTCTCTTCTCTTCCCCTTCCACCCACACTGCATGTGCCTGCTTCTCTTTCTCTTCTCCCTCCACCCTCCTCTACTCCTTCCCCTCACTTTCCCCTTTCCTTTCTCCTCTCACCTCCTCGCTTCTCCTCCACCAATTCAGATCCGCTCACGCACAACCACCACCGCCGTCGATCTAGATCTCCTTCCGCCGCACGCTGCCGATTTTTCCAGATTTCCTCCCCGCCACCACCGTCATGACTGCCAACGGAGGTTGCGCCATTAATTACTTCTATCTCTTTTTTTTTAATTACTTAATTCATTGGACCAACTGTTGTGAACTTTTTTTTTTTTTTTTATATTTCTTTCCTTTCATTTTCCAGTTTTGATCTGTATAATCCCTAATTTCATCACAATTTTGTATCAGTTAAGTGAGACATTATAAAACTCAATTTTATCGTTAAGAAAGAACGGGAGTTCTGTTGCGTTGTGATCCTGTGTGAGAGCGGTTTATAATAAGTTTAGTGTGCTGAGAAGTTGCGAGGAACGAATGAATTAGGTTTGTGTTCCGTTGACTTGCATCGATCTTATTGGCGTTTTTGACCTGTGAACATACAGGGAGTTGTCTGAAGACTCATGATTTCCTGCAGCCACTGGAACGGCTAGAGACGAAGGGGAGTGCGAAGGAAGAAGCCACAGATGAAATATCATGGGTGGTTGAGAAGGCAGGACCTTCCGTTGAGCATCTCTTACCTGGAGGAATTGGGACTTACAGCATTAACCACATTTCGTATGTTAATAATAACAATAACAATAATAATCAAAGGCTTCCGAAAGCAGAGACGTCCCTTTTCGTGCGTCCAGCAACTAGTACGGACAGGAACGATGAGAACTCCAACTGCAGTTCATACACTACTTCCAGCGGTTTCACTTTGTGGGAAGACTCATCGGCGGGGAAGAGGGACAAAACAGGAAAGGAGAATAATTCGGGCGACAAACCCTCTATTGGAGGTAAACCATAAATTTTCTCTATCTCTCTCTCTAGAAAAACTTCACCCAATTTGTTTTAATTTATAAAATAATAATAATTAACATTTATAATTCTTTTTTAAGTTATTATTATTGATTATTACTAATTTTTTTCTTTGTTAAAATAAAATAATTTTCATCTTATCTCCATAAATTTCATATCATCATAATTTATTGAATAAATGCTTATTGGATATTTTATCCCACTAGATTTCTGGTGGATTTTCCTTAACCTTTATAAACCTAAATTAAAACAAGGTCAAGCAATCACACTTCTTTCCCTATTTCCGCCCAACGAAATAGAATTTACATACATTTTATAAGACTTAAATATTTTTTTTTCATGAGTAACTACTGAATTTTATTTTTTGTCCTTAAATTTTTTTAAATTTTATTTTCGTGTCGAAAACCTTATCTGAATTATTTCATTTCATTAATTAAAACATTATCCAAACATATTTAGAGGAAAATAAAGTAAAATACTAGACACAATAAAGTTACGAAATATTGTCAAAAACAAAAAAAAAATCATAATTTTTCATAAATAAATAATCATATTAAACTACTTTCAAATTGACAAACTTGTTGTGTATTCTTTTTTGCAAAAATAATACAGTATTCTTAAAGTTTGTTGAAATACTATACTCTACCCACTTGCTTAAAATTAAGCATGGTTTACTTGTTAAAATCTATCATTCCACGTAGATCAGAAGAACCCTCATTTTATAAGTATTTTAAAAAGTGATTTTCATCATTGTTAAGTCACGTCACTTTTTTTTAAAAAAATAATTACTCTTGCTTTTATATTTTTATTCGTTCCAAATGTCATTTCTTAATTTTAAGTTGATTTCTTTTTAAAAGTTGATACATTGTATCGAGTTAAGTATAATTTTTCTTTTTGGACAAATACATCTTAATGAATCTAAAATTGAAATGAATTTTAAAGTTTTAAAGCTGTAGATATTCTCTATAAATAAATTGACGAGTGTTGATTTTAGTAATTTCTGTTTTAATTAAGTAAATGACCTGGACCCAAAATGTGGAAGACACTATTAATTTTGTTATTGAGAAAAGGAAACATTTGTTTTAATAAATTTTATGAAACTATGTCCGATTGTTAAGTTTAATAGGACTATTTTACTATTAAAATATGTTTTTATTAAATAATTTAACAGTAAATCATATATTATTTCATCATTAAGCTATACTATTATTGATAAGTTTTATAGGATTAGAGATATATTTTGTTTTAAAGCTATAATGTTATATGAACCAGTTTGAATTTTTTACACACTTATAAATTAAATTATATTTTCATTTTTTAAGATCTATATAAACCATCCTTACATATTTATGGGGAAATTTGGTTATTTATCTTTTTTTTTTTAATTTTAAACATGTTATATACCTAATTTCATTCTAGTTTATATTATGGAATATTCAACTATTATTATCATAATAATATATATTAAATTATTTATTTTTATTTTTTATTTTTTAAAACATTTGTACGTGACCAATGCATTTTTTTTTAAATATAATTAAAAAAAATCGTGAAATACAAGGGACATTTTCTATTATTTTTGGAAATGATATATATCGTGTGTGTGTGTGTGTTTATATATTCTCTCACGCATTGTTGAGTCACCTACAGAAGAAATAATTTGATTATGTCTAGTTAATATTATTGTCAATTTTAGTTGTTCGTTCATATTATGAATTTTTTACTTTTGTGTTTACAACGGAGGCAATAAAAAAAAAATCTTAATATAGATGCTGAGAAATTTAACCAGTAGATGGAAAAAGTCATATATCTTCAATAGGAAAATTATGTTTGTATTATTTAAAAGATTATGAAAAATATATGTTCAAATATTTTTTCATAAGATTATCAAGGTGAAAAAAAAACAACTTCTACATAGTGTGTCTGTTGATTCATGAACTTAAGGTCTAGTAACATGAACTTACATGTGTTCCTTGATTCATTTAAGATTTACATGCAATGTCATAGATAGACCGAAGTAGCGAAATGAACTTGTTAGCCAGACCAAATTCAGTGCTTGTCTATCGGTATTAGGCCATAAAAAAACAGTAGAAATAATGACAGTATTAAATATGAATTGCATAGTATATGCATATATCTAGTCTGTCTATTACAAGCATGTCTAACGGTTTTATTCGGAGACAGAGTGTGCGGCGACAAAACTAGGACAGTGGACATCAACGGAGCGGACCTCGCAGTCGTTTTGCACCAATCATCACGATAGCTTCAGCTCTCGCTCTTCGTCTCAGTTAGTCTCTCTCTCTCTGCCTCCACTTCCATATTTATACGCCTTTTTTTGTCTTCTTAATTTTATTAATGTTTATGTTGTATTTGTGGAATTGAATCAACAGGACAACTGGGCAGAAGAGCCAGAGTTTTATTGAAATGATGAAGTCCGCAAGGGACAGTGCCCAGGATGAAGCCCTGGAGAACGAAGAAACATTTTTTCTCAAGAAAGAACCTTCCAATAACCAAAGAGGTAATTTTTAATATTCCATTCTTGAGAAAGGTGCACCATACCCATTGCCCGTACCTCTTTAATGCAATATGCTCAGCTGGCTCAATAATTTTCATGTTAAATTTCTCTTTTTAGCTGTACAGTTGTAACTAGATATTGGGTTTTATACACAGTATCGGGCATTTTCTGAAATTTCAGGAATTAATAAGTTTTAAATTTATTACTATGAATGAATCAGTAGCTAAACAAACAGTTTTTATTATTCTCTAATTTTAAAAACATATTATTTATTCATCATTTTTATGATATTTTTTTAATATTTTATTTTATTTTGTCCCCTTGTATATATACATATATATAATTTTATCTCACATTTTTTTTTCTTCTTTACCTCTCTCTATGTTGTATGAAAATATCAGAAAAACATTAATTTGTGTGATCTCGTTCTTTATTTAAAGAGTCTTCACTTATAATTTTTATAGTTTTTAATAAATTTTAACTAATAATAGAAAATGTGTTAGAAGAAGTTTATTATAAATAAAAATATTGTACAATTACATTTCTCTTTGTTCAAGTAATATTTGGGAGACTTTAGTGAGGAGTCTCAAGCCAAAACAAGTCGAATTTGTGATGCTTTCCGGTGATACATTTTTTTTAATTTATTTATTCTTATTCTATTTTTTATTATTGCTTTCCGGTGATACTTAGCATCAACTATATCTTTTATTTAATAATTATTCTTCCTATGTCTTCGCTTTTGTGTTTTAATTTTAATATAAAGAGGGAGTAAGGAGAAAATTTTGAGTACAACAACCACTTTTTAATTTTTATTTTTGTAATTACATCGTTTTGGCCGGGCTGAGAAGGAAATTGACGCAGGTTTTTTATTATTTGTTCTAAAAGTCATTTGTTTAAAATTTTCTGACCAAGTTAATTTATGTGATTATTTTCGACAGATCTGACGGTGAAAGTGGATGGTAAGAGTACCGATCAAAAGCCAAACACACCAAGATCAAAACACTCTGCAACAGAACAGCGGAGAAGGAGCAAAATTAATGACAGGCATGTGTTACCTGCCAATGCTGGCTTAAAGGGACTTTCCTTTTTACTTTATTATTTATGAACTGAATATAAACTAACATAGTTAAAAAGCAAATTTCCTTACAGTGTTCATAGTCTTCTGACAGAACATTTGAATTAATCATGCAGATTCCAAATGCTAAGAGAGCTTATTCCACACAGTGACCAAAAGAGGGACAAAGCATCTTTTTTATTAGAGGTACATTCATGTCAGATGACATAGTTTTTATGTTATAAGATTGCAATATTTCTGATTAGTGCTCAATCTGAAATATTTCTAGGTCATTGAGTATATTCATTTTTTACAAGAGAAGGTGCACAAGTATGAAGGTTCATTTCAAGGGTGGAGTAACGAGCAAGAAAAATTGATGCCATGGGTAAATACCAAATATACCTATCATAAGCTGCGCAGGATTTAAAGGAAAAAAACATTACCTTCCTTGAGATATTTACTATTTCCTATCATTTAAATCGCATATCTCTGTTGGTTTCATTCATTAGTACGAATAGCCTGTTGCAACGAATTTGAATTTAGAAATATAATAACGATTTTCGAACCATCCAAAAACTTATTTTGCAATTTTTTATTTTATAGCAGAGAAATAATGACAAGCCAGCAGAAAGCTTTCAACATCGTGGCACTGATAATGGGTCAAGTCCATCTCCAACACTGCTTTTTGCTTCAAAGAATGAGGAGAAAAATATTAGCATCTCCCCAACAATTCCTGGGAGTACCCAGAATGTAGAATCTGGCTTGAGTACACCAACTACCTCCAAGACAATGGACCATCAGGCTGGAATAATGAACAAGGCTTTTCCAATTCCTATTTCTTCACAGCTAAATTTCTTCTCTCCAGCACAAATGAGCGGTCCAGGTGGCTTAGTGTCTCAGCTCGCGCATAGACCGGGTTCTGATGCCGAGAACAAATATCAACCTTCAGTGGAGTGTCAGACCATGGCGGCTACCAGTGAAAAGCTGAAAGAGAAAGAACTCGCTATTGAAGGTGGTGCAATTAGCATATCAAGTGTGTACTCAAAAGGGTGAGGATTTATATTATGTGTATTTGTTTTGTGTATAATAAGAAAACATTTTCGAAATCGCCATACCATTTTGAACTTATGTTGGTCAGTTGGGCATAAAAATGGATCTATTCTCTAGTAATCATTCATTTAAAGGGAACGGAGATGTGGCAGGTGTTATGGAGACATGCTCTTTAATAACTTATTATTGTTTCATCGTACTTATCTTGATCCTAGGATGATGCTGAAGAGTCACTGGATTATGCTATGCAACCTTAATTTAGACTAAATTCACTTCTTTCTGTGATTAGGATTTCCAATTCATCTCTTTGTATTAGATCAGTTGTCTCATGCAATGATGGTATAGAGTGCTGCTCTGTTCCATTCAAACAATTAATTATGCAGTATTAGAAACTAGTCCAAATAATTTTCTCAACATTTTTGTGGACCCGGTCGGTCTTAGCAATGAGGATAGTAAAGCAACGGTGATTTGTAGGAGCATTTTGATTATAACATACTAAGATAAATGTATTATACTTGGACAGGTTGCTGCATACGCTTACACATGCACTGCAAAGTTCAGGGGTGGATTTGTCACAGGCTAGCATCTCAGTGCAAATTGAACTTGGTAAGCAGGCAAACATCAGACCAACAATACCAGTGTCAGTGTGTGGTGCTAAGGTATATTGACACTCTAATTACCCATTTGCCGGGTCTTTGTTTCGAACATATGCTACATTGTACATTATCTAATTTGTGGACGATGTTCCCCTAGGATGGTGAAGTACCTTCTAACAACCAAAAGGTGATGCGCTCTAGAGTTGCTAGCTCTGGGAAGTCTGACCAAGCAATTAAGAAGCTAAAGATCTGCAGAAATTAATTGGACCGTTATATTCATTCTTTCCTTATTATAATTTTCATTAATTATTAATTATTTGGGGTAACTTTTTAATTAATTTTTGAAAGGGGTATTTATGTCTTCTGCTGGCCTGCTATCCTGCGAGGGTGAGATCGACTGTACATTCAGCGTCTTCTTAGTTTGTTGGGATCGTTAGGCTCACCCCAACAGAATAATATGAATCATATAAATATAAAAGGCTTCCATACTAATTGAGAAGCTATTTTTTAACCACAGCTTCTATTCATGTAAAGTTTGTAAACTGAGTCCTTTATTTGCTCAATATTGTTGGACATTTCGTTTTCCTGGTATTGTTTAACATTGGTTTTGGCGCTCTACTGAATTCTTATGAAATGGTGTAAACTACAACGAAACCTATTATATATTTAGAATGTTTGGATACTATAATAGCCAAGAAAAGTTGATAAGGGATCAAAGTTAGAAAACTATAAGAACGCAACTATTGAAACGATTTGAATCACGATTGTGTTTTGAACGCAACTATAAGTTTGAAGGTTCCCCCTTGCTTACGGTATTTTAAAATTTAAAAACCTTCATGACCGTGGAACCAAAACAGTCATTATGTCGATTACAAGCATATCAAAATATTACAGAAAAATAAAACTTCTGTCTGTCTGTCAATATCCTCAATTTATTCAAAGGTGTTATCTATATTATTAACAAAATAAGACGATGAAAATTTTAATGTTGGTTTTTTATACTGAAGTTTTACCCATAGACTTCCCTGAGTATCCACACATGTTCATTTCAATTTAAATTCAAATTTTATTTTTTCATATATTATTTAATGAATTAAATAGATTGTTCTTATGTAAGTTGAATCTAAAAAAATCTGAATGTATATTTGTAAAGGTAATTTAAGCTTGAGTCTTGCATGACCGATGCGGTTTGTAAAAATAGAAGTGCGTTTAAAGTATATGTTATACAAAAAACTTTATTTTTAGTTAAGCAATGCGACCCAAGTTTAACTAAAAAAAATAAAAATAAAAATAAATTATTAATAGTGTAAAATTTAAGAGAAAGAGTTAAGGTGAGTATATGTGGCTTGCATTACATTGTATATTAGGATTTGGGCCCATTCAAAAGTCAACAATTAGTCGCTTTTATGTTAAAGCTTTTGAAATAGCAACTCACTTAATTAATTAGTCAATTAATTATTAGTCACTTAATTGATAATGGCTCATGTTAACGGTTGTGAATTGAGACAAACGTTGAAGATGAAAGCAACATGCATTAATATAAGCTGTGTTATGAAAGGTGAATAAATAATTTGCTACTTATGAAAATCCCTGGGTTAGTGTTACCATTAGCACCATTTGTGACATTATCTTTAGGTGTTTAGATAATTTATAGAATTGGAAAAACTTTTCCTGTTTCCATCTATTCAAACTCTGTTTGATTTGACAAAAACAATCCTTCAAAGCACTCAAAGAAGATACTCCATCATCTGTTGTCTGCATTTTTAAAAAAAATTTGAATGCAAATCCTAATTTGGGCGTGACGGAGGATTATGGTTTGAGAAAAAGGTGGTTTGAAATTGTGTGTTTGCCACTTTGATGCTGTGAACAAATTAGGAGTTGACTATGATGAATGGTGAAGTGTTTAACAGTTGAATATATACAACGCACTACTATTCTGCAATTTGCATAGTGCCGACACCTTACACGAAGAAACTCACCTCAATTGGTGGCTTTCAATTATTAATTTCATTATGTTTCGTGATTTTAATTATTATAAAAATCTACAAAACTATATAAATTGATCTAGTATATCTCCCTTTAAGTTCATGTCATCAAGCAAGTAAATAAATGCATATAGTGTTATATGTAAAGTGAATCACATTAAAATGGCTGAGTTTTCTAGAAATTTATGAAAATATTTTTTTTTAAAATACTAAATAGATTATTGTGTTTTGAACTATGTAGTGCAAATACTGATACGGACACTAAAATACGTAACAATGAAGATTTATCTGGACAAATATATTTCAATCTTTTTTTTAGCAGAAAGATGTTTTTTCATTGTTGTTTCAAAATGATTTGTTTCTTATTTTTATAATTGTAATAAAAATTTATACAATAAATTTGAGTTTTTAGAAAATTAATGTATTTCTTTTCTTTAAAATTGTGTAAGAATCGTGTTAAAATTGTCAGAAATCTAACAAATATTTTTTGAATTAGACATTTCAATGATAAATGTTCAATGAATGTCGTGTCTGATACGTATGTCCGACACGGACATGCTATCTAATAGAAGTGTCCAAGCTTCATACGTTTTGAAGCTCATTTCAAGATAAATTTTTTTTATTAGAAGAGACATATAAAAAGGAGTTTTAGGAAAATGTTGAATATATTTTTTTTATATTGAAAAAAGTTGATCTTGTGAATAACAATGAATGCATTGTACTATTTAGGTAATTCTTCGAAAAATCATTGTGAAGTACAGCAGTTGGTCGAAAATGTAAAATGTGAGCTTGAAGAGGACTTCCATTGAAGGCAAAATGTTAAATTTTAGGAGCAGGAATTGCATGTGCAGTGAGTGCATGGCTTGTCTTCTTCCTTGCATCACTTCAATCTTCAACTCAGAATCGTTTGTAGTTATTTGTTGCATTGAAACATTGTGTGTTGCTGTGGACACCTACCTTATCCTCTTCCTGTGCCCGGATATTGTGGTAAAAACAATGCACACTATCAATCACATGCACTTCATTCAATTTCTTTTTCTTTATCAAATTTCTTTCTTCAAATTCTTTATTTTAGTCTGCACCAATAAAAAACTTAATACAAATTTTCTCAAAAAAACTATTGAAGTCATCACAGATTAAACTTGTCATATTTTAAAATTAATAAAAACTGATTTAACTGAAAAAACAAAAACCGCTTTAAAGTGATGTGTGATTGGGAGTGGTAACTGTTTCTGACTATAATTTGGTGCTTTTGATATGTATTATTTATTGGGAAATGTGCATATCATCGTCAACTGAGACTGTGCATTAGATTGTTTATGTTGGGACAAAGATGTTGACTTTGTTGTATTTAGGTTGACTATTTGGGACCCAAAATCTTAATAAGATGTTGTGTTCTGGTGGTATGTGTTTGTCTTTTACATAAATTTTAGAATGTAAAAACTAAAAAAATGATTTTAGATAATTTAAGAAGTAGTTTTTTTTTTCATTTGAAGGCTACGTAAAATGCTTACTAAATATACTGTTTCTTCTTCTTTTCACTTCCCCACTATTCATGCTTTTATATTTCAGAAATTCCTACTACTTTCTAATGCTTTTCATGTCATTTCTTTCTCTTTTTTCTATGCATCAACAATATTTAGTTTTTTTACTCTATTGCTCACATATTTATCTTCCTTTTTTTTTCTTCACTACCTTTTTTTTTCTCCTACGGTTTGGGTTGTTTATTAACTTAGCTAATATATATATATATATATATATATATATTAATAAATGAAAAATAAAACTATAATATTGAAAACTTAATAATTAAAATTTATCATGAACAGAAAGATTTTTTTTAATTAAACTCGTTTTTATGATTTAAAATTTAAAATTTAAATTATAATTTCTAATTTTAATGATAGATTTCTCTTAATTCTCTTTTTGTTGAAGCGATTCAAACTATGAAAATTTTATCCAAGAGGACAAAAAATAATCTTAATATATAAAATGAAAAAAATAATGACGTAAACAATTTTCTCACGAAATTAAGGTCACCTCTATAAGTATATATTAAATAAATTTGTAAATATAAAAACACTAAAATATTTATAATTAATAGTTAAAAAACGTGATATTGAAAAGTTAATAATTGGATTTATCATTGACAACGAATAAAAAAAGTAAAAAATTAAATTTAACTTATTTTAAAATTGAAAAATCATGGACTTAGTTTTAATTGATAGATTTATTTATTTTTTCTTTTATTTAACTCATTTAAAATATAAAATTTAGTATATAGTAACAAAAAATAAAAAATAATATATGAAGACTTTTACTACAAGTAACGCATTAGAACGAAACTTTATTTATAAAAGGAAGTGTGGAGTAAAAAATTTCCTTAAAAAATTATTACTTGTCTAAGTTTACATTAAAAATAATTAATAAATAAATAAATAAATAAATAAAACTAAGCAATAATAAAATATTGAAAATTCAGTAATCAAAGTTTTGTTAAAATATTTTGTCTCTCAATCTTCCAACTAATATTGTTTAACTGAACAGTTCATAATAAATTAATATTTTCTTGGAGAAAAGAATACGAAGAAGGAATACGTGCGTCGTGCGCCTCGCCGTGTCGCTGCAGCCACCTGCGAGTGGTTCGTCCTTTTGCGACTGTCCCGTCGCGTGTTGCAGCTGGTCCACCCATCGTGCGCCGTGCTGGTTCTCTCCACCGAGAATGTGAAAAAGTGGTGCCCTAATTCCTCAAATCGGAACCTCACCGCCCCAGCCTTAATTCCGATCAACACCTTCGCAGTCCAACACAAAGGTGATTGGTTGAAACGAAACTTCAATTGACGGAGCTCCAAGCACCGCCAGCAAAACCCTAATTTGAAGATTTGGGGGTTTTAGGGTTTTGCGGAAGTTTTTGGCGGCAACTTGTTAGCCTTTTAAAATGGTGGAGGGCTCTGCGGGTTTCCTCCTTCCATGGACTTGTTTGATCGATCGAAAAGTCTGTCCTGATAATAAAGTATATTCCATGTCCGGTCAAAGGAAGACTTTTGCTCAGGCTTTGGGAAATACATGTGATATTTCTTTGTCCCAACTACCTACCCCTTGTATTAAGGGTGACATGATTGCTGTCCAGATTGATGAGGCAGATTACTTGGCTGGTCTTGAGGATTGCAAAACCCATCTCCATGGTCGGGTTATTCTAT